>Ga0114955_1001425_pt1 | contig 10956 bp, 14 predicted proteins | sample Porto_5metaG_FD_87302 | JGI IMG/M metagenome (GOLD analysis project Ga0114955, IMG submission 87302) | Marine algal microbial communities from Porto, Portugal - Porto_5 metaG | ecosystem: Host-associated > Algae > Red algae > Unclassified | place: Portugal: Porto | collected 2015-02-02 | reverse complement strand
GTCGGAACCGGCGCCGACGCCGGCGCGACGCGTCCGCACTGTGGGCCAAACCGTGGCCAAGATGCACCGGAGTGCCACGGCCAAGGTTGTCCAGGTATTAAACCAGCTGTGGACGGCGTGCGGGTGTGCCGCGTGGGCGCGCTATGACGTGGAGGCGTTCGAGTCTGTCGGCACCTACAGTGCCGCCAACCTGCTGGTTGGAGAGACGCAGCGCAACCGGACGCTCGAGAACAAGGCGTCGGGCGTTGCCAAGGCTACAGGGTTGCGGGACCCCGACTTTCCAGACAAGGACCGGCGTGCGCTGATCGAGACGCCGTTGCTGGGCCCGACGACGAGCAAGTAGATGCACAGGACGCTGCTGTTGGCCGGTCTATACGGCGGTTCACCGCCAAGTTCAGCACAGGTGACATCTACGTGTTGTGTACCTATGTATCGGCGACCAAGACGGGGGAGGGGGGCGCCTACTGCTTGGGCTCTATCGCCCACGTGGATCCATGGCTGTGTCCGCTAGGCGCGGTTGACGACGCGCTCGTCGCCGACTGCCACCGCGAGGGCCAGGATTTGCTGACGCCTCCCGATTCCTTCGCCCCCAGCTTCCACCCAACCGACGTGGAGAATTGGGAGACGGGGGTGGAGCCCAAGTACTGGTGGGCCTCGGCGTCGGAGATAGGCATCCGCCCCTGGTACAATTGGCGGCAGTTCCAGTCGATGAGGGGCAGGCCCTTCAAGGCCATGTCTTCCGACTTTCACCGCGACAATTTGCGGAAGGCGGCGGGTGGGGCGGGCATCAACCTCAAGACGCTGAGCACCCACGCGTTTCGCAAGGCGGCGGCGCAGAAGGGGAAGGAATCGGGCGTCGCGGTGGCCGACAACCTGTGCCACGGGATGTGGAACCTTGGGGCGGCCAACGGCGCATACCACGGCCTCATCCCCAACACGCCAATGGTGACTGCCCTGTCCGGTCGGTCGGCTGACTGCCCGTCGCCCGCCACGCCGCGCCTGTCCGTGAAGGTGCACGACGAGCTGCAATCGACCATCTGTCCGTGGCTGGCGGATGAGGAGGCGGCGTACACCGCCCGCTTGACTCGGGACACGCGGTGCCAGGACCAGGCAGTGGTCGACTTTTTTTCCATCATCCGCAAGACACGATCCGTGTTTTTTAGACCTGGGCGGTGCACGTCGTCAAAACCCGCCTGCCCCCGAGTTCCGAGATCCTCCGCCACGCTCTGCTCAATAATGACCACTTGCAGGCCCTGTGCGAGACTATGGCGACGGTGTTGGCCGACGGCGGCCGCGCCGTCGAGACGGCCGTCTCGCAGGTCCTGCCGCAGCTGTCTCACGCCGTCAAGGTGGCCTTTGAGGCCGTTGCGGCGGGGAGCTCGTCGTGTGTCCTGGACGTAGAGCGGCGGCTCAGTCTGCAGCTCGACGAGGCCGTGGCCAACCTCAAAGCACACAACGACGCTGGACTTTCCGCAGTGCCGGAGCTTCTGGGCTCCACGGCGGCTGAGGTGCGCTACCTGCGCGCAAAAGTGGCCCACCTGCGGAGCCTGAGTGGGACTCAGACGGGTGCGGACACCAGTAGAAGAGGGAGCGACAGAGATGCTGGCGGGGGGCTCGTGTGGGTGGCCGGCGCGGTGGGTGGCCGGGAGGGCGCTGGCGGTCGGGTGGGTGAGTGGGGCGGCGATGACCATGTGTCAGGGGTGGCCACTGCCGTGTGCTTCCCGTCGGGCTCCCCATTGCCCGCGATAGGGCTGGGGGCAACGGCTGCGGCCGCCCAGGGGTGTCTGCCTGCTGTACCTGCGGTTGTGCAGTGTCCTGCTGCCGCCCCCCCCGCTGCCGCCGCGGCACAACCGCCATTAGTTTCTTCCCCGTTGGTGCAGGACCGCGCGAACGTGCGCCAGCTGGCTATGCGGCACAAGTTGGAGAACGTACCCATATCTTCGGGTGACGGCCAATACTGGCCGCTGTTGCCGCTGGAAAAGGACCTGGGCTGGGCGGCGGCGCTCGAAGAGTACGCGCTGGGGTTCATGGGGAGGGGAGCCACGAGGAGGCGGGCGTCCTTGTGGGAGGTGGAGGCCAAGTTCGGTGACCGCTGGTGCTTCTGCGTCCCGGAAGCGGCGGACCGCTGGCGCTTGGGGAAGCTGCACTCGGCCCGCTCGCCAATCTACCGGGCTTCCCAGGTGGAGTACGCCAAGCGCGGCGCGGCCATCGCAGTCGCAAAGGTCGTCTCTGTTTTGAAGGCCAAGTACAAGGGGAGGGGTGGTGCAATCGCTGTGTACATGCTCGCCAGCCAGGACTACCCAGCCTCTAAGAAGTGAGCACGCGTGCATCTTCCGTTAGTGGTTCTTCTGTCTCGTGTAGAAAAAAACGTGCTTGTTTTGTCTTTCTCACCGCTTTTCCGACCAACACCCTCCCTCCCTCGCTTTAGTGCTCTTCATGGTTCTGCACGCGGTGCCACCTATATGATGCTATCATTAATATATGTGTTTTTTCACGTGTTTTCTGGCGGGCCTTTGTTCTTGTGTCTGCTCAAGCGGTCCAAGACCACGGGATGTACCCAGCTGTGCCACCAATATGATACAATTATTATTATCTGTTTTTTGTATCGATTGTTCTAGGGTACCTTTCTCTGCTCTCTACTCAAGCGCTCCAACAGCGCGGCAGTGAGCATCGGTGCCACCCATATGATACTATTGTCAATATTGTTTTTTGGAACGATTCTTCAAGCGCACCTTTTTCTGGTATCTACTCACCGCGGCATGTGAGCAGCGCTCTTGCGTGACCATCACCCACAAGTCATGGACCGGTCACTGACAGTCGCTTTGTCGTACTGTCATATTTAAGAACCGTTGTAGACTGCGTCTATAGCGCTCTCACTCTGCCCTGTCGCTGAGGCATCCGAACCTTCTGACGTAAGCTCGGCACCTTAAACGCGGGCCTGGGCGGGTGTATGCCCTATCCCTCCATACGTGGCATGAAAGCCCGTGCCAGGGGCTCTTCCATGAGAGTCCTGCCATCGTCGTCACACAGTTAGCGGCGCTCACTCGAAGGGGAGAGATGTCGAAGTGTGGTAAGAGCGTGCGGTGGGCGATGGCGGCGGCGGCTGCTAAACAGATTAGGGAGGGGTGGGGAAGCCGGGGGGCGATAGGAGTCGTGGTGGGCGGTGGACTGCGTAGGTGGCGGTACACGAGGAGATGAATAACTGTCTTATTGGGTATACCGTGGGCCTCATGAGTGCGCTCAGAGTGCCATAGAAAGTGGGGGAGGAAGCACCTGAAACACTGCGTGAGCTTGGCTCTCCGAAGGGGTTCCCGGAGACAGAAAACTGACCAGCTGGGCGCGGTCCCATACTGAGGCGTGCCCTGGCGCATGCATTGTGTGGTCAGAGGCGTGAGCGACGTGGGCTTCGGTGGCGGCACCTGTCATGTCAGTTTTCCCGAAATGGGTGTTCGCTAAGTTAGTGTCGCTTTGCTGTGAACGATCGCAGCGATCTTCCCAAAACGCTTGATGAAACTTGCGATCCCCCTTCCTGCGGCGCCTTCCTGGGTGATACCTAAGTACATTGCCCGTCGGACATTGCACGCTACTGTCGGACCGATCGTTGATTGCACTGAAGCTGGCAGGTCCGACACTGATCCGACGATCGAGTCAGAGATACTCCAATATAATATGGTTGGAGGTGGTTGGGGCCGAGACGACGCCGCACGGTTGGAGCGAGACAACGACAAGTCAACTGTGGGCCACACACGCCCACGGACAACGTGGGGAGAGTGTGCGACCAATGCTCGCCGTGATTGCAACGTGGCGATCCGTAAGGCCCGGAATCACGTCACCGATGTGTGTACAATTTCTTTCTTTCACAACGTACTTACTTGAACGTGAACGGGCCCCTCCGGTCAGGACCTAATCGCCGCTGTCGACAGGATTGGAACTTCGATGCGCATCCGCGACTGCAGCGAACGCGCTCGCTGTTTGACTGATGCGCATCGGGCAAGAAAGATTGGATTTCGATGCAGAAAACACAAATGAGGACGATGTGTGAGGGTCTCTTCTCGTGTCAAAGCGCTATGTACAAGGGACTTATCCCAGCGCCACAGGCCGAGGAGTCGTCGCCCATGAGCCATTGTTCTCACCAGGGCTCAACCAGCGGAGTGCGACAAGATGGTGAAAACAGTACGTTCGGGCGCTTCCTCCCGTCCTCTTTACGACGCTGTGGCAATAGGATTGCGACCGAAACGTTTGTGAGAAGGTACCACACTTCGGGCTTTTCGCGACATGGTCCTTGACCTGACCAAGCAAAGATTGAAACAGAATGTAAGCAAACGAGTCCAAATTCGTGTCTGCATCTGCACGAGTGGTTTTTATGCGACAGCAATCTGACAGGGCGGCATACTTTGAAGACAGGACGCAAGGCATTTGATCGTCGGGAAAGTGGGGCGCAAACTAGACGTGTACTCAGACGCGTACTAGAGCAATTCTCATGTACTATGGTGCGTGACCCAAAAACGAGACATGCTCGTCCTTTGAAGGACTGACGCATCACTGAACGCGGGCAGGTGGGGTGGGGCACGAGATATTTCTCTACTGGCGTCCCCGGAAACAGCCTCTCCCGAGGTGGTCTTGGTTGAAGACTCGTTAGTACCTGCCTGTGGGCCCTGTTTCGTGGACCTCTCAGATCGTAGACGAGTTGGTAGCGGCGGCGGCAGCGATGGTGGCGGCCACTTTGGCGGCGGCAGCAGCAGTTATGGCACGGCGCCCGCCGCCGGCTGATGGGTCGAACCCGCCCACGGCGGCGGCCCCCCTTGCCGTAGACGCGGCGGCTTGCAGCGCCGCCGCCGGAGAGTTGTTCCGCCCCTCCCCCCGCTTCCCCCTTCCACTCCTGGGCACCGAGCGGCCACCTCCGCCTCGCAGTTCACCGCGCGTGGCTGCGACCGCAAAGGCGGTGGCGGCGGCGGCTGTGGCTGCGGCGGCGGCGGGCGCGGCTGCAGGGACGGCGGCAGGCGCGGCGGCGGCCGAGGCAGGGGCGGCGGCGGCGGCGGCGACGACTTTGTCTTTCGAAAACACCGCCAGCCAACGACCGACGCGGCGGCGCCGGTACCGACCAATGCGCGCTGCCGCCAGTAGTGGCTGGCGTGGTCGTCCCACAGCGTGCCGATGAGCGGCACGAGAAGGCCCATCGGGTGGCCTAGCTCCCACAGCGCGTGCGCCACACTATTCACACCGCGGAAAGGTGATGTGGCTTGCGTAGTCGCGGTGCGGACTGCTCGTACACAGCGCAAGCATGACGTGGATGTATTCGCGCAGCCGCCGTTTCTGCTCGTTTCCGTCCCCTGCGTGCAGAATGTCGACCCAGACTAGCAAACAGACTCGTTCCGGTACCGCCGTTGCCTTGAGGAATGGCAGGTTCAAAGTCACAGGGGCAGTGGAGTTGCAAAAGTGTTCATTCAAAACGTGCGCGTTGGTGTGCATTTCATAGCTTAAGTAGGCCACCACCAGCTCCGGCATCTCGCCAACTGCCGGCAGGTGGCCCATCTCCGCCTCTGGCATCTGCCGCGCGGAGCCAGGTTTGGCTTTGATAAAGTGCTTGTCTAGAACTTCGTAGTGTGCGCCGACAGCATTGTCGAGTAGCTTAACAACTGTGGCCATGGAGGCGGCCACAGCGTGGCCCAGCGCGCCCCGACCACGAAGGACGATTTGTCGCCGCTTGTCGTCGGCGTCAGACACTTGCCGCCCCATATCCGAAGCTGTCTGAGTGTTGAAAATGGTGTCTGCCTTGCCGTGACACAGTCTTTTCAAGCCTGCCTTCGCCGAATCAGGCGCGCCTTGCGTACAAGATCCTCGATCAGGAAGTGCCCCTCGCCAAAGGTCAGGACGAGCCGCATCGTCGTGTCCGAGCCCAGGATGGGCGTCGATTGAGGGATCCCTTCAAGCTCTTGACAAGGATTGGGCGGCAGCGCGGGCAGGCCGCATTGGTGGGTGCTCCCACCGCCACCATCTCCGCCGCCGTGGCCCGGTGTGACGCCCACGAGAGGCGGCAGAGGAGAAGAGGGGGCGCCAAGCGGCGGCTGCGCGCTGCCGTTGAGGCTGCGCTCGCCGCCACCATCGCCGCCGCCAGCACCAGCCACGGCTGGAAGGAAGGCGGGCGCGGTAGAAGTAGCAGCCTGCATTGACAGAAGCACGTCCCCATGGCGGGTGCTCCCGCCGCCACCATCCCCGCCGCCACAGCCCGATGGGGCGCCCGAAAGGGGCGGCAGAGGTGAAGAGAGGACGCCCGGCGGCAGCTTCGCGCTGCAGTTGCGGCTGCGCTCGCCGTCGCCGTCTCCGCCGCCAACACCAGCCAGCCGGCAGTCGCGCCTCGTTGCGGGCGTGCGCGGGCGGTGGTCGTGCATGCGCGGGCGGCGTGCTGCGTCGGCGCGGTGGTGGCGCGCTGGGACGCCCAGTGGGGCGTCGATGCAACGCGCGGGACGGCCGCGCGCGGTGGTCTGCCGTCGTGGCGGGGGGAAGATCATCAGAGCAAAGCCACCAATGTCGGTTTATCACAACGTGTCTCCACTATTGGTAAAACGGAGTAGGCCACAGAATGCTGTGTAGCAATTAGGGGGTTCCCAGCGGTCCACATTTGGGTTGGCGTATCATTATGGCGATCGGGCTTTGGGCAGCGAATGTGCACAACTGGCTCTGAGTTTCTAGCGAAAGAATGGACATATTCTCTGGCAGTGAGCGTACGATCGTCGGGAAAGTGGGGCGCACACTAGACGTGTACTAAGACGCGTACTGGAGCGATTTTCATGTATGGTGCGTGTCTACAAAAATGAGACATCGCGGTTTTTTCCTTTTTTCTCTACCCACTGGCCTTCTGCAGCGGTCCGATAACGTAATGTGACGCACTCGGTCCCACTCTGCTTCCTAGAACGGCCCCTGAAAGTGTGAGCAGAGGCGGCACCTGCTGACGTGTCATGGGGGGAAGTGTCATTCACTGCGGCTTCGACAGGTGACGATCACGCGCCCCAACCAGTTGCACGGATACTAGAGCGGGCATGTGCTGACAATTTGTGCACCAAGAAAAGGGCACCACCTTACCAATATAAACGTGAGAAAGACCGCCACGTAGCCCCCTGTGAAGAAAACACGATTTGGGACACCCCTCATCGAAGCTTCAGTTCGCACATGAGCTTAGGCGTTGCAAACCTGTAACCCCAAGAACCTGAAAAATACTGGCTCCAAGATCGGGCCTATCTGAGAGGTCCACAGAAGAGGACCCACAGGCAGGTACAAAGGAGTTGTCAGCCATGAACGCCTCGGGAGAGGCTCTTTCCATGGAGGCCAGTCGAGAATTTTCTTGTACCCCACCCCGCCTGACGCCTCGTCAAGCTCGCCTCAAGCGGCTCTTCTGGATTTCTGGCCACGTGCTTTGGTGGACAGAGAATTTCATACTCTATATTGGCTGCAACCGATTCTGTCGGCTGATTTCCAATACATGCTGCTTCCTACATGACAAGGCCACTTTTTTGGGCTTGAAATAGCTCAGAGCCAATGGGCGTGCCACACACGCCTGCCTCCATTTCACAATGTGAATTCCGTTCTCGATTTGCCTCCGCGTTTTCGAGAAGCGCACATCCATCCAACGATGTGCGTTGAGGTCGCTGTTGCTTCTTCTTGATACCCCGCAAAAGCCCACTCGTGCACAGTACGCCAGTGGCGAAAGAAAGCTTTTAGGAAATTCCACAATCGCTCCAATGGCCTCCTCAAACTGGTCGTTCACCCACTCAGCCCGGTCCATCGCCCTCCTCTCGAGAGTCGCCAAACTCTCCCGCTTCCAGGACCTGTTGACACGCAGGCGGCGGTCTCCGGGATGGAGCGCACTAGGAGGCCACACCTTCCGCTTACGTATTGGCGCGTTGGACCGCCGAAGAGCGACCGAAGCCATCCCGCTCATCGCCATCGTCTGCACCAGCTTACAACAGGAAAGCAGTGGCGTCTCAGCCGCAAAGCGAGCCGCATTCTAGTTATAACACCCGTGCTACGACTCAATCGCCTGCTCGCCATAGAGCCCGGTGCTCCCCCAACGCCCCATGAACTCCCACGAATGGGAGAAGAGCACGTCTATCTTGGGCGAAATGCTCACCCATGAGAAAGATTCCTGGATGAGACTGACGAATGCCCGCGCATCGGCCTTAAACCGGTGCTGCTCGGCAGTGGGAAGAACAGCTGCACGGCTAAGGGTTTCCACAACGCCGCGAAGCAGCGCCAACCCGCGCTCGTAGGCTGTCGCCCAATGGGCCGGCACGAGGGGCTGCAGGATTCGCACGATGGCGTGGCTTCTAGCGCCAATTGTGTGGCAGTGCCGACCGATGAAGTTGCCTCCATGTTATGGTACAGGCTCCACGCCAATATCTACGCTCGACGTAGCCGCAAGCGAGTGGGAAAAATGCCGTCTCGTAGATGGCCCGCGCCCTCGCGTTACAGCCTCAACAGCAATCCGCAGCATCCGCATCGTAATCCCAATAAACAAATGAAGAGGAAGGGGCACGATTGGGTGGGGGGCACGATGATGACCGGCGGTCGCTCGATAGGCAAATGGGTTGCAAGCCCAAGTCCATCCGGCGTCTCTACCGACTCGTAGGCAGCCCGCATCTCTTTTATGTGGGACACGGTTCTCGGAGGGTGAGTACGACTCAAGTCCTGCACAATCCCGAACAGCGCGTGCAACAACCACTGCGCGTCTCTCGGGCTCTTCGTGCCCAGACACATAGGGCATGGCAGGGACGCGCTGTGCCCCTTTTGGCCTGTGGTGTTGCATACGGATGGGTAGTCGCTGTTAAAGAAGACCCGCACTGCCCTCCGCTGAGGCCCCACAACAACGCCAGTGAGGGAAAGCTGATGTAACTGTGCCACAAGAGGAGCCAGCATGGCTGCTACCTCAAGGTACGTTTTTTTGGACTCAGGGCGCACTCCCATTAGGAGAGTATTTCCCAGACTGTTCGGGTGTTCTTGGTTCCTAAAACCGATCACAACCTTCACAGATGACGGGTCACCTCCCCTGTCTAAATCAACAGAGATATGGATATCGCTTATTTCAGCGGGAGGGCAGAAATCGCTATACAGACGTCTCCTAGTCCTGGGGACCTCGTAATTGCGAGTCTGTGGGATAGCCACGCCCTCTGGGTCAAACGACGGGCGCTCAACGAACAGCTCGGCGTACCACAGATCAGACTACCGCCCTTCCACCACGCGACAGTACTGACTCGGGTGCGCCGCAGTGTCCAATAAGGAAACGTCATCGGCCGGTACCTTCCGAAAGGCAGACCGTGTCTGCTGTAGTGCTTGCGGGCTGGCCATCGGGCTCAAAGCCCCCCCAAAGAACACCCGAATCCGGTTGACCTTTTCGTAGCTGATTCCAACGGATACAAAGAGCCCGACCTGCTCTGTGGCTGCCGGGCGTGGCGGGAGTCTGGGGCGGCGGCTCCCAGCGGCACTTGGAATGTCACGACCAGCCACGGCCAAGCGCGTGTTGCGCTGGCTCTGACCCACATGAGGATTTTAACACGGAAGGTTTCCAAGTGTAAACACTGACGCGCCCGTTCGCGTGGGACACCGATAAAGCAATTGGAACCGTCCGCGTGAAGATGGCTGCAGCTACACAGTTTAGGTCCAAAGCTGCAGTGTTTTACGGCGTCGGAGCCACGCCTACAAACTCCAAAAACTGGTTGACAGTGTCTTGAGGACTAAGGCGCGGCACGCTGGGCGCACCCGTAGCCGCTGTACCGTCCAGCATCTGTGATATGGAGGGCGACGGCACAGCCGTGCCGCTCGCTCCGACGGTGTCACACGTCAAGGCGGGCGCGGGAGTGGTGCGGTGAGGCACAAAAGGGGAGAGAAAGGCCACAGCGGGGCCTGTGTGCGCACCCGGCGAGGGCGCACAACAGCGCGGACTGCTGGCCTGCTCGGTGTCTCTGGTACAATCTCCTCCCATCGCTGCGACACCTGATGTGCGCGTCTTGAGCCCCCGTGACTGCACGAACGAGACACCCAGCTTCGCTGCGTCGCCTTTTTGGGCGGCCGGAAGTGAGTCACAGAGGGCGGGGGGGGGGAAGGGCCGCCTTGGCACCAAGCGCGCCTGCCGGCGCGACCAATCGGATTTCAGCCGTCGCACCCACCTCCACGACAGCCCCGATTGCCGGTGCCCCGGCAGCAGCTGCATCGACCGAACGGGAGCGGTCAGATGTCGGGTCAGTTGGCGGTGAGAGGCACGTGCTGGGGTGGGGGGCGAAATCGTCACTCGGCCTGCCCGCCAGTGTCGACAGCCGTGCCGGCGCCACAGCCCGCTGATGATGGACGGCAGCAGCGTAGCACGGGGCGCAATCGCGGTGCGGAATACCGTCAGCATCCGCGTGCGAGCTGCCCTTGCTCCGTCGAAGCGGCAGGGCTGCCGCCGCTCCAACGGCCGTTGCCGAATTCTTGTCGTCTACGGTCTTGCTTGCCATTACTTTCCACGTGAGCTCCACATCGGTATGGGTGAGGAAATGTCGGTGACACAGGGGGAAAAAAAAGGCCAAAACTTTACCAGAAACAGATGCTCGGAGCTGGGCAGACGTGGGCACACTGTGAGATTGGAGAAGCAGAGTCGATGGTTCGGTTTGATGCCTTCTAGTGACGAAACCAATAGCGGTCGGATGGGTACTCTTGGCACAACCCGAGTCAGCTTCGAGCGGGGAGCCCGATGACTCAACAAACACAACGGTGACAAACGACCATCCACAAAAGTACCCACAGAAATTCATATACGTACCTCAACGGTGGCGGAGGGACGGTGCGGTCCCTGCCACCGCGGAGCATCATTGCGCGGCCGCCTTGCGGTCCCAGATGACTGGTAGAGGGCGAGGGTGTCCTTCTGGCACCGTAAAACGGGTGGGGGGGGGGGGGGGGACGGAGCGGGGGCCCCGTTTGTGTATGCGC
>Ga0114955_1001420_pt1 | contig 10981 bp, 12 predicted proteins | sample Porto_5metaG_FD_87302 | JGI IMG/M metagenome (GOLD analysis project Ga0114955, IMG submission 87302) | Marine algal microbial communities from Porto, Portugal - Porto_5 metaG | ecosystem: Host-associated > Algae > Red algae > Unclassified | place: Portugal: Porto | collected 2015-02-02 | reverse complement strand
TGCTGGCGGGGGGGGGCGGCACCGGGTGCCTGGGCAGAGTTGTGAGCCGCCGCTCTCCCCGACGGGCAGAAATAGGCATTGGGCGAGGCCCAAGGATTGCTGGGCGGGGGCTGAGCTATTGGTTAGCGTACGAGCGGGGGGGAGACCGGGCTCTGCGAAAACAAGAAAGGGGCTGGAGGTCTGCGCGATGCTGTGCGAGTTGGACGTTGGAGTAGTACCGGCGGCGCTGGCAGATGTCGCATCTGCGCCGTAGCGCGACGCCGCGCGCTATGCTCTCGGGATAGTGCTTCACCTCGACCGACCGAGCACAACAAACACACCACTTTTACTTCGCGTCCCAAGAAAAAAACGCGTTAAGAAAGAAACTCATGTCCAGGCGCTCCTGGAGTGGACTGTCCATGGTGGGTACGTCCGCGTCCACGCCGCAGCGACCGGCGAGGACGGCAAAGTCATGGACCACAAAGGCCAGCCGCCGCACGTGCTCGACGGGTACCAGACGAAGCGTGACGTCAGAGGCATGGTCCACGATGCGCCATTTCAGGCGCAAGCACCCTAGCGCTACAAAGGGGCAGAGCCGCTCCGATGGCACGACCTCCAGCGGTACGAGGACGACGGCGTCCCCCTTTGGCCCCCTCACGATGGTGCGGAGCTCCCCAATACACAGCCGCGCCTGGTCACCGCCCGGGTGGTACAGCACCGCATCATACCATGGCGCGCCGAGGTAGTCTTCGGCTGCTCGAACGTGCTGCTGTTCGCGCGCTCCACAGTCAAAGCGCGCCATCACCGGCGTGCGCGTTGCGACCCGCACGTGACGGTGCGCCGCCAAGCCCAACACTGCCCCAATGTTGGCCAAGTCTGGTCTCGTCGCCAAGTCCCTCACCGACACCTTGGCCACGTTGTACACCCTCCGCTTCTGCTTCCTCCTGTGCTCCTCCGCGGCCGTGGCGCCGGCGGCCGCAGCGACACCGCGCACTGCACTTGCGCTGCTGGTCGCCGCCTCTGGCACCCGAACTCCTGCCGCACCACGAGCGCCGCGGCCTGCCGCAGCTTTTTGCTGGTCGGCCGTCCACGCCGCATCAGCTGCCTTGTCCTCCTTCGCATGGCGGTCGAGGATACCCCGCGCGCCGTGGGCATGCCTCACGAGCTGACGAGTGAACGAGCGGCCATCCTTGCTTGTGCGAGCGTAATACGGATTGTCTGCCTTGTGTCCGCTTTCGTTGGCGGCGGTGTTGCCGTTTTGCAAGCTGCCATGCCACCGCACGGCCTCTGCCATATGGCATGGGAGCTTGTGCACCTTTACAGAGGCAATGTGCCCCAGCATAGGAGTGATAAACCTGTTCACGAAGGCCGTGGCCTGCTCGCCGATGTCGCGGCCCTCCGTCAGGGTCATTGGCGGCGGCACGGCAGAGGTGGTGCGCCCGGCGATGCGAGCGTAGAGCACCGCGTACTCGGCGAACATGGACGTCACAGCGACGTTAATGGGGGTGTCCCCCCACACTTCGTGGTACGCCGCCCAATCGAAGACAAAGTTCTTCCCCACCTTGGCGGCGTCATCGTCGCTGTCCGCCTCGTAGCCCGCCGCGTCCGCTGAGCCGTCGACCGCTGCGCGTTCCGCGGCATGTTCGGCAGCAAACGCGCCAGCGCCGTTTTCGTCGCCCAGCGGGCCGAAGAGGCCGGCCACGATAAACGCCAGGATGGCGACGCCGTCCCGCTGTTGCTTCCCGGTAAACACCGCCTGCTTTTAGTTAGCTCTGACGATGTACCTGCACCGCAAAACCCAAGAAAAAAGGGGGGGCAGACAGCACAAAAGAGAGCAGAGTAGGACAGGTACAGAGACAAGTCAGCACAAACTCGAGCGGGTGCTCGCGGGCACGGTTAATCGCCATGCAAGAGGATGCATGAGGCTCAACAGCAGTGCAGCACAGAGTGGTCAACGTACCCAGGCGGCGTCCGGCATGCTTTGCTCCTCCGATGCAGGTGCAGCAGTCGTTTAAAGGCAACTCGACGTGTGGCCGTGCCCGAACCCGCTGGAGGCTTCTTCCCCCTGAAAAGGTAGGGGAACACACGCACGAGGCGGTGCACCAGCATGCGGGTGACCCCCAGGTCCATGACCTGCAACAAAAGCAGGGAGAAAATAGGCACGCCAAACGCAGGGGAGCAGCAGCTGCGTGTAGAAGACGGTGCCAGAGAGCAAGCGGGGCGCGCGCGGTGGCCTTAATACAAAAGGAGGGCGACGTCGACCAGGAACAACGTACATGCAGCACATCAAACCCAATCATTCTGTACAACAGCAGCGGTGCGGTGCCGAGGCCAGCCGTACCGGCCAGTCCCGGCACACCGCCGGACGTCGAGTCAAGCGCACTGAGGGCCACGCGCCGCTGCCGCTGACGCTGGCGGCGCATGTGCTCGTAGGCTTCCACCTGATTGGTGACCGTGTTGATGACGTTACGATCTGCGGCGTTGACCGCCTGGGGCGCGCCGACAGTCTCGATCTTGAACATGCACGACGTGCAAGGATGAGGGCGTTGGCCACCTTTCAATCCCAGCACCGCCATCTCCTCCGGCTGATCACACAAGTACAGCAGCACGCGGGGGAAGGCCAGGGACTTTTGGCCGTTGACTTTCACGCGAAAGCCGATGTGGCTGCGGCCAATGACGTGCTTGAAGGCGGCGTAAATAACGCGCTGCAAAATCCCGCACCGTCTGATGCGGGCTCGCTCGTCCGCCCCAGGCTCCTAGAGCTTGCGGACGATGGGTACGTAGGCGACGGTCACCCACTCGATGGTTCCAGACACTTCGTTCACGAGACGTACACGAACAGGGTAGAGTTTGTGCTCTGAGAAGAGGAGACCAACCAAAGTGAAAGCAACACAAAGGGCAGACAACAGAAGGTGTCCAGTGCGTGACTGGCTCATGGAACGCACGAAGCAACCGGCCAAGTATAGGCACGCGGCGCTATGGTTGGCATACGCCACTCACACTCAGAGAGCATACAACGTACCACCAGACCACGACAACTGGCTGGTGTCAGAAAACACGTGCAGGCCGAGTACACATGACAGCTAGTCCCTGTTCTTCATCACGAGCACCTCGAAAATCTTGAAGGCGTCCCCATCCTGCGGCGTCTCGCGTACGTCACTGGGGGGGGCAGGCCCCGAGACGCCGCTCCACAGCTGAATGTGTTTGCCCTTAGACCCGAGCAGGGACCTGATAACCTGCAGCACGTCGCGAAAGTACGCCTCATACGAGACCCCGCCCTCCACAAGCTTGACCTTCTGCCAACCGGCATTAAGCGCCGCGTCGCCTAGGTCGTCTCGAAGAGCGTTTTTGAACGCCTTGACGGAGGGGAACGTGTGCCTCAGGGTCTTGTGGTGACCAGCGTCCCTGGCCATCCCGGCCTTAGTTCCGTCCCAACAGTCGAGAAACTCGTACAAAAACTCTTGGTCCTTCTCGGATAAGCCCGCCCCGCCGACTTGGAGCACAAACCGCTGCAACGCCCGTAAGCGCACGGTGTTGAAGCGGCCAGTCTTGGCGCGCTTGCGAACGTGGACGAGCGGCTCGGCACGCCGCGCGTCTCCAAGTTCCTCGTACAACGCACGCACGTGTAGACCCACCGACGAGTAGAGGTACTCGGGAACCGCGTCTGCGGCGGCACCGCCGCCGTCAACCGCGGGCACAAAGATACGGGTGAGCTCGAGCAGCGTCCGTAGCTGGGACTCCACCGCGCTGTGAGCCGTCGAGCCCGACTCAGATGAGTCGGGCTGGGTGGGCGGGGGGGGCGGGCCGGACGGGGCGTCCGACTCGTCATCAGCCACGTTGCCGTCCGTGTTCGGGGCATGGCCGCTGCGCAGCGCCGCGCGCGCGGCTCCCGGCACATCGTCGCCAACAGAGCGGCCGGCCACCCGTCCTTCTCCACCGTCAGAGCCACTGCTCTCCGTCAACCCCCTGGGCTGCCGACGACGCGGCAGCTGCGTGTTTTGTCCAATCAGACCACCGTGGATGGCGTACTGATGGCGCCTGAGCCCCGAGAGAAACGGGGTGGGAAAGCCGCATTCGCACTCGAGAATTGGCCGGGTTGGAGGCACATCCGACATGTCGCCTGCCTCTGCGGACACACCACATAGGGATAGCCACCAGACGATGGCAATGACATGAAAAATGGCAGACCACTGGCCACACATGAAAGAGAATGCAGGGGACAGGCGTCAGCTCATGGCCTCTATGGGGGAGGGCGCGGAAACAACCGTGTACGATCATCCCCGCAGTCCCATCAACCTCGTGCGCTTCTTGCTCCACACATCCGCGCCACCACCATTACCGTGCGCCGAACACACGAGGACGTCACGTACAGTCTATGCGAAAATGAAAGCGTCGCAGACGTTGGGAGCCGCGCCGCACTCCTCTGGAACACGTCGGGTGGCCTTCTTGTCCAAGGTGCACAGGTCGACCGCCGGTGGCTCGCACTCGTCACCGGATGCGGTTGGACACCTGCACTCAAGAGCATTAGCGTGGGAGCGAAACCGTAACCGGCGCGAGCGTTGGTCAAAAGGAAACAGCAGCCACTGTGGTTAGGCTACAAGGGCACACGTCGGAGAGGGCATTGCCGAACAGCACGCAGACTGAGTTGGGCGGCGGTCCTTTTCCTCGCGTACCACAAGGACATTGGCAGCCGGATACACCGAAACGCCGCGACACAGCACCAGAAGAGCTCCACCCCACGCCTGCGTCCACCACCCCCCCCCCTCCGACGCCCCACAAACACAAGCGACACGCAGGCTCGTAAAAACACATGTTCAGTCAGGCGGGCGCTAGTCGGCTGTCGTCTGTGTCGCATACCTCATGGCCGCAGAAAGACGGGGGGCTTGGTTCACGTGGGGCTGCGCCATTGCAGGGAGGACGGGGGCCCCAGGAGTGGCTCACACTCAGCCGCCGACAAGCCGCAGGCCAGCGAATCAGAGAGGCGGGCGTCGAGGGCAGCAGGGGCGCTCGTTGGGCGGACGACCGCCACAAGTGGCAGGGCGCCATCGTGACGCGACACGGGTTGGGCCGCCGTGGCGGAAGGTGCTCGACGACGGCAGGTCCCATCCACAGAAACCCCGATGGGAAAGACCGTCCTTGTGCGCACGTGACACGAGTGGCGCTCTGCAAGCGGCCAGCGCCGCCTGGCGAGCAATAAATTGAACCGATCGTGTGGCGCCATTTTATAATTTGTAACTCCTGACGAGAATCCAAGTACAACTTGATTGTACAAATTGCATTCAGGGCTGGACCGGCTCACTTGTAGGACGCTCCTGTCCAGTCTTCCGCACCATGATAGACCTTACGTGTGGCTCAAGTACACATTGTGATTGTAGTCGGATACAAAGCGCGGTTGATTGCTGTCAGCAGTTCGCCCAAGTGGCGCCATTTTTCGACTTGGGCCACGACGGCGCGTCTTGGCCCCGACACACCGGCACACGGCCCTCTCGCCCAAGTGACGATGCCGAGTTCCCCCCTTGCTGCTGATCGCCCAACGTGCCAAGCTGCCCACGACAGCTGCGGAGCTCGAAAAGCACGCACGCCTCCGCCCGGTTGACTTTGGCCATCCGCATCGAGCGGCTTGGACCGTCGCTTGAGGCTGCCTGTTGCGCTCTTGTCGACTGTCTTTGTGGGACCTGTTTCCCGGTCGTGCTTTGGTGGGCTTTCCCTCTTCTCCCCCGCACACTCACCCCACTGAGCACCTTCTCCCCCCCCCCTTGGCGGCGTCGTGAAGTTCAGCCTTTTCCGGCCGACATTGCTGGGCGCACTCACCCCCCCTCCCCAGAGGTGTTAGTCGCCCCCCCCCCTCCTGTGCGGCCGCCTGCGCCGTTTGCATTTCCCTGATTCCCGCCTTGCGGGGCTGCGCGCGCTTTTTACCCACCTCCCCAGACGACACTCCTGGAGGCCCCGTCCCCACTCCCTCCGGGACGCCGTTTGCTTCGGCCTTTTTTCGCCTTTGGCGGGTTGCGCACCGTTTCACCCGCTTGAGACACCCCCCAGGACGCCCCCGGCACATCATCGGACGACGGCCCACCTCACGCGAGCGTGGGGGGGTCGCCCGCACCACTGGAGGGGTCTCCTTACGACTGCGAAATGGTACATATCCGCGCCTCGGCGAGCGTGAGTGCCGTGTCGTCTGGTGTCCACAACCCCCCGTATCCACCGCTGACTCGAGCACGCTGAGCTGCCCCCTATCCTTGCTCTTCTCCCCCCCCCCCCCCGCCCCCTCCCTGTATGTTGCACACCCCCACCCGTTGAGCTCACCGTCAACCTGCGTTGTTGCCCGCCATGGTCGGCTACAGGCCTAGCGGGCGCGCCCCGCGGATGTCCGCGCTGCGAACGATAGCTGAGTCGCGCGCGGCTTGGCGCGAGAACCAGCTGCGTCTCGACCGCCTGTACGCCGCGGAGCTGGCGGCTGAGTTGGAGCCCCGGCAGGGCGGCAACGGGCACGCCGCGGAGCGGGCGGCGCAGGCGGCCACCGCGCAGGGCGGCAACGGCCGCGCCGAGGAGCGGGCGGCACAGGCGGCCACCCCGCAGGGCGGCAACGGCCGCGCCGAGGAGCGGGCGGCGCAGGCGGCGACGCCCCAGGGCGGCAACGGCCGCGCCGAGGAGCGGGCGGCGCAGGCGGCGACGCCGCATGGTGGCAACGACCACGCCGCGGAGCTGGTGCGGCAGGCGGTCACCCCGCACGGTGGCACCGACAACGCCGCGGCGGCCGCTGCCCCCGCCGCTGCCCCCCACGCCAGCGTGGGCCTGCCGCCGCAGCTTCACCGGTACCTTCCCGGCTCTCAAGCCGTCGACGCGGCTGGCGCGTGCTCCGGCGCCGCCCCCCCGTCACCTTTGCCGCCCTCAACGGACCAGGACAAGGCGCCGGGCGGCGCGGCCGCTGCCCTCGGCGTGGCTGACGCCGACTGCATCAACAACCGCGGCCAGCCGGCCATTCACGGTCCCCTCGCACCACCGCCGAAGGGGGAGGTCCACGACGGCTCTCAAACTCGGTGGAATTTGGTGGCTGGGCTGCGACAGCCAGGAGACGGCGGCATCACCAAGGTGCGCAAGCTGTCCGCCTTTGGCCCCAGCCGGTTCGCGCCGTTCGACAACCGGCCGTTTAAGGTGCCGACGGTGCCTTCGTCGTCGCCTCCGCGCCCCAAGCCCATGACGCCGCCGCCACCCTCGCCGCTACCCACCCAGCGCCAAGGCTCGGCTGAGATCGGGTCGGAAAGCTATCCGGCCGAGACAGCCATTGCGGCCTCGGCGCCACTGCCGCGCGGTGTGCCGCCGCTATGGACGCCGTCCGCGTCAATGGCAGCGGGAGCTCCGTGGACGGCGACGCAGGGAGCGTCTGCTTCGTGGACGCCCGCGCTTGTGCCTGGCGTCGCGACGCCGACCCCCCCGGCGCCGTTGGCTTCAGACATGGAGGCGGAGACGGCGGCTGCTGCCGCTGCGGCGGCGGTAATCGCGTCGGCCCCGACGCCGTCGCCAGCGTCCCTCGCCGCCCCGTTTCCGCCGCTCCCCGCGCCCCGTCGGCGCCCGGGCGGCGGCAACGGCAAGAAGCGCAGTCCGGCGAAGGCGGCATCCCCCAAGTCCACTGCGCCGCAGCGCAAAACGCAGAAGGCGGCTGACGACATGGCGGGCGATGACAACGACGGAGCGGAGTTGGTTGCGGGCATCACGCCGTCGGCCCCGACGCCCGAGGCCGTCGCCGCGTGGGCGCTGGTCAGTGGGGAGGTCGACCAAGCTGTGCGCAACGGCAAAAAGGAGCTGTGGGCCGCGCTCAAGAAGACGACGGCCCAGATGGAAGTCCTACGTGCCGACTCTAACCGCCTCGAGGCGCGCGTGGACGGCCAAGGGCCTTGCAACGAGCGCACGGCCATGGCGGTGGCCTCCTTGCGCGTCGTGGTGCAGAGCGGAGCCACTGCGGGAGGCTCCCACAAGGACGGTGCGCCCGGCAGCAGCGGCAAGAAGAACGAGAATGGGCGCAGCAACGACGTCAAGCCCGTCGTCAAGATGGAGGACGCCAAGGCGTCGGCGATGGCGCTCGCCCCTGCAGATGACCTGCAGGCGGCCAAGTTGCGGCGCCCCATCCGCGCCGTCATGAAGAACCGCATCGCCGCAACGACCGTCTACTGCGAGGTCCGGATGGACCCGGAAATGGCGACGGCGATCATCCACGAGGAGGTCATAAAAGCGTTGGGGGTGACGCCTGGCGCTGCCGACAGCTACCTCATGAACCGCATCTAATTCTCGTCGTCGACGGCGGACGCTGAGCCCACCAAGAAGCGGCCGATGGCCGTCATCATGACGACCATCCCCCACACCATGGCGCAAATCCGGGAGTTCGTTGTCAAGCCGTTTTTTAAGGTGCTCGGGTTCTCGTACAACCCGATGCCCCTCTCCAAGGCCAAGAAGTGGTCCGTGAATGACTGCTTCCTTACGTCATACAAAGGCGAGAAGGCGGTCGTGGCGGCCGCCAAACACTCGTTCATGAAGGTCGGTGGCGCGTCCCGCATTGTCAAGGACAACGCAGCCGGCAGCCGCAACCATGTCGACATGGTCGTTGGGCATCACGCCCTTATCGCGAGCTTTGCTCGAAACGAGTTTGAGATTGCCCTCGGCAACCGGTCGCGGCGCCGCGGCGGCAACGGCACCGGCGCGTACGAGCACTGGGTGGATGAGTTCTCCACGTCGATCAAGCACCTCACTACGAACTACAAGGACAACAAGGTGCACGCCGGCTATCGCATCACTGATGCAGTCAACCCGGGTATTGTCGTGCGCACCACTAGTGGCTGCTCCTGCTGGTGCGGCGGCGGTGCGCGCGGCGCGCCAGACGCCCACATCCACCGCCAAAACGTCGGCCCACCACAGGGGCTTCCCCAAGAGCACGGCTGCCACATCAACCCGTCCTGTGGCCGGGTCTTCCGGACGCCCCGCACCGGCAACGCGTCTCGGAGCGACGAGCGGCGCTGCCGGCGGCGCCGGTGGACCGTCAGCGGTCGACCGCGCGGCGGTTGCGACGCCGAATTGCGCCGATGACTACAGCGTCGGGGTCGATAACGAGATCTCGGTCTCCCCGCCCGCCCCTGTCGTGATTGTTGTTGACAGCGACGCTGACCACCGCGCCGGGGCTGCTCCGATCGGTCTTCATGAGGAGGGTGCGGCCAGCGTACGTGGGGGTGGCAACGGGGGGACGAGCGACGATGAGATGAGCGACGCGGGCGGGGGTGGCACACGTGGGCGTAACGAGCGGGCTGAAGACGCGGGTGGCTGCGGCGGCACTGACGGGGATGACAGCAACGTGGGCGGGCGCACGTCCTCCAGCGAGTCCGATGACTCGGACTCCAGCACGGACGCCACTGATGAAGGGGGCGAGAGCGGGGATGTCTTTGCGTTCGACTGTGACGAGGAGGAGGCGTAGGGGGCGCATTGATGTTGCTGCGACGCAAGCACATCCGGTGAGGGCAGCCACTCGGACTGCATTTGCTTTAATGTAGGGGTTTTGTTTGGCGGTCTTTGACGCCGCTCGTGCAGCTCAATAGCGCAAATGCTTATGTGCACATGATAGAGAAGAACTCGAGCATGAAAGCCCATGTCGTGCCATGCAGATCGTATCATCAGGAGCTGAGCAATGAGGGACACAAAAAAAAGCTGCTCTTCGGTCCGTGTTTTTTTGTTCTCTGTCAGCTCGTTCGTGTCTCTCACGAGCGCACGGCATTGGAAAAATCGAGCAAGGTCTACTTCCAATGGGAGAGTGGTTCTTTAGATCGCCGTCTTTCGAGAGCCTGAAACGGCCGCGCCTGCCGAGGATCACACGCTGTCCGTCCGGCGGGCCTCTCGAGTCAGGGCCCTCAAGGGCGGAAAAAGGGACTACGCCATCGGCTGGAAACGCCCATCCAAAAGCCCATCGCAATCCCATCGAAAGCTTGTTTCGATGGGCTTTGCGGGCCCATCGTTTCCCATCCAAGAGCCCATCGATCCCCATCGAAACAACGATTGGATGGGCAGTCTGGGAGTCGTGACGATCCGCGTCGTTCCTATATGATGGGTTCGCGCAGCCAGAATCCGCAGGAATCAATCGGATTCGACTATTCGATTATATCCGAAATCGAGCGTAAACATGATTCAGATAAAATACTGATCTGGACTCGGATCAAAAGAAGATATCTTAATCTGAAATCAAGCCCGTGTCAAAAAATATATCTGGAGTGCAATCCGACAGCCAAAGATTTTATCTGATTGCTGCATGAAATCGCTGATCCGAAAGCCCCTGATTCTGACTGCCCGGGTGGAAAGTACCTGCTGACACCCGCGATGGTCTTTGTGAAACGATGCCAGAACATGCACGCTGACAGCCTAATCAGGACAAGACTTCTCAAGCCACCGGCCACGGCGGTGCCGTCAGGAGCGTCCCCCTTAACCGGCCTCTCATGTTTGCTCGCAGAGGCTGAATCGGCCTCCGAACATGCAAGACGTTCGAGGAGTTCTTGCAATTCTTTTCTGCCCGTTCGGGCCGTTCATTGGCCCTCCGAACACGAGATCTCCGTGACCAGTAGATCGCCATTGTTCATTGACATCGAGACGTGTCACTGACATTCCATTGACCAATCACCATCGATGAAGGGTACAGCAGTGCCTGGATCCAGCCCACCTGCATTTCTTCTGGGGCACCGGATGGCACAGGTCCGCAGCCTCTGTCTTGTGGACCGTGCAGAGCCGGCTCACATACTGTGAAACTAGTGTCTATTCTGCCGGGGGACTCATTTGATCCTTTTCCGCTCATTTGATCCTCATATTGAGCTTCTATTTTCGAGCGCTTCCCGTCGTCTGCGGTCTATTTTGACGACAGGAATGACTTCAGCACAGTCTCTTTACCCCTGGGGGAACTGGGGAGCATCCTGCAAAGCGAAAAGGTCAGGCTGGGGCCCCTCTATTTGCGCGCCTTGGGGTGGTTCTCGCCTCTCCC
>Ga0114955_1001419_pt1 | contig 10983 bp, 13 predicted proteins | sample Porto_5metaG_FD_87302 | JGI IMG/M metagenome (GOLD analysis project Ga0114955, IMG submission 87302) | Marine algal microbial communities from Porto, Portugal - Porto_5 metaG | ecosystem: Host-associated > Algae > Red algae > Unclassified | place: Portugal: Porto | collected 2015-02-02 | reverse complement strand
CTCGGTCGATCGACCCCGCCCCTTTACCGTCTGATAATAAAAGCACCATGGGACCGGGGTTCGCCGTCGTCGGCACCCCCGGCTCCCCATCGGATGTTGCACGAACAAAGGTTCTTCTTCCTCTCCTCTAAGGCGATAGCGCTCGCTTTATCGCGCGTCTACGGTCGGTCGCCATTTACTGGTTATTTAGCCAACGTCATTAATCCCACAGCATTCGTGTGCGTTGGGTGCCACCAAGCCTGCCTGCGTGACAGCGCAGCTGCGCAGCGGTGGTTAGCTTTGCGCGACGATGGACAGTTGAACAACTCGGCGCAAGTCATGTTTCTCAATGCCATGCCTTGTCGTAGGTGCTCAGTCTCGAGCTTGACGGACCCTAATGGGGTGTCCCGTGGCTACTGCCATCTCTGCTACTTCCGCTTCCGCCCAACTACAACACCGAGACGGGCCTCATGTGCATCCACCATCCATGGGGATGTGTCCACCGAACGATTTCCATCGGATCGACTAGGTCCAGGGATCTTGTGTTTCCTGTGGCCCGATGCGAAAGAAGCAGAGCAAGCCTCGCTTCCAGCTCGCGGTCGCGAGATGGTGTTCCCTGCTTGCAAGACGCTAGCGGAGCAGCGGAGCCGCGCGTCGCGGCCAACTACTTGGGTGACGTCAGGCGCGGCCGCTGACGCCACCGCACCAGTAGCTCTGATCTCACCTGATCAGGATGCGACCTCGAGCTCGGCGAGCACCCTGTCACCGGTCATGCGGCAGCCGGCTGTACCGCGCGGTGGCGATGCGGACAAGGCGTCGGATGCAGTAGTGTGCACGGCCGCGCCGGACGCGCCCATCACGAGTGGGGCTGGAGTGGCACCAGCAGCTGCAGCAGGTGGCTTCACCCCCACTGGGAGTGGCACGAGCCAAGCGGTGGACGCCTGCGGGTCCGGTGTGGATTTGGCAATTGCCACCGTTTTTTGCAGCCTATGGCACGCTTGGCGGAGCGCCCGACACGGGCTGGTCCCCGGGGCCCATTGCCGATGGTGTGATTGGTGCACCTGGCCTATCAGCCTGCGCACCCGTCGCTCCTAGTGAGAGTGGCGCGGAACAGGTGGCATATGCGGCTATGCCCAGTGTCGATTAAGCCATCGCCACTGTCATTTGGGCTTATGCCACGCTGGACGAGGACCAACGGCGATCTGTCGGGACCATCGTTAGCATGCATCTGGCGGCTGAAAAGCCCAAGGCATGGCGAGCTAGGTCCGGCAACGGACGTGATTTGCTTTTCACCCGTGAGACTGTTCCGCGTAAGGCTGTCGTGGGACCCAGACAAGCCCGCCGGCCGTCACTCGAGGGGTTTTCGGCCATCTCAAGGTTGTGTCGCGATGATGTGGCAAGCATGGAAGCGATCCTGAAAGGCGTCTGTCGACAGGCTAATGACGCTGGGACTGTTGCGGTGGTACGATCAGCTGCGGTGTCGGCGCTTCCTGTACGGTTGCAGACGCAGTTCGTTGTCGCCAGCAATATCCCCTACGAGACGTGACAGCGGACTCGGCGATTGATGGGCGGAGCATCCAGTGGGTTGGCCAGCGCCTCGGAGATGCGTGCCGACAGCCGTGAGGCCTCCGCCAAGAACCTCAATCTCGTGAGAGCCACGGCTGTTGGCGCCACGCTGGTGAGCGTAAGAGCTGCCGTGGAGGCCTTGGCGGCGGATCGTATTGCGTGGAACCAGTTCATTGAGCGGCCCGTTGCCGGCCGGCCTGACGGGGAGATTCTTCTCGCCTTTGGGCTTGCTAAGGGAGCTCGGCAGAGCTCGTCTAAGGCGGTGCTGGCGTGCATCAACCAGCCTCAACCAGGCATCTGGGATAACACCATTCTTTTTTGGTGTTTTTCCTTGCGAAAATGACGACTACCCCTCATTGGCTGCTATGGCGGAGCTTTACGCCCCAGATTTGGAGGACCTATGAACCAACGGGGTCTCCATGGCGGGCGGCACGCAACCGGTCCACATGACCTTGATGGCGGACTACTCGTTCACCACCTCATTTGACGGTCACGCAGGCGCAGCCTGCCGATTTCCTTGCGGCTACTGCTGCAGCCTCGCTCGGACATCCGCTGCCAACCAAGCGCTACTCCCAAACTAAGCTGATGACGGAACTCTCCAAGACGGAAGCCGTTCTGGGCGCGTGCCGCGCACGCTCCTCCATAAGTCGGCTATGTCTGATCTGTACGCGAACGGTCCGTTGGCAGCAATGGCAGACCCCCCGGCGGTCTCAATCACCCTCTCTTACGAGCGGCGGCCGCTGACGGTCTTCTCCCCCGAAGATATTGTGCCAATGCCGTTACACATCACGCTGGGCGTGAGCCCGTGGCTATTGTCTCTGGGTGCGGAGGCGGTTGCTTTCGATTCGGGGGCGTTGCGCGCCGAAGAATATGCAACGGCACTATCACGGGCCCTCCGAATCGATGTCGGGGTGTCACCGGCCCCGTACTGGGGGGTCACATTTGCAGTCCGGGCTTGTCACAAGACTGGGAGACGCCTCGCGGCGGTGTGTGACGTTTTGGACCAGTTTGTCTCACCTTCGCGTGCGGCGACCTACCGTCGGTCGTGTGAACTGTGGGCGGATTTGCTACCCGTATTGAACCACGCGTCGGTCATTGCAGCTCCCGAGAGAGCTACCTTCCGGCGGCAAGCGGCTGAGTTTGTGGATCTCCTTCGCTCCAGCTTCGAGTGGGCGAGCATTACGCCCAAGCTGCACATCCTCGCGTGTCATGCTGCTGATCGGTTGGACTGCTACGGGTCGTTGGGGCTGTTCGCCGAGCAAGGTCTCGAGGCCTAGCATGGCTACTTCAACCAGAACTCGACGGTGTTTGCAGCGGACGCCATTTTTGAGAGCTGTGCTCGGTTGATGAAGCGGGCAGCGGTAAGCCGAGGCCCGGGGGACTCCGCATTCAATCTCGGGAAGCGTCGGGCCCCGGCTCCCGCCAACGCGCGGTGCGTTAAACGGCCTAGCGACATGCGGACCACTCGGGCCCGAGCGGCCGCTGGTCTGGGCACCCGCCAGCCGTCCGCCTGTGCAGCCGCAGCGTCCGCCAACGCGGAAAAGTGGGCATCCAACATCTACCTGTCGGCGGTTTCAAAGATGGCGAGATACCGTGCGGGGCCTGGATTCTCCACCGGGCCAACTGCAGCCGCAGCTGTCGCAGAGGCAGCAGCTGCCGCCGAGATCGAGGCGCTTCTCGGGACCGCGGAGGAGACGTGTTCAGAAGTCCTGCTTAAAGACTGGACGAATTAAATGTGCGCTCGTGCTTGCTCTGCCGTGCTTGTATCCTTGCATGCCTCTTCATGCGTTGTTGCCGACGCGCGATACACCAGTTCGCGCCATACGGCACGCCATTTGCCAGTCGATATTAGCCGCAGGCGCTGGATGGCGCGGCTAGTGGTGGAGCCGCAGGGAGGGTCAAGCGATCACTCGTGGTCCGGATCAAGTGGTCGATTGATCCAGACCACGAGCCGGGCGGATGCCGCCGGCGTGATCCGGACACACGGTCCAGTGCTTTGAAAGTGCGTGACCATTTTGGATGCCTTTTGGGTTCCTTCGACCGAACACGTGTGACAAACGGCAGGAGGGCAACAACAGAGAGCCCAGCATGAGAAAGTGCCCCCGCTACTCAATCGACCACCGCACAGCCATGTGGCGGCGGGCTGCCGAGGCTGGTCTGCAGGCGGCACGTGGGGGGGCTTCTTCGGCAGAGATATTGGACTCGGCCAATCCCTACTTCGGGGTCATGTCACTGCCGCTGAAGCGAGCCGCCGTACGCTATGTGCAACTGTCCGACGGTCTGATCCTTTACAAATTCAAGAGGGTAATGGACGACTTTGATATCTAGAAGGCGTACCACGGTGGCTCCGTGACGAGCCAGGAGTTCACGAAGGAGCAAGTGTGCGCCGAGCTGATGGGTTGCGCCGCACGAGCCGAACTGCAGCTTCCCTCAGTGCTGGCATCGATGCGACAATTCATCAAGGAGATGCGCCAAGGGGAGGAGAACCTGAAGCCCTTCTTCTACCCGGCGAAGTCTGGGTCACCTCTCAGGCCCACAAGCGCGGAGATCATTGATTGATGGGTTGCAGGTCAGAATAAGCGCGATGTCAATATTTGAAGCTTCTCAAGGAACAGAGCCCTGACCTCCGGAAATAGAAACGTGCTCCTGCGCAGACGACTAGGGAACGTCAACATCCAACAGAGACATGTGCGGTCGTCCAAAAAACTTTCGCCACAGTCAACCGTTCACATGCCATCGTGACCAGCGCAGTTGGCGATGAACAGGAACTCTTGTGCTTATCCCAGCCCGCTCAATACGCACGCGGGACCACAGAGCTTAAAAATAGACAAGCTGTGAAGTCGATAGAGGCTGCTCCTGTCCAGTCGTCACGACCAAACGCTATAAGCCTTTACCCGTCCGTACCATTCTCCACGAGCACAAATCTATGTTTGCGGGGGCTCGACAAAAGGAAACATGCCCCTAGCGTGGCAGCACGGCTGCCAAAACTGCATGTGACCCAGCATATACGGTCGGTGCCCAAATTCGAATAACTCGGCTCCTTCTCATCTGTGAGTACTCAACATGAGAGAAAACGATGCGCCAGAGCCTCAGCTACGCGGGGCATGGCCCTGGGGCGCGTTTCTCGAACAGTGCAGGAAGATAGGTCACGCGCCCCGTTCGGCCGGTTTTGCGTGTGTATAGGCCTGTAGATGAGGGGGACTTCATCAGACATCCAATATGAAGCCAGAATCGTGACCAACGTATGTGAGGTACTCTATCTGACCGCGGTGGAGGTCGCGGAAACCTGCCCAAAGCGTGGCGCCACGACCCTGCGCAGAATGCACTTGACCCGATGTAGATGATCGGCGCCCAAATTCGAATAACTCGGTTGCTTCTCATCTGTGAGGACGCTACATGCGAACAAACGATGGGCCAGAGCCTCAGCTGCGCGGGGCATGGTCTTGGGGCGCGTTTTTCGAAATGTTCAGAAAGATGTGTCACGCGCCCCGTGCGGCCGGTTTTGTGTATGTATAAGCCTGCAGATGAGGGAGACTTCATCGCACACCAGATATGAAGCCATCATAGTGACCAAGGCACGCAAAACACTCTACTTGACCGCGGCGGACGTCGCGGAAACGGGCCCAAAGCGTGGCGCCACGGTCTTGTGCAGAGTCCATGTGACGCAAAGTAGACGCACCACGTAGACGACGCTCTGTTGCTTCTTGTTACCCCTCCAATCGTCCTCACTAATGAGAAGCAGCCGCGTTCTTCGAATTTGGGCGCGCTGACATTCTACATCGGGTCACATGCAGTGGGCACAGGGCCGTTGTGCCACGCTCGGGGTACGGTTCTGCGACCTCCACCGCGGTCAGCTAGAGTACCTCACATACGTTGGTCACGATTCTGGCTTCAGATTAGGTGTCTGATGAAGTCCCCCTCATCTACAGGCCTATACACGCGCAAAACCGGCCGTACGCGGCGCGTGACACATCTGTCTGCACTGCTCGATAAACGCGCCCCAGGGCCATGCACCGCGTAGATGAGGCTCTGGCGCATCGTTTGCTCCCATGTAGAGTCCTCACAGATGAGAAGCAGCCGAGTTATTCGAATTTGGGCGCCGACCATCTACATCGGGTCACATGCGTTCTGCACAGGGCCGTGGCGCCACGCTCGGGGCACGTTTCCGCGACCTCTTCCGCGGTCAGATAAGGTTTTTCGCATGCATGGGTCACTATTATGGCCTAGTATTGGGTGTCTGGTGAGTTCCCCCTCATCTGCAGGCCTATTCACGCGCAGGTGCTGCTGCACGTTTCGAGTGGACTGATTTTGGTCCGTGAACAGTGGGTGGGGGCTTCGGCCTGGGATCCATCCGGTCCTGCGTTTCGGCTGGGTGGGCGTTCATTCATGTTTCTCTGACGGTCATTGCCCGATGCCATGTATCAATCGACGCTGTCCATTCGCATACAGAGTTTCTCAACGGGGCACTGAGATTATGTGCTTTGGAACGCTGTCATTGACAGTCAGTGTTGCAGTGGCAATGTCACAGTGTGGCGGATACATGCTCAGAGGTTTCTGGGACGTATATCTGGTATCGACGCAATGCTGCTTTCACAAAGACAGTGCACGTATCCCCCTTGATGCTGTTGAGCATTTCATCAATGGTCGACATGGGCCAGTCGTTCAACTGGCTTTTTGACGACCACCGACGCAGCCAGCTGCTCCCCGTTCAGAAAACATCTTCGATAGGGTTGAATTCTGGCGAGTAAGGCGGAAGAAGCAATACAAACACCCCCCGCGCGCGGACTGCGGCCAATGCGCCCTCATCGTGGACACGCGCATTGTTAAGAATCAAAACACACCTGTCCTCCTGCTCATCCCACGCCTGATCCGGGTTGTACGCCCTCAAGGTGGGCAATAGGTGCCGTACCAAAAACAAGACGAAATCGACAGATGATTGGCCCGGGGGCGGGCGCGTGATCATCCAATCGATAACCCCATCGTGCGCCATTGCCACCAAAAGGCTCGTGCGCACACCGGCAGAGGAGGCCACGTAACACTCTGCGCGCTCCCCATGCACCGCCCACGCCCACCGCCCCTCCGCCGCCCTCCCCACGCGGTGAGCCGCGTGAACGTACACGCGACATCGTACAGGTATCCTCCACTGCTCCTCGACCCACAGCACCTGCCGCGCCTCATTCTGAGTGACGATGGCCTTCTCAATAACCTTTAGAGTAAAGCCATTGCGAGCCAATACTCTGCAGACGGTGGTGTTGGACACTTATGTTACACCTTGCACCAGGCCGGCCACATGGCTGACCGCCACCGAAATCTCATCCAAGAAGAGTTCAGGCTCTGCAGTCACGGCGGCCAGCACGACGCTCTTCAGCTCCGGATCGTCCGTGCGGTTGTAACAATGGTGGTTCCAGATGGCGGGGTCACAGTGCAAAGCACCGCCCGTGCCATTGAAGTACCTCAGGAACATGGTCAGGGACCGTCCTCGGACTTCATGGCTCAGAGAAAGAATGGGATGGATGACGGCGGGGGTGCGGAGTAGGGTGGAGCAAAGAACAGAGGAGCCCCGTTCCCGACTTTGGGAAATTGCGGAATGGGAGGGGAGGGGATGGCGGCGGACGGGTGGGCGGGGTGTGCGGGCGGGAGCGAAGTTCCGGATTGTCAGGCTTTCGTTGAGCGAGTGTGCCTGTAACCCGGTGTGCGGACGTCCGGGCGTCAGCCCGCAGGAACTGGGCAGAATCGAAAGTTTTTCCCACGCGACCAGCAGACAGAGTGAGTTTTCCTGACAGAATTTGAGCCTGCGCTCGTCTGTCCCTGCGATCAGTGTTTGTTCCCATGTGCACGGCAGCCGCACCTCTGAGAAGCAGGCCACGGCCCCTCTGCGGTAGGCCGCTGCCTCCCGGCCTGTCGTGTGCTCCCACGCCTTCACTCTCATCTCTCGCGATGCCGTCTGTCACCGCGGCTCATCGCCGCGCTCAGGGCTCGCTCTCCTGCCACCCCCCCGCCCCATCCACACCACAGGACGCTGTACGCAGACTGATACTCCTATCGTCGTTGCGCCAAAAAGCGGAGGGTCCATGCACCACAAAGAGGCGCTTTTCTGCAATTGATTGATTGGCCCAGACATCGATCCGCTTGACTGGGGCCTCTCCAGCTTTTGACGGAACGACCATGACGCTCTCACTCACCAACAAAGCAATCGCATAACCACACATGTGGCTGCATCACGGAACCGGCGGCGGCGCGCCACACCCTGTACAGCACCGTCAAACTACCGGAATTTTACTTTCCAAAACACACTTGAGTCCACGACGGAAGTAAAAATCCGGTAGCTCCTGTCCTTCCAGAAACAGTCGAGATACAGTCGAAAGCGACCGTCAGATTACATGCCAAAATGCTCTATTTCTGGCTCAGAACAGATGACACGATCGCGAGAAGAGCCAAGCCCTGCACGTCACCGAAGCAACTATCAGCTCTTTCTCTGTCGCGTCCCCCTCCCCAATGCATTCTTGAGCTACAGCACACGTACCCACCATGTGGACTATATCTCCAATATCATCAGGGATGGAACGATTCGAGGCGCGGTACTACCCGTGCTCAGCGATTGAGCTCGCCTCCATGCATAGAAGATGCACGCCTTCGCCCAGCAATGGGCAATGGTTGCGGGAGACACAGCATCCCACTCCTCAATTATCAGCTTTGCTACATCCTGTAGGTGCGAGGAAATGCCATCCTGGACACCCAGAACTGGACGCAAAGGGACTGCTTGGCGACGTGGCCGCCGAGGATTCCGGCGGACCGGTCCCGTGAGACCCGAGGGAGCGGATGGGAGCGACTTGACCCCCACATTTGGCCTTTCGGCCAGCGTCAAATTTGCCGCCGTCGGGCCTGGAAGGCCACGAACAGTAGGCGGAGTGTACGCCGGCGCGTCCCAACCTGAATTGGCTGACGGCGCAGTCCGCGGGAGCGTGGTTCCCAAACCAGTGCCGGGAACCACCAGGAGGCGGGTGGAGGGGGGGGTTGCCACATCAATAGCGGACGTGGTTGATTGGGAAGCGCTTGATGTCTGAGCGAATGGTAGCCCCGCAGGTGGTGCCACCAGTTGGCTGAGTGAAGCGTCAAACGGTGCGCCTCTAAAACCGACATCAACAGCCAATGAGGACCGGGCGGCACAAGTTGGCGTCCAATCCATTGTTGAACCGACCCCAAACACAATCCCCGTCGTCGTGGACGGCCGAACGCGCAAGTGGTCGCCACTGAGGTTCAAACCTGGTGGTGGCAGTCGCTCGTGGGCCGCGGTGGGTTTCGCTGTCCCCAGCTCTGCCTGCTTCGGTCCTGAGTCCGAAAAATCCTCAGGAATCCCCGTTGGCGGGACCGCCGCGACAGGTGCCCCCCCGGGCCCTGTACTCGACGGGGCGCCGTGCCGCGCGGGTGGAGCCCGCCTCGCATCCGCGTCCTCACTTGCTGGCATCGCTGCCGCAGAGGTGAAGGAAGCAAATCTGGTGGCAAGCTTTTCCGCCTCCGCGGGCGGTACCGCTTCCGCTGTCTCCGTCCCGGCCGCTGCGGCCAACACAACCGCCACTTCTTTTCGGTTCTGCTTTGATCCAAAGACAAGAATCACCAGTGAAATCAGACGCTTCTTTTAACGGCGCTTCAGACATGCCATGATGCCGGCGTCCAGCGGCTGGTAAACAGATGTCACGTTGGGGGGGTGTGGGCAGGTCTTGAAGCTGTCGCACTCGAGTGCAACGTGTGCCCCGCAGTTGTCCACGCCTAAGACGACACGAGAGCGTGGTATTGCTGATCCCCAATTTTTGTCCTGGTGGACCGAGACTGAGTTCCGGACCGACTCTCTACACCAATCAGATGCGCCCCAGCGACTGAATTGGAGCTTCTGATTGCTTGCATGTGCCCATACGGCCTGGAAATCGACATCAGCTCCTCTTTTTTGCTGCTCTTCTGGCAAGGAAGGAGTAGAAAATCTCAAGATCTCGCCTGGGCAGCTTGCTCCGTGCCAAAAAAGCGGATCAAGCGGCAACAAACAGTGAGTTCTGCTGAATGCAAGGTCCTGACACCAAATGCGGGCTTTCTATTGGCTTCGATGCCCTTTTACTGCCGTTTCAGACCAATAGAATGCTCTTATTCACAGTCAGTCTCTCTCTCTGTCCCCCAGGACAAATTTCGGGGATCAGCAATGTTGCACGTACTTCAGTTTGCGCCCCAACAGCGCCCCTTTCAAGGTGGGGCGCGTAGCGCATACGCACTGAAATCGCAGTTTTAAGCGCGCCCTAAAAGCGCCCTTAAACGCGCCCCGAGATGCGTTTAGCAACCCTAGCGGTCAGGGTAGGTGGTTGAGGGCAGGAGAGGGGGCTCGTCCATAGACATAGGTCGTCGGCGAGGCGAATACGGCGCAAGAAGGGACCGCGTACCATGCACACACGTGGTTGCCAACCAAGTCGCAGATCCTCAGCCTATCGTTACTAGACCTCGTAGTAACAATAGGCTGTCATCGCCCCTCAGATGGCTTCTGAGCCATCCGCCTAACCATTGGATGTCCGCTCGCCACGGGTCAGTGATCTGAGCCGCTGAATCATCCGGTATAGACGTGGCATGATCGTCTCTCAGAACTTTTAGATGTGCTATCCGGCCCCGCCCTTGTCTGCATCTTGCAATCGCAGGTCACCGTAGTTTCCAAGATGAAATATTCATGCACATCCATGTACTCGACAACATTTTACTGCTGCCACGACGGAGCTAGCTTTTTCAGGCCAGCAGTTGCCGCCCAACATATCTGCAGCCACTTGGTCTTTCGGGGCGGCCACCACCGGCGCAGGGGAGCGGAAAAAAACGGCGCCCCGCCCTCCCCCCCCCTTCGCACAGGGGCGCCCCACCCCCCTGCCAGCGTTAAAATGACGGCGCGCCCAATGGGGGGGCTCGGTGGCGCTCGCCTTTGCCAAGGCGAGTGCCGCCGCGCCCCCCCCAGCCTCCGTCGGCAGCCGCCCCCGCCGCGGGTGCCGGCCATCACGGCCCCCCCCGACCACCGCGCGTGGCGCCCTGCCGCCACTGCCGCCTTCGCCGGCGGGACGCACCGCCGACGGCACCCCGCAACGGACCGTGCCGCCTGGGCGTCGACGACGCGCTTTACGGGCACGGGCGTCGCGGCGGGCGGTGTAAGACCTCTGGCCTTTCACGCCACGTGGAACCCTACCTTCAACATTTCACCCAATTCAAATATCACTTTCCACGTGGCACGCTTCCTTCGTGACTCGCTGTACGCGTCCAACATCCGCTACAACGGCCTCCATCTTTTTAGTGGAAGCAACGGACACGCCGATCGACCTGATCCGGCGTGAGGCCATCCAGCGCCCCGCTGACTCATCATGATGCGGCGTCTGACTCCGGATGATTCGGCGTCAGCTCGAATGCACCAATGGGAGTTGGTGT
>Ga0114955_1001418_pt1 | contig 10984 bp, 11 predicted proteins | sample Porto_5metaG_FD_87302 | JGI IMG/M metagenome (GOLD analysis project Ga0114955, IMG submission 87302) | Marine algal microbial communities from Porto, Portugal - Porto_5 metaG | ecosystem: Host-associated > Algae > Red algae > Unclassified | place: Portugal: Porto | collected 2015-02-02 | reverse complement strand
CCCCACCTTGTCTTGTTCCACTCGTGCCCACCTTATCCCCGTGGAACCCCGGGCCAGGCTCACCATCCCCAGTTCCCACCTTGTCCCTTGGTGGAGGTCTGGCGTTGTCAGGGGCTGCAGGTACCAGGGCAAGGCGTCCCAGACCAAGGCCAAGGGAAAGATCAAGGCGTCCCAGGCCAAGCCCAAGATGTCGTCGTCGGGGTCCGTGGAGGTAGCGCCGGCGTCGGTCGACCACTCTGGGGAGCACGGCGGTCCCCCAGGCACTAGCCCTGCGCCCGTCGGCGGGGTCATCCCGGGCGTGGCCTTGCCCACGGCAAAGCCGGGCGACGCTCCCCCTCCGAGTCTTCTGGAACGCGCCAAGCAGGTGCGCCTGTACCGGGTTCTCGTGGGTGCCGTGCCGGCGCCGCTCGAGGACGTCAACACGGCGGAGCTCCTCCAGGGGTTTCTATCCATGCGCCCCGACCTGGCGCTGAGCTGGACCAGGAAGCAGGGGCGGGGGATCCTGACGCGTCTGTGCACGACAGTGATTGTCTCGGCTGACCACGGGCCGGGGGAGGTTGTGCACTCCGCTCCGGGTCTGGTTCTTGGGCCTGACCGAGCGCCTTGTGCCCCGGGTAGCGCCTTAACGACCCGAATTGCTGGTCTCCCCGATTGCTTGATCCGGGATCCCGCCGTGAGATACGACTCCATCATCTCGGCGCCGGTTATATTCGCGCCGATCGAGGATGAGCACCCCAGGTGGTTGGCCGCGACTGTGTCCTGGGTCAGGGCCTTGTCCGCCCCGCCGGCGTGCCCCAACCTGCTATACATGCCGATTCCAGGACCGTACTTGCGTCGGCTACCCGTCATGCCCCGTTATCGCATGCCAACTCCGAGCAGCGGGCGCGTCGCCGGGGCTTCCTGATCAGCTGGAATCATCAAGAGTTCTGGCGGCTTCCCCCTGTGATACGCACCCAGTTCTTTGCGGCGGTGCCCACTTGGTTCGCCCGGGTGGAGACCCCGATTGGCTTTACCACTGGGGGCTCCTTCGTGGCGTACTACGCCCGGGATGAGATCTACCGGTCGTGTCGGGACGCCCACTCGGTCACGATGGCCATCTGGGTGACCGAGTTCTTGGTGACGGCGTGCAACCGCTGGTACAAGGAGGCGCGTGACCGTCGATTCTGGCTGCTTTCGAACGCCCTGTTTCGCCGGGTTAAGCAGCTCGAGCCGGAGCAGCTCACCTGTGATGACGCCGATGCCTTGGGCTTTATCGAAGCCATTCCGGCTCTGCGGGCGGCTCTCCCGGTCCAGGACAAGGCCTTCATCGATGCCGTGCGCCGCCTTGATACTTCTTGCCGGGCCCAGGATGGGTGGCTCACGGTTGTCACCGGACACGGCACCGACGGGGTCCGCTTTGTCATCCAGGACGCCCTTGACGTCGCAGCGTACTCGATCCCGGCATCTTGCATGGTGGTCCCGCCGGAGGCGCCTCTGGGTCGCTTACAAGTTCCACTCGCGTCTTTCGCGGTCCCGTCGGGGTTCCCGTCCGCCGTGGCGCAGCGAACTGGTGATTCTGGCTCTTCGCCCACGGGTGGTCTGCCCCTCCAGGGTCAACAACTGGTCCGGCCTCCCCGTGCTTCCCCCCTCGCCAGCCCGGTGGCCTGGGCGACGACAGCTCTTTCGTCTCGGGCGCACCCTGCAGCTCCCGTGGTGATTACCGTGGCCCGGGTTGCGACTGCAAATCGCTTGCCGTTGGCCCCCCCGGTGCCCGACTCATGCCTGGCGGATACCTCCGCGACACTGGGGTCGGAGGGTAACGCCTGATTGACGCGTCTTGTCAAGCGCCTCTGTGGGGCGTCGGCTGGGTTTCCCACCAGCGTGCTCTTGGTCTCGATCGTCGAATTGCTTGGCAGCTCGTCTAACAACTTGTTCACCTGGGCAGAAACTCACCTGGTGAGGGACCCCGGCGCTTTGGAGGCGGTCCTGCGAGGGTGGTCCCGTGCCGGCGTGAACGACCAGCTCTGGCGCCTGCTGAACATCCACCAGCAGCGGCAGGAGAACAATCCTCGGCGGGCGGAGCAGGCCGGTACTTCGCGCGCCCGTAGGACGGGCACCGGTATTCGTCCGTAAGAGGCCGCGGAAGCCAACGAGACCTGGTATTGCGATGCCACTGGGAGCCCCCAGTGTGGCACCGGCGGTGGCGGAAACGAGACGTGGGGTAAAAGCTGGTACGAGTCGCGTCCACGGCCGAGCACCCCGGTTGAGAGCACGCGTGGTTATGGTCGTACCCACGGGGTCCAGGATGGACCGTCCGGTTTTGAGGGCCCGTCTGCGACCCGTCGTCGTCTGGACTGAGGCGTGGTACCCCAGGTCGGTGTCGTTATTGTTAGGTAGCATGAGTGTGATTTTTGCTGGCCGGAGTAGATCCCCGCCCTTCAGCGAGGACTGAACCGTAAGACGTAGTACTTTCATAAAGGAGGGTTTGTTGTCTCTAGGCTGTCCCGTCACGCCTCCTGGGCGTCCCCACCCGTTTCCGCCTTATCTCGGTCCTGAGGGAGAAGCTCCTTTCGGCGACAATAACGGTACACTGCTCCCACCGGTAGGCGCCCCGAGTGTTGCCAGGGGTCGTCTTACGGCCCACAGCAAAACCAGCCGAACAGCAACCAGAGGACCCCCTCCTCGTCCCAGGTGTGGTCCAGGAACCGCTCGAACGCAAAATCGGACCTTCCCGGTTGCAGTGCGTCTGGAATTGCTACTTGCGGTTCCTCGGGTCGGTTCGCGGGTCCACCGGTCCCGCCGGCACCACGTGGTCGCCGCTTACCCGGTAAGGGAGTCCGTCTTGGTCGATCAGGTAGGTTCTCCCGTCGGTCTCCAGCACCTCGTAGGGTCCGGCCACCTTAGGGTCGAGCTTGTGCTTCCGGGTGTGGTTCCGCAGGTACACCCAGTCACCACTAGTCACCGACACTCGGCGAATGCGGACTTTCTTGTCGAATTCCCTGTTGTACCGGGCCTGTGTCTTGGCATTCGAGTCCCGTACTTAGGGGAGCAAGGCCTTGAGAGACTCCAAGAAGACGTCCTTGGCCTCGGCCACCGACTGGCTCGAGTCCTGCGTCGTGCCGTCCGGCATCCGTTGCAGGAAGGAGCTGCTCAGGCGCCGTGGGGTGACCAAGTACATGGGGGCCACGCCCGTTGTCCGTTGTGGACTCGAGTTGTACGCCAGCGCCAGCACGGAGACGCGCTCGTCCCAGTTGTCGTGGTGGTCCTCGATGTAGTGCATGAACACGTTCACGAGCGTCTTGTCGAAGCGCTCGACCTGGCCATAGGTCTGCGGGTGGTACGTGGACGTGAACAGTTTCAGGATGCCCATGAGGCTGGAGACACCCTGGAAGAACAGGGAGGCGAACTGGGGTCCGTTGTCCGTCAGGAATGTGCCTGGGGGCCCATACACAGAAATCCAATCCCTGCAGAACGCCGACGAGACGTCCGTCGCGGTGATGCCAGACAGGGGCACGGCTCGTACCATCTTAAAGAACCGGTCTACGATAATCAGGACGAAGACGTTTCCAGTCTTGGTCTCTGTCAGGGGTCCGAGGAGGTCCATAAACAGGCTCGCCAAAGGGTCCGTCGCCGGGAACAGCTTGAGAATTGCCCCGCGTCGCCTTGGGGCAATCCTGCTTCTCGCGCAAGATGCACAACTGGCCACCCAGTCGTACACGTCCGCGGAAATGGACTCCCACGTGTAGTGGCGCCTAATAGCGGAGTACATCCTATTGACCCCGGGATGCCCGGCGCGCACGACGTCGTGTTCCAACAGCGGGAGGTCCTGGCGCAGGGGGAACGGCACGTACACTTAAACAGCCCCATCCAGGGCGGCTACACGTACGAGGAGCCCCTCCTTGGTATCCGAAAAGCGCGAGTGCCCGTTCTGGTTCATCTTATCCCGTAGATCTGGGCACCGCTGGTCCCCCTTCTGTGCAGCCAGCATGCGCGCGAGCGTCCCTGGTTGTTCCTTGTTTGGCTCCTCGTAGATCGGCGCCACCCAGCCACGGGAAGAGTCAGCCAGAGCAAGGCAGGAAAACGCTTCTCGGATGTCGGACCGATCCGGTGCCCGCGTCGGGAGACGCGACATGGCGTCGCCACAGTGGCGCTCCCTTCCCGGTCTGGGGCATACCTTGTACCGGAACTCCGACAACCGGAGGCGCCAGCGAGAGCCCGTCCTTGGTTACTGTCTATGTTCAGCAGCCAGCGTAGGCTGGAGGGGTCCGTCCGGATTGGTGAGCTTTGCTCAGCAATTCCATGTCACTCAATGCTTGGGCGGGATGTCACATTGCAAATTGTTCCGTACTTTGACATTGTAATTGATTTATCGCATGTACTTAATGTGGGGGGCATCCTTCAGGGGACTAGCTCCGGGAGATTAGCGAGGTGCATGGTCGGGATTTTGAGGGGCTGTGAGCGTGTGTGCTCGTGACCCGTGCGCCCTCCGCCCGCGGTGAATCGTGGTATGTGTCTGCATGCTGGGAGTGGGGGTGTCTGCGGGTGCTGAGAGCGTGGGGGCGCCTGGGTCCTATCGGGCTGCCCCCTTACGGCTCGTGCCTCCTCTTTAATAGAACCTCAACGCACCCACCCACTGTACTGCCCGCTTCACACGGATCAGGAACTCTTGTCGCTCGAGGTATGGGCGGAGAAGAAAACATGCCCAGACCACGGTCCGGCATTCTCGGTCGGTTGTGGAGTAGTTTTTCTCGGCCGGGATGAGGCCCCGGCTGTAAAAGCCGACCGGGAGGATGCTCTTGTCCGGTTTTTGCTGCAGGAGGGTACAGCCGACTTGGACGGGGCAGGCGTCAGTATCAAATATGAAGAGACCCGCACGTCGGGGGAGCGCCAGGATAGTGGTCGACAACAAGCGCCCCTTGAGGTACTCGAAGGCCGCCGGCTGAGCGGGATCCAGGGGAGGGAGCACGTGCGGGAGTTTCTTGCTGGTGAGCTTGGTCAGGGGCTTGGCGATGAGCGCTTCATCCTTGATGAAGCGCCGGCACACGTTACACATGCCCAGGAAGCTCTTGAGCTCCGTCTGGATACGAGGGGGAAGCGCTTGCGCCAAGCTCTTGATGTTCATCTTGTTCAACCGCAGCTGCCCTGCAGGGACGACATGCCCCAAGTCCTCGACCTCTTGCTGGAGCAGGTGGCACTTGTAGGGCTTGAGGGAGACACATGCCGCTTCCAGGAAGGGAACGACTTCACGGAGGTCCCAAATGTGATCGCCCACGGTCCGGGAAAACACAATCACGTCGTCCAGGTACACCAGGCATGTTTGCCACCGTAAACCGGACAAGAGGATGTCAAGCGCCCACTGGAAGGAGGCTGGCGCGTTCACCAGACCAAACGGGAGCCGGAGAAACCGGCACGAGCCCGTGTGAGACGTGAGCGTCGTCTTGGCTCTGTCCTCGGCAGCCAGAGGGATCTTCGAGTACCTGGTGTTACAGTCCTGTGTAGAAAACACCGTAGCGTCGCCGAGGGAGTCCCGGCAGTCGTCTATCCTCGGGATCGGGTAGGCATCCCTGACCGTGCACTCATTCAGCCACCAGCAGTCCTCGAAGAACCGGAAGTGGCCACCTGGCGTGGGCACGACTACCACGAGGAATGCCCACTCGGCGTCCGAGGGTTGAACGACACCCAGGTCGAGCATTTCCTCGACCTGATTCTCGATCTCCAGACGACGGTGTCGGCCAGCCCGGTACAGAGCCGAATACACGTGCTTGGCGTCTGGCTTGAGCTGAATGTGGTGCGTAGTGGTCTTGAGCTCACCCAGCTTCTTCAACATCATTCCTTTGAACTGATCCAGAAGTCCGTGCACCCTGCCATGTAGGTCCTTGGGCACGCCCGCCCAGTCCTCTTCTGGAGTCTCGGAATCCTTGGGGGGCGGCACGACCGGGGGCTCCGGAGGACCTTCCGCCGTGGCCATGGCCGCCTGCGTTTCCAGCTCCAGTCGCGCCGCTACTTCATGTTGGACGACCAGAAGGGCTCCTTGGGAAAGGATTCGCGCCTCGCCGGTATACGGCTCCGCGACCGCGACTCGGGTGCCCTCGGCAAACCTCTTGGTCTCGCGACCCAGATTGACCAGGACAACAGAGAAGGACTCGTGCCGGTGCACCTTCTTGTGATGCCCGTGCGCCGAGTGCAGCCCGTGCTTGGACAGGAACTCCGCCCGGCCCTTTATGAGACAACCGCCCGTAGACCGGGTCACCACTTGGACCTCTGCCTGGGCACCAAAGGGAAGGACCGTTGCGCCCGCCAGCGTCAGCTCGTTGGGGCGGACCCGGGGCTTGGCCAGTGCCTTGTACTGTCGCCCCCTGGCGCCAAGATGGTAGCCCAGGATGTCCGAGACAGCGCCCGTCGACCACTCGATCTTTCCATCCTGGGGAAGGATGGCCTTGGTGTACTGGCGCTGGAAGTCACGCCCGGTAATGATCGGGACCAAGTGGCGTTTCACAACATTAAACGGGAAATACGTAAGCTGGTCATGTACGTGCAGGGTGAGGGGGACTCGCGCGAGAGCCTTCAGAGCTTTCCTCGAAGCATCCACGATCCGAGTGCGGGTAGGCGCACGCCACGCATGCGCGCGCCGGCCCGGAGGGAGCAGATCCTCGCTCACGACGCTTGGTTCTGCCCCTGTATCCACAACCGCGGCCAAAGAAGCCGGGTCTTGGTCCCGGAAGCTCAAGGTGGTGTTGACCTTGAACTTATCCTTACGCAAGACGAGAACGGTCCCCCAAAAGCCACACGGCGTCCATGCGGCTGCCTTGGTGCGTAGCCGGCGACAGCACCGGCCCAGGAATGCAATAGAGGCCGACACAGGGGCACCGGGGCCCGGAGCAAACGGGAGGGCGTCTACGCGCGCACCTCCCCCACCTCATTTCCCGATCCCGATGTACCCGTGGTCGTGGTCTCTTCCTCGTGATGAGAGTCCCAGTCCTCAGGACTGTCCCTGTACAGGTTCTCCTGGATGCTCTTCAGGATCTTGACCCGGAGGTTGTGCACCGTCTTCGGGTCCCGCCGTCCAGGAGAGGCGCCCTTGACCTGCCGTTCTTTCCAGCGGACGGCCTTGGCGAGCTGGATATCCTGGCGGAAGAGCTTGTCCTGGAGCTCCTTGGGCACCTCCGGACAGGCTGCCGCGATGTGTTCCTCCTTGTTACACAACCAGCAAGCACGTACCCAGCTCGGACGTTCCCCCCTCCCGGGTGACACGGGGCTTAGAGGGCGTGAAAAACCCGCGCCAGCCGTCCAGGCGGCCAGCGGTCTGGAAAGATGACTCGCCCACGGCCAGAGCCGGCGTCTTGGGTCCTGCCCGACTAGACGGTCGTGCCAGGTACATCTTGGGGGGGGTCGGCTGGAGTCGCTGGAGCGCCTTGACCTTTTCATGCGTGCCTTGGGTGAACGACGCGAGCTGCTGCATGGTCTGCTCCGTGAACTGGAGGTTTTACTTCTAGGCGTCCACCTGCAAGTGCTTACGGAGCCCCTGTATGAACGCCATCTTGAGCCGGTCCTCGCCGTACACGCGTCCGCAGGCCTCCCCCAGGTCACGCCACCGGGCCGCGAAGGCATCAGATACTTCATGGGCGCCCAGGGAGGCGCGGTTCACGTCCGACACGGCTTGGTTCAGGGTGATGGAGTCCGTGAAAATGACCAGGAGCCAGTGCACCGCCTCAAGGAAGGATGCGACAGTCTGGCCCGGGATGTGCCCGGCCGTGTCGGGGAGGATCTTCTTGAACCGAGTGGCGGCGGCCCCGGTACGGAAGAGGCCGACCGGGTAGAGCGCCGTGCTCTCCCAGATATTGCTCTTTTTGAAGGCCCGGACGAACCGGCGCAAGAAGGAGAAGAGCTCGGCAGGCTTGGTCCCGTCAAAGCGAGCCTGGTCCATGGAAACCCGTAGTTGCTTCCGGTCTTGTGTAATCCATAGACGCATTCGGCCAGTGAAGGTCTGGTTCTGATTGTCCAGACGGTAGGAGTGCCAGTAGGTCACCGTGTTGAGCAGGTTGTTCCCGACCTTGTGGACAGGGATCTGGAACTCCACCAGTGTCCGCCGGACCGTCTCCCCGTCACTCCGGGAGAATGAGTCACTCTAGGAAGACAGGGGGCGACGACACCGATGGCTGCGCCGGCGCTGGCGCGACCGAAGGTCCCGGCGAGAGTCCCCACTGTTACTCCCGTCCGGTCCACCGTCGTCATCTCCGCCTCCACCTGTCAACACCCGGTTCCCTGACGGCCCCATACCAGCGCTTGGGGAAGCCAGCCTGCCGGATGTTCGCCCTGTGGTCAGCGTCTCGACTGCCCCAGCCATGTCCGCCCGGAGCTCCTTGCGGAGGGATTCCAGGAAAGACATCATGGCCGGAGAGGAAGCGACGTCAGGGGGGGCTCCGCTCGCATCACGTCGACCCGGGCTAGCTGGAGTCGGGGTCCACTCCTGCTGGCCCTTGGACGCGCCGGTGCCCGCCACCGCGGGTCTCGGCATCTCGGTCTTGACGGTCCTTGTCCCCCGGGAGGAGCCACAAGGCCCAGCCACGTCAGGCGGCGTCGGCGGGGGCGAGACCAGGCCCGAGGAAACAGGTATCCCAGCCCCAGCCGGAGCCGGGGGCGTGTCCTTCGACGTACGCCGGGGCGACATCTCCCCCGGAGAGGACGTCGGGGTCGGCATAGTGGTCTCGGGCGCTCAACGACCAGGCGAACCGGGAAACACCTACGCTCAAGAAGGACGGGGTGGCGACGAGGTACAAGGTGGGCATCCCGACACGAGTCGGGAGATTGTAATCCCGTCCGGGAAAGGCCACGCACACGAGAGCTCACCCTTTATACGGGAGAGATCCCCCGTCACACGCGTACCGGCACCGGATGTCAGCCAGAAACTCCCCTGCTGCTCCACCAATTAGTCGCATGAAACGCTGTGTCACCCAAGCCCACAGAAACAGATAGGGACATCTGCCCAGTTGAAGGAACCCACCCGCACACCCTTTCTATACTCTCGCACGGTGACACGGTCACCTAAGAAAACACCCGAAGGCGCAAAGAGGGAGAAGGGAGGTGAGAACGCAGTTATTCTTTGTGGGGAAGCCGGGCCACGGGCGCCTTGATGTCCCCTTAACCTAACCGAGCAAGCGGGCCCAAATGGCCCCGAATCCCACGCAGTAGCCTCCCCATCGGGAGATCTGGGGATCCATACCAGTGGACCCCCCTACTGTAAAGAAAACATTTCAAGCAACTGAGATACAAATGCAAACGACCCACAATCAATCAAGATCCAAACCAGCACAGACCGCGCGACCTGTCCGAGCAGGGGCGGGAAACTTCATCCGCGTATCTAGGCGCTTCATCGACTTCCTGGCCGGCCAAGGGGCGTGCACCGGGCCGCGTACTGCGACAGTATCTCGAGGGCAGCTCATATTGGAGCTGAGCTCGGGAAAATTCTCGTGGGCTCCTGAAGGGGCGGCGCGACATGTGAGGTGGTGAGAGCATGTACCTTCCAAGAAAGGGAGCTCTGCCTCGGGAGGTTCGTTGCTGTCCTTTCCACAGCGTCGGCGGGGGTGTGCCTGCAGAACGTTGAGAGAGGGGCACACAATGGGTAAGAGGCTGCTGGCCTCGCGCCTCAGACCGGTCTCGAGTGAGGCAACGCACCCACCCACTTACCTCCCGCTTCACAGAACGACAAGAGGAAGGGTGACGTCTCTCGCAGACGTCAAGAGGACCAGAGGCCGAAGAGGACAGACCGGCCGAGGCCCGTCGAGAGCGTCGAGCCGCGCGGCCAGCACTGCGAAAAAATGTTGTGGCGGCGGTGTCAATCCCAGCTAAGGCGGGGGAAGTCCCTCCTGGGCCCTCCCCAATGGATAATGGTCGCTTTGGGCGACCAAGGACATACAACTGCCTCGCATGTAACAATCGAGGACATTTCTTCCGTGAGTGTCCCCGCCTCGGTTGGGCGACCAATGTCCTATCGAACAGGGCCTACAGGAAATGTATGGCGGAGCCTCACCGAAAGGACCATCCCCGCCCGATGCAGGCATTGGAAGCCGTAGACACACGCCTGGGCCCGCCTTTGTCACCTTCCGATGACAGGCGCACCACCCCCTGGGGTGGAAGCCGATAACCAGGTCGAGGAAACCAAGTACTCCTCGAAAAACAAGTAACGGGGGCAGTGGTCCCGCCTCCCCCGACCTTTCTAAGTCCAAAACAAATGTACAAGTTCCACCGGCGAGACAGGAAGAACTCACCTAGGCTGCCACGGGGGGTACCCCAAGGGAAACCCCCTGAGGGCGCGGCATGTGGAATTATGCCCTCATCTGGACGTAAGCTAGTCGTGGGGTTACTCCTGACCGAAGGTTAAGACCTTACTACCCGGGCCATCGTGGATACAGGTAGTGACCCCACGCTGATCAGCCGGCAGTTACTGCCGGATGACACCAGGGGCTTACGCATCTGCCAAATTTTGGACCACTCGGATATACTCAACACCAGCATTTTCCGAATCAGATACGATTTTGGCCGCATTTTCTGGAATACGGATAGAATACATCTTCGCAGCAAAGAAAAGTGCGATCTGAAAAAAAAGACGGATTGTGTTCAGGATATATCAGATTCTTGAACAAGTACAGCTGTTCTACCAGAAACCTCTCACTGGGCGACGGCACAGAGTGACATAAGAACAGTGTGCATTATCACAGGAGTGGCCCGACATGCCGTCCAAACCACGACGTGGAGCACAAGAGCCCCACGGCCCCCACCGACGCACGGCTAAAGTGCACACGGAGCCTCGACCGAGTCCAGCTGTCGACCACAAAGAGATGGAGCACAATGCAGCACCGCTTCGTCACCCTCGGGGCCACTCTGTGCCGGCAATCGGGGGAGATCCGCGGCACGCAGCCGTGTGGTGGTATCAAGTCCCGATGTGCCTTCGTCCAACTTCATTTTGCTTCCGATTCGAATCGCAGTCTGCATTTTTTAAGGACGTGTG
>Ga0114955_1001417_pt1 | contig 10985 bp, 14 predicted proteins | sample Porto_5metaG_FD_87302 | JGI IMG/M metagenome (GOLD analysis project Ga0114955, IMG submission 87302) | Marine algal microbial communities from Porto, Portugal - Porto_5 metaG | ecosystem: Host-associated > Algae > Red algae > Unclassified | place: Portugal: Porto | collected 2015-02-02 | reverse complement strand
TTCCTCTCTGGGTGGTCCCCTTGGCCCCGAGCCCCCGTCCACGGGGGGGCCCGGGCGGAAGGAGGGGGGACGGGCGGTCTCGGGGGGGGGCCCCCCCCCCCCCCCCCCTTCCGGTGGGCGCCATTCAGGGGCTCTGATCCACGACACGTCCGCCATCTTCCTGAGACAGCGATGTCCACTTTCTTGCTAGGATCAAATTGCAGTCGTGCAAATGGAGCTTTGATTCCAAGAAGTACACAAGGAAGAGTCGGGGTCTTTCTACCGACAATAAACACACTAACGCCATCTATTGGCCGTCCCTACTCCAAACCAGATCAAGATCTCGGGTAACTCACGATAGAGCAATCTGCTTTCAAACGCTTTTCGGGCAATGTTGCGCTCTTGGTGTTGTGGGGGAAACCCCCTGTCAGTGGTTACAGGGCTCCCGGCATGAGCCGGGGACGGGTCCCGAACAATCACGTAACATCCCCATAGGGGGGTAGCGTGGGACACCCCCCTTGGGCGGGTGGGTGGCCAGGGAGCCCGAGGGTGTGAGGCCCGCCAAGACACGTGGCGAATCAAACGTACTCGGAAGGGGCAACGGTTGACGGGGAAGGCCCCGTTTAAGACGATGGGGGCGACGACGGAGAGAGCTAGGGATGTCGATGGGTGTGACGACGGTGGAAAAGGACGGGAGGGGTCACAAGGGAACAGGTTGTCTTTGGAACTGAGGCTGCCGCTCTCGATCCCCCTGAGGGAGCTCTGTTCCCTGGACAATGTCCTCTCCCCGGGGCACCAAAGGTGCTCCAGAACATGCGTGCACTCTTCTCCACACCGTGCGGCACCACAAGGGCCTAAAACGAAGCGAGAGGGGCATGTGACGCCAAAACGCGGCACCAAGTGGCTCAGAAATGCAGGTAAAGAAACGTGGAGAACCAGGCGACTTTCTACACGAAAGCCAAGAACAGAGGGCACTTCCCATTGGATAGTGCCGCGCTCGACAGCCCCAACTGTCGTATAAAACGCCGTGTCACCCCAGCCCACAGAAACAGATAGGGACACCTGCCAAGCTGAGGGAACCCACCCGCACACCCTTGCTCTACTCTCGCCCGGTCACACGGGCACCTAGGAAAACACCCGAAGGCGCAAAGAGGGAGGAAGGAGGTGAGAACGCAGTTATTTTTTTGTGGGGAAGGCGGGCCACGGGCGCCCCGCTGTCCCCTTAAGTCCAGTTCCAAATTTGCTTCTGTGCGCGCCACATGGGATGTGGCGTCGCTCCCATTGGTGGAACGATGTGGTGGGCGCCACATGTGGCGCCGACTTCCGAAGCGAGGACTCGGAGGTTGCGCCACAGTGTACGCTGACGTATGGTCCATTAGGAGACTCAGTAAGCCCCGGGCGACTTAACACTCAGCGTTCAAGAGATGAGTTCTCGACTCGGCGACAGACAGAGCCGCGGTCGACGCCGCTCCGCTGTCTTGCACACCGCACGAACCCCCACCACATCGCCCGCTCCCACCGCCACGCCGGCACCCACCACCTCGCCCGCCCCCGCAGGACTCTCACGCCTTTGGCACGCCCACGTTTTGTGAAATCTTTCTTTCTTCTCTCCCATTGAAGGGGAAACACCAAAGGCAGCACGAATGTCGAGGTAGCTGCCCCCGCCTAGCTAACGCAATGCCATGGCGGTCCGCTCCTCACCCGAAAGCCCACATGACGGCAGCCGGGGGCAAATCGCGTCTACCAGGCCCAAAATTCTATGCTCTGGCATGCGCACAGCGCGTTCAAAAAAGCGTCCATAACGAGCACGGACCTCGGGAAATCTGACGGGGGTGGTGTAACAGTCGTTTACCAATGGTCTCGACAGTAAACCCCGTCGCAAACGCACAGCAGCCGCAACAGTACTGGTGAAGGCCACCTGCTGGTACACAAAGAATGTCATGGTTGAGCCGTCGGCGCTCTGGCACGATGACTCCATCGGATCGGGTTTCACTGCCGATGGTGCTTCCATATGACGTCGCGTCAGTCGTATTCACTGGATAAGTGGTACTGTATTTGAAAAAACGTGCCAGTATAAGTCCGTTTTCAGGAACGTACGTCTGTGGTGCCTCCCGCAGAGCTTTCCAAGCCCGTCACATGTGGCGTGTGGCGAGCCACAAAGGCGGAAGCAAACTTGGAACGGGCCTAAGCTATCCGAGCAAGTGGGTCCAATTGGCCCCGAGACCCACACAGTAGCCTCCCCATGGGGAGATCTGGGGATCCATACCAGTGGACCCCCCCCGACTGTAAAGCTGATAATTCAAGCACTTGACATACAAAAGCAAATGACCCACAATCAACCAAAATCCTAACCAGAAAGGACAGCGCCACCTGTCCGAACCGGGGCGTGACACCTCATCCGCGTCGCCCGGCGCCCTAACTATCTTCTGGCCAGCCAAGCGGCGTGGACCGGCCAGCGCAATGCGACACCAACAGCAGGGCATATCCGACCCAGCCCTGCTTGCCCCGGATCGTAGAAACGGATTGTAAGGGACGCTGACAATCATGTCGCGTCCCCATAGGCCCACGCGACTGACACCAACCCCCATTGGTGCTTTTCAGGTGACGCCGAATCATCCGGAGTCAGACGCCGGATTGTGATGAGTCAGCGGGGCGCTGGATGACCTCACGCCAGATGAGGTTGATCCGCATGTCCGTAGCTTTCACTCAAAACGTGGAGGCCGTTGTAGCGGATGTTGGACGTGTACAGCAAATCACGAAGGAAGCGTGCCACGTGGAACGTGATGTTTAAAAACGAGTGAGATGTTGAAAGTATGTTTCCACATGGCGTGACAGGCCAGAGGTTTTACAGAGGGCCACACACGAAACGGTCCCTCTGGAGGGGCGCGGGGTGATGAGCACCCGATCGGGCACCCCTCGAGGGGTCTGACACAGCCGAGGGGGACACCCGTCTTCCCGAATCCGGGCCCTCTGGAGAGACTGGGAAGATTGTGGATGCTTCCGCAATCCGAGCGTAAGCCGGACCGAGATCTGATCTCGACCAGAGACAAGATCCCACCGGAAGTCCATCCCGGAGAACTGAAAAGTCTTGGGCTAAGGCCCAGGGTACTGAATTGGGTAAATCCTGAGATCTGGGAAGTCTTTGTGACTTTCCTGCTTCCGCCCCGAGACGGGCGGGGGTCCTCTTCCAGTGGAAGGGTAGTCGAGGATGCTGGGCAGGGGCCACTAGAGGCCCGGGCCTGAGACCGTGGCCCGTTGGGCACCGGTCCCCCCACGGTGGCGCCCGGGGGTCGGGATTGTGCACGTCCTGCGTCTTGCTTCTGGGGGTATATGAGTGCTTGCTTTGGCGTCATCCTGCGTCTTAGAATAAATCAGAGTTGCGTTTGCGTTGCTTCCGTCTTTCTGGTGCGCTCAGCGCCCTGTGATCAAGGCGTTTGTGTTTTTTCTCCTTTGCTCCGCTCCGCATCCTGTGCTGGGCTTTCCGACGGGGCTATACCCAGTCGGCTTTGAGGACAGGTTCTACTACACACCGGACTTCGGAGCATAGCGGGACCCAGCACGCTGTTTTTTCAGGTCGTATCCGCGGGTGGGCAAAGGTGGCGGCCACGCCACTTCCCGCTCGCAGGAAGCAGCGGTTCTATTTTGATACCGCTTGCTGCGGAAATCCGACCGCCCGCCGTCACCGGCCCTGTCTGTCTCAGAACCTCAGTAGCTGGCCCCGGGAAATCCCGGTGCCCGCCTTGGCCAGGTACAGCAGTGGCGCCGGCGGGGACGTCAACAGGGCTCGGTCACTGGCGAGAAAGCGTGACAAGTGACCGCACAAGCCAGGTGCTCTATCTTTGAGCTAACAGAAGGACAACTGACTCGTCGATGAAGCAAAAAAGAGAGCAAAGCTCCGCTAACCAACAAAACCGCATCAGTATTGAAGTCATCGTCTTCAAAGTCAGACTTCTTCAAAAACTTGTCGCCGTCACTCTCCGACGAATCGTGAGCCGCGGCTTCATCGGACGGCATTTCTGTGGCCAACGGTTGCATGTTTGCTCGAGTGGTCGCCCGGACGGCTTGGGAAAGACACGGGATGAGAGAGAGGTCTGAAGGCAACATATGTGCGTTGAAGCGCACAAGGAAATGCATCTCCACGTGCTCGGCTAGGAGTGCTGACCGGTCCTTGCGCAGAACGAGCTCAGCGACGGAAAAGTCACGCTCAGATGCCGCGGATGACCCAGATGCTCCAAGGAGCGAGCGCGCAACAAGGTGGAGCAGAGCGTCGTCGTCACGGCGCGCCGCTCAAAATCCCAGGGAACCGTCGTAGTCACCGGGAACGCTCGTCACGAGAAAGCGGTCCAGCTCCCTCATGGCGAGCTCAGCTGGCGTGTCGTCAGAGGCGCCCCGACTCTCTACCCAGTCCCAGCCAATCAAAGACGTGCGGCACCTCTTGCTCTCGCTTTCTTGATCCCCGCGACGCGAACGGGCTGCCGGGCGGTCGTCCAGAAGGTGAGTGGTTGTCGCCCTTACAGCGGCGTGGGCGCGGTCCGTGGCGTTACCTTGCCCGCGTCACGTCGCCACCTTTTTGTGCATCGATCCGCCGCCCGGCGAGACGAGTGTTGCAGCCAAACCTGCGTCGTTTATCAACCAATTATTGGTGTCGTCCATCTCTTTGATGAACCGCTTGTCCAGCCCATCTTGAAGCACGAACACAAGCGTCGCTGCTTCAGAGCACATAGTGGCAGCGTTACGGGTCCGCGTCACGTACACTTGTTCGTGCTCGTAGAGGCGGCCATCAGGCTCCATAACGTCCGTCGTGCTCTTGTCTGCGTGCAAAAAGGCGAGAATGGCGTCGCGCGCAACGGCAAGGGGCTCAGTGTAGTCAATGGGGCATGGGTACGATGGCACCTGCATCGTCCGCTGCAGCCGACAAACAATCTCGAAGGCCTCTGCCACAGTGGCGGACGCGCTTTGCACGGAGATTGACGCCTCGTAAGACGGCTGCAGGACGCCAATCAGGTGCCTCACAGGCTGCCAGTCAGCCCGCTCGATGCCGCGCCTCTCTTGCGCCGCGGTTAGGTTCCTCAGCTTCCCAAAACTGCCCATTCGAGGCATGAGGGTGAAACGTCGCACAAGGGAAAGATTTGTTGGACCCCACCCAGTTGGCGAGTCCGTGAGCAGCTTTCGGGCGCCATCATCTCCTTGAAGAGGGACAGCGTTGAGCATCGCCACGCTCGCAGGCGATTTGTGGAATTGGGCTGTCGTCTTGCGTGTCCGGCGGAGGAGCCTGCTTGCTTCCAGATTTGTGCTTCCCGACCTTAAGGACGGGGCGGTGCCCGAGCCAGCGCCGCGGGCAGTTGATGACTCCCCGGTTGCACCGAGCGCCGCCTTGACGGCAAGATGGATGGCATGAGCCGTGCAAGGTATCCAACGCGGCCACAGCTGCCTCAGGGCCTTCTTCGCGTTGCTTCCCGAGTCCTTCGTGGAGGAGCCGACGTTTTGCGGGCGCACCCCAAAGCGCTCCAGTTGGTGCAACAACCACATCTTGACGTTCTCGTGGTCGTGGCGCCCGACGAATGGTGTGACGCCGAGATGGATCTCACGAATTGAGAAACAATCAGGGTTCACGCACCGAAGTACGAGCGACCCGTAAGAGCCAGAGCCGTGCCGCTCCGTCCACAGGTCCGTCACGAGATGAAAAAAGGGTAGCCCCCGATATAGACCCTGGAGCTGCCGCACCTCGGCCCGCAGGCGATCCGTGATGAAGAGGAATACATCCAGAAAGACGCCGCGCACGCCATCCGGCGACGGAGTGTTGTACGGCACACCCAGCCCTCGAACAAATTCTTACAAGTACGCATTCGCCGCGAGATCAAAGGGGGACAACGTCATAACTAGCATGAGCACAAAGCGCACGTGATGAGGACGAGCTTGTACCGGGCTCATGACCCGGTCGCGAGGCACCGTCAGGTACGCCGACATGAGACCACTCGTTCCAATGCTGCCCGCCTTCGGGGCATGGTTAGCGTCCGTCCGGTAGGTTGCAACGGCTGAATATCTTCTCCGCTGGAGCGCACTGGAGACACGGGATGCCGCCACCATGTCAAAGAGCTTCCAAGCGTTGCTCGACTTGCCGCGACAGAGCATGTACGTCGTCGTTACCCCTTATAGAGCGCAAACGCGGCAACAGACGACAGAGTGGCCCCTCTGGTCCTCCCCTGACCCCTGAAGCGTGTCGAAGAAGTGATCCGCCTTAGGTTCCTGCGTCCTGGACTTGCCACTTTCCTGGTCCGGAACCCACTCTTGCCCGCCATGCATCAAGCGTAGCGAGCACGCCAACGACGGAGTGGGTGCGTAGGGCCCGACCACCGAAAAATGCTCGTCAATGTCGTTCGCAGTCTTCTGCGACGGGGGCGCCACCTCCTCCTCAGTTGGCTCCGACCCGGGCGTGAGCCGCTGCTGAACGGGTAGGGCGGGGGCGAGAGACCTTCGCGGAGACAAAACGTCCTCATCGATGGGGCCACTGCCGCTGTTGGCACTTGAAAATGACGGCACCATGCTCGGGGAGTGGGATTGGGGCATAGGAGGGGGGGAGTGTGAGTAGGATGTGGTTGGCGAGGACAGTTGGCGTCGCGGGCTGGGACAATGTGGACCTTTGTCGTCGGGGCCGCAGCGACACGCTGCATAGTGAGAGCAATTGAATCGCCAAGGCGTCAGCATAACTCTGGAAGCGCCGTCGGCGGCTTTCAGATCGTTCAGATCCCACCCGGAGGCCGGATATAGTCGGATATTATACGTACACCAAGAATACTATATAATGCGCTACTCGAGTCGTGCTTCAGATGATTAATGGCAGCGGCCTCATGGCATAGTCGGATACGGATACGCTGGAGTGACCCGTAATCTCAGAGGATATGATTATAATGCCCGGATATGTTCCTACAGGATGTATCCATGACAACCCCTGCAGAGAAGGGCTCGTGCCGGTGCACCTTCTTGAAATGCTCATGGGCCAATTGCAGCCCGTGCTTGACCAAAAAGTCCGCCCGGCCCTATATGAGGCAACTGCCCGTCGACCGGGTCACCACTTGGACCTTGGTCTGGGTGCCGGGGGGAAGAACCGTTGCTCCCGCCAGCGTCAGCTCGTTCGGGCGGACCCGGGGCTTGGCCGGTGCCTTGTACTGTCTCCCCCTGGCACCAAGATGGTAGCCCCGAATGTCAGAGACAGCGCTCGTCGACCACTCGATCTTGCCGTCCTCGGGAATGATGGCCTTGGTGAACTGGCGCTGAAAGTCACACCCGATGATGAGCGGGACCTAGAGGCGTTTCACAACAATAAACGGGAAATGCATAGGTTTTTCATGTACATGCAGGATGAGGGGGAGTCTAGCGAGAGCCTTGAGTGCCTTCCCCGAGGCATCCACGACCCGGGTGCGGGTCGGCGCACGCCACGCATGCGCGCGCCTACCCTGAGGGAGCAGGTCCTCGCTGAAGACGCTTGGTCCGGCCCCTGTGTCTACCACCGCGGCCACAGCAACCGGGTCCTCATCCCCGAAACTCAAGGTGGTCTCGACCTTGAAATTATTCTTACGCAAGACGAGCAGAGTACTCCGACAGGCACACGGTGTTCATGCGGCTACCTTGGCGCGTAGCCGACGACCGCACCGGCCCAGGAATGCAACTGAGGCCGACACAGGGTCACCGGGGCCTGAAACAGACGGGAGGGCGCCTACGGGCGCACCTTTTAACCTCGTTCCCCAATCCCGAGGTACCCGTGGTCGTGGACTCTTCCTCGGGATGGGAGTCCCAGTCCTCAGGAATCTCCTTGTACAGGTGCTCCTGGATGCTCTGCAGGATCGCGACCCGGAGGTTGTGCACCATCTTCGGGTCCCGCCGTCCAGGGGAGGCGCCCTTTGCCTGCCGGTCTGCCCAGCGGACGGCCTTGGCGAACTGGAAACGCTGACGGGCTAGCTTTTCCTGGAGCTCCTTGGGCACCTCTGGACAGGCGGCCGCATTGTGGTCCTCCTTGTTGCACAACCAGCACGCCCTTATCCGGTTCGGGCGCTCCCCCCCCCGGGTGACACGGGGTGTTGAGGGCGTGACAAACCCGCGCCAGCCCTCCAGACGGCCACCGGCCTGGGAGGATGACTCGCCCACGGCCAGAACCGGTGTCTTAGGTCCTGTCCGACTGGACGGTCGTGCCAGGTACATCTTGGGGGGGGTCGGCTGAGGTCGCTGGAGCGCCTTGACCTGTTCATGCTTGCCCTGGGTGGACGACGCGAGCTGCTGCAGGGTGTGCTCCGTGAACTGGACGTTGTACTGCTGGGCGTCCACCTGCAAGTTCTTGAGCAGCCCCTGGATGAACGCCATCTTGAGCCTGTCCTCGCCGTGCACGTTCCCGCTGGCCTTCCCCAGGTCCCGCAAGCGGGCCGCGAAGGCATTGGGTACTTCATGGGCGCCCAAGTAGGCGCGGTTCACGTCCGACACGGCTTGGTTCAGGGTGATGGAGTCCGCTTAAGTGACCAGGAGCCAGTGCACAGCCTCCGGGAAGGATGCAACAGTCCGGTTCGGGATGTGCTCGGCCGTGTCGGGGAGGATCTTGTTGAACCGAGTGGCGGCCGCCCCGGTCAGGAATGAGCCGACCAGGTAGCGCGCTTTGCCCTCCCAGACGTTGCTGTCGTTGCAGGCCCGGACAAACCGGCGCAAGAAGGAGAAGAGCTCTGCCGGCTTGGTCCCGTCAAAGCAAACCCGGTCCATGGAAACCCGTAGCTTCTTCCGGTCTTGTGTAATCCGTACACGCATCCGGCCAGTGAAGGTCTGGTTCTGGTTGTCCAGGCGATAGGAGTGCCAGTCCGTCACCGTGTTGAGCACGTTGTCCCCGACCTTGTGGACAGGAATCTGGAAATCCACCAGCGTCCGCCGGACCGTCTCCCCGTCACTCCGGAAGGATGAGTCACTCGAGGAAGACCGGGGGCGACGACGTCGATGGCTGCGCCGGCTCCGGCGCGACCGACGGTCCCGACGAGAGTCCCCACTGGTGCTCCCGACCGGTCCCCCGTCGTCACTTCCGCCTCCACCCGTCACCACCCGGTTCCCTGACCGCCCCATACCAGCGCTTGGGGACGCCAGCCTGCCGGGCGTTCGCCCCGCGGTCAGCGTCTCGACCGCCCCAGCCATGTCCGCCCTGAGTTTTTCGCGGAGGGATTCCAGGAAGGACATCACGACTGGAGAGGAAGCGACGTCCGGGGGGACACCGCTCGCATCACGTCGACCAGGGCTAGCTGGAGTCGGGGTCCACTCCTGCTTGCCCTTGGACGGGCCGGTGCCCGCCACCGCGAGTCTCGGCATCTCGGTCTTGACGGTCGTTGTCACCCGGGAGGAACCACCAGGCCCAGCCACGTCAGCCGGCGTCGGCCGGGGCGGAACAAAACCCGAGGAACCAGGTATCCCAGCCCTGCTCGGAGCCGGGGGCGTGTCCGTCCGCGTACGCCGGGGCGACGCCTCCCCCGGAGAGGACGTCGGGGTCGGCATAGTGGTCTCTGGCGCTCAACAATCAGGCGAACCGGGAGACACGTACGACTAAGAAAGAAGGGGTGGCAACGAGGTACAAGGTGGGAATCCCGTCACGAGTCGGGAGATTGTAATCCCGTCCGGGCAAAGCCACGCACACGAGAGCTCACCCGTCCCACGGGAGAGAGCGCCCGTTACACGCGTACCGGCACCGGATGTCAGCCAAAAACTCCCCTGCTGCTCCACCAATTTGTCGCATAACACGCCGTGTCACAGTCGGGAACCGCGCCCACCTGCATCTCGATGTCATCTTCTGCATCGCACCGCATCTCGAGCGCTGTACACGACATCGGGACGGCTCTTGACGTGCTCCAAAAAATATGTGTTTGCACCTTGTCGTCATTTTCTAGTCCGCGTATGTCATTTCTTTGCTGCAATGTCCTCGGACGCGACCGGTCGATTCTACGACTGAGAGCGTGAGGACTTGGCCCCCAACCTGACCTTGGGGCAGTCCATAGTGATACCAAAGGCAGGCAATTGCGTGCAACCATCCGGCCATCCGCAACAACTGTGTCGGCTGGAGTTCTCCGATCCGGTTAGAACATCATTTCAACTGCATCTCAAGCGTTAGAGTGGGTCCTCAATCCACCCCAGTGCGTCCAGAGGCCCAAGTGAGCGTCGCCGTGCCTGTAAAAAAACAGGTGGAACGTTTTTTTACCACGTGCTGGGGGGCTACAGGAAGTAAACCGAATCCGGGCAGGACTGATTGCAGATGATTCGTTCGACCTGTGGTCTAACAATCGCCAATCACGCAGGTGTGCCTCCTCGACGCCACCAGAGAGACCCACAGCGAGGACGGGCGTCTCTAATGCGGCCGCGATTCTGGGTTGAGCGGCTCTCACGGCCAAGACACTCCCGAAAGACTTAGCCGGTGCGCGAGCCCCAGGAAAAGGGCCTTTGAGGCCGTCTGAGGGCTTTTCCATCACACGCCTGGCAGTGACTCAGGACTTTGGTGTGGCGAGGACCCGGACAGCTTTCACTCGTGGAAAAGGGTTGACGGGTGAGATGTCATCCAATGTCATCCAGTGCAGTACAATGTCAGCAAGAACGTGTAGATCCTAACAGAGGTCTCACGGCCAAGACAGTCCCGAATGACTTAGGCTGTGCGCGAGCCTCAGAAAAAGGGCCTTTGAGGCCATCTGAGAGCATCTGTATCACACGCTTGTCAGTAATTCAGGCTCTGATTTCGGCGCCGTCGAGGGCGTCGCCATCGAGGCCCGCGTCGCCGCCGGCGGCGCCGCCCCCCCCGCCGGCGGCGGTGGAACCCCCCTCCAGCCGGAACCCCCCTCCAGCACGTACGTGTGCACGTGGAGGTGCGCGTCTGCAGGGCGCACCAACCGAGGCACCCCCTCCCCGCCCGCCCCTTCCCCCCACCCGCCCGCCCCCCCAGGTCATTTTCGTCCGCACTGTCGCCCACGCACATGGCGGCGACGTGCGGCGCCAGGTCCGCG
>Ga0114955_1001413_pt1 | contig 10999 bp, 17 predicted proteins | sample Porto_5metaG_FD_87302 | JGI IMG/M metagenome (GOLD analysis project Ga0114955, IMG submission 87302) | Marine algal microbial communities from Porto, Portugal - Porto_5 metaG | ecosystem: Host-associated > Algae > Red algae > Unclassified | place: Portugal: Porto | collected 2015-02-02 | reverse complement strand
CCCCGACACTTTGGGGCACCCCCCCTGACGACCCTTCTGGGAACTTGTCGGGTTCGCGCGACCCCGACACCTTTGCCTGTCCTGAGCACTCTTGGGGGCCTATCTCGTGTCTTACGCGGGAATGGCTTCCAGCCAATCACTCGACCACTCCTGGATGCCGCATCCCAGGCCGATCCCAATTAAAAATATCCGATGTTCCGCCGCCTTCCAGAATTTGAGATCATTGTACCAGGATCTGGCTTCGCGTGGCCGTTCCATGGGTACCTGCAGGGGCTGGTGTCGACGCTGTCCGCCACTGCTGTTCTGGGGGGTGCCGGCACAACAACGCCACCACGCCCCCGCCGCCGTCCCCGCCCGCAGCCGCGCCGCTCTTCCCTCCCGCCTCCCACGGCGCCGCGCCGTCGCCGTCGGCCACTGCGCCCCTGCCCCCCCCCCCTTCGTGCTTTCTGCTTCTCTGCACTGCCCCCCCGCTGGCGACCGTTGACGAGCGCCCGCGCCCTGCGGATTCGGCGTCACCCCGGGCGCCGCCGTGGCGGCGCCGTCCACGCTTCCATTGGGGCCCGCGTCGTCCTGTGTCCTCTTCTCTTCGCTGCTTTCGAGCGCAGTAGCGGCTTGTGTATTTGATGCTCCTGGTTCCTATGCAAGCGTACCCCCCACGTTTGCGGTCGACGTGCTCTGCTACCTGTCAACGTCGAGAGCCGCCGCGGTCTGTGGGCAGAGCATCTGGACCTGCCTGTCCTTTTGGGTTGCTGGGGGTTGTGTGCTTGCACTTTCCGCAGCCCTCGTTGCTGCCGCCACCGGCAATGGCCCTTCCCCCCCTCTGTCTGCCGTAATCGTCGTCGGCTCCCGGGCTGTTGAGGTCGACACGGACGTCTTGATCGAGTGCTCAGAGGCGGCTGCGCTCTTCCCGGACATTCGTGATCATGAGAGGCGGTCAACGAAGGCGACCAGCTCGGCAGCGTCACGCCCCAACACGACAAGGACGCACCACATCGACGGCGGCAGCATCGACTACTGCAATGCCGACACCATCCTTTCGGGCACTGCCGACCTGGCCTCCCCAGTGCCTGGCTCCCACCCGACGGCGGTCAAGGTGACCGGCGGTGGATGTCCCCGAGATGGGCCAGGACGGGCTGAGGGCTCGGGGCTGAAGCTCCGCACATCTATGGACGACGTTTTCATCGTCAATCTCGTGACAGCGGCCCACCAGAGCCTGAAGGAGCGATTTGACTCCAGCACGGCGGCGTTTTGAGCGCTGGCGGAGCTGCAGACGCTCCGCCGCTAGCTCCCAGCCATCACCTACAAAGCGCTGCACAACCGAGCTTGGGATCTGGCACCGAGTGGCTCCGTTGGTGTCGTTCTTCGCCTCGGCGTTCTCGGGGCACGTGACGAAAAAGGACAACACCAGATTTTGGCGGTCACGGCGTCATTGGTGGACAAGGATATTGTGATCGCGTGCAGCGCCGACGAGCAGTGATTTGGGTCGGGAGGCTGTTCTATGCGCGCTCCAATTCTGAAAGAGCTGGAGAAGGTGCGTAAACCGCTTCAAGTGGTCGTCCCGGTCGGCCGCCGCCCGCCATCTCATTCCCTCTGTCGCCGCTCAGCAAGAGCGAGCCAACCTGATGCGCGCCCTGCGCGACCCATCTCATATGATTCACTACGAGGCGGGAAAAGTCTGTCCCTACTGTCTCGTTGGACGGGGCGAGACGCCCATCATTTCCAAGAAGGGCAAGGTTGAGTTCGAGGACGGCATCGTACCGGCCACGGTCGAGACCTGGAGCCGTCCCTTGTGCCCTTTTCGTGTGCTGCCGGACGGTAAGGTCAGCGGCGTGATCTTCCAGTCGTGTTACACCATCTACTACGAGGCGATCCTGTTCGAAGTGGCGGTCAACCTCGCCCGCAACGGCAGCTCGTTGCACTCGGCCGCGTATTTACGCGTAGCTTTCACAGAGATGCACACGGGTAGCAGGTACCCGCGCACGGGGACGCGCATGCGGTCGGTGACGGTGCTGCGCAAGGCCGTCTTGCTCTACCTGGCGCTGGTAATCAAAGGCTTGCCGTAAGACACGATGTCGTGTGCGACCTGCCGCCGCCCAGATGGCAGGTACGCGATCGTATCATTCGACGGATTGCAGTTGGGCTACAAGGTCAAGAACAAAGTTGCCTTTGTACGGACGGATGTCAAGATCCACGCGATCGCAGGTGCGTCCCTCTTCCCTTGAATGATATCGAACGAGGCCGTGGCCAAGGCTCTGGGCTCGTTGCTGTCCGCAAAGAAGGAGGCCGCATCGAAAAAGCCGGCAAAGGACATCACCACCATCACTGCCATGCGCGGGCATGTGATCGCACTGTCGGTGCTGTTCGGCAACATCGTGGTCAGCGGCGTTGAGCGGTCCTTTGCAGGTGCAAAACCGCACCTGTAAGGTGGGTCGGGGGAGCGGGGGTAAGATTTGGTTGTTGATGGGGGTGTCTCTGTGGAGCTGCTGGCGTCTCTCCGTGGAGTCTTTGACGTGCGGACGGCCGCAAGGTCGATTGCTCTCACAATTGAGGCGGCAGCTTCCGACTTTCGACGTCGTGTGCCGGTAGCGCTGATGCGCCGAGTTCATGAACTCGTCATTGATCTTCCCCCACCACCTCTTGTCGCCCCATGCGTCGCCTCACCACTTCCATCGCTTGTTGATCATGGCGCTCACGGCTCGAGGGGAGACGCAACACAACCGGCGGTGGAAGTTCAGCGTGGTCGCAAGCGTGACCGTGCAACAGACACCCCGCAGCGGAGCAACTCGTCCTCTTCAGGGGAGGCTGGCAGCGGGGCTGATGATTTTAGTAGTGATGATGACGACGGATACGACCTGCAGCGGCACATCCCCAAAACACCGAACATCGTCTGGGAGCGTGACGCGCCTCTGCTCGCATACGGCGAGGCACTGGAGGAGCCGGCGCTGGCGTCGACGGGTGCGTCAGCAGGTGAGCAGCGAAAACTTCATCTCAGCCTGCCGCTACTTCCTCACAGTCCCAGCACCTCGGCGTCGGCCCTGAAATTCATGGAGTTTTTTCGCGCGGTGGTGGTCGACCCCATTGTGGTGTGGGGTCCGCAGAGCTCCTGGGTCACGGTTGATGAGCTGGTGGAGCTTTTGCGGTCGGCAGACTTCTCCATCCCCCGGCTTGCCGCCCTGCTGCGGTGGACCTAAGTAGCCGAGCAGCGCTTGCTGTCAGATGCTGTTGCTTGCCTGGGGCCGGGCCTGGACACCTTCCCGCACTTACGCATTCTCCTGGCGGACCTGCTTTTGGCGCTTAAGAAGCGGGTGGCAACGTACGTTGAGTGGGTTGGCGACGTGGACGGCTCCGCCGTCGTCAAGGGGGAGGCGTTGCACGAGTTGAGGGGGCGCATGGCGGCCGCGCATATTATGCACACCTTTTCGCACTGAGACTACACGAAGGCCTGGTTGTCGCCGCCATCATCTGTCGGGGCTTACCGCGCCATTTATGAGGAGCCCACGGACCAAGGAGATGACGACATCCGTACCGGTGTGTGGGCGCCGGGCCTCCCTGTTCTGCGGCCAACACCAGGCTTTTTGGGTGCCGCCACGGCCAATACTGACCTGGCCTCGTGTAAACAAGAAATGAGAAAGGAGAACTCCCACACGGGCGGCACCGTCGGAGCGTTCTGCAGCTGCTTTCACCTGAAGTGCCTTGGTGTGGTGAATCTGACGGGATCAGAAAGCCAGCGGATGCCGCTGAAGTTTGTTGCCCAGCGGCTCGTGACCATGCCAGCGATTATCGTGTACGACTTTTCCTGTGCCACCCTTAAGTCCGCGCTCGTGCGGCTGCCCTTCTTTGCGCGGCTGGTCGCGATGAAGTGCGATCGGTTTCACTGGCGCGAGAACCATACTGAGTGCTCGTGCGCGATGAACCCCAACTTGTACGTATCGCTCGACGGGGTCAACACGTCGATGTGCGAGGAGCGCAATGCACTCTCGCGCAGGCAGCAGCACCATTTACGACAGATGCAGCAAGACCATTTCATCACCTTCATGGTATATCAACAAGCTCTGGCCAATGCTGTGGCCATGTACCGCGACAACAAGACATTGGGGGATTCGTGAACGTGGCCAGAATGGTACCGACGTACGTACGTAGACACGTCCCATTGAGGGAGCCACGGGCAGAAGGAAGATGTTATTTTCTTGAAGTCTGTCCCCACATAGTCAGTTCATCGGTAGTCGGGTGGCCTTTGGCCGTCGCTGCTTCGAGATGGGCTGTGTGAAGCCACTCTTGAGCAGCTGTCCCTTAGTTAGTTTTTAGCGCCCCGTGGGCATCCCTCCCCATCAGCCTTCAGCTTTTCTTCTGACCAGCTTCCATTCCAGTTTTGACCCCTGACACGAACACGTTGATACACACTCAACCTGTTTCCAAGCAGTTCACATCCATCCGCGTTTGTACAGAGTAGAAGCAAGCAAGCTTTTGACAATGAACTTCAGTGCGAGCTGGTTGCTGTTGGGCAGCCGACCTTACATAATCGCTCAAGCACAGAATCGGTTGAAGCTGTCCACGGAGTGGTACAGCATCATCGAAACAAATAAACTGGTCACAGCTACTCACTAAGTGATACACCATCAACGACATGGGTACCAAGCACCGCTACCGTCAAAGCCACTTCCGAACTTCTGCAAGCAGCCGCCCGCTGTAACCTGTCCCACCGCGTGCGTTGTACGTCCAGCCTTTCCAGAAAGAGCTTGTGTCCGCTCGTGCTTATTATGGGGCTAACCATGTATACAACCGTGAAGCACGTTTTGACCCTCATTCCCGGCCAGGCTGGCCGGCTACCGCACACGATTCGCGTCAAGCACTGCCGTTCTCCACGCAGCACCACAGTGGCTCTGCAGCAGGAATACCGCGTCCCACACCGCCGCTGTCAAGCAGGAACGACTATGGCACCCACTCACCCGCTTCCCAAAGTTTTACCAACACTGAGCGCTGATCCGAGTCCGCCGCCCATTACATACTGTGTTTTACTCTCCGCCCCTGTTGATCACGCTGGAACAGGCACGCACAGACACAGCGTGCAGAGAATAGTGCGTCCGTTGAGAGGATGCTGCCAACTGATCCGCACCCCACCCCAGCAAATACGGTACCCCATGCATTGCTTCTGTGCGGTTTGTTGTTTGCTCTGGACGAGCGGGGAATTCGGGTATAACACGGACCATGAAGCACAACTGCCGTGTCATGCCAACAAACGTCGATGCGAGCCTCCTCACCGGGACCGCCGAGGCCGTAGAAATGGAAAGGTCCACTCTGCGCACGGCGTGCTAGGCGGCTGGAAACCCACGAGCAAGCTCGATGGAAAACCAGTCTCTGTGATCCCTTGATGAGACTATATGACACCAGCTGAGAGGTGGCGGGATTGCAGAGCGAGAGGTTGGACGGCAATATTTGTGGCAAGTAGGACGGCATGAATGTTAGCGAGGACACAGCTTGGCATCTACCTCTTGGTGGGAAAACAAAGGTGCGTGCAGCCAGTCGGTGACGAACTGCCCCACCGTTCTTGAGAGCTCAAGGAGGAACAGTTGAGGCGGGAACATCATATGGTGGACACAAGAAAACCAAAGAGATACACGCACCGTGCACCTCTATCTCTTCCGTCATCTCATCGCTCGTTGCTCCCGGCGCTCCGGACCACAGTTCAAAATAGAGTGTATCAGAGAATGTTGCAGATGGTCGCCGACCACCGGCAGGGACGCAACGTTCACGCCATAGATGGAACACCAGAGGAACTTAAAAGCGAGCAGGCCACAGTTTTGGTTGTCCTGCTGCATTGGGCGGTGTACATTCTCTTCCACGCGCCACTCCAGGCTTTCCAAGACCGCCGCGTGGTCAAGTCCCTTCCGCCGAGTATCCGCCTGTCGGGCGAAAAGCAGCAACCTGGACAGGATGAAAGCCTTCGCCACGGAGGTGCCACCCTGAGAATCAAACAAGGCCACAGACCGAGAAGCGAAAGAGAGAGATGCTGAAACCCAGTGTTAGTTGCCGACGTTAAAAAGCATCACAAACCGGTCTATCGAAGTGTCCCATGTGTTGAGCACATCCAATATAGAAGCAACAGCACTCGACGTACCTACTACCTTCCTGGCAACCGTCGTATAAGAAGCTGACTGTGAAGTCGAAAGGACGGCGATGGGCACAGTCGCCCAGCCACATCGGTCCTGCAGCTCCGCGAAGCCCCCGTCCAGCAGCGTATACGTCAGGAACTCCGGCTGCCCCGCGACACACATGTCCTGCGCAGTCACAGCAAACCCACCAAAAGAATGTGGCGTCGAGGGGGGCATGGGCGATAATACACCAGAGGGGGGCAGCGCCCACACGCTGTCTCCAGGCCGGCACTTCGCCAGGTCGCCCCGCACGGCGGCAGCCATCGTCTGAACTGGCAGAGCGTCGCCGCAGAAGGAGCTGAGCTGCGCTGGTAGCACGTCGTTGCACACTGTTAGCCCACTCACCCAGGATAAGAGCCGCCGCGCCGAATCAATCGTGTCGTTAAATGCGAGCACCGAGCTCGTCTCATCCAACGTCGTGGCGAAGGCGACCACTGGTTCGAAGTTGTCAAGGGAGATCCGCAACGCAAGTTCCTCAGGGCTGCCGACCGCGTTGGCCGAGGCTGGGGGATTCGCACGGCCGGCTGCCGTCAACGTCTTATAGACGTCTTGGTCACATCAGGACCGCGGGGACCGCCATTCGCACAATCCAGAGGGGCTCCTCGGTTAGGCGATCCGCCACCACTACTGGTACCCCTTGACGGCCGTCCCAGGGGGTGTTCAGAGCCTGAACGGTACAGGGGCCGCCATACGCACCATCTGGAAGCAGGCGGCGGCGGAGCGACCGCGGTGGGTGGTGTGTGTGGTCCTTTTGCGCGCATCAGCGGCCGGGCGGCCTGCTGGGCTGGCTATGGCCCGATGCCTGTCAAAAGCGCCATCCACAGGGGCGTGGGGACGCATTATAGATGCGGGTTCCGTTCCCCCGGCGGAGACGCGGTCCTGGTCGGCATGGTCCGCTCACTGTTTCTCCCAACCGTCTTGACGCCCATCCGGCCGGCGTCTTTTTGACGGCTCCCACCACCGCTTCGAGCGCGGCCATCCCACCGCTTGTTCAAATCGCTAACCCTGTTCACCGCTCGAGCCGGTCGGCCTGCCTCTATCCTGCTGGCCTCCCACGACGCTGGCGCTGTCCATCGAGCCCCTCATCCACAAATCATTGCCCTCGTGTAACGCCCCATCTCTTCCCTCTGCGGCAGTTGCCGCTCGTCGCATTCTCGGTGCTCTTTCAGTGGCTGTACGTTGGTAAACACACTCGGTGGTCGTGTTTATCGGCGCCTTTCGGCTTTCTCATCACGTTGGCGACTGCACGCGTGCGATCAACGCGTCATCTCTTCTCCCCGTCTCTCGTCGGTCGTCTACAATCCTCCTTGCGCTGACATGGACGCAGGGGACGATCACGCCTCTCCCGCCGCCGCCTTGCTCGCGGAGGATGACGGGGCAGACGTCGCCGCCGTCGTGCAAGCGCAAATCAACGTGCTGACGTCCCTTCGCCGTCGGGCGCGCGCCAACCGTATCGCTCGACGATAGCGGTACTGTGGGTCCTCTGTGGGGCGCCGCGGCAACAAGAGTCCCGACTTTGCCGCTCAATTGCAGTGCATCCTGCGTGCCTACTTTGGTGTTGGCGGGGACGCTCCCATCTACGATGACCGGGACTTTGAGACGCGCTTTCGAGTCTCGCGTGATGTCTTCCAGCGGGTGTACCTGGCGCTCAAAGACGAGCCCATTTTCCAGCAACGCATCAACTCGACGGGTCGGCTTCAAGCGCATCCTCTGCAGAAAGTGGTGGCGGAATTTCGCGTCATTGCCTACGGCGAGGCGGCCGATAAAGCCGACGAGTACGTGCGCCTTCCCGGATAGACATCGCGCAGTCGAACAAGCTGTTAATGGAGTTTATTATCGAACGCTGGGGCTCTACATATGTACCCTGGCCCAACCAGGAGGAGCGCAAGAGTATTATGGAGCGCAACAAGGAGCGGGGGATGCCTGGCTGTATGCGTTCCCTTGACTGCTATCACTGGGAGTGGCATCAGTGCCCGACGGGAATGGCGGGGGCCTACCAAAGCCGCAAGGGCAAGCGCGGCATTGTTATGGAAGCTGTATGCGACGAGGACCTGTGGGTGTGGCACCTGTTTGTTGGGGTCCCTGGAAGCTTGAATGATATCAGCGTCATGCACCAGTCCCCGCTGTACCTGGATGTTACCGGAGGTCGGTGGCCGCCACGCAACCATCCCTACACGATCAAGGGCAACACACGCCATTTGCCCTACTACGTAGTCGACAGTATCTCCCCACGGTTCTCTTTTCTAATCTCGCCGCACCCCAAACCATCTGCGGAGGAGCAGACGACGTTTAATCGCCTGCAAGAAGCCCGTCGCAAGGACTTTAAGGGCTGCTTCGGGTCCTCATGAAGCGCTTCCATGTGGCGCTGCTCCCTGGGCGCTACCGCTCTGTGGCACAGCTGGTAACGACGTTAAGGGCTATTTGCGTTTTGCACAACATGTGTATGAAGAGGCGTCGTGACAGTTTTGTGAGCCGCCGTCGGCGGGCGGCGCGGGGAGATGGTGGCGCTAACTCTGAATCGGGTGGGGACGGCGGTGGTAGTTCTGACGGCGGGGACGGACAGAGTGATGGGGCGCCCAATGACGGCACTACTGCCGCCGGGGCACAGGCACCTGGCGGCGGCAGCGCTGTTGGCTGCGGCGGCGTCGCTGCGGCTATGGCCGACATTCACGCCGCCGGTAATGCGCCCCCTGCTTTTAATCTCATTCACCACCCCCCAACCGCCGGCATGGCTGCTGTTTTTGAAGCCTGGGCCGAGACGCAGAAAGCGCTGGAGAGCGAGCTTCTCCGAGACGACCTGAATGCAGACATCTATCGCGACCGAGGGGAACTGTTTTCTCCGTACATTGGGTAGCGTGGCGCACTATATGTTTGTGTAGCCAACGAAGGTTTCTTTTTTTCCCCGCTGGGCAGGGTTTTTCTTCTCCTCCACACTTGCGTTCGAGTCGGTGCTTGACGGGCCGCTTTCCCTCTTTTCCAACCCCTTGTGTGTCTCGCATCGTCGGAGGGGGGATCTTTCTTTTCCTCAATATGGGTGTGCCTTCGTGCTCGCGTGTTGCCCTCGGCACAGGCTTCGTCGTTCTGGATTGGGCGTGTCTGCGCGAGTACGGGGCCGCCGCGGAGGCGCGAAAGCGGCGCGCACAGTCGGGGTGGGAATAGACTGCGTGGTGCGGCGCGTGCGGTGGGAAAATATGGTGTAGGGGGGGGCCCCGAAAGCCGAGGGGGGGAGGTTGTGCGCCTTCCGTCCCTGTAAAAGCCCACTTTTCTGTGGTGCGAAGACGCGGTGCGACCGCAGCTCTGCTTTGACGAGGCGCCGCCAGCGGCAAGCGCCGCGGAGACGCGACAGGCGACGCGCCCGCAGACGCCGTGGCCGGCGGTGGCGTACCGGCGTCCGGTGCCACATTCAGCCGCGTCATGCCGGTGGCTGCCACCGCCGTCGCCCTTGCAGCCGCCTGTGCTTCCGCCGTTGCCGACACCTTCCTCCTGACCGACCGCCACAGCGTCGGCCTGCAGCGATCGCGTGTCGACGGCGCCACCGCCGCCGCCATCGCAGAGAGGGCAGGCGACCGCGCAGCCGCGTGTCTTGAGGCGGCGGCGGCTGGCGGCGCCGCCGTCGACGTTGCCGGCGTCGGCGCTGCCGCAATTTCCGACGCCGTCCTCTCCGCCCGCCGCCGCGTCGGCGGGGTGCCGCCGTGGGTCGACGGCGCCACCGCTGCCGCCACCGCAGGGCGGGCTGGCGACCCGCAGCGGCGTGGCGTGCGGCCGCGACGGCCACCGCCGCCGTCGCCGCTGCAGCTGTCGCCCCTGCCGCCGTGGCCGACGCCGTCTGCACCGCCGGCCGTGGATGCCGCTGTCGCCGACGCCGTCTTCACCCCCCGCCGCGGCGTCTGCGGGGGGCGGCCGCGCGTCGACGGCGCCACTGCCGCCGCCAGCGCAGGGCGGGCTGGCGACCCGCAGCGGCGTGGCGTGCGGCCACGGCGGCCACCGCCGCTGTCGCCGTTGCAGCCGTCCGCACACAGCCACCGCCGGCCGCGGCTGCCGCCGTGGCCGACGCCGTCTGCACCGCCGGCCGCGGCTGCCGCTGTCGCCGACGCCGTCTTCACTGCCAGCCGCGGCGTCGGCGAGGAGCGGCTGCGCGTCGACGGCGCCACCGCCACCGCCTTCGCATGGTTGGCTGGCGAGCCCGCATCGGCGAGGCTTGGGTCGGCCGCCGGTTAGCACGGTCCGCCGCGCCGGGTCTGCGGAGGCCGTCGCCGTCGCTGTCACCGCCGTTGCCGCCGCTGTGTCCGGGGCCGGCCACGGTGCCCGTGAGGAGCAGCCGCGCGCTGAGAGCGCGGACGACGCCGCCTCGGCAGAGCGGGCGGGTGACTCCGCCTAGACGTGGGCCGGTCGCCTGCTGGGGGGAGTGCGGCGCCGCCGGCCGCCGGCCGACGCGGCGGTGCGGGTGCCGCGGCAGGATAAGGGGGATGGGGGCGTGCTGTGCTTGCGAGTGGGGGGCAGGGCGGCGGCGCCGACGGTGGCTATGTTCGCGGTGGTGATGGCGGCGGCGGCGGCCGCCGCCGTCGCTGTCACCGCCGTGGTCGACACCGTCTCCGTCACCGGACCTTGTGCGGGGGGAGAGCAGCCGCGCCTTTACGGCGCCACGGCCGCCGCCCGCGCGGAACGGGCGGGTGACCCCGCCGCGGCGTGGGGCGGCCCCCGGGTGGATGAGGTCCGGCGCCGCCTTCCCCAGGCCAACGGGGCGGCGCGGGTGCCGCGGCCGGGGGGGGGGGGGGGGGGCAGGCCGCCCCGGGGCGGGGGGGGCGGGGGGGCGCGGGCGCCGGTCCCCAGGGGGGCGGTGGCGGGGGGGG
>Ga0114955_1001404_pt1 | contig 11030 bp, 10 predicted proteins | sample Porto_5metaG_FD_87302 | JGI IMG/M metagenome (GOLD analysis project Ga0114955, IMG submission 87302) | Marine algal microbial communities from Porto, Portugal - Porto_5 metaG | ecosystem: Host-associated > Algae > Red algae > Unclassified | place: Portugal: Porto | collected 2015-02-02 | reverse complement strand
TTTAATAAGCGGAAGTAGTTCAGTGGTAGAACACCACCTTGCCAAGGTGGGGGTCGCGAGTTCGAACCTCGTCTTCCGCTCCATTTATATATAAAAAAACATATTGGGGCCTTAGCTCAGCTGGGAGAGCGCCTGCCTTGCACGCAGGAGGTCAGCGGTTCGATCCCGCTAGGCTCCACCATACATATAAACATACAACCTTTAAGCAATTTGCTTAAAGGTTTTTTTATGCAGTTTCTACAAATTAGAATTGTATATATATTCAAAAAAGTGTCGAGTTGAGCCATCGCTCATTTAGCCGTTACAATAAGAGAGTAGCAACATTTGTGATGGGGGGACATATTATGAATAAGCTTTCAATTATTGGAGTACCAATGGATTTAGGTCAAACTCGCCGAGGGGTCGATATGGGGCCAAGTGCGATACGATATGCAGGTGTTATTGAACGCATCGAGAATATTGGATATAGTGTAGAAGATAAAGGGAATATTGAAATTGCCTTAGCTGAACGAGTACATAGTGATGAGAATACAAACTTAAAGAATTTAAAAGCTGTAGCGGATGCTAGCGAAAGGCTTGCTCAGACCGTAAGTGATGTTATTACAAATAAAAGGTTTCCTTTAGTGCTAGGGGGAGATCACAGCATCGCTATCGGAACATTAGCAGGAGTAAGTCGTCATTATAAAAATTTAGGCGTGATTTGGTATGATGCACACGGAGATTTAAATACAGCAGATACGTCTCCTTCTGGAAATATTCACGGTATGCCATTGGCGGCAAGTATAGGTATAGGAGACGAAGCATTGACTCGAATTGGTGGCTATACCCCTAAAGTCAAGCCCGAAAATATTGTGATTATCGGAGCTCGCTCTTTAGATGAAGGAGAAAAAGAGCTAATAAAGGAAAAAGGGATTAAAGTGTATACGATGCATGAGATAGATCGAATGGGTATGACAAAAGTAATGGAAGAAACAATTTTATATTTGCGTGATAAAACAGATGGCGTTCATCTATCACTCGATTTAGATGGATTGGATCCACATGATGCACCTGGAGTAGGAACTCCAGTTATCGGTGGAATAAGCTACAGAGAAAGTCATTTAGCTATGGAGATGTTAGCAGAATCTCAGCTAATCACTTCTGCCGAGTTTGTGGAAGTGAATCCTATTTTAGATGAACGGAATAAAACAGCTACCGTAGCTGTTGCATTAATGGGCTCACTTTTAGGAGAAAAATTAGTATAAAGCATTATTACCTACCAAAAGGTATATGAAACATATGTGAAGATAAAAAAAAGAAGCTCTTAGTTCGGATTCGAGAGCTTCTTTATATAGAAAAAAACTTTTCATATTCATTTAATAGACCATCTAGCTCTGAACTTACTCTCACCACTGTTAGTGATGATAAAGGATTTTCTGCTGCAAGAGTGACCATGTTATTTCTACATTCTTCAATTTGATTCAAAAGGTTTTCTTTTGTATGAGTCAAGCTTTCCACTCCTCTTCTTTTCATCTATACTAATTACATAACCTACGTACGATCTTTTTAAACGTATTTGACAAATTTTTGTTAAAATAATTAAGCATAAGTGAAACTTTATGATAAAGTACACGTATATATACTATCCCGCAATGGGCGGAGGTAACCGTTACATGGATTTATTATTAAAAAGAAAAATAAAAAAAGTAAAAAAAGGTGACCAGGATGCGTTTGCTGACATAGTAGAATATCACAAGGATAAACTTTTTCATCTATGTTATCGAATGCTAGGAAACCGGGAAGAAGCGCAAGACGCTGCACAAGAAGCGTTTATTCGAGCCTATGTAAATATTCATAGCTATGACACGAGTAAAAAGTTTTCCACTTGGTTATATCGAATTGCTACAAATCTTTGTATTGATCGAATTCGTAAAAAAAAGCCAGACTATTATTTAGATGCAGAAGTAGCCGGGACCGACGGGTTAAATATGTACTCTCAAATAGCTGCCGATCAGGCCTTACCAGAGGAAGAGCTAGAGCAAGTAGAATTGCAAGAATTCATTCAGTCGGAAATATTAAAGCTACCTGAGAAATATCGAACTGTCATTGTCCTAAAATATATAGATGAGCTGTCGTTAAAAGAAATCAGCGATATTTTAGACCTGCCTCTTGGCACGGTAAAGACTAGAATTCACAGAGGACGTGAAGCTTTAAGAAATCGACTTCGCCACTTGTAAGGAGTGAACTAAGAATGAAATGTCCAAAAATGTATGTAAACCTCATTCATGAGCATTTAGATGGAGATATTACAAAAGAAGATGAGCTGTTATTAAAAGAGCATTTGCATCAATGCAAAGGTTGTCAGCAGCATATGCATCAGTTAAAAAGAACGATTGCATTTGTGCAAAGCACTTCTCATATAGAATTACCTATGAACTTTACAGCAGGTGTTATGGCCGGGTTACCCCGTGAGAAGAATCGAATTCGAATGAATAGATGGTTTACAAACCATCCGATTCTTAGTGCAGCTGCTGTATTTGTGCTGTTAATGTCCGGCACGGTGTTTTCAGCTTGGGAAACGGATGAAGACTTTTCTGTTTCAAAGCAGCCGAACCTGGTCATTCACGATAAAACAGTCGTTGTACCAAAAGGTGAGACCGTCAAAGGTGATATTACTGTGAGAAATGGCGATATTAAAATTGAAGGAAAAGTAGATGGAAATGTTACTGTTATACATGGGGATAAGTACCTAGCTTCTGCAGGAGAGGTGACAGGCAATATTGAAGAGTTAGACAAGATTTTTGACTGGGTATGGTATAATGTCAAAACTCATGCCAAACAAGCTGTTGACTTTTAATAGTTGAAACATAAAACCGTCCGCTTATCTTGTTAGAGAGGAACAGTGGACGGTTTTATTTATATAAAAAGAAGGCTACATTATATATAGGAACAAGGATTTAAAAATAAGATGTAATTTACAGTGTAATTTTGTTTTATGGTATAATAAAACGGTTATGTTATCTTTATTACATATATAGAGGAAGTGAGAAGATGCCTATTGGAGACCTGCCAATCCTCTCATATTTAGGAAAAATTGTTGATGTTCTCCTGGTATGGTTCGTCATATATAAATTAATTATGGTCATAAGAGGTACAAAAGCAGTACAGCTTTTAAAAGGAATCACGGTAATTTTAGTTGTCCGCTTTATAAGTAACTTCCTTGGACTAAATACGCTGCAATGGTTAATGGACCAAGCGTTAACGTATGGGTTTTTAGCTATCATTATTATCTTCCAGCCAGAGCTGCGCCGAGCGCTTGAACAGCTTGGGAGAGGACGTTTGTTTTCACGCAGTAATTTGCCTGAAGAAGATGAACGTACCGTTACGATTGAGGCGATTATAAAAGCAACGCATTATATGGCTAAAAGACGCATAGGTGCATTGATCTCAATCGAAAGAGAGACGGGTATGGGTGATTATATTGAAACAGGTATACCACTCAACTCTAATATTTCTTCTGAATTATTAATCAACTTATTTATACCAAATACACCACTTCATGATGGAGCGGTTATTTTACAGCGGGATCAAGTAGCCGCTGCAGCATGTTACTTACCTTTATCTGAAAGTCCTTTTATTTCAAAAGAATTAGGTACTCGCCATCGTGCTGCTGTAGGAATAAGTGAAGTAACAGATAGTGTGACTGTCATTGTATCTGAAGAAACTGGAGGCATTTCCGTTACCAAAAACGGTGAATTGTATCGTGAATTGACAATTGATACATTGAGAGAAATGCTAGAAAAAGAATTAGTCACAACTTCTAAAGCAACTTCTTCCACTCGTTGGCAATGGAGGTTGAAGAAGAATGGATAAATTGATGAATCGATCGTGGGTTATGAAAATTATCGCGTTGCTGTTAGCCTTCATGTTATATTTATCTGTTAATTTAGATGATGGTACCAGTTCATCAAATAAAATTCTGAACCGAAGCAGTTCTGCCAACACTGGAGTAGAAACATTAACAGATGTTCCGGTTCAAGTATCCTACAATGAGAAGAACAGAATTGTAAGAGGTGTTCCGGATACGGTCATTATGACACTGGAAGGTCCTAAAAATATTTTGGCTCAAACAAAGCTACAAAAAGATTATCAAGCTTATATTGACCTTGATAATTTAAGCTTAGGGCAGCATAGAGTCAAGGTTCAGTATCGAAATATCTCTGATAATTTAAACGTAGTGGTTAAGCCTGATATTGTAAACGTAACAATTGAAGAACGCGATTCAAAACAGTTTTCAGTAGAGGCAAGCTATGATAAAAACAAAGTCAAGAATGGATATGAAGCAGGGGAAGCAACCGTTAGTCCAAGAGCCGTCACGGTAACGGGCGCATCAAGTCAATTAGATCAAGTTGCTTATGTGAAAGCTATTATTGATTTAGATAATGCTTCAAAAACAGTGACGAAACAAGCAACTGTTGTCGCACTAGACAAGAATTTAAATAAATTGAATGTAACAGTTCAACCAGAAACGGTCAATGTAACAATCCCAGTGAAAAATATTAGTAAAAAAGTGCCAATCGGTGTGATTCAAGAAGGCACGCCAGGCGACGGTGTCAACATTACGAAGCTAGAGCCTAAAACAGATGCAGTGAAAATTATCGGTCCATCTAATTCTTTAGAAAAAATCGATAAAATTGATAATATTCCAGTCGATGTTACCGGTATTACGAAATCTAAAGATATTAAGGTGAACGTCCCTGTTCCAGACGGAATAGATAGTGTAAGTCCTAAACAAATTACCGTTCATGTGGAAGTAGACAAACAAGGTGATGAGAAAGACGCAGAAGAAACGGACGAAAGCGCAGCAGAGATTAAGTCATTTAAGAATTTACCGGTTTCTTTAATTGGTCAATCCTCAAAGTACACGTATGAACTGCTTTCTCCTACTTCAGTAGATGCCGATGTAAAAGGACCAAAATCTGATTTAGATAAGTTGACGAAAAGCGGCATTAGCTTGTCAGCGAATGTAGGGAATTTATCTGCTGGGGAGCACACGGTTCCTATTATAATAAATAGTCCTGACTCTGTTACATCAACACTATCAACTAAACAGGCAAAAGTTCGTGTAACAGTGAAAAAACAATCAGGGACAAATGATGAACAGACGGATAAAGAAACAAGTGGAAGCACGAGCGATCAAGAAACAAAGCCAGACACGGGAACTGGATCAGGATCTGGAACAAATCCTGGGACGGGAAATTCAGGTGATTCAACTGATAAACCAAGCGAAGAGACTAATACACCTGAAGATAATACAGATACACCAACAGATAATACAGAAACTGGTGACGATAGTAGTAATCAAAGTGATGAAAATTCTACACCCGTAGATGGACAGACAGATAATACATCAGGAAACTAAATGTTTTGACATGAAGGAGAGAAAATTAATGGGTAAGTATTTTGGAACAGACGGAGTACGAGGAGTTGCCAATAGTGAATTAACTCCTGAGCTTGCTTTTAAAATTGGACGCTTAGGTGGTTACGTTCTAACAAAAGATTCAGAGCGACCAAAGGTATTAATCGGACGCGATACACGCATTTCTGGTCATATGTTAGAAGGAGCGCTTGTTGCAGGCTTGCTTTCAATTGGTGCAGAAGTTATGCGATTAGGCGTTATTTCAACTCCAGGGGTAGCGTATTTAACAAAGGCACTTGGCGCACAAGCAGGAGTCATGATCTCTGCTTCACATAACCCAGTTCAAGATAACGGAATTAAATTCTTTGGTCCAGATGGATTTAAACTATCAGATGCACAAGAGAATGAAATTGAAGCGTTAATGGATAGTGAAACAGATCAATTACCAAGACCTGTTGGGGGAGACTTAGGTCAGGTAAATGACTACTTCGAAGGTGGACAAAAATATCTTCAATACTTAAAACAAACGGTTGATGAAGACTTCTCAGGTATTCATGTGGCATTAGACTGTGCGCACGGAGCAACGTCATCTTTAGCAGCACATTTATTTGCAGATTTAGATGCGGATATCTCTACAATGGGGGCATCACCAAACGGATTAAACATCAATGACGGTGTAGGATCTACACATCCGGAAGCATTAAGTGCCTTCTTAAAAGAAAAAGGAGCGGATGTTGGGTTAGCATTTGATGGAGACGGAGATCGTTTAATCGCAATCGATGAAAAAGGTGAGATTGTAGACGGTGATCAAATCATGTTCATTTGTGCAAAATACTTGTATGAACAAGGACGTTTAAAGAAAAACACGCTTGTTTCTACCGTTATGAGTAACTTAGGCTTCTATAAAGCACTAGAAGCTAGCGGGATTGAAAGTGCACAAACTGGTGTAGGCGACCGTTATGTAGTGGAAGAAATGAAAGCTAATCAATATAACCTAGGTGGAGAACAGTCAGGTCATATTATTTTCTTAGATTACAACACAACAGGTGACGGTATGCTTTCAGCTATTCAGCTTGTAAACATTATGCAAGCAACGAAAAAGCCTTTATCAGAATTAGCAGCTGAAATGAAGAAATATCCTCAGCTTCTTGTAAATGTAAAAGTAACGGATAAGCATCATGTTACAGATAACGAGAAGGTAAAAGTGGTTATTGAAGAAGTGGAAAAAGAAATGAACGGTAATGGCCGAGTACTTGTACGCCCTTCAGGAACAGAGCCGTTAGTACGTGTTATGGTTGAAGCACAAACACAAGAAGAGTGTGAAACTTATGTAACGCGTATCGTAGAAGTAGTAAAAGAAGAAATGGGCTTAGAGTAATTCATTAATTATATGCATAAGCGGTGACGTTTCAAGCTGCTTATGCATATTTTTATATTGTTGAGAAAAATTCTTGGAAATTATCTGATGCTAAAGGCTGTTTTTACAGATAGTAAAGAAGATAATTGACGTTTTCTCACTTCTTATTGTAATATTAAATCTGTTCGTCTCTTAATTTATGTAAAGGAGTGAACAATCTAGTTTAAAAGTGAATACAAAGCGCCTGAACTAAGTAAAGGGACGGAAACGACTTAGTTGACGAGGAGGAGGTTTATCGAAGTATCGGCGGATGCCTCCCGGTTGTTGATTATCACGGCCGAAAACTTGATGTGAAAAACAATGAGGTGACTTATTGGACAAAAGCATTGAGATGATAATCATTGATGATGAAAAGAGACTCTCTTTTCATACATGAAGGAGGATTTTATCTATGTGCGGAATTGTAGGATATATTGGAACAGAAGATTCGAAAGAAATTTTATTACGTGGTCTTGAGAAGTTAGAATATCGTGGCTATGACTCAGCTGGTATTGCAGTTGTTAACAATGAAGGCGTACACGTATTCAAAGAAAAAGGCCGTATTGCAGAATTGCGTCAGGCAGTAGATAACAGTGTTGTAGCACCAGCAGGTATTGGTCATACGCGTTGGGCAACTCATGGTGTACCAAGCCAAGAAAATGCTCATCCGCATCAAAGTACATCTGGACGCTTCACACTTGTGCATAACGGTGTAATTGAAAACTATGCTATTTTAAAACGTGAATATTTACAAGATGTAACGTTCAAAAGCGAAACGGATACAGAAGTAATCGTTCAGTTAATTGAAAAAATCGCAGCAGAAGGCTTAGATGTAGAAGAAGCGTTCCGTAAGACAGTAAGCTTGCTTCACGGTTCTTATGCACTAGCTCTTGTTGATAACGAAGATAAAAATACAATCTACGTAGCTAAAAATAAAAGCCCACTTCTTGTAGGTGTTGGCGAAGGATTTAACGTTGTAGCGAGCGATGCTATGGCAATGCTTCAAGTGACAGATCAGTACGTAGAATTAATGGATAAAGAAACAGTAATTGTTACAAAAGAAGGCGTAACAATTAAAACGCTTGATGGTGAAGTGGTAGAAAGAGCACCTTATACAGCAGAGCTTGATGCAAGTGATATTGAAAAAGGTACGTACCCTCACTATATGTTAAAAGAAATTGATGAGCAGCCTTTAGTTGTTCGTAAAATCATTCAAGAGTATCAAAATGAGAACAATGAACTGCACATTGATGCAGACATTTTAGGAGCAATGGATGAAGCAGACCGCATCTATATCGTAGCATGTGGAACAAGCTATCATGCAGGCCTAGTAGGTAAACAATTCATTGAAACGTGGGCGAAGGTTCCGGTAGAAGTGCACGTAGCAAGTGAATTCTCTTATAACATGCCGCTTTTATCTGAAAAGCCATTGTTTATCTTTATCTCTCAAAGTGGAGAAACAGCTGACAGCCGTGCAGTATTAGTTCAAATTAAAGAACTAGGTTACAAAGCGTTAACAATCACAAACGTTCCGGGATCAACATTATCTCGTGAATCTGATTATACGTTATTACTTCATGCAGGTCCGGAAATTGCTGTAGCATCGACAAAAGCTTATACAGCTCAATTAGCAGTACTATCAATTTTAGCGGCTGTAACAGCAAAAACACGCGGCATTGAATTAGAATTTGATTTAGTTCAAGAGTTAGCAATCGTAGCAAACACAATGGAAGTACTTTGCGACGACAAAGAAGAAATGGAAAGCATTGCTCTTCAATTCTTAGCAACAACTCGCAACGCATTCTTTATTGGACGTTCTGTTGATTATTATGTAGGTTTAGAAGGTGCGTTAAAACTAAAAGAAATCTCTTACATCCAAGCAGAAGGATTTGCTGGAGGAGAGCTTAAGCACGGAACAATCGCTTTAATTGAAAACAATACGCCAATTATTGCATTAGCAACACAAGAGCATGTAAACTTAAGCATCCGTGGTAACGTAAAAGAAGTAGTAGCACGTGGAGCTAATCCTTGTATCATTTCAATGAAAGGATTAGAAACAGAAGAAGATCGCTACGTGATTCCAAAAGTTCATGAAACACTTTCACCACTAGCAGCGGTTATTCCTTTACAATTAATCTCTTACTACGCTGCATTGCACCGCGATTGCGATGTAGATAAACCACGTAACTTAGCAAAATCAGTTACTGTAGAATAATAAGGTTCTAGACACCCTTCTATTATAGAAGGGTGTTTTTGTATATAATTCTCATTGAGCTAAAAAATATATTTGCTTGCTCAATTTATTTTATATAATAGAGTAGGTAAATGAACGAAACTCACTTATAAAAAAGGAAGTGAAAAGTATTAGTGGAGTAGCTCAAAGTATAAAGTACGTGTTGCGAGGCATCTTTTTTGTCTTGTATTTTCCCTTTTATTTTGTATTTCAAATTTTGTGTAAGCTATGGATATATTTTATCGCTAAGCCCCTCATATGGATAGGAACAAGAATTATTCAACCTGTGATTGAATTTATTTGGAGATACATTATACGTTTCTTGTTCGTTTATCCTATTTCTTGGCTATGGAGTGTCCTCATCTATCCTTTTATTCTCTTCGTTTGGAAACGATGTTTTTTGCCTATAACTAGATTTATATGGAATTACGTTTTATACCCTGTGTTGTATCTAGTTTGTTACCCTTGTTATCTTTTCTGGAAATATGTTGTGCTGCCATTTTACAATGAAATTGTTATTCCTGTGGTTTCATTTTGTCAGCGTATATTCCTCTGTTTCTGGAAAGGAGTTAAGTGGATCGTAATTCATATGATCTACTATCCTTTAAGGTGGTTTTGGATGACATGTATATATAAACCGCTTAAAAAATTATATATCAAAATCATTCAGCCTGTTTTCAAATGGTTTTCTCATTTATTTAGTTAACAAAATACACCAAAAGATTGCTTTTCTTTTTTAGGTATTAAACTCGAAAGATAAGAGGGAATTGATGTATAATAAAAACGGATATATCATTGCCTATTTATTTTATTAGATTCAATTTTGAAAGAGAGTGAAACAATATGGGCCGTAAGTGGAACAATATTAAAGAAAAGAAAGCGTCAAAAGATGCTAATACAAGTCGTATATATGCCAAGTTTGGCCGTGAGATTTATGTGGCTGCGAAACAAGGCGAGCCAGATCCAGAATCAAACCAAGCGTTAAAAGTTGTATTAGAACGCGCGAAAACATACAATGTGCCAAAAGCAATTATTGACCGTGCGATTGAAAAAGCAAAAGGCGGATCAGAAGAAAATTACGATAATCTTCGTTACGAAGGTTTTGGGCCAAATGGGTCAATGGTTATCGTAGATGCTCTTACGAATAACGTAAACAGAACAGCTTCAGACGTGCGTGCTGCTTTTGGTAAAAACGGCGGTAATATGGGAGTAAGCGGATCAGTAGCGTACATGTTTGATCCAACAGCTGTTATTGGTGTAGAAGGTAAGGATGAAGAAGAGACGCTAGAACTGTTAATGGAAGCAGATGTAGACGTGCGTGACATTTTAGAAGAAGAAGATTCTGTAATTGTTTATGCTGATCCGGATCAATTCCATGCGGTACAAAAAGCGTTCAACGATGCTGGTATTACGGAATTTACAGTAGCTGAGCAAACGATGCTTGCTCAAAATGATGTAACTCTTCCTGAAGATGCACAAGCTCAGTTTGAAAAAATGATTGATGCATTAGAGGACTTAGAAGATGTGCAGCAAGTATATCACAACGTTGATTTAGGATAATAGTGAAAGAGGCAGACCTATCAAAGAGGTCTGTCTTTTTTTATAGGCCGTGTGAAAAGCATCTATTGACTCTTTCCCTTCGTTTGGAATATGGTAAGATAATGAATTAAGAATAGAAAATAGTAGAATTTTATAAGAAATAAATGGAGGGAAAGCAGTTGAAAAGATTAATGGTGGGGATGGCGTTAACAGCTACACTTGCAACGGCTGTAACGCTTGGCTTTGGCTCAATTGGGGAAAATCAAGAAAAGGCATATGCAGCGACGGTTACATATAAAGTAACGGCAAGCAAGCTAAATGTGAGAAGCGGAGCGGGAACGACTTACGGGATTATCGGCAGCGTAGTGAAAGGTCAAACGCTATCTGTGATGAGCAAAAGCGGAAGCTGGTACAAAATTAACTATAACGGCCGCACGGGGTATGTAAGCAGCGATTATGTACAG
>Ga0114955_1001403_pt1 | contig 11034 bp, 7 predicted proteins | sample Porto_5metaG_FD_87302 | JGI IMG/M metagenome (GOLD analysis project Ga0114955, IMG submission 87302) | Marine algal microbial communities from Porto, Portugal - Porto_5 metaG | ecosystem: Host-associated > Algae > Red algae > Unclassified | place: Portugal: Porto | collected 2015-02-02 | reverse complement strand
CACCCACCGCCCCTGTTGACCGGTAGTCGTCCCACTGTCTTGGGCCAGGTAAGCCAGGGTGCGATGGGAACAAGTACGCCAGCTATTCGCTCGCACACCCAATAGGTAAGTACTCTCCTACGCACCTCAGGTTATTGCTCGTGGACGCATCTCAGGTAAGTGGTCGCAAATGCACACTGGCAGGCCCATGACAACATGGTAGGTTTGCGTCACAGCGTTCGGGTCTCAGTAGTTCCTCCCTCTCTGTCTAAAGGAGGGTCGTAGAGCGCACGCTCACGCTCGGGTGGTAGGCCAATAGTGTGCCAAGTCCTCTTTCATGGCGCGGCGCCGCTTCTCAGTTCGTCCTTCATGCAAAATGCAGCACATGGCCACGAAAGTGCACCTTCTTTTCGCTCGCGCGTGCTGTGAGAATGTAAAATGCGTGCCCAACAACTGAGTTGAGTCGACAGTGCTCATGCCAGGATATGCCGCGCCACGCGCTATGACATAGAGAAAATTTTCAGACGTGCCGTATGTGCGCACCTCTCTCCGCCTTAGAAGTAACGCTGGCATAGGAGGCACAGTCGAATTCATTTATAATCCAGGCGCCCTGCCCCTCACCCGCTTTTCCCTTCCCCCCGCCACCCCTTCTCCCGCTCGCGCCATTACTCCTCTTCCACCCCCAGCCGTGCTGTGTGGCCAGCTCAGCCGACTTCCACAAAATGATATAGACTTCACCACCGCGCAGAAGCCGGGGGGGAGGATGCGGCGGCACCGTCAGCGGTGCCGTCAGGATGCAAGTGAGAAGCGGAAAAGGCGAGGGTGTCACCCACGGCATGCGACATGAGACTCTGGTGCTACTGACTCACTCCTCGACGGAATATCCCTGGAACCAATGAGTCAGGGTACGTGGGGGGGGGGTGTCCCACAAGATGTGGAGGTTGAAGGACTTGAAGATGCTACGACGAATCGCCACGAAAAGCGGCGAGAGGGTCTAGAATTGCCCGTTCCAGCGTGGGGTCACAGCAACTCAGAACACGTTCGCTACTGGATCTATATAGCAAGTGCCCGCCACCAACCCGACCACGGCTGGATGCATCCATCATGGATGCTCATCCGCCGTATGTACTGCGGGCAGTCAAGTTGTGGAACCAACTGTTCTGATGTCATGTTTGTCGAACAGTTGTCACAAGTCCCCTCCGCTGCCGACCCTGCCCCTACTTAAATCACTCAAGACTCTGACGTCAGGTCACTTCGAGAACGAGACGGGTAGACCCGTGACTCTGCGCAGTGGACGGACTGATCACGGTCTGGTCCCTTGCCGAGGAATCGTGAAATGCTGCACTATTCCCTCTATACCGATATGCTCGTGCCATAAGACACGCAGCGGGTGAGGTGGCACCCGATAGTCGCCTGCAATCGCCCTCACGCGCCGCTGCTGCACGTCACTCTGGCACACGACCCATTTAGTCGATATCGTGCATACATCCCCTTACACCTAGTGACCTCACTGCGCCAACACGTCGGGGCTCACAAAAAAAACTGCAAAGGCACAGAATGCAACCACTTTAGAGCCCGTCTTGCACGTTGTCTGCTGCATGTTCTTCAGGAGGCTGTTCAGGAAGGTGGAGTGGGATTTGGTCGAAAGGATCCTCCTCCTCGAGCTCGGCGTCTTGCTGCTCGGCGAGGACGGCCATCGCCGCGCTCAGAGCAGCAGTCGCGGAGTGGTCGACCGTATCTTGTTGCTCCACCTTCAGCGTCTGCAGCAAAACATCCTCCACCGCACGTTTCGTCATGGTTGGCATGAGCAGGTACCACCGCCCCGGGAGGTTGCGCTCGTCGCTTCCGAGTCCAGCTATCCCGTCGTCCGTCGTCCAATGAGCACGGGGCTCCAGGACCATCTTGCGCAAGCAAACAGCCACGGCAAATATGACAGAGGAAGGAAACTTGTAACAGTCGCGGCCTGAGAGGGCGTGTAACAGCGCGCTCGCGACGCGGAAGAAGCATCCCGTGGCCTGGACTTGCACTTCTCCAGGCACAGCCACTGCCGAGACCGCCGTTGAGCCAGCACCCGTCCCGAGTGTTGATGATGTGCCAGCAGCCGCCGAATTCGCCAAAGTTAATGCGCCAGTCGTGCCCTGGGCATGGGCAGGTGGGGCGGCGCGTGAAGATGACTTGGCGAGCGCGTCGGATGTCAATACGTGAATGGACATGGGCACGTGTTGAGGGACCGAAATCCTGCCCGACGGGGACGCCAGGTGTGCGCTCTTAAAGGCGAAGTAGGGAGAGCCGTCAGCAGACTCCAGCCCCGGTCGCGGTTCAGAGGGGTTGACCAGTATAATGGACACAAGCGGCGATGGGTGGAAAATGAAGTAACCGACGGTACGCCACCAAAACGCCCGCGCCTGGCAGCGCCCGTCGTTCACAATGACACGCAGGACGGCTAGGATGTTGACTGTGACTTTGTTCTTGGAGGTGGATGCTCCCGTCAAGCCTTGAATTACGCTCGGGGGCATCGTGCGCGCCCTGAGCAGCGTCATGGCCCGTTTAAACACGGACTCGAGCAGCTCGTTGAAGTACTTGATGGCGAACGACCGCTCCCCCGAAGTCTTCTTGACCGGAGGGAAGAACGGAGTGAGCACATCTCCGCGCGCTTCCGCCTTTGAGTACAGCTTCATAACCATAGCGGCAATGGCCACTGCCGCAATAGGCCTGACGAATGAGGAGTCGAAGACCGACTCCACCTCGGGGCGGATGACTTTCTTCTCTCTCTCCGACCATGGACGCTCGGAGGGGGCGGCCCGCGCCGCGTGAGCAGCATGGGCGTCCTCCACGCTCTTCTTGAACGACCGCAGCAGTGGCCCATTGGGGTCCGCCAACTTCACCACCTCTTTAGAAATCTCCTCGCGTACGATAGTTCGCCAGGCCTCCCCAAACGTCCCAACAGCGGCGTTTACCGTCTGCTGAACGAGAGACATGTGTGAAGCAGCCGCAGAGGAGGCACGTCCCCCTCCGCTGTGCTGCACCGGCGCACTGCCATCAGTACCGAGCCGGGGTGCGCCACGTTCATCGACGGACCGACCGGCGCGAAGCTCAGCAGCGCGGCGCAGTGCCAGGCGCTCGGTAGCAGTAAAACGTGGAGCCAAGCCGGTGGAGGAGCTTGCTGCAGCCGCCGCCGCAGTCCCCACTGCAGCCGCTGCCGCCGGGGCCGCAGCAGCTGCTGTTCCAACGACGCCTTCCGCGACTGGTGCGCCGAGAGTTCGAGGGCTCCGCATGGTAGGCGTCGCCGTGGTGTCCGTCGAGGTAAATGGGGAAGCAGCAGCGGTTGCCGGCCGAACGGGAGCAGCAGATGGCGAGTCAACGGCACCGAAATCGGCTGCCGCCGCTGCCGCCACAGAAGGGGCGCCAACACGAAGATTGGAGACGTCCGCCGCTGCTGCGTTCCCTGTAGCAGCGACAGCACGACGCTTGGAGGAGGCTGCAGCGGCAGCAACAGACTTGGAACGAGCTCCCGATGCCGCTCCTGCGGAGGTGGAGGAGTGCAGCGCCCCGGTACCTGACGACGCTCCGGCCCCCGAGGTGGACGTCACTTTGGACCCAGACCCTGCCCTTGCTCTAGCCGCCACCCCCGACGGCACCGTTGCCACTGCCGCCGGCGCCACTCCCGTCCCCGCCCCGGCCCGGACGCGCGCTCCGGCCGAGGCGACCACCGCGGCAGCCGCGGGCACGGCTGGTGTCCCACTTCCGCGCGTCCGTCGCTTCTTGGCTACAGGTGAGGATGGGGGTAGGGGCTGCATTGTCAAAAGTGTGCCAAAGATGGCCGCCGAAGGTCTGCAGTCCTCGTGGTGGCCGTGGTGGGAAAGCTCAGGCGAGGAGACTTCTGGTGATGGATTGAAAGCAGTGTGATGTGCGGTCGCGACGTCAACGGCCAATATGAGCACAGCTACCAGGTGTCAAGTGTGGTGTTGCTCGTTAGTAGCCGCTCCTCGCGTTGAGCTCTTCACCTTGCCCCGCCCGTCGGCAACGACCAACAGAGACCGTGCCACACAGCGGCACCGCGTGCTGTCACGCAGCCGACGCGCCATACCAGGGACTGTGGCCAATTCTACGGGACGTGGCGCTTACTCAAGCTGTCGTGAGTAGCTCGCATTTGAATTGGAGGCCTCTCGCGCCGTTCACCGCTCCCATCCCAAAGAGCAACGCAAGAGTCCGTAGACAGTCACGCAGGTACCACTGTTGGTGGCTCCGCTTCGGCCAATCTTCGTCCGGGCTATCAATCTGTGGTGCATACTAAGGTCCGTCACATGGCTGCATCGGCAACGCCCGAGGCGACAGTGTACCCCCACGCTTGCCCGCAGGTAAAGAGACGCAGGCCTCGTGCCTATCTCCGAACTTCACTGTCTCGCTCCCTCGGCACAGCGGATGACATCAGCTGCTCGCAGAGAATGAGAGAGGGACACTGTTGCACAAGCGCGACACCGGGGCACATGTGAGAGGCGCCTTGAGAAGACAGTGCGGGCCGGCGACCTAACGTCGCGGAAGGCGGAAAAAGCGCCACTCACAATATTGAAACAGTTGGCCGCCGTTCCAGGCCCCATAGCCAGAAGTCTGAATGCGATGACACTATAGGTCACTCATTGGCCTACGCCGGTGTGACAACGGAGAGCAGTCGCGGCATGGGCAGGGGGGGAAGCGGGACCGGAACGTGTGACTGGCATTCCACATCACGAACGATTTCGAGGCCTGCCGAGCGGCGTGTGGAGGATGCCTGATCGGGGCGAGAGACACCAGGTGCACGGTAGCTTCACCACAACAGGGAGACCATGGCTACCAGCGCACATGGACCTCCATGAGAACCTGGGGGCTTCCGGCGGCAGCGTGACACCAAGGATCCGGCGCCGGCTCGTCGGTGAGCAGGTGCGATCTCTAACTTCGTTTGAAAAGTACGCACCAGGAAAGCAGTAGACGATTTGCGTGTCCTCCACACAGCAATGCACCCATCTCGAAGCCTGGCTAATCCGGAGGCTCTCAAGGGGTCCAATGTCGCGTGGCGCCTGACCATTGCATCTCTGGCTGCCCAGGGCCCGCTTTACATGTCACTTAGAGACGATCTCTCTTGCTGCTGATCAATAGGCCGCTTTTCTTGAGTACCTCAGAGCTCTGTCCGCTGCCTGGTTGAAAATGCGGATAGATGCTGAATATGATGGAGGTCCCCGCGGACAGATGCCAGCTTGTCGCTATAGTCGGTCCTCGACGCACGGCACGTGACACCGGAAACGGTGAGCGAAATGAAGCAATAGGATAGATAGCTCACTGCCACCACCGTCAGGGGACATGCAGCTGGCGAGCTGGCTGCACTATGAGCTATATAAGTGTGTTTGCTTGTGGCTAGGGTCCGTGCACCTCAAACGCAGCTGGCGTACAGGGGGTCTCCACCTTTCCTCCGGGCTATCTAGGCAACGTCACCCAAAGTGAAAGTCCCCCGTCACGACCAATGGCTCATAGCAGCCAGTGAGACAGCTCCATGCCATCACCGGCGATAACAGTACAGGGTACAACCAGACTCAATCGTCCCGACACCATTGCGGCGTCGGCTTCCAAACGAGAACTCGTCATGTTACCATGCCAAGACAATCGACACGAAGCGTGCTCTGGGATGTTGCTCACATCGTCATTGGAAACGGTACGCCGCCGCAGAGGATGCCGATGTCGATTGCGCACTATGTCGTAGTCCTCCGAGTCTCGAACAGCAACCGACACGGTACGCCTTTCCTTGTCGCGCTCGAGCACGTAGAATACGGAACCGTCTGGCGCCACGTGGTGCTCGAGGAGCAGCCGGGTGATCTTGTCGCCGTTCTTCCGCGAGAAGCAGCGGAAAAGCGCAGCCGGAACCACGTGCGCCGGAACGTCAAGAGCGTCGAGCAAAGCACGGGGAGACGACAGCTGTGAGGCGCAAGATGCCCGACACTGCCGGAGAGTGCACTCGGACAGTGACAACCGCCGGAAACGCACGAGGTCCACTAGCGCCCCGTAGGTACACTCCAGCTCCACCTTGACGCTATCTTGATCATTGCCGCGACTTGTGGCACCCGGTCGCACTTGGAGACGGTCAAGGAACTTGCCGCGCAGCGTGGATTGGAGAGAGCGACCAAGAGCAAACTCCTGCACCCCGAGCATGGCGTAGAGCCATCGTCGAGGGGAAAACGACGCGTCCGCCTCGAAGAGTTTCTGGGCGAGCTCAACCAGCGCGGATGGAACGCCAGACAGCAACTCAGCCACACGGTGGATCTCCACAAACTGCCGCCGCATACCCTGGACCTCGACCGCGAGGGACTCGACAGAGACAGCAGGAGGAGGACCTCTTCCATCTCCTGCCGCCGGTCTGGCGCTACCGAATGGTAGCACAGGAGCGTGCTGGGCAGCCCCGTGAAGAGGGCGAGAGAACTGTATCTCAGCTGGGTCCTCCGCGGGCGTTGGAGGGGCGCCATTGGCCGACGCTTGAAAGAAACTTGATGCGCCGTGCCGTTGTTGCGATGGAACTTGGGACGCATCATCGCCGTCGGGAGAGTCGGAAAGAGGAGGCAGAAAGCCATCATCGCGTGTTGAGGAAGGACTGGCCGATAGCAAGTGGAACATGTGCTTCATATTGCAACAGCATCAATCGGCAATGAGCAGGGTACGGGACGCGTCAGAACACCGGTGCTGGAGACACCCAGAGGGCGAGCCGTAAAAAAGAGAGTCGTAAGAGCAACGAGAACATGCCGCAAGCATGTCATCGAAGTCAGGCTCAGGCAACGTACGTCGTGGCCATTGAATCACAGTTTTCCATGAGCAGGTGCGGACGCGGTCAGGTCGCGAGGTGAGGGTTGGCAATGTGGATTGTGGCCCGCAGCCACATGTGCAGTTGGCGACAAAGAGTGAGCACAATGGCACCAGTGAAGCGACGAGGACACCGATGTAGCGACGAGGAGACAGGTGGCAGCCGTAGCGGCGTGGGATGTCAAAAGAAGCTGCCGTGTGGCGGAGGCACACGGCTGCTCAGTGCAAAGACCGAGCGCGCGGCGCGGGAGCCGTCGGGATGGTCACCATGCGGGCGGGCGTTATGATGCCCGAGCACAGTCCACGAGGTCTTCGAATTCAAATAGCTTTGTCAGTTTTAATACCTGGACAGGTGGAAGATTCCCAGCTGGCGCTGCCTCCAGAGCTTCCGACGCTCCATTTCCAAGGACTTGTCGCTTGATTCTGGGGACTGCTCATCTCCCGGTCTCGTGTTCGTGTCTGAGCACGAATCAAAGGACCATTCGCCGGAGGCAGGAGAGTCACCACCCCCGCCTCAAATGCAAGTGGCTGACGACCACCAGACAAGGATTGGACTGGCCAACGTGTGCGCATGCGCCAGAGAAGCAAGAACCAAGGTACCGCTCCCGTTGACCCAGATTACTGGGTGATGTATGATGAGCACATGATGGTGGGTGACGGAGTCCTACGTAGACACAGACGTTGAGTTTAGATAGCGACGGCACGGTGGTGCGCGCTGCGACAGATTACTGACACCATGCCGTCAATGTGTGATAGCCTGGGGTGTTAAAATGCTGTAATCATTCTTGTTTTGATGACAAGGGATGCTCGAGCACGGACGTACGCTGCAGTGCTGCAAAGCCTGCGATTGGAGAGGACGATGTGGACAGAAACAGGTCTTTGCATTCACGTTCGGGTGTCTCAACATCAATGTGTATTACTACAATTGTCACGCGTGTACATCGGCTGCCAATGCAGCTTGCACTACTGCAACGGTGCGAGCGGTTGTCCGCGCCAGACCAATATGCTCGGAGGTCCCCTCCTGTGCGTACACACTTCCCTGGCCACCCCTTGCCTTTGCGTACGCGCACAAATTGCACGGCGCCCGGGCGTTGTGGCCGCGGAGGTGGCTTGACTTCGACACCTGCTCGTAGTCGCCAACGTAGAACGCGACGTCGGCATACACGCGCACCTTGACACCGTCAGGGTCCTGGACGACCCAGCCATCGTGGGCCCCTGCGACAAAGTCGTTGATAACTGCCCGCAACACCGCATCTGAGCACACGCCCCGAGCAGTGAGGGACAGCACACGGCCGCCAAGGCGACTCGTACGGTGCTTGAACAGCCACGACAAATAGCTCATGTAAACCCTCCCAAGTCCGTCAAAATCGTCCGAGTACAACGCGAACGAAGCAGTGTACCATCGCTCCCCGTCCATGGATATGCCGCTCAATAGCCGCCGCCGTCTTGGGGGGTCGTCGACCGCAGCTCCTGTTTCTGCATCATCGCGAGGAAGGAGCCTGACGCAGCCAACGCCAACGACACAGCCGTCTACGGCCACCCAACAAATCTCGTAGTTGTCGGCTCTCCGCCAGTGGCGCACGACAAGAGACCCCACCATAGCATCGTCCGACGTGCAGGGAACGACGAAATCACCGGCGTGCACTGCGTCTCCTGGTTGCAGGCCAGCCGCGCTAGTCGCAAACGAACCCGCGCCGATTGTGACAGCCCGTGGCCCTTCCGCGTCTCCCATGAACTCAATCGTAGCGGCATCCCCGCATGTCAGCATCTCTCCTCCCAGGAAAAAGCGTCGCACGGTACCGCCGGCCATGGTTGATGCTTCCCGGTCCTGGAATAGACGAGAGTCACAAAACTCGGGGTGGAGAGCCCGATCGGCGTCGGTGCGCCGGTCAGCTGCCGTAAAAAGCTCAAAGGTCTCTCTAAACGCAAAGTCGCGGGCAACGTGGTCGCTCGGAAGAACAAGCAGTAACGGGGGCTGCTGTTGACCGCCCTCCACAGCTGGCCCCGACGAAACGGTCCGTAGCGGCAATCCCCAGGCTTTTCGCACACGAGGGAGCACCTGCTTCCGGATGTAGCTCAGCGACGGTGGCTTGGACCCGGGAATGACGTCTTGGATGAAGGCACGCATGATGTCAAACTGCAACTGGGTGACTCCCGCTTGGCCGCGCAGGTAGTAAAAGCAGAAGAACTCGGTGTAATCCACGAACGGAAGCTCTCCCAGCGCACTGCCCACAGTGTTCACGGGCTCGACAGGGTACGGCACATCATCTGTGCCGACGTCGACATCAAACGCGCCATCGTAGGGGTCCTTGCCGAAGTAGTTGGACGCCACGCTGGCTCCATCGTCACAGTCATGGTCGTCAGAAGCAGCGTCACAAGCGACGTGACGGCCGTCAGTGAGTGGGTCGACAACAGCATCAGCGCGACCACCGGCATAGTCAGCCACATGGTCGACCGCGGGATGAGAAGCGACACGCGCATCGAGTACTCCGCCAGGACCGCCGGAACGCGGCTGGTGGCCAAGATGGGCCGCCCCGAGCGAGTTGACGGCGATAGATGGAAGGCCAAGGCGCGGTTCCAAAGACGGAGGAGCATCCTCGGGGGGGTGGACGCCGTGTCCCTGTGGGCTCAAGGCATTAGGAGGGAGATCAGGATGTAGGTGAAGCGCGGGAAGGGCATCGTCCGGGGCGTTGAGGCCAGGAAGAGGGTTGAGGGCACACGGGTCGCCATTGCGAGAGGTGTCGTCAAGGCGATGGGAACTGAGAGTGCGATTACTCTGCCTGTCGTCTTGTGCGGGGCGGCGGGCACCATGAAGACCACCAACAAGCGCGTCATGTTCTCCAGGGCCATGCTCATCAGATGTTTGGGAGCAAAAGAAAGAGCGGGCTTGTGAAACAACCACAATGTCGCTCACCTCTGCACCTCGTTTCTGTCCCCGCCGAGCGGGCCGGAACCGAGACATGCCAGCGGGCACGAAAGACCCAAAAGTCCGAGCCGGCAACAAAACTAGCAGCTGTGAAGCTCCGGCGTGGCCCGTAGTTGCGAGCAGTCACGGCAGCGCAGCGCCCGGCCCTGCAAACCACGAGATTCAACCTCCCTCGAGGACGCGAAGTGCCGGAGTGGTGCCTTCAGCACCCCCCCTCCCCCTCGTTCGGGCTGCGCCAATGAGCTCCTGAAAGACATGCCCTCCAAAGCCCGCCTGCGTCACCCCGACGTCCGCACGAGGTGTGTGTCGCCAGCACAGGGTACAGGGCTCCATGGGCTGCAGGCGGAACCGAGACGCGCTGCATGTGGACAAGATGAGGCCGCACGCCCGCCTGCAGGCCGACAGACGACTCCCTTCCGCACGACGGAAGGGCCGGTTTTGTGCCGCAAAGATTTATTCTGTGGCATGGATGAAGTACGAATGACTCGGCACAATGCAGAGATGCGTCCCATCGAAGGGCCTTTCTGTACCCCATCGCGCGGATTTGCCGGACCAGGTGGTGGCGCCAAATAATTCCGGGATGCGAGTAGCCAACTGCGAAGGAACCCGTCGGGTGTCCGAGGAACCACTCTCTACGGCACCTGTGCTTGCCCTGGAAGCAGACGCGCCTATATCACTGCTCCTGCACCAGGTGCATCGTCCCGCCTCCACCGTCCTGTCAGTTATCTCGGCAATGCTCATTGCGTCTCGGAGCCCATCGCTGATGTTCATTCGTACGGCTGCCGTGTCTTATGCGGAGCAGCCCGGCGCCGCCCGTGCCCCCATTTTGGGGCCTGTGGTTGTCTCTTGGGAAGCGTGTTGGTGGGCGCACGGTTTTACCCACTACTGCCCCTCGCGTTGGCCCGGTGCCTATCGCCGTCGTCTATGCTTTTATCCTTACCGGCACCGTCGTGCTGTCCAACGTGGAGCGCAGGGACGTTCTCGTGTGCGTCACGGCGTTGCGCTCGCACCACCCCATTCTTCCTCTTCTACCCGGCGACCTTCAACCTCACCTTGGTGGTGGGACGGCTGTGGGTCGGCTGCGGGTCGGCCCCGGCGCACGCGGGTTTGCCCGCGCGGTCGTCCCGCCACTTTCCATTGCTTAGCATCGCGTGCCTCACTGCTGTCGCGGTCTCCCCGTCCTGCGCCATGAGGCACGTTGACGCTGGCCTGTTTGGCCTCGGGCTCCGGCTGGACAGCGACCAAAGTGTTTTCCACGAGCTCAGCGCCCGCCTGCCAAGCGGCATGTTCGACGGGCACCGCAGTGTTCT
>Ga0114955_1001396_pt1 | contig 11080 bp, 10 predicted proteins | sample Porto_5metaG_FD_87302 | JGI IMG/M metagenome (GOLD analysis project Ga0114955, IMG submission 87302) | Marine algal microbial communities from Porto, Portugal - Porto_5 metaG | ecosystem: Host-associated > Algae > Red algae > Unclassified | place: Portugal: Porto | collected 2015-02-02 | reverse complement strand
AGATACTGGAGCCACAGGAGATACTGGAGCCACAGGAGCCACGGGAGCCACAGGAGCCACGGGAGCCACCGGAACGACCGGCGCAACAGGTCCAACGGGAGCGACCGGAGATACTGGCGCAACCGGAGCCACCGGAGCAACAGGTCCAACGGGAGCCACAGGAGCCACAGGAGCGACAGGTCCAACGGGAGCGACCGGAGATACGGGAGCCACAGGTCCAACCGGAGATACTGGCGCAACCGGAGCCACCGGAGCAACAGGTCCAACGGGAGCGACCGGAGATACTGGCGCAACCGGAGCCACAGGAGCAACGGGAGCGACCGGAGATACTGGCGCAACCGGAGCCACGGGAGCCACAGGTCCAACGGGAGCGACCGGAGATACTGGCGCAACCGGAGCCACCGGAGCCACGGGAGCGACCGGAGATACTGGCGCAACCGGAGCGACCGGAGCAACAGGTCCAACGGGAGCCACAGGTCCAACGGGAGCCACAGGAGCCACCGGAGATACAGGAGCAACCGGCGCAACAGGAGATACCGGAGCCACAGGAGCAACGGGAGCCACCGGCGCAACCGGAGCAACAGGAGCAACAGGAACCGGAGCCACCGGCCCTACCGGAGCAACAGGTGCAACGGGAGCCACCGGCCCTACAGGAGCCACGGGTGTCACGGGAGCAACGGGAGGCACAGGAGCAACGGGAGCAACCGGAGGCACAGGAGCCACAGGAGCAACGGGAGCAACCGGCGCAACAGGAGCAACCGGAGCCACAGGAGCAACCGGAGGCACAGGAGCAACGGGAGCAACAGGAGCAACAGGAACCGGAGCCACAGGAGCAACGGGAGCAACCGGAGTAACAGGAGCAACCGGCGCAACAGGAACCGGAGCCACAGGAGCCACAGGAGCAACAGGAGCAACGGGAGCAACCGGAGCCACAGGAGCCACAGGAGCAACGGGAGCAACAGGAGCAACCGGCGCCACAGGAGCAACGGGAGCAACCGGAGCCACCGGAGCAACGGGAGCAACCGGAGCCACCGGAGCAACAGGAGCAACAGGAACCGGAGCCACAGGTGCAACGGGAGCCACCGGTCCTACCGGAGCCACAGGAGCGCTTTCAACAGCCTCTGCTTCTACTGTTAATACTGCTACTCAAACTGTTGCTGATAATGGTAATTTCTCACTAGTCGGGACTCAGTTCTTAAATAATGTAACTTTTACTGCACCAGATACTTTTACCGTACAACAAAGTGGTAATTATGAGATAAATGCACTTGTTTCCGCTCTCGCTGGGCAAGCTGGTCCGCTTGGGATTAATGTAGTACTCAATGGTGGTCCTGCAGCTATCGCTGGTGGTAGAGTTAGGGGAACCACAGCTGGTCAAGAAGTAACAGGTATCGGTTTTACAGGTCAAATTGCTGCAGGAACGACAATTCAATTAAGGAATGTTAGTGGGCAGGCTATTTCAACAGATTATGTAAGACTTTTGCTTGTCAGAATCAATTGATTACAGTAGTAAAAGGATAGGTTTATATTTCGATTTAGCAACGATAGATAGTTGGGTAACTTTATAATTTGTGTATTGATAATAAGGTGTTCTATTGACAGGAGGAGTTATTAAGTGTGTTTTTAATCATGACAGCTCTTGATTCTAATAGATAGAACACCACCTTCTTTGATGTATATATTAGTGTCGTTGTAATTTTTGCAAGCATCATATGCTAATTAAGTTTTGGTAATTCTGTAGCGGGTTAAATGAGTACTGATATTTAAATCAAGTAATGACTTTAACAGAGTCATCCCGTTCTAATTCATTCGAAAAAGCACTACTAAAAAAGCTGGAATGATGCAAAATCGGGCCTTGTAAATATGACATTTAAACTCGACAATGCTCCTAAAAGATATATCAACTCAAAACGTATAGGCAAAATTAAAACAGACCATGAAGGGTCTGTTTTTTATGGGGACGGATTGGGGACGAACTCTTTCAGTTTTCTTCAGGAATACACATTTTTTATCAGAAAGGCTCATTATAGAACCTTATTAAATCAGTCTTTTTAAGAGAACATCTGGTTGCTTCGGATGAGGTCATTCACCTTGACAGGGGAGAGGTCGCTGGTTCGAGCCCAGTCGGAATCATATAAAAAGACGTTGATATAAAGCCATTCTTGAGTTATTCAAGGATGGCTTTTGTCTATTTAAAATGAAAAAGTTCTAAAAATCACAATGATTACAATCCAATAAATGAGGATAAGATACCACTGTGCTTCCCTGTTTGCACATGTATCTGAAAGGCGAAAGCTGCCATTAAGTGCTGTACGAAGGATGGGTGTATCGTTTCTGACGATGCAGGACAAGCCACAAGTAGGAGAATCCATTTTTTGGGGCTCTGAAACTGTTAGGGACACTTGACACAGTAGGCTTGTTTGACACTATCAAGATGATCAGTTGCCTGTCTGAGTTTGTTTCTTTTTTTATAAGCAAATTCAGGCAGACAACTTGTCCAGCCGTTGTCCATTGCTTTCAACCTATCAAGCCAAAAAGCAAACGACAAGTCAAGACTAATAGTGAAAATAAATTGAGGAGTTGTAAGAAAACATGGGGACTCCTCAAACTTATGTCAAAGGGTTAGCTTCATGTCTGTCCATTTGACAGGTATTAAAGGGAGTAGTTTTAACCGACACCCTATATGATAGGAACACTATGACGGTCACCACTATCATTTTAAATGAGAGTATTAAGCTGATAAGTTGAACTTAAGGAAGTGAAGTAGCCCACTGTAGGAGTGGAGATATAATCTAACGAACAATTGAGTCGTTTAAAACTAAAGTATTCTATTAGGGGTGAATTAAATTTACAATAAATTGCATTTATGTATATTTGTGTTATGATAATTATGTTCAATATAAAATACAAACGGTAAGGATGAGATTACATGAAAAAAGTCTTTTTGTTTAGTACGATTATCTTTAGTTTTATTTTAAGTTCATTCCCATTAGTTACAAAAGCACAAGATATTCAGATTCACAATCTCCAATCCGATTTAGATCAAATTGGAATAAGTTATTATCACGAACGATTAGCTGGTACTACTATGACTGGTTTATACAAATATTCTAGTGAACCCAAATCAGTAGATACAAGTTATTACAATTTTGATATTGATAGGTCTAGCGTAAAGACAACAAGCAATAGAACTTCTATATCACCTGTATTTATAGGTCAAAGTGAATTTGCTAATGGAACAGATAAATCCCAGAGATTTACGACCCAAACTTATTCAGAAGAGATTTCTCAAACATTTGACACTTCAAATGTTTCTGGTTTCAATTTAGGCGGCAATAGATTTATTTCTATTTTGTTACAGATGATTGATGGAAAAAAGTTTGATATTATTCAAAATACAGCATCAAAAACAGTATCAAGCGAAACAAAGAATCAAAGACTTACAGCTTCTCCTCAAACAATTAAGGTTCCTGCTCATAAAACTTATGTTGTAGAAACATATTTAACTAGAGATCAATATGATTTCACAACTACCTATACAGCCAAAGGTAATTTAGGTAGAACAAATATTAAAACTACTGCAATGTGGATAGCGTACGATGGAACACCACATCTCAAAAAAGGTAGTATTTCCGATGACACAATTAATTATTGGAATGCATTATCAAACAATGGAAAGTCTGGAATTAAAAACTTAAAAATAAACAATGTAAATAATAGTTTTTCATTTGATGGTAAAGTTTATACTAAAGCCGTTTATGGCAGTACATACACTATTAAAACTTATGAAAAAAATGAAAAGAATCAACGAATTTTAGTGGATAAATTTACTCTACCAATAGAATAATAAAAAGGTCAAAGAGTGTAGTAGTCTCTTTGGCCTTTTTAATAGAAATCAACTCATATAAACAAGTAGCTGGTCAAGCCATATTTGAGATTGGCAGACGACTAAAACATGTTAAAGAGAATGATTTGGTGCATGGTGAGTGGATTAAGTGGTTAGAGAATATAGACATGGATAGATATCAGGCAGCACGTTTCATCAAAGTATTCGATAATCTAAGCGAATCAAATGTGCGCCTGGGCGCACATTTAGGTCTGAAAACTTTGTACGAAATTGCGACGATACCCGAAGATGCTCGAACCATTTCTCACCAAATCCCATCAACAGGTGAAACAAAAACTGTAGACGAAATGACTGTGCGTGAGTTGCGTGAAGTGAAGAAAGCATTAAAGGAAGCGGAACAAGATAAGAAGCGATTAAAACGTGAGATAGATGAAGCGAGGAATATGGATCATGATGAATTAATCGAGGATTTGAAAAGAACCCAGGTTATCATAGAAGAAAATGGATATTGGGGGATTGTCAGTAAATGCACAAATCAAAGTTAGTTGTTTGGACGTTTATCGTTGTGACTGGATTCTATATGCTGGTGAGTATATGGAACATTGCTGTATTTCCAGATAAGACATGGACAGATTACGCAGGACAGATTTTGATTGTCGTTTTTGGAAGTATGGTGAATGGATTAATCGCTGCTTTCTTTATGTACGCAGCAGCCATATTAGTAAAATATATTAATGGTGATAAAGCTTAAATTTGTAGACAGGGAGATGCAACCTTGTCTATTTTTTTAGAGGAGATGTTACCTCATGGATTGGTGAAGATTTTAGTCACAGAGGTGTCACAAGAAATGTTTTTACTATTAAGAATCACTTAGTATAAGTTAGTAAACTAAATCGAATGAATCCTTATGCATCAATGATTTGGACAACTATTCAGAATTTTATAGAATTAGTTAGAAAACGTGTCTCGTCCTTGACAGGATAGAGGTCGCTGGTTCGAGCCCAGTCGGAATCATCGTTTAAACCCTTGCCTAGCAAGGGTTTTTTGTTTTTTCAGTAACGAATATTTGTTCAGTTTCTTTTGATGGGGGCCGAACTTTATCCACCAGATTGTTTCTCAGCATTTTTAGGATCAAAACGATTAAGGTATTCGACTTATCATCTGGCATCGTTAAAGTGACCGAGCCTTTGAAAAGGATGCCATAAACAATGGAATAGACGGCTACTTGGAGCAAAAACAGAAAATGTGGTTAAACGATTCCAGCTCATTTTTGTTGGATGGGGAATTTTTTTTGTTTTAATTGGGAAAAATTTGGTTATAAGGTTAGGTGAAACGTGATATGATTGTAAAAAGGAGGTAATGTGATGACATTTAAAAAAGCGTTCAATATAGGTTATTTTGTATTGCTTTTATCTTTTATTGTCGTATATTTCTTGCTTCCAGTCGATCAAATATTTACCGCAATTATGATTCTAACCGTACTATTTGGAGTATACCAATTTGTGATTTTCAAAAAGCTAAAAGAGCAAAAACAGCAAAAACAGCAATAAAAACAGCCCTAGTCTGCATTAGACTGGGGCTGTTTTAATTATGTTCCGCACATGTAATGCTTTCCTGCCGATCCTACTTCGTCCAGTTTTTTATTTTTACGTTTACTGACCGAGAACATTTTCAAGTGTCTCTTTCTCCACAAATAACAAATATCAGTGTCGGCTCGTGTTCCCCAACGTGCGGAGAAGTAACCTGTTTTCATTTTCAATTGAATCATTATTTGAGCAGCCGCAGTAGCAATCCAACCAACATAAGGAATACGGTTTAAAATGGCTGCTACAATTACTCCTAAAACTGCCTTTCCTTCTACTGTAATACGGTAATGATCATATTTGGACCACACTCATTTTACCTTTTGTTTCAGTGTTGTAAAATCAACATTTGCTAATTGTTCAAGGGAATTAGTGACCATTGGATTCATTTGATTTTCTAGTACAATGCTGTTTGCAATCTTATTTACCTGTTCTTCAATTGCAGCTATTTCGTCAGATTTTAGATAGTTACTAGAAACAGAAATATTACCTGTCTCTTTGTTAGATGTATAGGTGATTGTGCCAAGTTCAGTTTTAAAAGTGGTAACATGTTGTGAATCGTTTTCCATGGTTTATAAATTTGTTTTCAATCCGTCTATTTCTTCGGTGAATTCTTCGTGATTTTTAAAAGAGTCGTTTTCTTTTGAAGTGTTTTTCTCGGTTGCAAAACTTGGGGGAACAGAGGTCAAAATCAGGGAAAAGGACAACAAAATAATAAACAACGCCCGTTTTTTCATGTAATTCCTCCTATGGAAAATATAGTCTTGCGACACCATCTTATCTTCTTCAACAAATATAATAAGAGACTGAAATACCATTTTATAGGATTGTTGTGTTTTCATTGTGTGAATAGCTGAATGCACTTTTTGAATTAATTAAAGTAAGCACTAATAGGGCTTGAGATTGTTGAAATTTATAAAAAAAGAAAATGATAACGTTCAAGCGAATACACATTTGATAAAATATTCAGTGGAGGGGAAAATGATATGAAGTCATTTTTACTAATTGGACAATCAAATATGGCGGGTCGAGGCTTTAAGCATGAAGTGCCGCCAATTTATAATGAAAGAATCATGATGCTGCGAAATGGTAGATGGCAAATGATGACTGAACCCATTCATTTTGATAGGCCGGTAGCTGGTGTAGGACTAGCGGCTTCCTTCGCGGAGGCTTGGTGCAAGGATCATGAGGGAGAGAAGATTGGTCTTATTCCATGTGCCGAGGGTGGCAGTTCCATTGATGAGTGGTCACGAGATGGGGCATTATTTCGTCATGCAATAAATGAAGCTAAATTTGCAAAGGAAGATAGCGAATTGGTCGGGATATTATGGCATCAAGGAGAAAGTGACAGCCAAGATGGGAAATACAAAGAATACGATGAAAAAATACGAAGATTATTTCATGAACTAAGAACTGAATTATCTGTACCTAACATTCCGCTTGTGATAGGAGGTTTGGGCGATTTCTTGGGAAAGAGAGCATTTGGCGCAGGGTGTGTGGAATATCAACTGATGAATGAGGAACTACAAAAATATGCATATCATAATGAAAATTGTTATTATGTTACTGCGAAAGGCCTTGCATCTAACCCAGACGGAATTCACATCAATGCGATGTCTCAGAGAATATTTGGTATAAGATATTATGAAGCATTTCGAAAAAAAGAACATATACATGAACCATTGCCAAATGAACATGAGTTAGTGAATGAATGTCATAATAGAATGAATACCTCAGCGGAGAATACATATATAGCACTAGAAAAATTCACGTTGGGCAAGATAACTTACGAAGAGTTGCTGCAGGCTTTAACATAGGCTAAGCTTATGGTAGCCTTTGAATGAAAACGTTATAACTTACATTAGTGATAGACAGAAACATGACAAATCTCTTGAAAGGATGATTGTGGTGGTGAAAACAGATAAAGTCTCCTCCTGAATACAGTAAATCACATTCAGGAGGAGATAAAAAATGTTTAAACAAATAGACGAAAATTATCCAAGAAAAGAGCACTTTCACCATTATATGACGTTAACCCGATGCTCATATAGCTTGGTGATCAATCTAGACATCACGACATTGCATGCAATATTAAAAGAAAAAAGGCTAAAAGTATATCCTGTGCAAATTTATTTGTTAGCAAGAGCTGTGCAAAAAATTCCTGAGTTTCGGATGGATCAAGTGAACGATGAACTTGGTTACTGGGAGATTCTCCATCCTAGTTATACAATTCTAAATAAAGAAACAAAGACGTTTTCAAGTATTTGGACGCCTTATGACGAAAACTTTGCTCAGTTTTATAAAAGCTGTGTAACCGACATTGAAACATTTAGCAAAAGCAGCAACCTATTTCCGAAACCTCATATGCCAGAAAACATGTTCAATATTTCAAGTCTACCGTGGATTGATTTTACTTCTTTTAACCTTAATGTATCTACAGATGAAGCTTATTTACTGCCAATATTTACGATAGGCAAATTTAAGATGGAAGAAGGAAAAGTCATTTTGCCCGTTGCCTTACAAGTACATCATGCTGTTTGTGATGGCTATCACGTCGGTCAATATGTGGAATATTTGAGGTGGCTTATTGAACATTGTGAAGAGTGGTTAAATGATTCAATGCAAATTACCTGAAGACAAAAGGTGCTCCTATGGAAATCTAGAAGATGAAGGCAGACTGAAATGAGTCTGCCTTTTTGTTTTGTGATGAATGTACAAGTACTTGTGCTAAAGGTTATTGGTGTGCAAAATAGCAATCAAGTTATGTTTCTCGGAAGTTCTTTATTGCGGTTTTTTTGCGGTGCTTTATAAATCCCTTTATGTGATAATAAATGTAATATAAGGTAATTTAATGGAAGTGAGTAGGAGGTGTGGGGAATTCTAGTTTAAACTGTCTTAAAGAGTATGCCTGTAAACTTGATTGTTACGATTCTGAGTGTTTGTTATATATGTTTTTTATCAAATATTATAGGTGATGAACTACGGAATTAAGAATAATCTTTCCTTTTAGTAAGAAGGGTGGGGTAGACTCTAAATAAAGAATAACAGTTATTTGTCAAATATACAAAACTTAATACTCACTGAAACTTCATACCGTTATATTGTACTATCAGTATATATTTTACTAAAAATTGACTAAAAGTGGTTTAAATTATGAAAAAAAGCAATACATTATTACTTTCTTCAATACTTTTAGCTGGAACGATATTCCCAGTAACTGTTTCAGCAACAAATGTTGATAAAAATGAAAATGAATGGATAACGATTGCAGAGGATTCTGCAAGGGATTCTGTATCGCATTCAATTAACAAAAAATCGGCTAAATCTGACTATGTTACTAATTGGAAACTAAGAAAAACTGGTGGAGCGATTGGTGAGATATTTCAATGTAAATACAGCATGTTAACTACAGCGAAGTCAAAGGGGAAAATTGATTATATTGAAGCGAAAGCTCGGCTATATGGAGGAGATGGAGGACTTTCTAAAAGCAAAACCGATTCTGCAAAGAAATCTAATTATGCTGGAGCAAATGCTGCCGGTGGCGTAAGTGGTGGCTGGGGATGTAAAGGTAAAGCGATTGGAAACTCATTATATAAAGATAGTGGTTATAAAACTGTTAGTCGCCAAAAGACCTTTAAAATATAATAGTAGTGATGAGACATAGAACAATTTTATTCATAACAATTTTCATAGTGTTACTAGTGACACTTATTTTATTTCTCAGACAAGAAAAAGTCTCTAGTGATAAAGATTATAATGATGAAATGATGGATGTCACTGGTCCAGGAACAGATACCGTTTCATATGGTATGTATGAACCGGAAGGGAAATTGCTTGATACACTAGATATCGGTTTCATTAAAAATAACCAAATTAACAAAGTTCTTTCCTTCTCACACTACATAGATGCAGATAGAAAGTACACGTTACTCTTACTAGCAAATTTTAAACAAATAGAATTCTCTGCAGATAATCATATGCCCGCTAAATCATACACATTTGAGATGACTAAAGATCAGGTGATCACATTACAAATCAAAGCCACATTACCAAAAGATGTTGCAGAAATCGCGTTTATTATCGTTCCTGAGGCAAAGTATCATTTAAAAGACAATGATATAGAAATAGCCACTGGCTTACAAGAAAACTATATTATGCGCTACATTACAAAAAAAGCTTCATCTAATAAGTTTGGAAGTGAACTTCACCCCACATATAAAACGGATGAATTAACTGGAGAAGAAATTTTCATGGCTTCAGGAAAAATGTCAAATAAGGTTTTATATACTTCCAAAAGTCAAATGCCTGTCTATCTCCAATTGTATAATAACGGTAAAGAAAAAATGAATTATGCTTTAGTGGCTTTCTCGGAAAACAATCAACAAAAATTTAATGGGAAACATGTGATGTATGTATCTGTAGAGAATGAAAAAACAAATGTTTATAAAATAAAATTGCCAAAAGTTAAAAAGGAAAATAATTTTCAAATAATTGCTTTTCCTGCACCTTTTGATAATAGTACTAAATTTGAGGAAGTTAATTTTAGAGGCTATTCTTCAATTAGAACGTTAATTCAACCATAGGGGGGCAATTTTATGTGGATTATCATTATTTTGTTAATCATATTGATAGGATTTACAGGAAACATTGTGTCGATTTTAAGGAATATAAAACAATCTAATGAAAAAATTATAAAATTATTAGAAGAAAATCAGCCACCAAAATAGTTCATCAGTTCATAGTAACAAGCATAGAGCTAAAGTTTTATTACAGCTCAAAGAGAATAACAAATTAAGTATCAGCTAAAGAAAAGGTTATCTGACAACCTATGTATAGTTACACTACTATTCGTGTATTTTTTACATTGCTCCTTTGAAGGAGCTCTTTTTTATTTTTTAGTTGGTTTTCGGTGCTTTGTAAATTTTTGTATGTGATAATAAATGTAATATAAGGGAGTTCAGTGGAAGGGGAATAAGGGATGGAGAAAGTTCTTTCTTCACATGTAGGTGTGAAAATAAATGAATGGTATAAAATGATTCGGCAATTCAGTGTACCTGATGCAGAGATTTTGAAAGCTGAGGTCGAACAAGAAATTGAACGGATGGAAGAAGATCAGGATTTACTCATTTATTATCAATTGATGTGCTTTCGCCATCAGCTGATGCTTGATTATATCAAACCATCAGAAAAACGATCTCCTTCTGTTTCTGATTTGGTTGATAAAATTGAAAACTCAAATCATCAACTTTCTGGTATGCTGCAATATTACAATGCCTTTTTTAGAGGAATGCATGAATTTAGTAAGAAAGAATACATACAGGCTATCCAATATTATAAGATCGCTGAAAGACAGCTCGCACTGGTTGTAGATGATATTGAGCAAGCGGAGTTTCACTTCAAGGTGGCTGAAGCCTACTATATTATGAAACAAACCCATGTTTCCATGCATCACATAATTAAGGCGCTAGATATTTATAAAGAACATGAACAGTATAGAGTTCGTCAAATTCAAAGTCTAATTGTCATAGCAGGAAATTATGATGATTTCATGAGATATGAAAAGTCGTTGCAACATTTAAAGACTGCTTATTCAATTGCTGTGGGCGCAAACGATCAACGTTTAGTAGCAAAAACATTATTAAATATTGGT
>Ga0114955_1001395_pt1 | contig 11082 bp, 9 predicted proteins | sample Porto_5metaG_FD_87302 | JGI IMG/M metagenome (GOLD analysis project Ga0114955, IMG submission 87302) | Marine algal microbial communities from Porto, Portugal - Porto_5 metaG | ecosystem: Host-associated > Algae > Red algae > Unclassified | place: Portugal: Porto | collected 2015-02-02 | reverse complement strand
CCGTGGGGAGAAGAAGACTTCCTTTTGTTGCCACACCAGCCCGACAGGCGGCGCTACTCCAACGAACCCGCCCCCCGCCCCAGCCACACGACCTCATACTTTCCCATCTCGTACTCCACCACACGCCCCATCTCCGCTGCTTCGCAAACACTCCCAATCCCCACCACACCAACCAGTCCCACCTCGCCCCACCACCGCCTTTGTTGGCCACAACACCACGTCGGCGGCAACCACCACGTCGTCGGCACCCGCGCGACGCCGCCGAGCACCGCGTCAACGCCCCCACCACATTTCGAACCATCACGTCGGCGCCCCAGCACGACCACCAACCACCGAGTCGTCGGCCCCGACGCGCCACCTCAAACAACGACGGCGACACCCTCGGCCCATTTCCAACCACCAACGCGTCGGCACCTCCACACCGACGCCAGCCACCACACTGCCGGCACCCCCGCACCGCCGCCAACCATCACGTCTACACCCCCGCACCGCCGCCAAGCACCACTCTGGCGCCCGCGCGCCATCGCCAGTATCGTGTTCGGCACCCACCCTCGCACCACTACCAGCTACTGGGCACCCGCATCCGGTACCACGTGTGTACTAGCTGCTGGGATTCAGAGTTCGGGACGTAAACGGGTAGAAGCAGTTGGTAAAGAATCGCTCAGCGTGACGCTCAGCGGCAGAGTCCGGAGTGGTCGACGGCATAGCACGCAGGCCGTGTCGGTCTCCCAGGTCCTCAAAGTCGGGGACGACGTGCTCCACCCGCAGCACGTTTGACAACGGCACTCGAGCGAGAGCGGGCCACCCCGCGTCAGGAGTTGCGAAAGACCACGCCAGCCGCTTGCAGCCCGACCGCGTGAGCGGGCAGTTGGGCAACGAGGGCACTTCTTCCATGCAGCGAACGACAATAAAGTCGTCAGCGACACCACCCATCATGCGAACGACAAGCCGCACCCACCCCAACCGCCTCTCACCGTACTCGTCGGTGTACCAAACGTGGTCGTATCGCGGCTTTCCCAGGTACTTCTCGGTTGCACACGCAGTCTGAACAACCGCCTCCGCACCCCACTCAAAAGTACAGTAGAAAGTAAAGGACGTCGACACGACCAAAGGACAGTTGGCGTCCTTTTCCAACATCAAACCAAGGCCGACCATCCCCGGGAGCTGCTCCACATCCGCCAAGCACATCCGCAAACCACGGTGAGACCTTGAGAGCGCGGGAGACCGTGTCACGGCCACGTCACCGACGTCACACACCTCCCCCAACGAGCCAAACAACCCATCACCGCCCTCGTCGTCCTCTGTGTTGATTTCTTGAAGCTCACGCAGTACTTGACACTGCGTCTCGGAGGCTCTCATCATTTGCAGGACAATTGTAGGCCCACGCTTGTTCGTACGGGCGTACATACGCTTGCACGGACCGTGCAAGGCCTCATTCTCGCTGGTATCGCCTTCCCACAGGTTGCCGTTATCCAGAAGTGCGGCCAGTAGGTGGTTGGCCAGCCGGTGCGCTTTGGTTGTATGGGCGGGACCAAACAGCAGGTCGACGTACTCGACGATGAAGTCCTTGGCCTCGTCCGCGAGAGAACGCATCTGCTGCTCGGACATACGGGTCGTCTCCGCCATGTTGTCGCCCATAAGGCGGCCACCAAGGGCTGCCATGCGGCAAAAGACGTCCAGAACGGCTCGGTGGAGTGGAAGAGTACCAAACAACCGAATGTACTTGGCAGAGGACTCTACATTGTGTACAGTAGGTTCTGGTAGTACCTCCTCCGCAGCATGCAGCACGTCGGCGTCGGGGCCGAGTCCGTCATCCAGCTCCTCGTGGCTACGTGATAGAGAACGGCGGTTGTCGACCATCTGCGCCGGGGCAGCGTCGGCGTGCCGAACAGGGGGCTGCTCAACAGGGCCGCAAGCACCAGCAACCAAATGGGGCATCATCGCGAGGCCGTGGCGCCATAGGCGCCCCGTCATTTGCAGCTGCTTTTCCATTGGAGGCACAAAAAACCTAAGACATGGGGGGCCAGAGAGAGGTATACAGTCCGAGATAGGGTGGCGTCAGAGGTGACGTACGGTCGACACAGAACAGAATGTGGTCAGCGGCGCTCTCTACCAAAGGCCGGCTTCTCCTCTGCCTGGTATTCAATGGCGTCGAACGCACCCACTGAAACAACCTCCACCACGACTGTCACCAGCCCGAGCGTCGATTGTCATCTCCACCACGACAGAGAGCAGCGCAGAAGCCAGGGTGTCGCGATGAGACAGATAGGCCAAAGTGTAAAATACAAGGAGGAGATGTAAAACGTACCCAGGTGGAGTCGGAGAGGGCACACACAGGTGTCCCATTTCCCACGCACGCAAGTTGACTGCTTCCAAGGTTTCCCCCACTGGCCCGAGGCGGGCGCTCTGTCCCGCGCACGCAACGCGCAAGAATGACGGAAGACGCTGTGCCACCATGCGCACGACGCCTAGCTTCCATACATGAAGCAGGTCGAAGGAAATGATGTCAAAAAGCCGCTTGTCATCAGTAACCAATCCCCAGACAGCGCCGAGGGCTGGCACGAACGCGAGGGAGCTGTGCTCCGTCCGCAGCAGGGTCCGCAGCGAGGGTCTCGGGTCACGGTCACGTGCGATTGCTCCATCCAGCTGCGCATCGAGTAGAGTAGTCACATCACGTCGAGCGGCACCGACCCCCGCAGCCCCCCCCGCCACGTGCCGACGGACCATACAATGCGAGCAAAAGAACTCGCACGCATTGCCCATCAGACACAGCGCCGATCTGTCCCCCAACTGGTCCGCGACAAGGCCGACAATCCGCGGCACGGCAGTCAGCTTCTGGCGACCGGGAAACTGGACAGACACCCCAGCTTGACTGGCCGGCACAAAACGACGGAGAAGGATGGCTATGCAGCGTTGTAGCACGGCGTTGCGCGTGTCGCTGGCGCGCCGCCGAGCGGCCGCCGTGCGGGTGGTGGGCTTGCCGACGTGTGGGATGTAGCCGACGGTGACCCACTGCACCGTTCGGTCACGAATGTTGACGACACGCGCCCTTATAGGGTACATATAATGCGCACCCGACCAGGATACAACAGCCTCGTCCATAAACAGTTGAACACCCAATACAAAGGAAAGGGACCCATGTCGCCGGCGCACAATGCGCTCCTCCAAAAGAAACAGATCACTGTCCATCATATCGGCGCGCATACGCGTACCGTCCAGCCCGTTGCTGAGCTTCTCACCCCACAGCTGCACATGGCTGGCGTTTAGCAGCAGGTCCAACACAGCCGAAAGCAGGTCTCGCGAGTAGAACTTGTACGTCGCCCCCTCCACCTCCATGGGTGTCTCGTCCCAAAATAACTTGGAGAGCACTCTTCGTTGCTCCTCTCGGACAGCGATGACGAATGAGCTCTTGTTGGGGAACGCGCGCGCGATCTCGCCATCTTCATCGTCAGAGCTCATCTGACTGTCGGGAAAATCCAGAGTCCGATGCACCGAAGCGCGTCTAGGCCTCGGTACGCCACGACCGCGCCCGCGTCGGCTCTCACGACCACCACCCTCCGCCTGAAGGAGGACCGATAGGAACGTTCTCTGGTCCGCCTCCGACAGGCCCGGTCCGCCGGCACTCAAGGCAAACTTGAGGGCCTGTCGCAACAGAGGTGTGTCAAATCGTGAAGGTCGCTGCCCCACAGATGGGGGCACCAGACGCCGCGTCTTGCTGGCCTCGGGCATCGCCTCATAATAGGCCTGAATCCGCGCCGCCACGGAGGTCTGAAACACGTTGCGGCGCCTTGGCATTGCAAGAGACCCTCGCGCACCTGCGTCTGCAGGTAGGCAAACGACGCCAAGACCTCCAACAAGCGGGTGCTCGCGATGCGCATCTGCTGCATCTTGGGGAGCAGGATCAGGAGTCGTAGGAGGGTTGGGCGTGGGGTCATCCGTGCGATGGGCGACTGGGACTCGACTCGGTGTGCCGGCCGCCAACACAGGAGCGGTACCAGCGCGACGGTGCTCGGCCGCCACCGTCGGATGGTGTACCTCAGCAAATCCCAGAGGAGGGAGAAGCCGATTGCGCAATGGGTGTCGTGTGCTTATATGGCGCGTGCGAGACGCCCGCGAGACGAATACCTGCGGGCAGTACCAGCAGAGCCAGCAGGTGTCGCCGGCGACGCGACCATCGGGATCCATGAGTACCTACGCCCCCCAGAGACACGCATCCAGAGACGCACATCCAGTAGCGGGCACAAAGCTGGTGGTAAAGAGCACGCGAAAGGATATGTCAGTCGGGCACTCCTTTGTCAATACACTGCTGACGGTCCCGTCTCTTGGTACGGGGCAAGATGCAACGACAATGTAGAGGCTGAAAGGAAACTTACTAAGTGCCACAAGGAAAGGAGATGGGAGCGCTGATGCGGTACTCTGTCTGGTATCGGGCACAGAGGTAGTCGGCGGTGGGGGGCGGGGGGGGACGCGGATTCTCACCGCGACTAAGTGAAAGGTCTAGTGAGGTCGAGGACATTCACTGGATGCTCCGCCTGGCACCTAGTAGAGAGGCATCTGGGAAGGGGGGCCTCGGGTGTGGAGTCGTACCGTGGCATAGGACACGGTCGAATGGGCCCATGGACACCGTCGGCTGTGCGAAGACAATTGGCACACCAGCGGAGGGTCACCGGGAAAGGCAAGAAGACAGACGCTACTGTACACAGGCGTGTGGTCAGAGTGAGGTACAGCCATCTCGACAGTGTGCATTGTGGGTACCACGAGGGTAAGGGAAGGAGTCTGAAAGGGTGTCGAGCTGGTCGCCGCGTCGCAGCAATGTCTCAGGGGGCCCCACCTGCCGGTGTGTCGGGCACACAAACCGCAGGGGATACGACCTGCTCATGTTCCATGCACTCTCTCAGTTCACAGAGCACGACAGCAAAATACGCCCAATGACAGCCATGGCCTTAGACGCCGATAAATGGAGAGTTCTATCGTGAACGATCGACGAAATCCTGTGCGTCGAACCAGGGCTGTCCGTCCTCGTCAAAACCTAGACGCCGAGACCTTCGGCGTCGTCGTCCCATTGGTGATCCAAAATCAAGAGGGGGGCCTTTTCGAAAGTAGCATGCCGGAGATTCTGCAACTGTTGCTTCCTTTTTGATTGACCCCATGCAGTCAACCAAGTCGTTCCATTGTGCATCGTGCTGCGTGCGGCGCGTCACCCACACAGAGCCTGGCGTCCTCGTCGCCCGTCTTTCAGCCAGCGCCACAACCACCGCTTCTCTGCAAGTTGCGCCCCCCTTCCTGGGTGCACAACCTTCGAGGGGCCTGGCATACGCCCATGACCCCCCCCCTTCTACCCCGTCTGTCTGCCGATCCTTGCGTGGCTTCCCACTTTCCGCGGGCTCGTGGCACCCCCGCCCCGTACCCACAACCCACGCTGTTGGTAACAGGTACCGGTCTCCGTCCGGTGGTCGGCCAGGTATGGTCGGGGGTAGAGGTAGCTCATGAGATACAGTGAGGTTGTGGGGTACGGTGAGCGGGTGGCGTGGGGGGGTGAGGGTAGGGGCGTATGCCATGCTGCCGTGCTCCTGCAGGTGGTTTGGGTACTCATGGCGCTTGACAGCATCCTAGCAAGGCTCCATGGGTGTCTGATATGCGTCGCTGTCCTGTCCTGGGCTCGGGGAAGAGCGATGGTGCGTTTGTTCCGGGGTGGGTCTGTTCACGCCCCATCCACCCGCAACTGAAGTGTGTCAGTTGGGACTGGCCTTTGTCTGCTGTGAAGTGCTTTCGCACACGGATTGACTGACTGTTTCCTTACCGATATGTCCTGTCTTTGTGTCGCGAGTGTCGCCCTTGTGGCTTCCATGCGTGCACACCTTTGCGGTGTCATTCGCCTTGCAGCACGTAAGCCATGAGGACGACGCCTAAGCGGGGGGGGGGGCGCCCTGCGCCTGACGGTGCCCGACTGCCGGCGGCCGCAAGGGTCGTGGCCGTTCGGTCTGTGGCACAGCCCCAGATGTGGGTCCGGGGGGGTATACTGTATCGGCCTTGCTGGACCGAAGCACACAAAAGATAGTGCCCTCGCCGTCTGGACCTTCCCGTGCGCTGCCCCCCCCCCCCCCCCCCCCCCCGCCGCCGCTCCTGCCGGCCCCTCCCCCTCTTCTGCTGCCCCCGCGCCACTAACACATCCTTCCCTCCCCCCCCGCCCCTTCCCTTGGGCTCGCCCCCCCCCCCCCTCCACCACCGTGACGCAGTTGATGTGCCCTCTTCGCTCTTTGGTTCCTTCCTGCCCATCCTCCCCACACCCATCACTGGTTGTCTTCTCCTACAACCCTGCCGCTGGCCATCTCCTTGCCCACCCTTCACTGGCTGGCCTCCCAACGACGTCCTCGTCCTCCGCGGGCTGGCCCCAAAGACGCCCCCGACAATGAATCCCCCCAACAAGAACATGTACTCGAGCGGCGGCCCTATGACGCGTGCATCCACCAAGCGCGCGGTGGACGAAGCTGTAATTGACGTCGACGCTTTGCCGACGACGGGGGTGACTCCGACATTCTCGGGCAAGGGCAAGGGCCCTGCCAAAGTCTCCCGCTTCAACGACTTTATTGACGTTGACAACCCGGATACGTGGGCGATGTCCGTGCCCTCTTCCGCTGGTGGTTCGTCGAGTGGCTTTCTTGCCCAGGACCAGGAGACCGGTTGCAAGACGGTGCACAATGGCGACAGCGGTGAGAAGTCGACACCACCGACGGGCGATGTGACGACGGCGGAAGGTGGACCCGCCGACACCAAGCCGCCCGCCATTGGAACGGTGTCTGCTTTTGTGTCTGTCCCCGAGTCTGTCGCTGTTTCTACCGGTGAGAATTCACACGCCTCCGGGGCGCCGTCGGGCGTTGGGATGGTGGGCCGTGGCGGCGCTAGTCGCCGTCGCTCGCAGCTGCGTCAGAAGGATACTCGCGCCAGTCTTCCCCGTCGTGTTCGCAGCGGAAAGTTTGTGCGTCGCGCCGCCGTGATGACGGTCGTGGCGCGCCCCCGCATGGTCGCTGGTCCGCCGACGCCGCCGCCGTCGGGCTCCACCTCGGACGGCGGCGCCTCCTCCGACGACGGGAGCGGGGACGACGCTGACTTTGAGGCGAGCGCAGAAGCGAAGGCCACGACGGGTGGCCAGCAGGAGTTGTCCGGTTGTGCCGCTACCGGTACGGACGACCAGCACAGTGTGGCCGCCGCGCGTCCGACGGCGGCGGTTTCCTCGCGGGAGGCAGCTGAGGTGTTGGCGTCCCAGCTTGCTGCTCGTAGTAGCGCCCCGCGCATTTTGACGGCGGCGTTTTGGATGCCTGGTGCGCAAGCCGTGCTTGCTACGGCACAAGCCTCGCGAGCTCGTCTGCCGCCCATCGCCCCTCCCGCTGGTCGTCACGGTGTGCCTGTGAACGCCACGGCGCGTCCAGCTCCGGAGCGCGGCGTGTCTCCGTCTGCGTCGCGTTCTTTGCCTGCGACACTACCTCCCGTTGCCGATGCCGAGGACGCGAGCAGCAGCGATATGGACGACGATGCCCTTGTTTCGGCCTACATCACGCCGCCCGCGTCACCGCTGCCAGCCTCGGAGGCACCGCCGCCTCGTCGCACTCAGCCGTTTTCCGGCAAGCGGCGGCGTGGTGCAGACTGCCCCACAGTGCGTGCGGTTACTGGTGGGGCAGCCACCTCGGGTGACGTCGAGATTGAGCCGCTGTCTCTGGCGCTGCACGACGTGCACGAGGCGCTGCGCAACGGCTTTGCCTCCGTGCGTCGTGAGCTCACGCGTCTGCGTAGTGAGCTCGTTGTTGTCAAATCACAGTCGGCCTCGACACTGCGGCGCATTGACGGCATTGCAGCGGCCGCCGACGGGCGAGAGTCGGGGAGCGGCGTCATCCTGGAGCGCCTAGAGGTGCTTGACCGCTCAGTGCACAGCCTCGGACAGCGCCTACCGTCGACGAGCAGCGGCGCTCCCGACCAGGATGGTCCTTCCGAGAACTCGGTCGAGCTCGTATCCGAGATTAAGGTGCGTATAACTCTGCACTGCCTTGTGTTCTTTCTCACTGTCCTATAATGACCCAAGGTGCCGTATGCGTGCCTTTCTTCCCTGCTTTGCCCGCGCGGGTGAGCGTGTCATCCTTCCGTGACATTCTAACATACGCTGCTGCGTGTTGCTGTGTTGGTGCATTCTTCTTGTGGATGATTTGATGTACAGGAGCTGTTCCTTGAGTTGCTGACCAAGGAGATCCGCACAGCCACTTGTTCGAAGCGGGTGTACCCCAGCACGGAGGTCGTCAATACTCTGCTGGTGGGTGCAGCGGCCAAGGTCATGGGAGTTTCCGAGGAGGTCGCCGTGGAGAAGCTTCAGGACAAGATGATGCTACCCGTGCGCAAACCTGCAAAGGGGATGGCACTTGTCGTCTCGTACCAGTACATTAAGCGCGTTTTTGGGCACTTCAACGGCTCTCTTTCATCCATTGCAGTGTCAACATTCGTGAAGCGGACCCATGCGCTGAAGAACATTGGCAGTTGGCGCACGCCCTCTGCGTCGTCTACTCGGCGAATCCTCGAGCAGTCGCCCGAGGAGTGTATGGAGCTGCTTCAAGCGGATTCGTTCTTTAAGGATGCACACGGGCGGCTGGCGATGCTGGATGTCCTCGCCAACGTTGTCGAGGAGCTGGAGGCAACCGCGAGTATGGTGAGCTGGGTGGGCCCCAACAATGCCATTCGTGTCATTCGCTGCCTGTATGGCCACGTCGCAAACGTGTCCTTTCGGGTACGTTACTGGGGTTTCTTTTGCTTTCCTCTTCAAGTTCGGCTGTGTTGCAACTTCTGGGTCGCCCACGCCGCACTGCCTATTCCCGCGTCCGTGTACTCACTTCTGAACATACTGCTAACAACATGTCCGGCTGTCGGTGTGCGTACATGCTCAATTGCAATGGTGTCGGCTGCTGATGACCCATTCTGGGGTGGTTCACACTCAATCGCTGACAGGTACGTGCGTATCTGCGCAACCGCGCCGGGCTGCCGTCCATCCTGGGTGGCACAGGCGCTCTGAACGTGGGGAACAAGGCCCTGTTTGAGCGTGAACTGTTACTGTTGCACGACGTCCTTCCCAAAGATTCTGACGTCCACGACGGTCTGCAGCTCATCGATGGTGCGGACCTCGGCCGCCATGTCATCGGCGTTTCTTCCGTCGTTCCTGCCCCTCCGCCACCCACCGTCCCGGAAGTTCCTCTACCGGCTGTTGTTGGTTCTGTACCTGCCGGCGTCGTTCTTCCGCTCCCGCCGCAGCCCATGCGCTTGGAGGCGCTACCGCCGCACTTGGCCGGCCGCACCACGGTGCTTACCCACAATCCCGACGGCCACGCGTCGGGCACCGCCCGCCAGGACGAGCGCGTAGACGACTGGGACGTGGAGGAAGACGATGAGATTCGACCTGTGAACGACGAGCGCACCGCACAGTGGCGGGCGTATCGAGCGGCGGGTTTCTAAGGTGCACAAGTCCGCTCCTGCAGTTCCGGCGTCTTGACGGCTCCTCGGACCCCGTCGCCTCGCTCTGACCAGGGCTTTCTTCGTTCTCGCTTGCCTTTATTGTGCTTTTATCTTGCTTCGTGGTGCGATTGTTGCGGCGTGAGCCGGAACACCGTCTCGCGTTGGTTTACGTGCTGTCTCTTTCGTTTGTTTGTGTGCGTTGTGTATGTTCCGCATGCTCGTGGCTGTGCTCTCTTTGAGTGGGACTGCTTAGTCCCTGTTCGTCTAGCATTGCGTTGACGCGTTGGTCAATGTGTCGGTAGCTGCCGGTGCCCGTATCGGCACTGTCGGTAAAGAAATAAGAGCATCTTTTTCGTACATACGACACGGTCCATCGGACAGACAGCAATGGTCAGTACCACGTCGGGCGGAGAGTATTGTTGTCGATGACTTGTAGTTGAGAACAGTGGCAACCATTCCTGTACGGAGGACTGTATGGGTCCCAACTAAGCTGTTTCCAGGTTCCGCCCTAATGCAGAGTGCGCGGGTGTGCTCCGGGTCGCATGTGCTGCACGGTCCTGCCGAGAATCCCGAGATCCACCGCCTAGCACCGAACATGTCCGCGACAGATTCGCGACTGTTGGGCGTCTGTTCAGCAACAGACCCCCGAACAGAATGGCGTTCTGTTGGGGCTGCAGCGTGCAGCGACGAACCGCGAACGTCGGTCCACGGGTGGGCGCGACAGAGGCCCGGTGGGACGCGGCCGCGATCGCGCAGCTTTGGCAGAGCACTGTACGGCGCCCCGAGGACGGTTATCCTTGCTTCTTGGTGGTTTGGTGCACCAGCACCTATCTTTGCTTCTTGGTGGTTTGGTGCACCCGCACCTGACACTCATATGGTCCTATCCGGTTCGAGTTCTCGGATCACGCAGCTCATTCTCTCAGAATGGTGTTACTTACTTGAAGAATTGGAAGACCATTGATCCGCAGCGTCACCCAAGCGGGGGGTACCTTAAGCTCTATAGCGTGCTCGCAGGCGTGCCTCGCTGCCCTCGTCCCGCGCCCGTGGGCCGCCGCCGATGCGCGCGTGACCCCCCCCTTTGGTCCAGACACACCCCGACGTCGGGCGGCCGCCCGCACCGGCCCCGCACGGCCGCCGTGCTCTACGTTCCCCCTCGACCCGTTCTCGTATCTGTCATGTCGACTGCGGCGGGTGCCTCGGCTGCGGCTGCCGGCGGCGCGGCCGACGACGCGGCCGGCGGCGGCGGCGGCGGCAGCGCCGGCGGCGGCGCCGGCGCCGGCGGCGGCGCCGGCGCCGGCCCCAGCGGCGGCACCCCCCCCCGCGCCGCCCGCATGAAATCCAAGTGGGCGGCCCGCAAAGCGGCGGCCAAAGCCGCCGCCACCATTGCCAAGGCGCGCGCCACAACCGCCCGCGGCCGCGCCGCCGCGGCGGCGGCGGCCAAGCGCGACCGCGCCGCCGCCGGGCGGCGCGCCTACCGCGCCGCCGCCGCGTGTGGGGACGCGGCGCTCCCCCCGCTGGTGGTGGCCGCGCCCGACGGGGCGGCGGGGGGGGGCGCGCGGGCGGTGGGGCCGCAGCTGCTGCCGCCGCCGCCCCCGG
>Ga0114955_1001393_pt1 | contig 11084 bp, 7 predicted proteins | sample Porto_5metaG_FD_87302 | JGI IMG/M metagenome (GOLD analysis project Ga0114955, IMG submission 87302) | Marine algal microbial communities from Porto, Portugal - Porto_5 metaG | ecosystem: Host-associated > Algae > Red algae > Unclassified | place: Portugal: Porto | collected 2015-02-02 | reverse complement strand
AGATCATGGTATTAAGCAAGCAACGCTAAACGCTGCTGATACGATTGAAGAGTTAACCACCACGGTACTTAGCAATATTGGCGCACGTAAGAGTGAAATTAATGGCTGTGCCGTTGATTACATGCATGCGTTTGGCTACCTTGCCTACTCGTATATGTTTGCACTCATGGTCGAAGCTGCGAATGGTAAAGAAGGTGAGTTCTACACCAATAAAGCCAAGCTTGCCGATTATTTCGTCGGACGTATCTTGCCACGTATCGACGCTCACGCGCAGATGGTAAAAGCTGGCAGTGATCCAATGATGAACTTTGATCTTAGTTACTTTGATGTACCTGCTAGCTAATTGCTTACTTTTATAATAAAGTAAGCCATACCGTACAACGATAAAAGGGACAGTCACGCTACTGTCCCTTTTTTTGCCAAAATATTGTGGCAGCCATTAAAGAAATTAGACGAATCAAAGAAAGAAGAGAAATCAGCATAGTAAAGGTCAGAATAACTGCTAACAAAATAATTAAGCGCCGAGAGATGGTTACGATTAAAATAACGCAGAGCTAAGCGTATTAACTTTAATAAGGGTTTTTTAGTTTTAAACAGTAAAGTGATGCATTGGCACGCTAAAAATTAACACTCAAAAACTCCCGTCACTTATTGCAATATTGATAAACACAGCATTTGCTAAAAAAAATATCTCCTTGCCCATACTCAATAATAACAATGATTGAAATAACTACCATAAGGGATGCAATGTGTCAGAAATAAAACACATTTTACAACAGATAACTGCCTTAAGTGATGTGCCAGATCCTGCGGTACTCAAGCGCTTAATCGATGAGCTACGTGTCAGCGACAAAGAGCCAGCGTTAGCCAATCAAAAGATGCAAGATTTGATTGATATTTTACGTCAGCATCCAGAATATGCCGATGGACTGTCAAGCTTCGTTTTAAAACTCATCATTGAATATCGCCAAATTGCGTTATATACCGATACGGGCATCATGTCGGATCAAGGCTTTTTTAATAGTCTGCGCCGCCTTATCGGTCATCGTTTTTTACCCCTGCTGCCACAAGAAGATTCTGTCATAGAATTGGTCGGTTATTTGTTTGACAGACGCTCTGATGAGCGCTGGCTTGCCAATATTGACAAAGACAAATGGGATGAGATGGTCGGCCTACTCAAGGTCAATGAGCAGCATTTAAACTTGGTCGCAACGGCAAAAAACAGTATCTTGAACGCGATTATCATTTTATCGTATCGGATTAGCGGCATCGGCTTGCATCCAGATTTGATGGAATTTTATCCGCAAATGCTCAATTACTCGGCGTCATTTGTGGCACAAAATCAAGAAGCTGTGCTGTACGTCAATCAATACCGAGAAGCGCATGAGCTTGACACTCTAACCGATATTATCCCTGACAAAGCGGTCGATCCTGCGCCATTACTAGTGATGATTGAGCAATGCGAAGATATCGTTGCCACCATACGTAAGCGCATTTATAAAACCGGTATCTCTATCCGCCTAACCAACATGATGCTGCGTTTGGATCAAAGCCTACAACGGATGCGTATTTTAACTGAGCTGGTAGCAGACAATTACGATAAGCGTGATCAGGCTATTATTGAGCTTATTCAAGCGCTGATTACCACCGCTAGCCGCCGCTATAGTATTGGTTATCTGATTGATAATAATACCAAGCTCTTATCGCGCAAAGTCACCGAAAACGCCAGCCGCGTTGGTGAGCATTATATTAGTACCGATAAATCTGGTTATCAGAAGATGTTTAAAAAAGCCTCTATCGGTGGCTTTATCATTGCTTTTATGGCGACCACTAAGATATTGGCGTACCATCTGGCGCTTGCACCGATGGGACGCGCCTTTATCAATAGCATGATTTATGGTTTAGGCTTTGTTTTTATTCATATCGTCCATGGTACGGTCGCCACCAAGCAGCCCGCTATGACGGCAGCGGCAATCGCCTCTACCATATCTGATGGTTCTGGCAAAAAATCGCATCAGTTAAATAAGTTATCAGAATTGGTAGTCGATATCTTACGAACACAGTTCGTTGCCATCATGGGTAATGTTATGGTGGCCATACCCGTTGCCCTAACTATCTCTTTCGTTTGGCTGCATAATACGGGCGAAGCAATGGTGAACACTGATAAAGCCGCACATTTGCTGCATAATCTTGACCCCTTTCACTCCTTGGCGCTTCCCCATGCAGCTATCGCTGGTGTGTATTTATTTTTGTCTGGTCTTATCGCGGGTTACTATGATAATTTGGCGGTTTACAACCAAATCGGCGCCCGTATTCAGCGTCATAAGCTTTTGCAATACTTATTACCCAAAGCTTGGCTTCAGCGTTTGGGCGGCTTTATCGAAGCCAATCTCGGCGCCATTATGGGCAACTTTATATTTGGCGTATTTCTAGGCAGTACCGCTACCATAGGTTTTATATTCGGCCTACCTATCGATATCCGTCACATTGCTTTTGCCTCTGCGGATTTAGCTCATGGCTTATTTAATCTATCGTCGAGCCAACTAGATTGGACCATTGTACTTACCTCTATTTTAGGCGTTGCCCTTATCGGTATGACGAACCTTGTAGTCAGCTTCTCGCTAGCATTGTTTGTCGCACTGCGCTCCAAAGAAGTCAAGTTTATGGAATGGAGCCGTTTAACCAAGCAGCTTTTTAGTCATATGCTGACCCACCCGTCCGACTTTTTTTGGCCACGTGACAAACCTATGAAGTACGCACGTATCGACAGCCAAGGTCATATGATTTTTGATGATACCAATGCTCATAAAGGCGGACAGACCATACCGCATAACTATGTGGTACGCCGTTTATCTGACGTCAAAATCCTGCCTAAATCTAAGCAAAAAAGCATGCAAAATGAGCAAGCTATTACTGATATAGATTATAATAATAATATATCGGATAGCTATGCCGACGCGGCGCTGAAAAGTCGAGAAACGCACAGTACTACTAAGCCAGTAAGCGCCAAAAAAACGATCGACCTCGATGATGGGCTAATAGATGAGGAGCTAAATAGCGTCCCTTATAGTAATGACATTCAATACGATAAGTCGTATAAAGACGACGACAGCAATCCTGATAGTAAAGCTGCTGGCGATGCCAAAACGCCCTTGCCTAAACCGAAAAAACCACCAAACCTACCCAGTTAAGGGAACGGCGTTGGTGGCTTAAATAGCAGCTTGACTAACGGTTTTTTTAACTTACGAATTAGATGATAAATTATTTTTTTACAGATTTTATCTCAGAAAATATAGTCAAAATAACCTAAAAAACGCTACGGTATTGCTGATATCAATTTTTTGTACCCTCTGTCTGAGCAGGCACAGCAAGCAAGAAAAGTTGATATCAGCAGTGCGTGATGTATCGATATTACTTTTCACTCATTATAGCATATAATGTGGTATGACTATTGTTCTGTTGGCTCTTCTGTTGGTGGTAGGCAGTGAGAACTTGAGGTGATGGCTTTGCCGTCGCCCAAGCGATAAGCAAATAAATAGTTACCCCAAACACAGCCACCATCAAGCGCACGCGCATGCGGCAAATCAACATCAGCGTTAAGCGCCGCCCAATGACCAAATAAAATCTTGCGTGCACGTGGTACTTGCCATTCAAACCAAGGCAAAAAATCCTTTGGCATGGGCTCATCTAATCCTGCTGAAAAATTAAATTCGAGCGTGCCATCTTGTTTGCATAAGCGCATACGGGTGAAATAATTGGCAATTGCTCGCATTTTGGTATAGCCATGAATGTCTGCATGCCACTCATCGGCAGTTTTGCTATATAGATTCGGCAATAAGCGATCAAGCTGTTCTAAGCTGCCTTTTAGTTGGACCTCTAACTGCTGTGCATATTTCGCCGCCGCCTTAATCGTCCAATGCGGTGGGATACCCGCATGTACCAATACCGTCTGCTCATCAGGATAAGCCAGTAGTGGCTGATGGCGTAGCCATTCTAACAATTCATCGCAATCATCGGCAGCAAAGATAGGTGCGGTCTTATCTTTTTTCTTGAGCGCTGTTGCCCCGCGCCAAACCGCAATTAAATTGATATCGTGATTACCCAATACCGTTGCCGCAGCTCCTTGTTCACATAGTGCTTTAACATGACGTAAGGTACTTAACGAATCTTCACCGCGTGCCACCAAGTCGCCGGCAAACCATAACTTATCTTGCGCTGGGTCAAAATCTAAAGTTTCAAGTAATTGCAGGTAGGCAGCATAGCAACCCTGCAAATCACCGATGACATATTGATGGCGAAAACTCATAAACCCTCTATCATTTTTGCTTGATAAATTAAGCGTCTAATAAATTAAGACGCTAAGTGACGCGCTTGATTGCTTAAATTGACAAAATCTTTCACACTTAACACTTCCGGACGCGCTTGTGGATCGATGTCGCAAACGGCGAAATCGGCTTCGCTCAGCGTCGGCAATAATGTAGAATTTTTAAAAATAGCGCGTAGTGTCTTACGGCGATGGTTAAAGGTCTCACGTACCACAAGTGCGAAATATTCCTCATCTTCTGCCACGATTGGTTTATTGATATGCGGCGTTAAGCGAAAAACCGCACTGGTGACTTTTGGCGGTGGATTAAAGGCGCCGCGCGGTACGGTCAATAAATAATCGGTATCGCAATGGTATTGCATAATGACCGATAGACGACCATAGGTTTTGCTGCCAACTTCAGCGGTGATACGCTCAACCACTTCTTTTTGCAGCATAAAATGCATGTCTTGAATGACATCGGCATAACTGAGCAAATGAAACAGTATCGGCGTAGAAATGTTATACGGTAGATTGCCCACCACGCGCAGCTTACCACGCTCAGGACTATACAGTTCACGATAATCAACATGCATGGCATTGTCTTTAATAATCGTAAAGTTTGGATGGCTATTAGCCCCAATACGAATGCGCAAACTATCTGCCAAGTCACGATCAAGCTCGACCACGGTCATCGCATCGACTTCTGTTAATAGTGGCTCTGTTAGCGCGCCCATACCGGGTCCAATCTCAATTAAATTATCGTCACGCTCTAAACGAATGCTCTCAACAATCTCACGAATAACACTACGGTCATGTAAGAAGTTTTGGCCAAAGCGTTTACGCGGTTGGTGTTTGGCAGCGCGTAGGCTGTTAGAAATAGATTGAGCATCAAACGTAGTTTTGGACATAAAAAGGTCTTAATCGATAAAAGATAAATGGACTATAGCGCTATGGCAGCAATGTGCTGGATTTATATGCGCTTTTGTTTGCTGGCTTTGTAATACAAAATTATAGCACAGCTCATAATTACACTGTATTTTTGAGACATTATTATTAATAAACTACCCATACCTTAGCACAACCGACACAGTGCCTTATTTTTGCTCTAAATTCGTTTGGTATAATGTTGGTTATGTATACGGTTCCCTAGTGAGAACTTGAACGCTAAGTTGTAGACTAATGGTATTAACGTTTTAACTTGCTGAAATAGTAACAGTGTACTTTATGGTGTACTTAGCATACATATTCTATCTGTGGTCAGTGTGCTATACAGGGCTTGTACTCAATACGTCTATCCCAGCTACTCACACTGGAATATGGAAAATTAACAATACATTTAACAAGCTGCTACTAGGAAAAATCAGTAAATGAACTTAAGTTTTCGTGATTTATCTACCCTTGGAAAGCTATACATTGTTTGTTTAACCTTTATGGTTGTAGTAGGTACTATCTACATACTTATTGTGATAAATGTAGATAGAAAGTCTGACAAATATCCGATTAATGAATCAAGTATCTATAGCAGCGAAGGCGTTTTAACACTAAGAGAAACCTATAATAATGAGTATTGGTTAAACCTAAATAGCAATGGAAGCGACACGATTATCAATTGTTATTTAGGTGCGCGAATGCCTAATGGAAATGGCGGTTGTCGCATACCTTCTGAAAAGATAACTCTCATTCAAGGTAAGGAAGTTACTGTTTATTGGTATAAAATCCCCAAATTATATTGGTACCACAACCCTTATAAGCAACTCATAAGTATTAGCGCTGATGATGAAATTATTTATCAGATACACAAAGGTAAGAATCAACTTCTCGTAAATGTTGGTGATGCCTACATAGTGCTCATGTTATTTATGGGAAATATCTTAATGTTTTTCGTCATTAGATATTTTATCAAATCCAATTTTGGGGAGTTTAAATAATTTAAATTAGAAAGTCCTTATAGCGTATACCCCAAGGGAACCACTTATTTCACCCTTCAAACCTATTAACAGACCACTTATAACAGACTGGTATAATAGAACCACTTATATTAGACCGTGTTTGATGATTCATAAATAGCCGTTATTCACAACAAAGTTACCCAGTACTGCGTGACAAATGCCGCTAAGGTACCGACTTATGCGAGAGATCTATCAATAAGCGATTCATCTGCCATCTCATTAGCCATCAGGAGTGCTTGGTATAAGCTGGTTGCACTTGCGCCGCCGCGCCCTGCTAAATCAAGCGCCGTACCATGATCAACTGAGGTACGAATATAGGGCAGCCCCAAGGTAAGATTGACTGTATCGCCAAAGCCGTGCGATTTGAGCACTGGTAAACCTTGGTCATGATACATAGCAATGACCGCGTCACAGTTGGCTAAATGTCTTGGGGTAAATAAGGTATCCGCTGGCATTGCTTCTGATATATCGACGCCTACGTCGATAAACTCACGCAATACGGGATTGATAATCTCAATCTCTTCAACGCCCAAATGACCGCCCTCACCTGCATGCGGATTAAGACCGCAAACCAAAATACGTGGCTGCGTTAAGCCGAACTTCTCGCGCATATCGTCAATGACAATTTGTACCGTTTGGCGTACATTATCAGCAGTGATAGCCGCAGGTATGTCTTTTAATGCTAAATGCGTGGTAACAAGCGCCACTTTCATGGCTTGATTGGCGAGCATCATCACGACTTTCTCACAGCCACTTTGCTGCATAAAAAACTCGGTATGACCGCTAAACATGGTGCCATCGAGCAGTTTAATATCAGCATCTATTAAGGCAGATTTTTGCAATGGCCCTGTGACGATGGCAGCGACTGTTTTATTAGTCGCTAACTGATGGGCGATGTCCAATTGTTTGGCAACCATGGCCGAATTGCGAGTATTAATTTTTCCGCAGACAACGGCTTCAGCACAAGGCGTATTTAACAAAATAAACGCATTATCATCATTGTCATCCATAATTTGCTGTGACATCTGTTCTAAAAAGTCATCGGCTGCGATGTCTAAATCGACAGTTTGCCAAAGCGGACAGTTTTGGAGCACGCCTGCTGTTACCAGTATATCAGCGCGCTTTTGCATTGCGGCGCTATCAGCAGTGACCCAGATTGGACGCTTAAAATCGTGCAATTTACCCTCAGCTGCTAATAGCAGCACGATATCCATACCAATGCCAGCAGGCTCACCGGTTGTGATTAATAATGGTAGTCTTTTTTGCATAGTAAAACATCCTATTTTGACATTAAGAATATGATTTTATTGTATTTATTATTATGAAAACGAGCGTTCAAGAGGTTTTAAGGGGACGCAAATTTTATATCATAGCAGATAGCATTTTTATAGATAGTTACTGATAGCAGCCGAAAAAACGCTAGAATGTGTTAAACTTTCGCCTTTCATTGTAGCATTTACCAGCAAGCGCTGAGACCACCTTTTGGTACTTCTCTCGTAGAGCTATGTCGCGCTTGCTTGACCGTATCACTCCTAAAATAAATACTGATAGCAAATAGCTATCTATACTCTTATATAATTAATTTTATACCGACTTTTGAAACTGACTTTTAAGACACTGGGCACCCATGGCAGACAACGAAAAAACCGACGACTTACTCAATCAGACACCGCCGCACAATATCGATATTGAAAAGGCCTTGCTGGCGTCTTTGATGAGCATCGAAGAGGCATACGATAAGATTGCAGATATCGTCACCAAAGACGATTTTTATGCGGGGCGTCACCAGTATATTTTTGATGCAATTGCGCATTTGGCAGCGGTCAACGAGCCTTACGATACGGTCATGGTGCATGATTGGTTGGAAGCACAGAAACTGCTTAAAGGTGCCGGCGGTGACAGCTATTTGGCCGATATTTTGAGCCAAAGTCCTGCCACTTTGTTTAACCTCACTGCTTATGCACAGCGCGTGCGTGAGCTGTCGACCTTACGTCAGCTCATTACCACGGGCAATGACATGCTGACCCTTGCCTATAATCCCAAAGACCAAACGGTAAGCGATATCTTGGACAATGTTGAGGCAAAAATATTTAGTATCAATGAGCAGCATAATAAACGCGCAGAGCAACGCGGCCCCGTTGGTATTACCTCAGTATTGACCAATGTCATTGATAAGATTCAAGAGTTAAAGTCTAATCCTGACGGCATGATAGGTTTACAAACGCCATTCGTCGAGCTAAATAACAAAACCCAAGGCTTACAAGCCGGCGATTTAATCATTGTAGCGGCGCGTCCGTCTATGGGTAAAACCACCTTTGCTATGAACTTAGCAGAAGGCGTTTTGTTTAATGAAGATTTGCCCGTGGTGGTATTTTCGATGGAAATGCCAGCGGAGTCCATCGTCATGCGTTTGCTGTCGTCTTGGGGTGCGATTAATCAGACGCACTTGCGCTCTGGGCAAATGAATGAAGATGAATGGGCAAAAATGATGAATGCCATTCAGCATTTGCAATCTAAGCATTTATATATCGATGACAGTACCGCCCTGCCGCCCTCTGAGCTGCGTTCGCGCTGTCGCCGTATTGCTAAAAATCATGATGGTAAACTTGGCGCTATCGTCGTCGATTACCTACAGCTAATGAAAGTACCTAGTCTTGACGGCAACCGTGTGGGCGAAATCTCGGAAATTTCTCGTAGTTTAAAAGCCTTGGCGCGTGAGCTTGAATGTCCGGTTATTGCGCTATCCCAGCTTAACCGCAGTCTAGAAAACCGTCCAAATAAGCGCCCTATCATGTCGGATTTGCGTGAGTCGGGTGCGATTGAGCAGGATGCCGATTTGATTATGTTTATTTATCGCGATGAGGTTTATAATGAAAACTCAGACCACAAAGGTGTGGCTGAAATCATCATCGGTAAACAGCGTAACGGCCCTATCGGCACCGTCCGCTTAGGCTTTGAAGGGCAATTTACCCGCTTTATTAACCTGACACCAGAATACTATCAAAACGTCAGCTTTGAGAATGATGAATAATCGGCTGACTAAACAATACATATAATAAGCTTTAACTTTAAAACGACTATGAATAAAACTAGCCAGTGCGTCATCAGCCAAATTGATGACGCACTGGCTTTATTGCTTTACCCCATTATTAATAACATCATTTGTTTAATGAAATCGTTTTACTAATAAAAATAACTTTGTCAATAAAGAAGGCAATTATGCGCACCATCACAATCAAACCAGCCGCCATTACTCATAATTTGGCGCAAGTTAAAAAACTGGCACCGACGGCAAAAATCCTTGCTATGGTCAAGGCCAATGCTTATGGCCACGGCGTCGCTGCTGTCCTACCAGCATTGCAACAAGGCGAGCAACAGGCTGATGGTATAGGCGTTGCAACCTTGATAGAAGCTTTAGAAGCCCGTCAATTAGGTTGGGATAAAACCATTGGTCTCATCGAAGGCGCATTTACCGCCAAGGAATGGCAGCTAACGATAGAGCATGATATCAGCTGCGTGATTCATCATGAGCCGCAATTAATGTGGGCATTAGAAAAAACCCCACCGACTACCAGCGCCACTCGAGTGGTTTGGCTAAAATATAATACTGGCATGAACCGCTTAGGTTTTAATGACCAAACGCTGATTCCAGCAGCCAAACGTTTGCATAAAGCCGGTTATCAGCTGATTTTAACCACTCACTTTGCCAATGCCGACGACCGCGCTCATCCTCTAAATGCCATTCAAATCCAGCGCTTTAACGACATGCTACAGACGTTACGAGAAACGGTGAGCAGCGATGTAAAAGGCTCATTGTGCAACTCAGCAGGTATCGTCAATTTCTCCGAGCATCATCACGATTGGGTACGTCCGGGCATCATGCTCTACGGCAGTACGCCTGTCATTGACAAAAGTGCGCGTGATTTGGACTTACAGCCAGCAATGGAATTTAGCGCCCAAATCATCGCGCTACAAACAGTCAACGCAGGTGACGGCATTGGTTATGGCAGCCGCTGGACTGCTGGGAAAGATACCAGAACGGCGTTAGTCAGCATCGGTTATGGTGACGGCTATCCACGCGTGGTGAGTGCTGATGCTTATGTTTCTGTTATTGACGATACTAACAACCAAAGCTACCCATGTGCGGTCATCGGACGCGTAGCCATGGATATGATTGTCATTGATGTCAGCGCTGTTCCAAACAGCGTGGCGTTAAATAGTAAAGTGTTGCTATGGGGTAATGCGCCGCACGTCGATGAAGTCGCCGCCCATGCAGAAACCATTAGCTATGAGCTGCTATGCCGCCTAAGCGCGCGCCCAACTCGAAACATAACAGAATCCTAATCGTTAGATAGGAACATCATGGCAGTTTGCCAGATGAAAGAGACAGCGCCAAATCATGGCAAATTGAACATTTACATTAAGCCCAATTGCGCTATACTAAAAGTTTGTTGTCACCACAGTATACGCACTGATGCGATATGATTACTGACTGACAACGTAACATTTTTATCGATTTTTCATCGATTGTGATCGACTGCTAGGATTACTATGAGTTTGCGCCATTTTTTGACCCTATCTGATTTAACCAAACAAGAACTAGAAAACCTCATCAAACGCGCTTGTGAATTACGCAAAATGCAACATGCCGGCGAGATATATCAGCCCTTCGTTGGGCGGACGCTTGGCATGATATTTGAGAAATCATCCACTCGCACACGTATCTCATTTGAGACGGGTATGGGACAGTTTGGCGGCAGCGCTATCTTTCTGTCGCCAAACGACACGCAGCTTGGGCGCGGTGAGCCGCTAGAAGATTCGGCGCGCGT
>Ga0114955_1001391_pt1 | contig 11091 bp, 10 predicted proteins | sample Porto_5metaG_FD_87302 | JGI IMG/M metagenome (GOLD analysis project Ga0114955, IMG submission 87302) | Marine algal microbial communities from Porto, Portugal - Porto_5 metaG | ecosystem: Host-associated > Algae > Red algae > Unclassified | place: Portugal: Porto | collected 2015-02-02 | reverse complement strand
TCTACGATCTCCGCCACCGCTACGACCTCCAGATCTAAATCCATCATCACCACCGCTACGACGACGATCACCACCACCGCTACGACCACCACTGCGCCTTCTGTCACCACCACCGCTGCGCCCACCGCCACCTTGAGTTTCCTCAACGCTTACACGACGACCATCTAGCTCAAAGTTTTCAAAGTGAGATAAGATTCTATCTTTGTGCTCAGTATCTGTATTAAAGAATGAAAAGGCATCTTTACAGTCTACACGGTATACGCCATCTTGACCTAATCCTAATTCTTCCTTTAAGAAGTCTTTAAGTTTCATCCAGTCAAAATCGTCTTTGCTACCTACATTTATAAAGTAACGTGTAGAGTCTCCAGATTGCTCCTTTGCCGCTCCTACAGCGTTTTGATTAAGATCTTTTGATTTCTTGTAGTAATTAAAGAAACGAGTAAACTCTACAGAAAACACTTTTTTGATAAGTTCTTCTTTAGTGTTGTCTTTTAATACTTCTTCTATTTCTGGTAAGTAAGCCTCAATTTCATCATTAATCTCTGTAGTATTAATGCTATTTGCAAGGTGAAATAACTGTACCTGAGTAATTTCCTTTCCATCTGGAATGGTTTTTTGCTCAAACTTCTTACCTAAGATTTTCTCAAGTTGTTTGATCTTACGCATTTCACTCTTAGTCACAATTACTAAAGAGATACCTGTTTTACCAGCACGACCAGTACGACCAGAACGGTGTGTGTACGTTTCAATCTCATCTGGCAGTTGGTAGTTTACTACGTGTGTAATATCATCTACATCAATACCACGTGCAGCAACATCTGTTGCTACAAGCATCTGTATTTGACGATTTCTAAAGCTCTTCATTACCAGGTCACGCTGGTTCTGACTTAAATCTCCGTGTAGTGCTCCTGCGTTGTAACCATCTTCAATAAGTTGCTCGGCAACTTTTTGAGTATCGCGTTTAGTACGACAAAAGATTACAGAAAAGATATCTGGATTTGCATCAGAGAGTCTTTTAAGTGCCTGGTAACGATCTCGTGTGTGAACTACGAAGTACTCGTGAGATACATTTTTTGCCCCTTCGTTTTTATGACCTACCGTTATTTCTAACGGGTTTACCATAAATTCTTTTGCTATACGTGATACTTCTCTAGGCATTGTAGCACTAAAAAGCCATGTAAGCTTATCTTCTGGTGTATCTGCAAGGATATTTGTAATGTCCTCATAAAATCCCATGTTAAGCATCTCATCTGCTTCATCAAGTACACAATAGCTCAGTTTTGTTATATCTACCATACGACGACGCATCATATCTTGCATACGTCCTGGTGTAGCTACTACAATTTGTGCTCCGCGAGAAATCTCACGAGCTTGTTCTTGTATGTTTGCTCCTCCATAAACTGCAACAACACGCACGCCTTTCATGTGCTTTGCATATAGTTTCATCTCGTTTGTAATCTGTAAACACAGTTCACGAGTAGGAGCGATGATAAGACCTTGTGTGGTCTTACTATTTTCATCTATATTTTGTAATAGTGGAAATCCAAAAGCAGCAGTTTTTCCTGTTCCTGTTTGTGCAAGGGCAACCATATCACGATCTTCTGCAATAAGTTGTGGGATAGCTTCTTCTTGAATTTTTGAGGGTTTTTCAAATCCTAAATCTGCAATAGCCTGTAGTAAAGGCGCGTTTAGGCCTAGTTCATCAAATGTCATAAGACAATAATATTTATAAGTGTGTTTGCGTGTGTAAGAAGCGCAACGACTTATAAACCAATTGCTTCGATCAACACGTGCCAAAAAAATGGCAATACCTCACCCTGAGGTTTTACAAGCTGCAAAAATAGTACTTAAATCTCAATTAAAATAACCTATGTTAGTTTAATTTCTTATTAATACGTATGAGAGCCTTTCTTCGTAAACATTATCTAATTATATTTACGATATGAATAACTATTTATATACTTTTTCTTCTTTTTATTCCTAAGTAGTCTTTGCGCTCAGCAGCCAGTAGTTGTAAGTACAATCACTGCTGGCTATACCTTGAGTTTACAATCTATAGATGTCAATGCCTTTAAATTTAATAATAGCCATGCGTTTACAATAGGTGCGCAAAAAAGGTCTAATTTATTTTCAATATACGACGAGAACTCAGGGTTAAATAATGTGTATACTCAAATGCCAGTAGATTCTCAGGTACCTATAAGTGTCTCTAGATCTATCAATTTGTTAGAAAACGAATTTAGAAGTCATAAAATTGATTCTTTTAACCCGTACGGGGCATCTTCTGTCCAAGAAGGGCTTCTTGTTGGGGCAATCAATCTATTGTTTAGAAGTAATAAATAGGTAAGTAAACTATGCGTTGTTTTCTAGAAAGTTCAAGAACTGTTTCATCGCTCGTCCTCTATGACTTATTTTACCTTTAAGGGATAAAGCCATTTGTGCAAAAGTCGCATCATAACCTTCTGGCTGGAAGATAGGGTCGTACCCAAAACCGCCATCACCATGACGTTCCTTAGTAATTAATCCTCTGCATATTCCGGTAAAAGTTTCTGTTTTGTTCGCTTTCGCGAAAGCGATAACCGTAGTAAACTGCGCTCCACGATCTTGCTTAGTAGCAAGGTTAATGAGTAGTTTATTTATATTATCAGAATCATTCTTTTGTTCACCAGCATATCTCGCCGAATATACCCCTGGTGCGCCATTAAGTGTGTCTACCTCAAGGCCTGTATCATCTGCAAAGCAATCGTAGCCATAATTAGCAAGAACGTGATTTGCTTTTAGTAGTGCATTACCTTTAATGGTATCTGCATCTTCTATAATTTCTTCTGTACAGCCTATGTCTGTTAAAGAGAGTAAGGTGATGTGATCAGGAAGCAATGCCTGAACCTCACGTAGTTTATTAGTATTATGTGTTGCAAAAACAAGTTTCATTATGATACTAGGCTAAAAATTGCGGCTCCATAAATGGCGTACCTTACAAAACGAGCAAGTCCAAAGAGCGCCCAATATTTAAATTTAAATCGAATCATACCAGCTGCAAGACTTGCTACAGCAAATGGAAGCGGTAGTAGTGCTCCTACTAAGATTAAAAAACCTCCCCACTTACGAGCATTTTTTAAATGTCGCTCCATCTTTACTTCTAAGTAATTATGAATTGAAGGAATTTGTAATGCGGCTCGACCTGTAAAATAAGATACGGCACCCCCTGCGTAAGACAAAATTGCTATTAGACTAAGATAAAAGATAGGATTGCTCGTCTTATCACTCCATGCGATAAACAACTCTGGAGGAATGATGCCAAGTATGGATTCAGAAACAAAGAATAGAGTTAGTACAAAGATATTTGAGTAGTTATCAATGACATACTGTAATGCTGTATTGAGGTCAATTACAAAAAAATGGATACCTACTATGGCCGCAACTACTAGTAAAATAGGAGGTAAAGCTTTTTTAAGAGCATCTTTTAAAAAAGTGTAAAAACCAGTGTACACGTAATATTGATGCAATAATTGCAACCTGTTTTTCTTTTTTGTTTTTGACTGTGACCCCATTGATTTTTTCTCATGTATAGCCTACAAAAGTAACAAGTATCTGCATTAATTATACTATGCATGCTCTTAAATATAGGTTAAACTACATTTATAATTACAGCTCTTAATTCAAGGTTGTTGTATGTGAAAAGTATAGAAAAAAACTATTGATGGTGATATGGTTCACCTTTTAAAATAGTGTATGCTCTATATATTTGTTCTGTAATAAAAAGTCTAACCATCTGGTGTGAGAAAGTCATAGATGATAAAGAAACTTTCCCCTGAGCTTTTGCATACACCTCTTCAGAAAATCCGTAGGGACCGCCTATGACAAATACAAGTGTTTTTATGCCACTATTCATTTTTTTTTGTAAATATTTTGAAAACCCGACACTTGAATATGTTTTTCCATTTTCATCAAAGAGGAGCAGGTGGTCATAAGGACCTATTTTTGATAAAATAAGTGCACCTTCTTTATTTTTTTGCTCTTGCTCGCTTAGGTTTTTAACATTCTTTATATCTGGTAAAGTTTCAATAGTATATTTGATATAAAAATTAAGTCGTTTACTATAACTATCTACAAGTGTTTGTAGCTGTTTATTATCAGTCTTGCCTACACAGAGGAGTTTAATATTCATAGTGCAAAAATACAAAACTAGTTTACAGAAGTTAGAACCTTTACCTTTTGCTTATTTTTACATTATAGGAATAAATGATTTATGATTTCAGAAGCACAATTTAAGATTGAGATAGAAGGTATAATTATAAATGCCTTGAGAGAAGACGTAGGAGATGGAGACCATAGCTCGCTGGCTTGTATCCCTGACTCTGCAACTGGTAAAGCAAAACTACTAGTAAAGGATGAAGGTATTCTTGCGGGTTGCGCTTTTGCGAAAGCGGTATTTACTCATGTAGATCCCGCATTAATGCTAGAAGACGTACTTCATGATGGCGATGCTGTAAAGTATGGTGATATTGCTTTTTATGTATCCGGTTCTAGCCAGAGTATTCTTAAAGCAGAACGACTTGTTCTTAATGCCATGCAGCGCATGAGCGCTATTGCAACAAAAACTAAGTTCTTTGTAAATCTTCTTGAAGGAACAGGCACAAAAATTCTTGATACAAGAAAAACTACACCAGGACTGAGAGCTCTCGAAAAGTGGGCCGTAAAAATAGGGGGTGGAGAAAATCACCGTTTTGCTCTTTATGACATGATTATGCTTAAGGATAATCACATAGATTTTGCAGGAGGAATTACTAAGGCTATCCTTAAAACAGTCGCATATTTAAAGAAGGAACAAAGGGATCTCAAAATAATTGTAGAGGCTAGAAGTCTAGATGAAATAAGAGAAATACTTAAAAATCACCAGCATGTATATCGTATACTGATTGATAACTTTAACTACGAAGACACTCGTGCCGCAGTTACCTTAATAGGTGATAAATGTCTTACAGAATCCTCTGGAGGCATTAACGAAGATACCATACGTGAGTATGCACTTTGTGGTGTAGATTATATTTCTAGTGGAGCACTCACACATTCTGTATACAACTTAGACCTTAGTCTTAAAGCAGTTTAATGGCTTCAAATAAGACATTAGAAAAGCGTTTAATGAAATCCAAGCCTTTTTGCTGGCTTATACGCGTCTTAGAAGGTGTAATTATTCCTGGATTTGGAGGAATGACGCTCCTGTACTTATTACGTGCTTATTTTAAGGGTGTAGTAAAGGGAGCTTTAGGATCTCGAGCAAGTTCTATTGCTTATAGTTTTTTTATGGCCATATTTCCTGCGCTACTTTTTCTACTTAATCTAGTACCATATATCCCGATAGAGAATTTTGATATAAAATTCATGTTATTTATATATGATCTTATCCCTGCACAGTCCTTGGATTTTTTTAAGCCTATAATTATTGATATTTCTCAGAACGAGAGGGCTGGTCTTGCTTCTTTTGCAGGATTGCTAGCTCTTTTCTTAACAGCAAATGGAGTTAATGCTATATTTAGTGGTTTTGAGGGCTCTCACTATAACGAGATAAGTCGTAGCTTTTTTAGACAGTATGCAGTAGCTGTAGGGACTTCTATTATTCTGGCATTGTTGTTGGTTACTACCATATCAGTAGTAATATATTTTGAATTATTACTTAGTTCATTGAGGGAGCGCGATTTTATGAGTAATGATATGGATATTGCTTTATTAAGCATAGGTAAAAATCTATTTTTAATTATTATGATTTATGCAGTTGTTGCAACACTGTATTATTTTGGGACCAAAGAGGGGCGTAAAAGCCGTTTTTTTTCTCCTGGAGCATTAATGACGACAATACTATTTATGATAACTACCTATTTATTTGGTATTTATATTGATAATTTTGGCACATATAATGAGTTGTATGGCTCTATAGGTGCATTATTAATAATGATGCTTTATATTTGGTTAAATTCAAACTTAATTTTATTGGGTTATGAACTTAATGCGACCCTTCAAAAACTAAGGATTTTACAAAAAAACAAGTACAAATCAAATAACAAACACAAATTATGAAAAAGTATTTATTAGCTGTAGTAGCAGTATGTAGTCTTACATTTACACAAGCACAAACAGTAGTAGGGGATGCTACCTTACCTAACACAATTACCATGGGTGGAACAGAACTTATTCTTAATGGTGCTGGAATGAGAGAAAAAGTAGTATTTGATCTTTATGCAGGAGGTTTATATCTCGCATCAAAAAAGAGTGATGCCGCTGCGATTATTAATGCAGACGAGACGATGGCTTTAAAATTAAATATTGTTTCTGGAATGGTTTCTAGTAAAAAGATGATTGATGCTGTAGACGAAGGTTTTGACGCTTCTATGAAGGGAAACACGAGCTCGTTAACTTCAAAAATAGAGCAGTTTAAAGGATTCTTTAATGAGAAAATTGTAAAAACAAACGTTTTTGACATTGCTTACATTAAAGGAAAAGGAACTGTAGTTTATAAAAACGGAAAAGAAATAGGTGCTATTGAGGGTCTTGAGTTTAAGAAAGCTCTTTTTGGTATCTGGTTAGGAAACGATCCAGCAGATAATGATCTTAAAGATGGTATGTTAGGTAGGAGCTAGATATCATGAATATACATAAAAATGGCGATCACTTGTGACTCGCCATTTTTTATGCTGTATATTCAAATCTAAAGATTATTTTACTCCATAATTTGTATAAATAGTACGGTATGAAAAAATATATAAGCTTTCTTTTTTTGTTATTCTTCATGGTGCATATACAAGCGCAGCAAGGAACTATTTTTGGTCAATGGAAAACAATAGACGATGAGACTGGAAAGGCGTTAGCCATTTTAGAAATTTATAAAAAAAATGGAAAAGCCTATGGGAAAATTGTTGAAATACTAAACCCTGAAGATCGTGACAAAACTTGTATATATTGTAAAGGTGATGATTTGAACAAGCCACTTATAGGGCTTGACGTTATTAAGAACTTAAAAAAAGATGGAGGTGAGTATGCTGGGGGAACTATTTTTGACCCAGTCAAAGGAAAAGAATACAAAGCAAAACTGTGGGTAGACGAGGATAATGAGAATCTTTTAAACGTAAGAGGCTATATCTTATTCTTATTTAGGACACAGCAATGGGTAAGGAGTTCAAGCTAGTTTTTTTATAACTAAAACAGTTTCATTGCATAATTTTTTTTTGCTTTCGCGAAAGCGTTATTACATTTTTAATGTTCTTTTATGTATGAATAGGTCTTACGTTTAATATGCTTCTGTAACTTTGTATGTTAAGACCATATTACTTGAATTTTGATATGCCATATTTTATTGACGTAATACTTCCCATTCCTGTAGAGAATACGTTTACATACCTAGTCTCTCAGGCAGAGTATGAATTTATTCAAAAAGGAATGCGTGTTGCTGTGCCTTTTGGGAAGAAGAAGGTGTATGCATCTATTGTAAAAAATAAACACCAAGTTGCACCTGTCATTTATGAAGCAAAGGAAATACAGCAAATTCTAGATGAAGATCCAATCATAACAGAAGAGCAGCTCAAATTCTGGTCGTGGATTGCAGACTATTATATGTGTACGGAAGGCGAAGTGATGAGAGCTGCATTGCCTAAAGCATTCTTACTAGAAAGCGAGACGGTGATAAGGCTTAAAGGTGATGGCCTAGATATCGATGAAGCTGCACTCAAAGATGATGAATTTCTTATCTACGAAGCGTTGCAGCACCGATCTGAATTAAAAGTGCAGGAGGTAATGGATATTCTTGATAAAAAGAAGATTCTTCCAGCTATACAGCATTTAATAGATCAAGGTGTGATTGAAATGCAAGAAGAAATTTATGAACAGTATGTTCCTAAATTAGTCAAATTTATCACTATTGCTTCCACGTACGAGGGAGAAGAAGGACTTATGACGGTTCTAGACGAATTATCAAGAGCTCCAAAGCAACGTGAGATGGTACTTACTTTTTTCTCGCTTAAGGCAAAAACAAATAAACCTATATCTTCTCAAGATTTACAAAAAGCATCTGGTGCAACTGCTAGCCAGCTCAAGGCACTGGTAGATAAAGGAGTTTTTCAAACCTATCACAAGCGTCAAGATCGAGTAGGTTTTGACGGTGAAGTTTTTGAAACTAAAGTTTTAAATGAATATCAACAAACAGCTTATAGTGAGATAAAAAATCATTTTAAAACTAAAGATGTAACCTTGTTACATGGAGTTACTGCTTCCGGTAAAACAGAAATTTACGTACAGCTTATTCAAGAGATGCTATCCTCTGGCGATCAAATACTCTATTTACTTCCAGAAATTGCGCTTACCACGCAATTGATCACTAGGTTGCAGATGTATTTTGGCGAGCGTGTGTCGATTTTTCATTCTAAATATTCTGTAAATGAACGTGTAGAGGTGTGGAATAACGTATTGAAAAAACTTGATAAGGCTCAAATTATTATTGGAGCTCGCAGTGCATTGTTGTTGCCTTTTAGAGATTTAAAATTTATTGTAGTAGATGAGGAGCATGAAAGTAGTTTTAAACAATATGATCCAGCTCCAAGATATCATGCGCGTGATGCAGCGATTGTACTAGGGTCGATATTTAAGGCAAAAGTGCTGCTAGGTTCTGCAACCCCATCTATAGAGACTGTTTTTAACGCGCAGCAAGGAAAATACGGTTACGTGTCATTAAAACAACGACATGGTGGTATTTTAATGCCCGAGATTAATCTTGTAGACATTAAGGAGAAGAGCAAGAAGCGCAAGATGACAGGTCACTTTTCTGATACTTTAATAAGAGCAATTACAGATGCTCTAGCGCTAGGAGAACAAGTTATTTTATTTCAAAACCGTAGAGGTTTTTCTCCTATACTAGAATGTACTACTTGTGGTCATGCTCCGCAGTGTCCCAACTGTGATGTAAGTCTCACGTATCATAAATACAGATCGCAGCTGCGTTGTCATTATTGTGGTTACAATATGGCGCTACAACAAAAATGTATGGCCTGTGGAAGCGCAGAGCTCACAACAAAGGGATTTGGAACAGAACAAATTGAGATAGAGCTCAAAGAGTTATATCCAGATAAATCTATAGGAAGGATGGACTCTGATACTACAAAGGGTAAATATGGATTTGAAAAGATTATAACCGCCTTTGAGCAGGAACAAATAGATATTCTAGTAGGAACACAAATGCTCTCAAAGGGGCTAGATTTTAGAAACGTTACCCTCGTAGGGATCATGAGTGCAGATAGCATGCTCAATTTTCCAGATTTTAGAGCACATGAACGTAGTTACCAGCTTATAGCCCAAGTATCAGGTAGGGCAGGACGTACAGAAAAGCAGGGAAAAGTACTTGTGCAAACATATAATCCATACCATCAAATCTTACAGCAGGTATCTTCAAATAAGTTTGAGGAGATGTATAAGGAGCAACTAGAGGAACGTCGTAATTTTAAATATCCTCCGTTTCATAGATTGATTCGTATAACTTTAAAACATAGAGATTATCAAAAGATTGAAGAGGCAAGTATATGGATTGCAAAAGCAATGAGACAAACACTAGGAGCAGATGCTGTTTTGGGTCCAGAGACCCCTTCTGTTGCCAGAATACGTAATCAATATAGACGTAACGTCTTGATTAAAATAAGTCGGCGTCAGAAACTTCTAGAGACTAAAAAAGCAATAAGGCGCGTAGTAAGTAGTTTTAATGCAATAGGTCCTTATAGAAGCGTACGGCTTATAATAGATGTAGATTGCTATTAAATAAGAAAAATAGCTAATTTACGACCACATAAAAAACCACTCGAAGAGTGGTTTTTAAATGTATATTTATTTTGCCTAATTACGCAGAAAGCGCATCTATAAGTTCTGTTTTTTTGTGCCTAGATAGTGGTATTTTTTCCCCGTCTATCTCTATATTTCTACTATTATACTTATCCACCTTATCTATATTAATAATATATGACTTGTGTATACGCATAAAACGTTCTGGAGGTAATTGTGCTACAAATGATTTCATCGTCGCAAGTACGACAATAGGATCATGCACCGTAACGAGCTTTACATAATCACCTAGTGCTGTGATGTATTTAAGCTCGTTAAGCATTACTTTCTTTTTCTTTAAATTACTTTTTACAAAAATATAGTCATCATCTTCTACAGCACCTTCTGTCTTAAGTTTATGTAGGCTTATTGCTTTGTAAACAGCATTTGTAAAACGATCTTTTGTAAGTGGCTTGCGTAAATAATCTATCGCATTATAATTAAAAGCCTTGTATGCGTATTTTGTTTTGCCAGTCACAAATATTATTTGTGGTTTATGAATAAGATCATCAAGTAAATCAAACCCAGATAATATAGGCATTTCTATATCTAGAAAAAGAAGGTCTACTTTAGTCTCAATGAGTCCATTTTTGGTTTCAATCGCATTGTTATATTCCGCCACTAATCGTAAGTTAGGGTGATCTTTTATCATTTTTACAATAGCTAGTCGTTGTAAACTAGAATCATCAACAACCGCACAGTCTAATAATACTCCTTCCACAGTGATTAAGTGTTTAAATAAGTTATAGATATCAATATTAAACAAAAATAACCTATTTGCCAACTAAAACGTGACTTTCATCGGTTATTTATGCGATTGGTCGAATATATTTTTTGATATTTCGACAATTTATGTTGTTTTTAACTTATTTAACTTTAAAAATTAACACAATGTCCATGTAAAGAGGAATTATTGTCTAGATATTTAATGTAATGATGTTTTTAAACCTATATCCTACTATTTTTTTAGTCAAATAAATAGTACTCCATAATGACATAAATGATATGGTATTTCTAATCTCTTTTACAGAAGCGAAACAAAAAGATAAGTTTTTAAAATAAGCCATACCTTTTTTTAATTTTTAGAAGCATAACAGTATAAATATTGAAAGTAAATCATTACTTTTGCACTCATTTTTAATTAAACTCATATTATATGAACCATTACGAAACTGTTTTCATCTTGAATCCCGTTTTATCTGATGATCAGATAAAGGAAACAGTAAAGAAGTACGAAGG
>Ga0114955_1001388_pt1 | contig 11098 bp, 10 predicted proteins | sample Porto_5metaG_FD_87302 | JGI IMG/M metagenome (GOLD analysis project Ga0114955, IMG submission 87302) | Marine algal microbial communities from Porto, Portugal - Porto_5 metaG | ecosystem: Host-associated > Algae > Red algae > Unclassified | place: Portugal: Porto | collected 2015-02-02 | reverse complement strand
CGACGGGATACAACCCGGAGCCGGGCAGTATTTCTGTAACATGCGAGGAGCGCGGAAGTGCTTTCGTGTCTCACGCCGCTGGGTATACGTACCTGTGGTCAAACGGACAAACAACTCCGACAATTACGGACCTTGTCGCTGGTACCTACGGGTATGTCGTAACCGACCCTTGCGGGGAGGTTGCTGCAACCGGAGAAGTTATTGTCGGAGACATTTGTCTCTCCTGTCTCCAAGATGTAATTTTCGCTACATGCAATGCCGACAATGAGGTCGGATTGTATGTTGAGGGCAACTGCACCGAAATGTCTTTGGTCCTTGGTAATGTCATATACACCCAGGCCTCTGGGAATCATATCCCACTTGACAATGGGCCTGGCACATACACCGTAATTGCAGTCCCAACTGGCACTGGAATTGGGTATCCAATTGAGGTCATAGTGCCTCCGTGCCCTATGGTGACTTCAGTCGATGAGGTGGAACAGGATGATGCCGGTGTTATCATCTACCCAAATCCAGCAACGGACATGATCAACGTAGAGGTTGATGATGTCGATGTCTCACTAATGAGTTATCGAATCATCGACCTCGCTGGTCGCTTAATTCAATCAGGCTCACTGGAGCCAAGGATTGAATTAGGCGAATTAGCTCCAAGCACGTACATTGTACAGATTATGGGCGATGGAGGCTCCATATTGAGAGCGAAAAAACTAGTTATCTCAAAGTAAAATAATTATTTTCCCCAAAAAACCTCAAAATAGCAAAAAAATAGAGAACAAATTCTAAAAAATAAAAACCTTTCCAATATTGGAAAGGTTTTTTTGTACATCGATTTTGCATACCTCTTCTTTTTGATTGAAGGGAAGAGTGATTTGCTTTCCAAAATCTATAAAAATTGTTAGTATAGCGTGCATAGAATAACCGAGATCAGGCTTCGTATTGATCTCTATAAATACAACAATATGTTCGGTAAAATCAAACAAGGAATCAAAAATAAAGCGATGAAGATGATGCTTAAAAAGCAGATGGCGAATGTTCCACCAGAACAGCAGGAAGCTTTGATGAAAATGATCGAGGAGAATCCTGACTTTTTTGAAAAAGTAGCCATGGAGATAAAAGAAAAAGTCGACGCAGGTGGCAACGAGATGTATGCAACGATGCAGGTAATGCAGAAATATCAGTCAGAAATGCAGGCATTCTTTGCAGGTACTGCTCCTGGTGCCAAGTAATCATGCCTGCAATATACTTGCTCGCAAGGTAGGAGAGGTTGAAAACTCACATAGCTGCGCCCTATTGATGCGTGTATAATGGTATTTATGTTATTCCCTCATTTTGTTCGCTGGCAGAAGGTAGTTATTGGTGTAGTTTGGGGGATTCTCCTTGCTTCATCGGGTATCCTTGTCGGCTTTGTGCTGATGACCTATCAAGGTGACCGCGTGTTCCCATATGTGAGCTTCCTCGATACAGAAGTTGGAGGTATGACACGTACGAATCTTGAGAGTATGATTGGGAATTTGAGCCTCGGCGAAGAGGTTTTTAATTTCATTCATCCTGATACGGACGAAGTACTCTTCTCGCGTACTGCCGAAGAAATTGGCTACACGATTGATGAGGAGAAAATTGCGAATCATATTATGGCTTTTGGACGAGATCTCTCATTTCGTGATCAATTCATGATGTGGCTACTCGCTCCGGCATATGATGCCCAAGTTCCCGCTGATACAGTATTCTTTGACCAGGATCGATTTGCTGAATTTTTTCACGAACTTCATCAGGAATTAGGTGATCAGGCAGCGAATCCAGGGAATTTCTCATTTGATGAAGAGGGGAATCTCGTGGTTACTGAGCCGCAGAATGGATATCGACTCATCGATATGAAGCTACAGAATAGCATTGTGGCCTTACTAAATGATCATACGCGTAACCTTGCTCAAGAAGATTTTGATAAAAAAGAGATAAAAAATAATAAAAAAGATGAAATTGACGCACTCTCGTCAGGTAGTGACCAAAAAATGAATCGCTTCATGCTCAATAGCAATACAGCATATGCTCAGGAAGGCAGTTCAGATATTCCCACGAATCCTGCGGAATTTAATGTAGAGCTTCCATTTGCGCCTAATGCATCACTTTTGACCTCTAATGATTTTGATATGTTTAGAGAAAAGCTTGAGTATATTACAGGATCAGAGTATGTTATGCGCGTTAATACATATGAGCAAGAACTTGAACAAAAACATCTCATAAAATTTATTAATCCACTATGGAATGTACAAAGTCAATCATGGGATCTGCGTTTCAACCGTGAGGCATGTTCTGAGATTCTTGATCTATGGGAAGTTAAAAATGCGCGACTTTCTATTAATCCTGACATGACGGTCTCTGTGAGTGATTCGCGCCCTGGATTTGCTTTTGATAATGAATCAGCCTGCGACAAGCTCGTGGCCATGGTAGAAGGTGATCAGGATGAAGCATTGTTGTCGTACGTAGGCGAACCAGTTATGCCGAATAAAACGCGCGATGCCTATGATAATCTGGGCCTTAAGCACGTGATTGCTGAATTTACGACCTATTTCACCTGTTGCCAGAACCGTGTTGATAATATCCAGAACATGGCACGTCGTGTAGATGGCGCAGTAATTATGCCTGGGGGAACCTTTAATCTCAATCAGCATGTAGGGCAGCGTACAGCTGCAAAAGGATTCAAGCCAGCAGGCGCAATTCTCTATGGTGAGATGATCAAGTCTGTCGGTGGGGGCGTAAGTCAATTCGCAACGACACTATACAATTCAGCGTATTGGTCTGGAATTAGTGTTCCAGAACACAGGGCTCATAGTAAGTACTTCTCGCGCTACCCAGAGGGAATCGAGTCTACGGTATCATGGACTAAGCCAAATGTGAGAATATACAATGATTATGCTACGCCCGTAATGATCGATACGGCATACACTGACACATCAGTCACCGTGCGCATATTGGGTGATAATGATGGGAGAATTCTCGATGGATCTCATACATCTGGTGCTACTGATATGCGAGTTATCAATGCCGGAGGCGATAAATCTCGCATCGTCGAGAGTAATGTTTCTGATCGATATAATGTTAAAAGTGCCGCTACTCGGTATATCGCCTATGATACCGTAGCCCCAGGAACACAAAAGGTAGTCGATAAAGGAAAAAATGGTTGGACCGTGAGGGTAACGCGTACTATCACCTATAATGATAAGACTGGCGCAGTTATTCCATATTCTTGGCCAGTTACCTATAATCATCCACGTGTAGTACATGTTGCATCTTGTGCATACGCTGCCCCGGGTGCATATTGCGTCAAGCCTTAATTCCTAGGTTTTTAACCCTTGCACATATGCGTCTTTCAACGTATTGTGTATGTATTATGTCGTTATCAATAGGTATTGTCGGACTTCCCAATGTTGGAAAATCAACATTTTTTAATGCACTGACCAAGAAGTCTGTTCCAACTGAAAATTACCCATTTTGCACCATTGATCCATCGGTGGGTATTGTTGGTGTTCCTGATGTACGTCTCGATGGATTGGCGAAATTCTCTCAGTCAGTTAAATCTATACCCGCAGCAATCGAGTTCGTTGATATTGCTGGGCTCGTTGAGGGGGCGAGTAAGGGCGAAGGTCTGGGGAACAAGTTCCTTGCTAATATCCGCGAAGTAGATGCGATTCTCAATATGGTGCGATTATTCGCAATCGATCAGTCTGACGGTACTCAAATTAATCATGTATATGGATCAGTGGATCCTGTGCGAGATATCAAGGTGATTCTCATGGAGCTCATTCTCGCTGATTTGGAGACTGTCGAAAAACGAAAAGATAAAAATGCACGTGATGCCAAGCGTGGCGACAAAGAGGCAGTCGTACTGCAATCATTACTCGAGCGATTGAATGATCATTTAGCTGAGGAGGAGCTGGCTCGAACCTTAGAAATGAGCGATGATGAGAAGGGGCTAGTGGGGCAGCTTCATCTCCTCACAATGAAGCCAATGATATTTGGTCTCAATACCAAGACGGACGGTGACAATATCAATGTATCTAATCCTGAGAAATTCAAGGAGCTCACAGAATATGTGGATAGTCTCAATGCTCAATGGGTTCTCATTGATGCAGCTCTAGAGCACGACTTGAAGGATTTTGAGGGAGATGAGAAAAGCACGATGCGCGATGAAATGGGGGCAACTCATGATGGGGTAGATCACCTTATTCGTTCATCATATGATCTGCTGGGTCTCGAGACCTATTTCACAACGGGTGAGACCGAATCACGCGCGTGGACCATTGAGAAAGGGAGTACTGCGCCAGAAGCAGGGTCTGTAATCCATACAGATTTTCTCACTAATTTTATTAAAGCGGACGTGATTCATGTGAATGATCTTCTTTCTTTCGAGAATAAAGCACGAGCGCGCGAGGCGGGGAAAATTAGACTCGAAGGTAAAGACTACATCGTCCAAGATGGTGATGTAATCGAGTTCAAGGTATAGATTTTTAATATATTGTATGAAAAATGGTGAAGGACGATACGGGAATTGGCGTATTGCCGTGATTCCTACTGATACGGTATATGGAATAGTCGCTCGGGTGGGTGATAGGGATGCAATTGATCGATTGTATGCAATTCGCAATCGCGATACTGAGAAAGGATGCATTGTGCTAATCTCAGATATTGCTGAACTTGAGAAATGGCAAGATTATGTGTCTATTCCAGAATTTCATCGTGAATATGTGGAATCTCATTGGCCGGGGCCCTACACTTTTGAGCTTCTAGAACAAGTGCCCCTGCGTAATCATCCACCAGAATTATATCGCGGGGGTCAGGCGTCATCATTCCGTGTTCCTGATGATCCGTGGTTGCGGGCATTTATTCATGAACATGGCCCAATCATTGCGCCGAGTGCGAATCCCGCAGGAATGCCTCCAGCTACAACATGCGCAATGGCACGAGAATATTTTGGTGACAGCGTTGATATGTATATTGATCGTGGAGAAAGAGATAACAAGCCCTCAAAAATAATCAGCCTCCTTGGTGATGAAATCGAGATTATTCGAGAATAACTTTTTAAGCTATCCAGTAGCTAGTAATGCCACAGCCTCTTCGATCGTGAGTTTTTTAGGATCCATGTCGTCTGGGAGATAGATTCTCTGAAGTCCTTTTTGCAAGAAGTTACCTGACTTGGATCCGAGAACGCGAATTTCTTTTCCAGTTTTCGGGTGCTTGCCTAACTGATTCACGAGCGTTGTTCCTTTGGGGAGTGATTTTGGGGTTTTGAGGAGCTTCACGGCCTCTTTGAGCGTGATGGTATATGGATCAAGTCCTGATGACTTTTTAATAGACCTGAATTCTTTACCATGACCTACATAAGGACCAAATCGCCCAATGTTAGCTATAACGATTTCATCGCTATCAGGGAATGCTCCAAGTTCGCGTGGAAGTTCTAGGAGATGTAGGGCTTCTTTGAGGGTGATTTTTTCAGGTTCAATATTTTTTGGAATACTGGCACGTCGTGGCTTGGGTAATGCTTGGGCGGCTTTCCGTGCTTCCTTTTCTTTCTTAACCTGTTCTTTTTCCTCATCAGTTTTCTTGTGGCCTTTCTCGAATTTCGTTACTTCTGGAATATCAGGACTCGCACCGAGTTGCACATAGGGGCCGAACCTCCCGTCCATTACATATACTTTTTCTCTACTTTTGGGGTCAATCCCTAGGGGTGGCGCATGATCACCGAGTCCACGCCCCTCGAGAGTCAGGGCCCCATCGCACTCAGGAAAAGTGCTACATGATAGGAATTTGCCGTTACGTCCCAACTTGATCACCATGGACTTTTTACATTCTGGGCACTTGAATTTCTTGTCTGCTTTGCCTAGATTAGTGAGCTTTTCGATATTCTCTTTGGAGGCAACGTGCTTGTGGAAGGGTTTATAGAATTTGGAAAGTACGGGCTCGTATTTCGCAGTCCCGTCAGCAATATTATCGAGATCGTCCTCCATCTCTGCTGTGAAATCATCATCGATGTAATCCATGAAGTGCTTTTCCAAAAAACTAGAGACAACATCACCTGTGTCAGTTGGAATGAGCGTGCGCCCTTCACGTACTACATAGCCACGATTCTGGAGCGTGTGAATGGTTGCGGCATAAGTCGACGGTCGCCCGATGCCACGCTTTTCGAGCTCCTTGATCAGACCGGCTTCTGAGTACCTGTTGGGCGGCGAAGTCCATTTTTCTTCTACTTCAATATTTTCTAGATTCAGGTGATCCCCTTCGTCTAATTTAGGAACCATCACATCATCTCCCTTGGCATGTGGATCAGCTGCGAGCCAACCATCGAACATAATCCTATGGCCATTCGTTGAGAAAATAGGGAAGTCCTTGGGCGCGTCTTTGACGCTCGCAATGATTTTGGTGCGTTCTAGGCGTGCTGCGGTCATCTGACTCGCCACGGTACGTGCATGAATGAGACTGTAGACTGCCTTCTGATCAGCGGTGAGTCCTGCAGAGGTTTTTTCAATATGCGTGGGCCTGACAGCTTCATGGGCCTCTTGAGCATTTTTAGATTTGGTAGCGAATTTCTTGGCTTCGACGAAATCTTTGCCGTAGGTTTTTTCAATATGCTTGATGATTTCTTTCTGGGCTTTAGGGTTGAGGCTCGTTGAATCAGTACGCATGTAGGTAATGTGGCCTCCTTCGTAGAGTTTCTGCGCAGCTCTCATGGCACGAGATGGTGACATGCCGAGACGTGTTGACGCGGTCTGTTGAAGAGTAGAGGTGGTAAAGGGTGCACGAGCTTTACGTTGGCCGTCGGACTTCTTGACTGAGGCTACGTACCAGGCGCCCTTTTTGGCGATTTTCTCAATAGCTTCAGCTTCTTTCTTTGTATCTATATCATCATCGGTAGAGAGGCGGAAATCACGCTTGCCACCGTCCTTGGTGAAGTCTCCATGAATGAGGAAGAAATCATCGGGCACGAAGGCTCTGATCTGGCGCTCGCGTTCCATAATGATGCGCAATGCAGGTGATTGCACACGGCCAGCTGACAATCCATAACGGACCTTTTTCCAAATGAGTCCCGAGAGCTCATATCCCATGAGACGATCCAGTACGCGACGCGCCTCCTGGGCATGGCGGAGATTCTGGTCAATCTTGCGGGGATTTTCGAGAGCCTCAATGACCGTGTCCTTGGTGATAGAATTGAACGTGACACGCGAGAGCTTCTTATTTACATCTTTACCGAGTTCATCGCGGAATATCTCAGCGAGGTGCCAGGCGATCGCTTCACCTTCGCGATCGGGGTCGGGGGCGAGGATGATTTGCTTGGCTTTCTTGGCTTCAGCAACGAGGCGGTTGATGACTGATTGCTTGCCTTCGGAGATGACGTAGTGCGGCTTGAATCCTTTATCGATGTCCACGGCATCTTTAGAAGATTTTGGTAGATCACGAATATGGCCAATACTCGACATAACGGTATAGCCTTTACCAAGATATTTATTGATCGTCTTGGCCTTTGAGGGTGATTCGACAATAATGAGTTTCATACTTCTATTATATAGTATACAGCTTCAGGCACCAATAATGCAAAGATACTTGACATATATTATATATATAAGTATTATTTTATGTATATAATTTCTTTTCAAATCAAAAAATTTTAAAAACACTAAATTATGAAATTTAAAATACTAGTTATTTCAATTCTTGTATTCACCCCTATAGTGTCATATTTCGTGCATCTTGTGACTTATGAAGAAGAGCCAGTTGCTCTTATCCATGATGATGAAAGTCTCCTCAGGGAAATAACATTCTACTGGCCCCATTGGGAAGGGGCTAATGAAAATTCTGGCGGGTATGTTGTAATACTCGGCAGTGATTATTTAATAAAGGTCGGAAAGGTGAGAAGGGGCTCTGCTTTGAGCGGGGAGGGTAATCGCGGTCTTGCAGCATACGAATTTCAAGACCCTGAAAGCGGTGCCATTTTTATTGATGTTACTGACTCTCTAAAATTAAAAGCATTTGTTGATTCAATGCAAGTCAGGCACGAAAGGTGGATGCAAAATAAAAATCGTAAGCCCAAAAACATGGGCGCACATTAAAATAAATGTGCAAATGCAGACATAAAAGTGACTTGCAAAATTCTTGCAAGTCCTTTTTTTTAATGCGCTATTTCCTATAAACCACACCCATATGCTCGGTAATCAATCCTTTGATCTCGAGTTGCGTGAGATGCATCGAGAGCTCATGGGGTTGTAGATCAACATGCCGTGCCAAGTCGCTGATTTGTTGCGAGGTACTCAATACCTCGATGATACGTTGCTGGATCGGGCTGAGATCTCGCAGTTTACTGATATCTCGTGAATGAGCATCTGCCGAGAGTGGCGCGAGCCCTAGATCCTCAATCAGGCTCTGGGTTGAGATGATCGGCGTTGCGCCTTCTTTTATTAAAAAATTGCATCCAGCTGACTGCTCAGAATGAATCGACCCAGGAACAGCATAGACATCAGTCCCGTATTCCAGGGCTGCGTGCGCGGTTACGAGGCTCCCGGACTTGATCCGTGCCTCGATAACGATTACCGCATCAGCGTATGCCGCCATGAGCCGATTACGCACGGGGAATGTCCATTTCTGCGCGGGTTGTGTAGGGTCGAACTGAGATACCATCGCGCCACCGGCATCCACTATGTGACCCGAGAGCTGCCGGTGGCGCTTGGGGTACAGGAATTCAGGATCCAGTCCAGATCCTGGAAATCCTATACAGGGGATCTTTTCTACGAGCGCCTTGCGGTGTGTGGCGCCATCAATGCCACGTGCGAGTCCAGATATGATTACGACGTGATAGGGCGCTAATGCCTCGATAATGGCATCGACAATACTGATGCCGTATGGAGTCGGCGTGCGCGAGCCAACAACGGTGAGCTTGAGAATTGGTTCCTCGGGGAGCGTTCCACAGATATGGAGTTGCTTGGGCGGATCAGGCATCTCGCGAAGGCGTTCGGGGAATTGGTCTGGTGCGAGGGTGTGGATATTTTTTGTATACAAATTTTTATAACTACTATTATTGTGGATCATGCGCAAAAAATCTCATCTCTCATAATTATCTTCAAAAATCATGAAAGAAAATATTATTCTTCAAGAGTAATGAGACTAGTATATCATGAAAATAAAAAATCTGACCCAAGACCACTTTTGGTTTTTATAGAGATCAGGCTTAGATAATCATACATTCATTTTTGATACACCATGATGATTACTACGCTGATAAAGTACCATTGTATAAAAATAAAAGAAAGTAAAATTTCAAAATAAAAATTCCCCATTCGAAAGTCGAATAGGAAAATAAAAATGGACCACTCTAGATGTAAAGAGAAAATGTAACAAGCTGTCCCACTAACTTGTTAAAAAATACCAGAGTGGCCCATGGAACAGTATGCCTTATTTTTTGAGGAAATGCTCTAGGGTATGAATCCAATCTTCCTCATTCTTCTGATCAGATGACTGTTTCTTTTGCCCTAACAGCCATTCGAGATATCCACGATCATCAATAGCAACATCCTTGACCATCTTGCCGCGATGCTTACCGAAGGTGAATTTACCAATAATGGTTGGTTCATCAGAAAGTTCGATCATTTTTGCAATAATCTTTTCTGGATCATCTTTGAGCTTGTATTTCTCATTCGCTTTGATATAGAGCCTATCGAAAAGCTTCTCGAGAATAATAACGTCACTTTTGGCGTCATGGGCTTGAATCGGGTACTTTTCTTTATCAATATCTTGATCTAATTTAAGTAAATAACGTAGATATTGCAGATTATGTCGGGGAATGTTCATCTCTGGATCGAAATGCCGCACGAGACGCAAGGTGTCAATACTGTTTACGGGCTTGATGTGCTCTTTTTCTAACATGGCTACATCGAATGGGGCATTGTGCGCAACGATGACGCTCTGTTCTGACTGAAGGAGTTCTTTGACGGGCGTGTAATCGTCACTCTTTGCAAAAGCTGGCTTATCATTCACCATTTCTTGGGTAATGTGGTGCACGGCCATTGATTCTATTGAAAGGGGTAATGGTGGCAAGTAGAGTTCATCAAACATGTCTTCATAAGAATCTTCTGGTGTTTTATACGATAACTGACACAGGCGATCTTTGGTATCGCCGCCTGTGGTTTCGGTATCGAGAAAAATGAGCTTATATTTCATATGAAAGTATGATATCATATTTTTATATGAATACGACATTGCAAGTACAAATCAAGGAAGATATGAAGACTGCCATGAAGGCAAAAGAGAGCCAGAAAGTCATGGCACTGCGTGGTCTGATGAGTGCGTGTACTAATCGTGCGATCGCTCAGAACATGGGGCCTCAGGGGATTCTCAGTGATGATGAGGTGATTGCGGTTCTCAAGACTGAAGCCAAGCGCCGCAAAGACGCCATTATCCAGTACACTGATGCGGGCCGCGAGGAGCTTGCAGCTGATGAGAAAATGGAATTAGAAATTATCCAGGGCTACCTTCCAGAGGTTATGGATAAAGATGCTATTGAAAAAATCATTCGTGAAAAAATCGTAGCACTCGGCGGAACTTTGGATCCTACGGTGAAAGGTAAATTCATGGGTGAGCTCATGGGCGAATTGAAAGGCAAGGCAGATGGGGGCGATGTGAAGGAAGTACTTGATATGATTCTGAATGCTTAATAAGATGCAGATTATTAATTTTTTAATCAATAATAAAAATATATGTCATCAATTATTAAAATTCTCCTCTATGCAGCGCTGATTCTCGGTGTGGCGTATCTCGTTCCAGGTATAATGGTCGGGGCCTTTTGGCCAACAGCAGTGATTGTTGGATTGGCGTTTGCTCTCTTGAATGCCATTGTTCGTGCAATTTTGCCTGATAACCTCGTGTTTGGAATTGTAGCTTTTATTCTTAATGCCGTAATATTCTGGTATATCGGTGTATTTGTAAATGATTTTGATGTTACGGGGTATGGTGCGGCAATTGTAGGATCATTCTTGGCGTCAATTGGAGTGTGGCTTATTAATGAGGTGTTGTAGATACATATAAAAATTCTTATGGCATTATTTCGTAAAGACCCTGT
>Ga0114955_1001387_pt1 | contig 11109 bp, 7 predicted proteins | sample Porto_5metaG_FD_87302 | JGI IMG/M metagenome (GOLD analysis project Ga0114955, IMG submission 87302) | Marine algal microbial communities from Porto, Portugal - Porto_5 metaG | ecosystem: Host-associated > Algae > Red algae > Unclassified | place: Portugal: Porto | collected 2015-02-02 | reverse complement strand
ATTGACTACCACGCGATCGATATGACCAAAATCCGCTGCGAACGCATCAAACACCTCGAATATCGCATCGTAATCACTGACATCCAAAACACGGTATTCAATACGAATATCAGGATACTGCGCCGATAGCTCGGTTTTTAAATTTTCTAAACGATCAGTACGGCGGGCGCAAATGGCAAGATTATAACCAAGTTTTGCAAAGAGTCTTGCCATACCCTCACCCAATCCAGAGCTTGCGCCAGTGATTAAAATCGTTTTGCCGCGGCCAACCTGCTGCTTATTTAAACCTTTAAGATAACGCGCCGGCTGAATGGCACTAAATAACTGATTTTTATGGTGGTTAGCGCTACTGGTCACTAAGTTTATTAATTTATTTTTCATAAACCATCCTATTGGTATTGATATAAATGAGGTCGACTGTCTATCATAACGTAAATCTACAGAGTAAGTTTAGCAGTTATAGCCTAAAGCAAACACGCAAGCAACCTAAAGCAGCATAGAATTAAACTAATTTAAAGATAGTGATGAAAGCTCATGTAAGAAAGCGGCTACCTATTTACAGTAACCGCTTTATGATGTTTTTAAGTAGCTTCTTAATTATTGCTTTAAGATTTCATTTATTACTTTTTTAGCGCCAAGTCACAAAGCGTTTGCCTTCAGCAAATAAATGACTGTATTCGTTCAAAGACAACAGGCGACTCCGTTCATTTTTAAGTGTCAGCGATGTCACGCCAGTGTTGACCAAGCTTTTATTGATTTGATACGCGGTCGAGCTGCCTTGTTGCAACAACTGGGCGGTAATCGCAGCGATGATACCACCTGAGGTAAACACCAACACCGTACTATCAACGCCTAACTGCAAATTGGCAACTTGTTGACGTACTTGCTCAAGCGCTTGCTTTGCGCGCTCATTAAACTGTAGCCAGCTTTCGATATAATCGCTGTCGTTTTCGCCCGCATGCCAACGCTGCATCGCGTCGTCAAACAACTCTGCCAGCCGTGTGACTGGCACCTCTGCTTTAGCAATCTCAGCAGCAATTCCCACACGGCTAGAAAAAGCAGGATTGGATTTTATCAGTACATCTTTATGATTAAACTCATCAAACTGCGGCAGTACATAGCTATCAGGCTCATCTAAATTGATGGCAGTTACGCTTGGTTTTTCGTTACTCTCGCCAAAAGATGACTGATAACTTTGCCAAAAATGGCGGGCAGAATCTTGCTGCCTAACCAAACTACCGCTAAAAATCGCATCGATTCGGCGCTGGGTCGTTGCATAATGCTGACCCAGCATTTGCGCCTGCATACTACCAAGCTCTGAGAGCTGGTCATAATCCTCTTGCCCAAATGACGCTTGACCATGACGCGCTAAAAGTATGGTTGTCATAAAACATTGCCTTATTAATCGTACTTTTCTAAGTTTTTTAGATTGAATCAACGGCTATAAATTTGTGCATTTACTATGCGTTTAAAGCGCTTATTCTTTAGCTTTAGAAGTATTTTGTCCAAAATAGCTTTTTGGTAAAATGCCCTTGATAACTGTTTGAATCGGACTTGGCAGTTGCTCGATCATCGACGCATCGACGCCCATATCTTGCAGATGCGGTTGCACGTGGCTTATAAATAAAGCTTCGCCTTCATACTGAGCAATCAGCTTGAGACATTTAGCATGTAAGACATGGACGATAATCCAAAAGTTCTTAAAAGCTGGATTGCTGGTTTGTTTATTATAATAACGATAATAAATCTGCTGCACGATACCGGCTAGGCGAAATAGTCCAAACACTTCATAAAACGTCCAGTTGTCTATCTTAAGGCCCGTCTTTTCAAGATAATAGGCCACTACTTCATCACGGGTCATCATGCCCTTTAAGTGCGTTGGCTGGCGGCGTGATTGCTGCATGATGATGTTATCATCTTCTTCAATCCAATACGCTAACGCGCTACCCAAATCCATCAAAGGATCGCCTAAGGTAGCCATTTCCCAATCGAGCACACCGATGACCTTGGTCGGATCATCAGCCGCCAAAATCACATTATCAAAGCGCCAATCGTTGTGAATAAGGCAGGTTTTACTATCGGCAGGCGTGTGTTTACCAAGCCATTGTCTTACCAAGGCAAAGCTTGGCACATTGGGCGTTTTGGCTTTGACATAACGCTTATCCCAGCCCGTCACTTGGCGCTCACAATAACCTTCGCCGCGACCAAGATTTACCAAATCAGGGTGCTTGGTATAATCGACTTCATGCAACTCAATCAAAGCATCGATGACGTTGGTACATAACTCGCGTGTTTGCGCTTCGTTTAAATCAACGCCTTTTGGCAAGTTAGCCCGCGGAATGATACCTTCCATTCGCTCCATGACATAAAAATCTGCGCCAATAACGTCTTCATCAGTACAGAGCGCGACCATTTTTGGTACATACGGATAAGCGTCCTTTAAAGCTTTTTGCACGGTATATTCGCGCACCATATCATGTGCCGATTTGGCCTTGGTGCCTTTTGGCGGACGGCGTAAAATTAAATCTTGGCTGTCACCTTCGCCTTCATATTGCAGCCGGTAAGTCCAGTTTGAAGCGCCACCTGAGAATTGGGTAACAGTTGGATCGCCCTCTACGTCAACGCCTTGCTCGCGTAGCCAGTTGCTGACCGCTTTGGCGTCAAGCTCTTCGCCCTCGCGCACTTCGCCGCCTTTATCTAGGACTTTATTAACGGTTTGATTGTCAGCATCAGTATGGTTGGCATGATGTTCAGTTGCCATAAGACATTCCTTATCGTGTGGTCGTTTATTTTTTACCAGTTACTTATTGTTTATAAAAGCTTAAGAGTTAAAAATTCACTATCAAATCATTGATAGTGAATTTTTGGTCATATAATTTAAATGACAATGTAGCCGACTTTTTAAGATTTAGCAGGTTTAGACGAGCGGCTAAAACCTTGACGTTTTAATTCTAATTTGGCAATCATGGTTTTATGCACTTCATCAGGACCATCGGCTAAACGTAGTGCGCGAGCTTGGGCAAAGAAAGCAGGCAACATCGTATCTTGACAAACACCCATGCCACCGTGAATTTGAATCGCCATATCAACCACTTCTTGCAAGACAGTCGGCGCAACCACTTTAATGGCAGAGATTTCAGTTAGGGCCGCTTTGGTCCCCTTCGCGTCCATTTTTTGCGCCGCGTATAAAGTCAGCAGGCGTGCTTGGTCAATCTTAATACGCGCCTCAGCGATACGCTCAAAGTTACCCCCTAATTGCAGTAGTGGCTTACCAAACGCGGTACGCTGCATACCGCGCTTAACCGCGAGCTCAAGAGACTTCTCAGCAGCACCAATACAGCGCATGCAATGGTGAATACGACCCGGTCCTAAGCGACCTTGTGCAATCTCAAAGCCCATACCAGGCCCACCGATAAAGTTATCAGATGGCACACGTACATTGTTAAAGCTGACTTCACCATGGCCGTGCGGCGCATCATAATCGCCAAATACCTTTAACATACGCTCGATGTTAACGCCTGCGGTTTTTGCTGGCACCAAGACCATCGAATGCTGATGGTGACGGTCTTTATTCTCATCAGGAGTATACGCCATGACAATCAAAACATCGACCGCAGGGTCACCAAGACCCGATGACCACCACTTGCTACCATTGATAACAATCTCATCGCCATCGACGACAGCTGTCGCTTGCATATTGGTGGCATCACTTGACGCCACATCAGGCTCAGTCATACAAAATACCGAACGCGTTTTACCTTCTAATATCGGCGTGAGCCATTTATCTTGCTGCTCCTGTGAGCCATAACGCCATAACAGCTCCATATTACCGCTATCAGGGGCATTACAGTTAAAGACATAAGGCGCAAGCAAACTGCGACCGGTCAGCTCGGCAATCGGTGCATAATCAGTAACCGAAAGCCCTGCGCCAAGCTTATCATCAGGCAAAAACAGATTCCATAAACCCGCTTCACGCGCTTGTTTACGTAGGCTCTCATACTTTTCTGGCCAATGCCATTTGGTCCAATCGCCGTCTGGATTTTGCGCATGGCAATCCGCCCAAAACTGTGCTTCTATGGGCTCGATTTGGGTTTCGATAAACTCTTTGACTTTGGCATGCACGGCTTGACCATGTTCGCTGGCGGTAAACATTAATGTGTCGGTAGACATAGTTGACATCCTTTTCTTTACTGATGATTAATGGCTCATAAAATTCACATCAAGATTCTATATATCAATAATTTATATATCGAGATTTCATAAAAAGATTAATGAGACTTTATAGTGTACGTGCGTATACTCTGTTTTATCTGCCCCATTTATAACACAGCATTTGCGATTAAACAGCAAAAAAGGCGCGACTCGCTAGGACACGCCTTTTACAAAATGCAAACAATGCACGATTCGCTGTTGAAATACTAGAACGCTAGCTATCAATTAACCTAATGATATTTAAACTTATTTTAGGATATTTAAGCGAGTGTCTAAATCAAAACGTGCCAATGCATCTGGTAACTTATCAATCGCCATGCTGAGTGTTGCTTCTGCGGCTTGTGATAAACCCAATTTTTCGGCAAGCGTTGGCTTTTGACGTGAATGCAGCGCGTACACTTCATTATTTTCCATACGCTCTAAAATATAACTGTCAGAGGTTTGCAAGCTATCAATTAAGTTAAGTTTCAATGCATCTTCTCCATACCAATGCTCACCAGTGGCGACTTTCGCAACATCCAGTGTTGGACGATAGGTATTAACGAAGTGCTTAAATAACTCGTGCGTCTGCTCCAGCTCTTCTTGGTATTTGGCGCGGTCTTCGGCGTCATTTTCCCCAAATACGGTCACGGTGCGCTTATAGTCGCCTGCGGTGAACATCTCGTAATCAACGTCATGATTTTTGAGCCATTTATGGAAGTTTGGTAATTGCGAGACCACACCGATTGAACCAATTATCGCAAAGGGTGCGGCAACGATATTGTCGGCGACACAAGCCATCATATAACCGCCGCTTGCCGCAACTTTGTCAACACAGACGGTGAGTTTTAGACCCGCGTCTTTTAAACGGGCCAATTGTGCCGCTGCCAAGCCATAACCATGAACCAAACCGCCGCCCGACTCTAAGCGTACGACCACTTCATCGCCTTTATTGGCAGTACTGATGAGTGTGCTGATTTCTTCGCGTAAATGCTTCACCGCCGTGGCTTTGATATCACCATCAAAATCAAGCACAAAAACTTGCTGCTTCTCATCGCTATTATTCTTTTTGCTTTTACTTTTTACTTTTAATGCTTGCTTGGCTTTTTTCGCCATGGTTTTCTTCAGTTGTTTAAGCGCCGCTTTACCTTGCGTCGCCTCCATCAGATCTTCACGACGTTGCTCTTGGCTTTTATTGAGATGGATAACTCTTAGCTCAACAGGATTTTTAGAAGGATGAAAAAGCATGAGCAGGATTCCTTGATAGTTGAAATAAATAATTTTAATAGATAATTGAAGTGGTTTTAATACGGTTTAATAAGTTAGCTTGATATGCGCACAGTGGATAGTACTTTCAAGCAAAATGACAATATTTTACCCAAGACAAATACTACTGCATAAATACCACCACTACTGATACGTCCCTGCCCTTCGTTTGAACACTACTGATTGGAAGCCACAGGTTGTATAACAAAGGCAGATTAGGCATAATATGCGTTTACATCAAATTTTCTGCAGCCAACGTGATGACCATTTGTCTTATATCGCGTTATTCGTGCTTTTTTGGCTAAATACTCAAAGGCACGGCGCTTATATTACACGCTAGCGGCTGCATTATTGTATTTCGAATTGGGCTGACAACTGGATAATTATATTATGACGCAAAGCACTATGACGCATAGCGAATACCGAGACGAATATTGCGGCGCTGTAACCGAAAGCTTACTTGAGCAAACCATTAGCATCGTAGGCTGGGTACATCGTCGTCGCGATCACGGTGGCGTGATTTTCTTAGACATGCGTGACCGCGCGGGTATCTTGCAGGTCGTCGTTGACCCAGATACGCCAGAAGCGTTCGCGACTGCTGATGCGGTACGTCCTGAATATGTTTTAAAAATTACCGGTCGCGTTCGCCATCGTTACGAAGGTACTGAAAACGCTAATATGACCAGTGGTCAAATTGAGCTATTGGGCAAAGAGATTGAAGTATTGGCGAAATCTGAAACCCCACCTTTCCCATTAAATGATGAGAAAACCACGGTATCAGAAGATCTGCGTTTAAAATATCGCTACCTTGATATGCGTCGTCCGCAAATGCAAGAGCGCATGGTTTTTCGTGCTAAGGCCACCTCAACGATTCGTCGTTATTTAGACGACCATGGTTTCTTAGATGTTGAAACCCCTATCTTGACTCGTGCCACACCAGAAGGCGCACGCGATTATCTGGTGCCTTCACGCACTCGCCCGGGTAACTTTTTTGCTTTACCGCAGTCACCACAGCTATTTAAACAGTTATTGATGGTGTCAGGATTTGATCGTTATTATCAAATCGCTAAGTGTTTCCGTGACGAAGACTTACGTGCTGACCGTCAGCCTGAATTTACCCAAGTCGATATTGAGACTTCTTTCTTAAATGAAGAAGAAATCATGAATATCAACGAAGGTCTGATTAAGCATCTGTTTAAAACTATGATGGATGTTGAGTTTGAAGATTTCCCACGTATGACTTATGCTGAAGCAATGCGCGACTATGCCTCAGACAAGCCTGACCTACGTATTCCATTAAAATTGGTCGACGTTGCTGATTTAATGAAAGACGTTGATTTTAAAGTCTTTGCTGGTCCTGCCAACGACCCTAAAGGCCGCGTTGCTGCTCTACGTATTCCTGGCGGCGCGTCGCTCAGTCGTAAGCAAATCGATGCTTATACCAAGTTTGTGAGCATCTATGGTGCGCGTGGTTTGGCTTATATTAAAGTCAACGACGCCAGTAACATCAACAACGGCGTGGATAAAGAATCTGGTCTACAGTCGCCTATCATTAAAAACATGACCGATGACGTCCTAGCGAGCTTGATTGAGCGTACGGGTGCCGAGAGTAATGATATTATCTTCTTCGGTGCTGATAAAGCCAGTATCGTCAACGATGCCATCGGCGCACTACGTCAAAAAATTGGTCTAGACTTAGAGATGCTGACCTGTGAATGGGCGCCTCTTTGGGTGACTGACTTCCCAATGTTTGAAGAAACGGATGATGGCCGCTGGACGTCAATGCACCATCCGTTTACTAAGCCAAAAGGCTCAGTTGAAGAATTAAAAACCAATCCTGAATCAGCGCTTTCTATCGCTTATGATATGGTGTTAAACGGTACTGAAATCGGCGGCGGTAGCTTACGTATCAATACCCTTGAGATGCAAAAAGCGGTATTTGAAGCGCTAGGTATTGATGAGGCTGAGGCCGAAGAGAAATTTAGCTTCTTACTTGATGCTCTAAAATTCGGTGCGCCTCCGCATGGTGGTTTAGCCTTCGGTTTGGATCGCCTTATTATGCTGATGGTCGGGGCAAGCTCTATCCGTGACGTGATCGCCTTCCCTAAAACCAAAACTGCTGAAGACCCATTGACGCAAGCGCCTGCTCCGGTAGATAGCAAACAGCTACGTGAACTTGGTATCCGTGTACGCGAAAAGGCCCAGCCTGATACCAATAAACCTGCACAATAATTGGTTTAGTCATGCGCAGATATTGTTTATATTGTCCGTTATGTAATTTATCACCATGCGCATGGTCATGAATCCATATCATCTCTTCAAATTCGTGCCACTGTCTGTTTTGCAGATGCTGGCACGTTTTGTTGCTTGGGTAATATTACGCCTACCAAACGCTAGTATCATGCGCACTGTGCGTATCAATATGGCACTGATTGCGCCGTCGTTATCTGAGCGTCAAAAGCAAGCCTTAACCAAAGACATCATTTATCATCAATGTTTAACCAGTATTGAGTCTATCAAGAGTTGGGCGATGCCACCTGAATGGAGCATTGCTCAAATTCGCGACGTTTATAATAAAGAGCTTTTATTAGAAGGACTTGCCAATCCTAATGGTATGCTAGCGATTGTCCCACATCTCGGTACGTGGGAGATGATGAACGCGTGGCTCAATCAGTTTGGCGCGCCAACGATTATGTACAAACCTGTTAAAGGTGAGCTCACCAACGATTTTGTTCTACAAGGTCGCTCGCGTCTTAATGCGACACTGGTTCCGACCGATGCTAGTGGCGTCAAAGCGGTCTTTAAGACCTTAAAACAAGGCGGTTTTAGTATTGTATTGCCTGATCACGTTCCTGAACCTTCAGGTGGCGTAATTGTGCCCTTTTTTGGTATTGAAACTTTAACCAGCACATTGGCGTCAAAACTGGCAAGCAAAACCAAGTGTGCCTTGGTTGGCTTATCCTGCATACGTCGTGACGACGGGCAGGGTTTTGATATTTATTGTTATAAATTAGACGATCCAATGCTCTATGATCGTAATACCGAAACTGCTGCTCATGCGCTCAATATTGCTATGCAGCATATGATTGAAGCTCATTACAGTCATTATATGTGGGGTTATCGCCGCTTTAAACAAATCCCTTTATTAGACAACCCTTATAGGGCTGACGAAAAAGCTTTGGCTGATTTTATCAACGGTAATATCCAAAAACATGCCTTATATGATAATAAGCAAATGTCTAATGATTCTAAAGTTTAATTCTAATAAGCAACATTCGTACAATCAGTTAAGCATCTAGAGATATCGTCAATGATAGCTATGCTAATATGAGCAAGCGGTTATTTATTAGGATATTTTTTGACTGAATAATGACTGAACAAATCTTCATTGACTTTAATATGAGTACATTATGGCGACTGACGTAACCAGCCTTTCATCGACCGAGCAACTACAAACCGATCATAGCACTGCCGAGCAGCGTTATATTATTTGTATGAAATGGGGCGATAAATATGGTCCTGAGTACGTCAACCGTCTTTATAATATGGTCAGTCGCCATTTGACTTTAGATTTTCAAATGGTTTGCCTCACCGACGATAGTACTGGCATCGACCCTGCAGTTGCTTGTTATCCCATTCCAGAAATGGATTTACCAGCAGGCCCTGAACGTGGCTGGAAAAAACTGACCACTTTTAAGCCAGAGTTATATGAATTAAAAGGTGTCGCCTTATTCTTAGACATCGATATCGTTATCGTCGATAATATTGATGCTTTTTTCACTTATAAAGCTGAGTATGAAGACAGCGTCGTCATTATTCGTGACTGGAAAAAGCCATGGCGCATGATTGGCAATAGCTCGGTTTATCGCTTTAATATCGGTATGGGTTCCTATCCTAATTTGCTCGCAAACTTTGAGCGCAACTTTGAAACCATTCGCACACAGGTTCGTCATGAGCAGGCATATCTTTCTAACTATCTGCGTGAGCATCACCATTTAGAGTACTGGGATAAAAACTGGTGTGTCAGTTTTAAATATCAGTGTATTGCCCCTATCCCATTCAACTTGGTCCGTGCACCAATACTGCCTGAGGGCGCAAAAATTGTTATTTTCCATGGTGAGATTAATCCACCAGATGCCATTAAAGGCGGCGGCGGTAAGTGGTATCGTCATGTCAAACCAAGTCCTTGGTTAAAGGAGCATTGGGTATGAAGCATCATAAAGTTACCAGATCGTATCGCCTCTCTATCGTTATGATAGTTAAAAACGAAGCCAAAAACCTTGCTATATCATTACCTGCTTTACAGGGGCTAGCGGACGAGATTATTGTATTAGATTCAGGTAGTACAGATCACAGCCAAGCAGTCGTAGAGCAATACGGTGGTCAATGGCATATCAATACCGATTGGCTAGGATTTGGTAAACAGCGCCAATTAGCACAATCTTATGCAACAGGTGATTGGATTCTGGCATTAGATGCTGATGAAGAATTAACTCCTCAGCTTAAAGATAGTATTCTCGAAATTATCTCAAAAAAACCAAATGATACCGTATATGGCATTAAGAGAATTGACTGTATTTTTGGGCATGAGATTGATAATCGCTACTGGTCATTAAAAGCTCACTGGCGATTATTCCCAAGAGGCTTTTCATATAATGACAATTTAGTGCATGAATCAGTCATTTTAAATGGTGCTAACACTGGCACTCTGAATGGTTTTTTACGTCACCATACTGCTGAAACGCCCCTATTTTGGCTGCAAAAGCGTCTGAACTATGCTAAAGCATGGGCAGATGATCGTTATACTCTTGGAAAAAGAATATCGATGAGTTCGGTTATCACTCATACATTTTGGTCATTCATCAAACAATATTTAATTGATGGGCGTTTTTTAAAAGGCAGGTATGGTTTAATTTATTCATTGCTATTTACACAATATACTTTTAATAAATACGCCATTTTATACGACCTTATTCATAATAAAGCAGAAGAAGCCTTTATTAACGCTGTTGATACAACTTCACAATTAGAGACAATTGACCTTTCAAGAAAACAAAGTACAGTCTCTTTAGTGATGATTGTCAAAAACGAATCTAAGCATTTGAAAGCATGTTTAGACACAGTCTATGATATTGTTGATGAAATCATTATTTTAGACTCTGGTAGCATAGACAATACTCAGAAAATTGCTGAAGATTATGGAGCTAAATGGTTTATTAATACGGATTGGCAGGGCTTTGGAAAACAACGTCAGCTAGCTCAAAGCTATGCAAGTAGCGATTATGTACTTGTATTAGATGCTGACGAGCGTTTAGATCAAGAATTACGTGTGTCAATTGTTAGTATATTAAATAAACCTTTACAAAAGGATAAGGTATTCAGCGTCGCACGTGTGAATCAGTTTTGTGGAGTAGAGGTGCAAAAACGCATTTGGTATACAGATAAATTAGCTAGACTATATGCAAATCAGTCTTTTAAATACTCTGACTTAGAGGTACATGAGTCCTTAGATCAAAATGGTACACGTAGTGAAGTATTAAGCGGTTATCTACCTCATATCACTAATGATAACTTACATCACTTTTTAGTTAAAAATATTCGTTATAGTCATGATTGGGCAAAAGAAAAGCATCAAGATGGTAAAAATATTCT
>Ga0114955_1001379_pt1 | contig 11151 bp, 14 predicted proteins | sample Porto_5metaG_FD_87302 | JGI IMG/M metagenome (GOLD analysis project Ga0114955, IMG submission 87302) | Marine algal microbial communities from Porto, Portugal - Porto_5 metaG | ecosystem: Host-associated > Algae > Red algae > Unclassified | place: Portugal: Porto | collected 2015-02-02 | reverse complement strand
GCGGTGCAGGATGGGGGGGAGGACGAAGGGCAGGGAGTGGGGGAAGAAAGGGTTTGCGAGGAGCTGAGGGACGTCCGTCGAGGCACAGTTCCCGCACTTTAACGCCACGGGCATCCCTTTCTGGCCCTGTCAGAGTCCTTGGGCAGCCTTGCACGGCCGAGCGGAGCGAGCCAATCAGCTGTCGATTTGCGTTGCCAGATAGCCGGCGATCCGCACAAGGCCTGGCGTCCAGATCGACCTCGGACGCCGAGGCCGGTCAGCTGCTTTCCTGACCATCCCGTGCTGACAGTGATCTCGCCTGAGTGCACCGGGGGCAGGTCCCCTCCTGAATTCGTGAAATTGCATCATTACAGTGATACACAAGCCTGGGACTTGGCCGTGCGAGCTTGATTCTCGTTGTCTTAGCAGTGGGACATGCCATCCGAACCGAATAATTGTGTCGCCAGATCCCCGACCTGCTATTCCAAGTCGTAGGCTGCGGTTTCGATGGGTCACCACACTGTGTCGCCCCCAAATTGCCTGAAAGTAAACAAAGAAGCGCGATGGCGGAACCGACGACGATCGCATCAGTCGACCACTAGAGTCAGAGGTGCTGTAAATCCTGCTTAGAGCTGGGTGGTCGGTACTTATTAGGCAGCGGTGGCCGTCGAGGAAGTGTCTGAGCTTAAGCACGCTCCACACAACGCCGAGGCACTCGCGTTCCGTCGTGGCATACTTTCTCCAAGCAGGGCTGAGGCCATGGCTCCAATAGCCAACTGGTAATCTAGTACCGTCATGTTGCTCTTGCAACAAGGTGCATCCGAATTGGTCGACGCAGGCGTCGACGTCAACAATCATTTGGCCTTTGGACTTTGGCGAGGCCAAAATTGGGGGTGCGAGAAGCGCTTGACATATGTCGTCAGACGCCGCAAGGGCTACGTCGAAAGGCTTCGTTAAGTCCGGGAGGATGTCAGCACGGGTCATCGCGTTGAGCGGCTTCGCTCGCTTAGCAAAGTCCTTGACGAAGTGTCTATAGACGTTACACGTCACCAAGAAGGTTTTTTGCTGGGTATTGGTGGTGGGGAACGAAGCGTGTTTCAACGCCTCGAAGTTCTTGTTATGAACATGGAGTTGACCCGGTCGGACAATATGTCCAAGATACTCGACTGCGTCGGAGAACCAGATGCATTTCTCAAGATTGAGAGTGACACCGGCTTTACGCAACCGCGTTAATACCACATCAACGTCCTTGACGTGTTGTTCTGCGGATGCATAAAGGATGATGACATCATCTACGTAGACGAGGAAAAGATGTCATTTGAGGCCAGACAATATAATGTCAAGGGCCCGCTGAAAGGTAGCTGGGGCCTTGGTAAGCCCGAATGGCATTGATAGCCAATGGAAAATTCAGCGTGCGTTGAAAACGCAGTCTTATCTCTGTCGGCCGGGCGTCGGGGCACTTACCAGTAGCCGGCCGGACAGTCAAGCGAGGTGAAGATCTGCGCATCTCCTAAAGATTCGAGACAGTCCTCCGTTTGGGGAAGGGGATAGGCATCCTTTTTGGTGATGTTGTTGAGTCGTTTGTATTCGACACAGAAGCGTGCTTGGCCATTTTTCTTTCGCACGATGACGACGGGGCTTCCCCATGCACTATGGATAGGTTCTATAGCCTTAAGCTTCAGCATCTTGTTGATTTTATCAGCCATGATCTGCCGTTTGATTGGCCCCGTGCGATACGGTAGTGCCCGGATGGGTGCGGCATCCGTTGGGGTGACAATGGCGTGCTCGGTGGCATGGATAGTACCGAGGGTGCCATCCCACGACTCAGAATGCGTGCGTAGCATTTCCCGGATTTGCTTGTGCAAATGCTCCGGTGCCTCGCTGAGGTCAACATCCTCGGCAGGGTCGTCGGAAGTTGATGGGTCCTGACCAGTTGGTCTGTTTTTGGTTGCCTCCTCCTCCGTTATGGCGGCCAACATAGGCCCTTGGAATGGTTCGGCGAACCCGAGGATACTGTTCTTTCCAATTATGGCCTGGCCCGGCCCAAAGTTGCTAACCATAACCAACAATGGTTCACCGGGCTTGACGAGCGCAATTCCACGGGCGACTGCGACCGACTTCTGCCTGCATAGGCGAATGTTGGGCGAGATGGTGACAAGACTAGGGGTGGCACAGGTTTCCATAACCCATTCCTCCATTCGTCCTTGGACGCGGACTTGGCGACATGCCCGCACTTTAGCACGTTAATCTTCCCAGGACCGTTCCCAGTGTTGGTGAGTAGGTTGGCAAAGATAGGCGTTCGCCTTTGGTTCCTGGTGACATCACCGACGTCTTCATTCCACAAGACCTTCTTCAGGCGTATGAAGATAGCCTCCACATGGATATCCATGAACTCGGCACCAAGGATACATGGCACCGATAGGCGTTCGGCGACAAAACAAAAAGTCCTGTCGAAGACCTTGGCGCATCCGACATCTATGTACAGATGCACAGCATAGTTTGCTACGAGGCGGTTGTTGTTGGCGTCCTTGATGCGAGGTGTTTGCTCAATATTTTCAGGATAACTTTGCCAGTTGGCCGGTAGGACATTGCGTCGGACCGAGTTAATGCCGGCACCGGTGTCCAAGACAGGTCGACAGCTGTGCATCGCTCGTTGGCAGCGGAAAATGGTGGCCGCGATCTCATAGTGCCGGTGTGCACGGCTTAGAATCCTTGTGACTTTGCGGCTTTCACCAGTTGGTGATGAAGCGCCGGGCATCCGACCAAGGGGCCCCCGGCTCACTCGTTTTCCGAGTCGGTGGACTGTTGCTGTGGCTTTCAGCGGTTGATGTGGCATCCTCCGTTACGAATTTTATGGCAATAAAAGGATTGCGGCGTTCACGCGGTCGATACGGCTCAGCGCATTGGGCAGCGAAGTGACAGGGTTTGTTACAGTTTTAGCAGATATCGGTCCTCGACTGAGGCGACTCCTTCGGAGGAGGAGAACGTGACCGGGCCCGCGGTGGGGTAACCGGAAAGGGGCGGTCAACATTGGTGTGCCGAGTTGGCATGGGCGAGGCATAAGCCACTTTTGTCGTCTTCAGAGGAGGCAGCTTAAGCGACATCCGAAGCTTGTTGATCCCGTCCCAATACATCTGGGCAGCGGAGATGGTGTCTGCCAGTGTGCGTTTGGGTAACTGCCCGTCCAACACACTGACAGGAGATTGGATAATCCCGGACAAGCCATTGATGAATACATCCTTCACGTCTTGGGCGTGGAATACGAGATCTAAGCGGTCACATTGCGTCTCAACTCGGAGCCCAACGGCTGTGAGCGACTTGCTATCGGGTTGGCGCATTGTAATTATGTCGTGGTAGGCGGAGGCCATTCCGGAGTGAGTGGCGTACTTGGCTAGGAGCCAGATAATAGGAGCACCATAGGTGCGGATCGCATAAGTGCGATGCCCAGTTTTAGAGTTCAGGGCGCTCGAGAAGGCTCGTTTGGAAGCGCCTGACAGACGAAAGGCCAGGAGAGGAAGGGCTTGTCCATGCGTGAGACCGGCCGCGTCACAGGCACGACGAAAGGTCGTTAGAAAAGTGAATACACCAAGGAGGCTGGTGCCCGTGAACGGCTCTTGCCCTTGGAATGCGCCGTCCAGGCAGCGGTTCATCTTATGCTTATGCGTTTTCTCCACTAGGGAGGGTGCCAGGTACAGATCACCTCGGATCAGGAAGTAGGTGCGATATTCCAATAGTGACTTGAAGCGGCTGTTGAAGGGTCTAATGACCTTATGCCGATCGGCTTTCTCCAACTGCTTCTTAGAGTCGTGACGACTCTTGTACGGGCCCGGGAAAGATTGTCGAGATTCGGCGTCCTATGACGTGTCCGAGGACTCGGGGCTTGAGCTCGACGACGGAGAAGACGGGAAACCCTGAGATTCTTCGGAGTCGGAAGACGAAGAGGAAGTCATCCCACTGGAAGGGCTTGACTGGTTCGGGGCCGACATGTTGGCGTTCTCAACTGAGGAGGTTGAGCGGGCCAACTTGGTCTCCGTGCGGATCTTACGCAACTTCTTGCGAAGTTTACGCGCTCGATCCCGACGTTCGGTCGCTTTGCCAACTGACTCCGGACGAGAGGAAGACGACTCGCCCCCCTTAAGATCGACCTTGACTTTAGTCGGGCTCTTCGTCTTGCGACGCGACTTTTCCGCCCAGGCATCAGACTCGATGTCCACCTGGCCCATAGCCTCCACGTTTGCGATCCGGGTGTCGTTCGCATCCGCTAATGAGCGGTTAGTCGCTCGTTAGGCCATCAGACGGAGACAGAGTGTCTCCACCTCCGCCTTAAGGCTCTCCGCATCGAGCGGTTGGCCAGAGGCCGTCGCATTCAACGCGGGTGATCCCGAGAGGGAACCACCTAGGGTGTTGGCGTCGCGCATGTTCGAACGAACGCCTCCCGGAGTGACGTAGTCGGAAGGCAGGGCGTTGCCCTCACCCTTCCCATTGCCACGTTGCCCATCCACGCCACCAGGGTTCATTGCTGAACCGGTACAGTGCCAACCGAAGCGCCCCGCGCTCCTATTGGAGATCACCACCCACGACGCCCAGCGTCGTGGCACACACAAGTGGGAGACGCGCCCTACCCGTCAAGCCAATGGGTGCAGTACCCGTCACCGTTCCACCTGGCAACAAGAGACAGCTCTCGGGCACCGCGTGCAGATGCACGCGGCAGGCGAGAGTATCCCCTGCTGCTCCACTAAATGTGGTATTAATCACGTTGGTTAACCAATACATAGCGACCGACCGTAGACGCACGAAAAAGCGAACACTATCGCCCAAAGAGCGAGGAAGAAGAACCTTTGTTCTTGCAACATCCAAATGGGAGCCGGGGGTGCCAGCGACGGCGAGCCCCGGTCCCATGGTGCTTTTAATATCAGACGGCAACGGGGCGGGGTCGATCGACCGAGCGATCATAAAGATCGAATAACCACCCACTTAGAGGCGACAAAAGAAAGGACAGACACACAAGACGGAAGTAACCTCCCAAGGGGCGAGCCACAAGTCAGTTCAGTCCTCCACTTGAATACCAACCAGTCAGGGTGGCTACTCAGCCAAATATCCCAAGTTTAAGGAGATATGCTACATTCACCGCCTGTCCGCTCACCTTCTGGAAGAGTTCCTCCTGCGGGGAAACCTCTATGACGGCAAAGCAGCGTACAGGGAAACGCTGCACGAGGCCTTAAAGATGGCATACAAGGTGAGAAACCACAGCAGGGACCAGTTCATCTAACAGCTGATCCTGGCGGAGCAGGTGTACCGTACCCTCGTGGGCGATGGCGCTGACGAGCCCGCGCCCTCCCCTCCCAAAACCCCGTCGGAGCGTGGATATGACAGTGAAAGCACCGACACTCGGCGGCCGAGGATGCGGCGGTGGCGACCGCCTCGGCGGCGGTGATTCACGCTGGAGCATACGGCAGCCCAACTCGCGCGCATCCAGAATCTTCCTGAAATGGGTGCTGTGCTTGGTGTCAGGGACGTGACAATCTTGACGTGTACCAAGCCCCAGTACTACTGTGACACCTCTCGTCCGCGGCGCAGGAGGATGGGCAACACTGTGCGGGCGGCACGTAGGCTTCATGGAGCACCGTGGGCTGGTCTGATGCGCTACCGGGGACCTGACGGGGAGCTGCGCGTTGGCCAAGCTGCCCTAGTCACCGAGACCGGGTCACGCGCGTGGGTGCGCCTCATCGCGCGGCGTTCCGAGACATGCCCGCCCACGGCGGATTGGGCGCTCACAAAGAAAGCCTGTGAGCGCTTGCGGTGGGGTATGCCTGTGGGTGGGGACGCGACACGCCTCGACAGCGTCGAGGCGAATTATAGTGTGCGGTGGCTGCCAGTGGATTATGACTGGGAGGATCTGTGTGAGCGGCACGGTCTGACGGTCATGCCCGACAAGGTGCCCACCGCGACTGCAGAACTGTGCTCGGCGCGCTTCTCTGTTATCGCCTTCGTTTCGGAGCGTGCTTGGGAGGAGGGTGGGTGGGAGGCGATTGACTCTGAGAATGAGAGCGAGCAAGGGTGGGTAATGTGTCTTTATCCACGTTGAGTGTCTTTCCAAAGGTCCGTCCGTCCTTCCCCCTGACACCCTACCCCACCCCCCCTCCACCCTTCCCCCCCGTTCCTTTCCAGTATAGGAGCAGGCCTGCGGGCCACAGGCGCGCCCACTGGTAGTGAGCACTTTGTTCAGGCAACGAGGGACATTCAGCACCTGCAGATCGTGCCCACGAGACGAGCTACCTGATTGGCTGCAGCAGATCGTCGTGTGCGTCGCACCGGCTGCTGCCTCTCAACCAGAGTGGTGCCAAAGGAAGAGGTGTGACCAGTCGGTTCATCGCAGCAGCACCCGTTAATGAGGCATATTCCAATTGGGGTTTCAAAACTTGGGGGAGACCTTGTTGGGTGTGCTCTTAGGCCCAGTCTTGAAGACGGGCTCTCATCATCGCTCGTCATCGGCGACTACCACCTCTTCGATCCCTCCATCGCCACCCGCCACAAAGCCATGCAAACCGCCCGCGCCACGAAGGAGACGTACACTGCCGCCGACCGTCTCCGGGGAGCCCTCTCCTACCCGGGCACCACCTTCCCGTTCGTAGAGGTCGGGCAAGCCTTCTGGTTCCACCGCTACCGCCAAGGGTGGCTCCGGGGCATAGTCCACTCCCTCAACGGAAAGACCGCATACGTGCGCCAGAACGGCCGATATTTTCCTCCCACGAGTCCCGCGCCAAGCCATTCGTTTCCCGCCGCACGCCCCCGCCCACTGCCGCGCCCGCCCGCCCTACCTCGCCCGATGCCGAATCACCACGTCGTCAGCCCGCAATCCCGTCGACATCCGCGCTGCGCCCGTCGACCACAGGCAATGGGAACGGCCGCGACCGCTCGAGCAGCCACGCAATCCGGGACCACGCAACCGCCCATGCGAGCGTTTGAAAAGGAAACGCTCTCTCAGGCCTCTGAAGCCACCATTTCGGCAGGTCCCAAAACCTTACTCGAGCGCGACCACATCCGCCCCCGTCAAGCCGCCCTCACGACCTCGCAAGCACCGCACCTGCCCTCACGCACCTTTGTAACCACAATCTGATCCCGCGGACTATACGGACGATGAAGATTTCCACACCTCGAGCAAACTTGTGCGATGGTCGGGCGGACCTTTGCGCTTGTTTCCATAGTCAAGAAACAAGCGGGGGACGTCGCCGGACAACGTAGGACGCAAAAAGGCCCAACGGGACGGTTTTGGTCAAGTACTCCCGCAACGTGCACTGGAAAATGCAACGTTTTCTTCAACGTGCGGGTGTGTACAGTACCCTGTACTATGGCGCGTCGCCAAAGAATGATCGGATCTGAGAAACGCTCACAGCAAGTCACAGCAGCTCACAGCAGCTCACAAAACAGAATTTAAAATTGCTGTGATCACCCTTGTCTCTCACAGAGCCATCCAGGAGCCCTGAGCATGCAATTCTATTTCAAAGCACGGTCACAGTACGGTCACAGCATGCTGCTGTGGAAATTGCTCCGATCCGATCAAGCTCCTGGGACGCGCCATATAGTCCAGGAATCTTTAGCGGAGTGGCACTGACACTGCACAATCCAGTGGATCATGTGTTTCCACTGAGACTGCCCAAACCAGTGGGTTGAGACCCTGCGCTTCTCTAGCTGCCTATACAGTGTTTCCCCGAAACAAGAGAGAGACCCTTGCAGTTTTACATATTAATCCCCCCTCAGGAGGCGCAGACGCCGCTCACTTCGGAGACAATCTTGTGGCTGTCGATCGCCATCTGCGGCAGTGCATCTTTTCTTCTCAGAAACGACGCATTCCAGACCTCGTACAGTACAATGTGCCTTTTCTACTCCATGTTGGTGCGACTTGGAACGGACTGGTCATCGTCGGGATACCGCCGGACTGCCCCCCGCGGGCGCGGCGGCGGGCTCGGACGTTGCGGGCGGGTTCCTCTCCCAAGGCAACAGCTCTTTGGATGCGGGGGACGAGGAGGACGAGTCGAGGTGGCGGTCGGGCCTGAATGGGCGCTCGGTGACGAGAGCGGCGAGCAGTCACTCCCCCGTAAGGGGGCGGTAGGGCTGCAGCGCCCGCTCTGGCGTCAGCGGCCGGTCGGGGGCGAGCAGCCGGTAGGCGTCAGCGCCCAATCGGGTGCCAGCGGCTGCTCTGGCGTTAGCGGCCGCTCTGGCATCAGCGGCCGATCTGGCATCAGCGGCCTTTCGGACGTCAGCGGCCGCTCTGGCGTCAGCGGCCGCTCTGGCTTCAGAGCCCGCTCGGGCGTCAGCGGCCGCTCTGGCGTCAGTGGCCGCTCGGGCGTCAGCGGCCGCTCTGGCGTCAGCGGCCGCTCGGGGCGGTCGGGAACGAGCGTGGACAGTGGTACCAGCGGACGCCTATGGGCCGCGTCCGCGTCTGGCGCTTGCCGTCGGCCTCCTCGTTGCGCGTTGCGTTGACGTCGCCGACGCTGGGGCTCCGTGTGACCGCCTCTGTCGGCAACGTGTCGCTCGGCGGTGGGGGAGTCGGCCGGGTGGCGAGCCGCGGCTCACCGCGGGGGCCGCCGCCACCCGCGCCGTGCTTCCGCCGTCCATTGTTGCCGTTGCCGCGCGCGCGGCGGCGGTGTGGTGCGCCACTGAGGGGGCGGGGGGGGCGTGGGCCGCTGACGCGCCGCCGCGCCACCGCCCCGCGTCTGTGCCGTCGCGGGAGGCTGACGCGATGTTTCTCGTCGGGCTGATGCGCACCATCCTGCGCGTGTCGGCGGCGGGGTGGCGCGGGGAGGGCGGGGGGGGCGTTGTAGGTGGCGCCACGGGCGCTACCGTGGCGGCAGGCTCTGCCGACGCGACCGCCACTGGCAGCCCTCTGCCGGCCATCCTCGATGGCGACGCGGCGGCGGCTGAAGAGAAAATCCCGTCCAATGGAGTGGGCATGACCGACGATGTGCATTTTGGCTCCGTTTCGGTCGCGCGCCTGCCCCCCCGCCGCGCGCCCGTGAAGCGGCCGAAGGGGCTCGGGGGTGGCTATGTCGCCGCGGGTGCAGCGTCTGCGGCGCACCTCGCGTAACAGTAGGCGACCGATGCTGACGCGGCAGCGGCAGCCATCGTGGCGCTTATAGAGATCTCGAAGACGGGGAGGGGGAATCTCGCGCTGCTGGCACCGTCCGCGGTTGGGGCGGCAGCAGCTCCGGCGTCGGCGACGGTGCTCTCCTCGGCTGCGGCCGCTGCCACCGTGGCCGGGGCCGCCGCTGGTGCCACGGCCGCTCGCGGCACCCCCCGCCTTTGCCTCGTCCTCCCCTTCGCCCTCGGCGACGAGAGCGACGATGGCCGCTCGTCGCGCGAGCGCGGCCTCTACTCCCCCTCGTTCAGCCTGGGGTGTCCCCCCCGCGCTCGCGGCGAGCGTCGAGCGCCTCGTCGTGGCTGAGTCTATTTGGTGCGGTTGTCACGGCGAATGATCCGTGCGGCAGCGTGGTGGGGGGGCGGGCCCTCAACACGTTTGCCGGCATCTCGGAGCGAGGGGGTTTGGCGCTGCGGATGGGGCACTGGCGGGGGCGGCGAAGCACGTCGAGCTGCCGCCGCCGGCGCCGCCGCCGTGATATGGGGATGCGGTCGGGATAGAGGCAGGGGTGGGGATGTGAGTCGGGCGGCAACATCGATTGTTCGACGCACCATTTTTTCGGAGTCGTGCTCGTCATCTTGTCCTGGACGCAGCCGCCCTCACGGGTCTCATGTCGGGGGTTGGGAACGGGTAGTGCGTGGCAGGCTCGCTCAAGCCGCCCAGAAGGTAGCACAAGCGGCAGCGATGGGAGCAAAAGCTGCGCTGTACAGCCACAAAGTTGGTCCTGTGTCCTCACCGGCCACCAAAGTGTAGCAGAAAACGAGAACAGTACGCAGGGCATTCGAATGCACGATTCATATCGATGTCACCGGCGTTCCACGCTCGTCTCTACAAAAGAGCACCCACCCAGTAGGAAAGCACTCTCAAAGCACCGCCACTCGCATTTCCCTTGCCCCACACCCTCATCTACAACCCCGGTCGCCGAAGCACACGCACGCCTCGCGCTTCAGTCTTGCATTGCGTCCGCCGCGCGGGAGTTGCGCTCCCGCTGAGCGACGGGTGCAGGAGCCATTTGAGACTCGGGCAGCGTGCCGCTGCCCGACACGTTGGCCGGTCGCGAGGTGGCGGCGGCGTCCAAGCGGGCGGCGCGCGACGCCGCGTGGCGCGACGCCGACGGCGCCCGCGCCACCTGTGTAGCGGAGCAGGCGGAGTGGCGGCGCTCCGCCGCCGAGCGGAGGGAGGCTGCGGCGCCGCGGCCCATGTGCACGGTCGGCGGACGCACGGACATCACTTCGGGCTCCTCGCACGGGGACGCGCAGGAGGCGGAGTCGGCCGGAGGGCGGTGGGGGCGCATCGGCCGCCCCGGCTGTGAAGTAGGCGTCAGCAGCGGCGGCGGCGGAGGCGGCGTCGGGTGTGGCGGCGGCTGCAGCAGTGGTGGCGGCGGGCTCGATTGGTCGCCGCGCCGGTTCTTGCCGTCACGCGTGTTTGTGGCTCGGGGCCACGGCGGCAGGCGGCAGTCCGAAGCCCCGCTGCCGCTACACGCTTTTTATCTCTGACGGAGAGAGTGGGAGCGACAGCGACAGGTCGGCGGAGGAGGCGGCCGCAGAGGTGTGCGCGCAGCCGCGTCTGCGGGCGGCCGGGCGGCAGCGGTCGAGCCCCGCGGCGGCCGACAACCACGACGCGGAGCGGCGACACAAGCACCAGCGCACGGCGGTTGGGGGGGGAGGGGGCGGCAGTGCAAACGCCGAGGCGAGCGCCGCGTCTGGCATGCCCCTGGGGCGCGGCGCTGCCGCCCGCGACCGCCGGACGACGCGCAGCCGGCCGAAGTGGCTCGGGGCGGCGGCGGCGTCGGCGGCGGAAACGTCTGACACCGCCGCCGCCGCCGCCAGGGTTACCGCCCACAGCGTTGCGGTGTGGGGGTTTCCCACGCTGCGGGCGCGCGCGTGCGCGTCCCGGCGGGGGGATAGCTTCGGCGGCGGCCACGTCGGATGCCGTCCTTGTGACGGCCGGCGGTGGCAGCGCCAAGGTAGGTGACCCGCATGTCGGGCGGGGGGGGTTCTCTGTCAGTGGGCATAGTGAAAGTGGGGAGGGGGGGG
>Ga0114955_1001375_pt1 | contig 11161 bp, 11 predicted proteins | sample Porto_5metaG_FD_87302 | JGI IMG/M metagenome (GOLD analysis project Ga0114955, IMG submission 87302) | Marine algal microbial communities from Porto, Portugal - Porto_5 metaG | ecosystem: Host-associated > Algae > Red algae > Unclassified | place: Portugal: Porto | collected 2015-02-02 | reverse complement strand
TTTACTTTGATTCTCTGGATCGTCAGGTCGATCGACCCCGCTTTACTACTTCCGTCATATCAAAGCACCGTGGGCCCGGGACTCGCCGTCGTCGGCACTCCCGGTTCCCCATCGGATGTCATCCACACAAAGGTTCTTCTTCCTCGTCCCTTGGACGATAGTGTTCTCTGTATTGTGTGTCTACGCTCGGTCGCAACAAACCAGGTTAACTAACCAACGTCATTGATCCCACATTTGGCGGAGCAGCAGGGGATACTCTTTCCCACCGTCGTGCAGCTGCACGCGGTGACCAAGGGCTGTCCCTTGTTGCCGAGTGGCACTGTGACGGGTTTCTATCCAATTGGATTGGCGCGCTAGGCGTAGCCGCCCAACTGTGCGCCGCGACGCGGGGCGTCGCGGGTTTCGATCTCTGACTGAGAGCGCGGGGCGCTCTTAGTTGGCAACTTTGCCGGTTGAGATATGTCCCCTGGAGGTGCCGACGGGCAACGTGGAGATGGCAAGGGTAAGGGCAGCGCCCTGCCTGCCGGCTACGTCCCGCCGGGCGGCGTGCGCGCTAACGCGGGCAGCGCCCAAGCCACAGGAGGAACCCTCCCTACTCGACCTGCGTCGTCTGCGAGTGTGGAAGCACTCGAACACGACGTGGCGAGCCTCAAGGCGGAGGTGGAGTCACTTCGTCTCCGCCTGACGGCCCAAGAGGAGACCAACAAGTCGCTGGAGACCGTTAACGACGAACTGGCTTCCAGCCTGGCGACTTTGAGCGACGCAGTCCAAGACATGGAGGACACGGAGCCTAAGTCGCGTCGTAAGACGAAGGACGACTACAAGCGCTATTCCAAAGGTAAGGAGCCGTCGCCCAATCGTAACCTGCCGGATGGCAGTGCGACGAACCGTCGGGATCGTGCTCGCATCCTCCGTCAGGAGCTGCGACAGATCGAGAATGAGACCAAGTTGGCCTGCTCCGCGGCATCACGCGTGGAGAACGCCACAGACATGGACTCGGAAACGAGTAGCTCACCCACGGGGATGAGTCCGTCACAGTCGCCCAGTCCAAGTGGACCCTCGGGCCCTAGTTCGCCTTCGTCGTCAGACCCTGGGAACGTGTCCTACGACACGGACTCGGACACGGCGACGCACCGACCTCGCCTCGGCACGTATCAAGGCCGACGTAAGTCTAAGACGCAGTTGAAGAAAGCCGATCGGCTTAAGGTCATCCGACCCTCTAACAGCCGCTTCGCGTCCCTATTGGACCATCGCACGTATTTCCGAGGTCGACGCGACCTTGCTTACCCTCCCTCCCTTCAGGAGAAGGCTCACAAGATGAATCGACGCCTTGATGGCGCGTTCCCAGGGCAAGAGCTGTTTACGGGTGCGCATCCGCTAGGTGTTTTCACCTTCCTCACCACGCTCCGTCGCGCATGCGATGCAGCCGGCCTGGCCCATGGCCAGGCCCTCCCGTTGCTGGCGTTCCGCCTGTCCAGCGCCGCTAAGAAGTCTTCTCAAGCGCGCTCAATATCCGATCGGGTAACCACAAGTTCGCCTTGCGCACCTACGGTGACGCCATCAACTGGCTGCTAGCCAAGTATGCCACACATTCAGTAATGTCTGGTTCCTACTTCAACATCATCACGATGACGCAGCCCGAGAACGAGGCGCCAACAGTCTTTGTGCTTCGCGTTGAAGCCCAATGTGACCAACTCGACGGTCTCTTCGACGTCCAAGACGTTAAGTACGTGTTCATCAATGGGTTATCTGAGATCATCCGATCGCATGTTCGCGCACTGGACGGCTAGTTCCAAGACCGCACGCACGTTGGCCGACACCATCTCGGCCGCCCAGATGTCCTGGGAAGGAACTAACAAGCTCCGTCAGTCCCTCAAACCGCCGCGTACTCAACTGAGTAAAGTCTCCTACGCATCTCCGATGCCGACGCGCCCGGTCAATGTTGACCGACCGTTCCCGGTTACCCAACCGCCGGCCCGGTCGCGATCGCCCCTGCCCCCGGGACGAACAGACATTTGTTACAACTGTAACAAGCGTGGACACTTCTAGGCCCAGTGTGCCGAGCCCTACCGGCCCCGTGAGCGCCGACCGGCAGCTACTCACGCAGTGCGCGCCGTCGCTAATTACGATGCACTAAGTGCCGAAGAGTCAAGCGACTCGAAAAACGAGTACGCCGGGAGCCCCGTGTTGGGTCGCCCAGCTCTCTAATGCCCGCTGGCACCAAGTGCAAAGTCTCCCGGATCCTGAGTCCGTCAAGCTGCCTCTATGAGATCGCGGCGACCCTTGGCCCTTGCCAACGTGCCATGCACAGTTGCCGGCCTGTCCTAGACACAGGCGCGGGTCTTAACTTAGTAAGACCCACCGTGCTCCCTGCCAATTGGCGCAGTTACGCTGAAAATCTCGACCGCATGCCCCGCATCACCGAAGCCAACAACAACAGACTTGCGGCCCAGTACTCCATCCATCATTATCTGGTCGTCGGCTGTGCCAAGGTCTTCGACCGATGCTTTGTAGCCGAGAACCTCTCGGTTCCGTGAATATTGGGCACGGCGTTCATGGAACGCAATGTGGAAGCCATCCACACTCGGCTTAAGAAGGTCGTGTGGCAAGACCACTGCGGTCAAACCACTCGAGACCAACGACGCTTGCCTATCCTGGCGGTGTCCACCGCCAATAAGTGGGACCGGTCTTGGGAAGACCAACCCGCTAAGGTCCGAGCATGTCGGAAAGTCCGCTTCAAAGGACGAACAGAGGAGTGGGTTATGGCAACCTGCGCCATCCCCGGTCTAGTGACCATCTCCCCCAACATGCGCCTCTGTAGGCACAAGTCCATCGCAGTTGCACTGGGAGTCGCGGTTGTCAAACCCGATGAACCATTCTTGGATGAGATCTGCAATTTCGGCCCAGACCAAACCATTGTTCGAAAGAACAGCATCCTTGGGTTCGCTGAACCCTATCAAGGCCCCATGCTGGCCGCCGCTACCGACGAGTCTACGTCTATCGACGCACCAGAACCAAACCCAAACACTGGTGACCCCATCGATGACGTTGACCTCAGTGAAGCTCCCGAGTATCTGCACAAGCAGCTCAGGGAGATTCTATGCACACACTCCCCCACGTGGGATGGCACCCTCGGCACCATACGTGCTACAGAGCACGCCATTGTCACACCAGCTGACGCATTACCCATCAGGGCACAACGGTATCGAACGGGACCGTTCAAACGGCAAATCATTGCAGATCAAATCAAAAAGATGTTGAAGATGAAGGTGATCGAAGCAAGCCATAGTGCTTGGGCCAGCCCTGTCGTCATCGTGCCCAAAAAGAATGGCAAAGCCCGCTTCTGCGTCGATTACCGACGACTGAACAACATCACCAAGAAGGGTGCTTATCCACTCCCTCGAATAGAAGACTGTCTAGACTCCCTGGGAGACGCCAAAGTCTTCACTTCATTATACTGTACCGCGGGGTACTGGCAAGTGCCCCTCCGCAAGGTCTACCAAGAGAAGACGGCGTTCACAACGCATTGTGGTATCTACCACTGGTTGTCCATGCCATTTGGCCCGACCACGTTCCAACGTGCACTTGATATTATCTTATCAGGACTCAAGTGGCAATTGTGCCTCGTCTACTTAGACGATGTCATCATCTTCTCCGCTACACCGGAGCAACACGTCAAAGACGTTGACGCGGTCCTTACGCGACTACGCGAAGCAGGCGTCACTCTCAACTTGGAGAAGTGCACATGGTTCTCCGACGAAGTCGCATACCTTGGGCATATTGTCCGACCCGGACAACTGCACGTCCACAAAAAGAGTGTCGACGCGCTTAAGCAAGCAAGCTTCCCCAAGACCAAGACACAGCTTAAGAGCTTCTTGGGAATGTGCAACGTCTATCGACGCTTCGTCAAGGACTTCGCAAAGCGATCCAAGCCCTTGAACGCCATGACGCGAGCCAAAGTCCCTCCGGACTTGCCTAAGCCAACGGACGCAGCCCTTGCGGCTTTCGAAGACCTTCGGCAAGCGCTCCTAGAGCCGCCCATCTTAGCCTTGCCAAAGGCCAATGGGAAGATGGTCGTCGACGTTGACGCTTGCGCCGACCAGCTCGGCTGCACCCTGCTCCAAGAGCAGCCTGACTGCAACAAACTGGCAGTCGGCTATTGGAGTCGAGGTCTGAGCTCAGCCGAGCAAAACTACTCCACCACGGAGAGGGAGTGCCTTGGAGCTGTGTGGAGCGTCCTCAAGCTCCGACACTTCCTTGACGGGCACCGCTTCCTTATCCGAACGGATCATCAAGCTCTCAGCTGGATATACAGCACCACCGACTCAAGTGGACGCTTGATGCGTTGGCGGCTTCGCCTGTCCGAATACACATTAGACATACAATACAAGCCCGGTGCCTCGCACCACGCGCCCGACTTCCTGTCTAGGACAGACAACGACCAGGGGTTGTCATGGATATATCCCTGAGGGATATATCCGTGCATTATATCCGTATCCACTTCGGATACGCGCCAAGGACGCATATCCTAAATGCATTATGAGAAGGAGAGGAGAGGATATATCTATCCTGTCCGACAGAAATTGCGAGATTATATCTGATCCGTATCCCAGATATGAGCATCAGGATACAGGGATATATAAGATTATGAAACTTCTCGCGCCTGCGGAATTCTAGTTTAACGCAGTCGACCTCTCTTTTCGCGTTCCGACAATCGGGGGATTCATGTGCAAACATGTGGCATCGACAAGTGGCGATCCTGCCCGACCCGGAAGGAACCGTTCAATCACGCGACTCGACCCATTTGCGTTGTCATCAGAGTGTGACACGAGATTCAGAATGGTCATTCTCACGTCCATTTACAAAATCGGCGGGGAACCGCCTTGACGGCGACCGTTGGGGCGCACAAATCAATGGTGCATTTCAAGTCCTACTTGACGTCCATTTAGCACTCGAATAGCGTCTGGATGGCCTTCTTCTCTGGCTCTAATTGCGCTGTCTGTCGGACTTGTGCGAATATAATCGGATACGATAATAGTATCCGGATACGGATATAATCTACTTAATAATCCGGGTTTGGAGGTAGATATCCTCATCCGGATCTCAGCAAAGGGAGTTATCCGTAATCAGATACGAAGCATCGGCGTGTATCCGTATCCTATTACGGCCCGAAAAGCGTACCCTGAGAACCCCTGACAACGACGCACCACTCGACAATATCAACGACGATATTCCGTGCCTTGCATTGGCCGAGACGGCCAACGGCTTGTTGACGGGGAGGTACACAGGTACCGAGATGCCCGCACCCGGTGAGTATGACGATATCGTCGAGGCCCAGCAAACAGACGACTACTGCGTCGAGATATCGAAGCGAGTGGCTCGCCGAACGGCGAAAGCATTCTTTCAAAACGAAAGTCATGGCCTGTTCCGGCGTGCAGCTTACGGAAACCAATTGGTTATCCCGGCGAGCCTGCGAGGACGCATCCTCACGCTCGAACTCCGCGCCACATTCGCGGCCCATCCGGGCATGAATCGCATGTACTATACCATGCGGCGTCGGTACTATTGGCCATCCATGGTCACGGATATCTACAACACTATCACTAAGTGTTCGACATGCGCCCAGAACCGACTCTCATTCCGGCGCCACACGTCACCATTGACGCTGTTCCCGGCAAACGAGCCCCTTACCGACTTGTCTGTTGACATCTTCGAACCCATCCCAGCCACTAAGGCCGGCAACCGCTTCGTCTTGGTTATAACCGACCGGTTCTCCAAGTTAACCAAGTGCGTAGCACTACGCTACATCACGGCCATCTCCGTAGCATCGGCCATCATCGACGCATGGGTCGCTTGTTACGGACCACCCGACCGCATCCTATCGGATCAAGGACCCCAGTTCATGTCGAACTTCTTTGTTGCCGTTATGAAGGTGCTTGGCACCGAAACTGTACGCACTACAGCGTATCACCCACAGACCAATATTCAAGTGGAGCGGTACAACCGTACAATGGCCGCGAAACTCCGGCACTATATCGCCGATGACTCGAGTCGTTGGGACGAACTGCTCCCCGTGTTGACCCTAGCATACAACAGCCAACCGCATCGCTCCACAGGCATTGCGCCCTTCGAGTTGGTCATCCCTCGGAGGATTCCGAGCCTCTCGGTCCGCAACCTCCCGCCTGGGACCTCCCTTCAGAGTAAGGGTACCCTCAACGATGGGTCACCCTTAGCTCGCAAGCGCGAGTTCATGGCCAAGTAATGCCGACAGATCCCCAACGTAGTGGAAGCACTACGGACGACACAACAACGCAATAAGCGCAACTTCGACACCGATGTGTCCCCGCGCAACAAGACCGTCCGCATCGGAGACTACCTCTATATGACGAACCACCATCGGCAACATAAGTTGCAAAGCCGAGCCGTGGGTCCGTACGTCGTCATCGACGCCGACGACTCGACACACGTCGTAGACGTGAGTGGGGAAGAGGTCCGAGTGAGCAGTGACCATGTTACCCCGGCCCCTCTGCCTACGACGACAGACTCCACTCCTCGCCCCTTGTTGGATGGGTTGGATAAGCCTAAGGCTTCCCCTGGGGCAACCGACGAATTCGTCATTGACCGCCTACTGGGCATTCGCAGTTTCCGTGGCACATATATTGCTAAGGTCCGATGGTTTGACTATGGTCCCAAGGATGATACCTGGGAACCATTGGATAACCTCCCAAGGAACTTAGTCATCCGTTATCTTCGACAGAAGAAGAAGTACATCCCAGGATACTCGTGGAGTTGACCATCTCCAAACACACGAGTTCCCCGCAACTCCGATGCACTTATGGTGTCCCACCTAAGTACGGAACCCGAATGGGTTCCGCGAATTCAAGGAGTGTTCTCGAATCCGCATGGCGAACTTCGAATCACACTGAAGTGCGTTTCGTTCGACCAAACGGTTTCAGTTCAGGAGACAATCCCTCTCTTTTTGGTTCGATTGACACTACCCACCGGTACGTGTAACATCGCCCATAAGCCATGGCTTGCTCTTCAGCACTATGCTGAGTTAAGAGAATGGTATGGACCATACACGTACATATGGCCCCCACCACCGAACTGGTCGACGGCGACCACCAACACGGTTGTCCAACCCCATGGAGCACCTCTTGCCCACAACGGGTTATTACTACCTGCGGTCCATGACCTCACCATCACCGTGGAAGACCTCATATATCACGGCACAGACGCCACGCTGGTCACCCCGCGTTGGGAAAACGCCCCGTGGTACGTGGACGCTAAGTCCGCCAGTGCAGTGCACCATGTCCTGGCACCGTCGCCAGACGACAAGAACGCCCAAACAACCGCTAACCGCCTTTCACTTTAATAAAAGTGACAGTTGTTGACATACAACGAATGTACTATCTGTCAATACGACAGCAACCCACATGCGGGCGGAGCAAAGCTGCTCGCCTCCACATGGCACCCGTGGCGAAGGCCAACGGGCGCGACATAACACACAACACCCTCTAGGCTGTACAGCCCAACACCCCCACCCGGGAGGTCGTCGACTAAGCCCCGCCCTCCACAGAGGAACTACGACGGCGCCGCCCGCGCGTGTCCTCCTCCTCGTAATTGACGTCTTCACGCGAGGCGCGACGCCGAAGGATGGCCCCAGCGTTAAAACGCGCAGGAGACACAGCCGCAACCTCTAAGGGGCGCAGACGATCAACCGATCGACGGAACTCGTCAAAGGCGACCGCCAAATCCGTGGCCTGCCCAACGGCGCGAGCGATGAGAGGCATCGCCTCGTCCAGGGTCATGCCATCGGCGTCCCGGACCGCCCCACGCAGGGCCTCCATCTGCGTGTATCACGCGCAGGCCAAAGCCGCCGCCGTGGTGCCCCGGGGGACGCAGTCATCGACCATTTGCTCCACTGGCCCGGAGCGGAACAACGCAACCGCCGAGTTGTACGCCGCGTCCGACGTCCACACGCGCTCAGTGGCAGGAGCCCCTTAATCAGCAACGCGCGCCGACGCGCCCCCACGTGTGGCCACCGCCCTTGCCCAAGGATCTTGACGACTAGGCCCAAGGCCGGTATGGCCGGCGCCTTGACCACCTTGATCACCTTGATCGCCTTGACCGCCTCGGCCAACATCACCAACACCAATGTCCAGCATCAGCAAGCACGAGGGGGCCAAGCCACTGCCAGGAGCAGGACGCCAATCGAAGCCCCGGCACGGATGGTTCAGTACGAACCCGTACGTGGCGGAGTCGTCCAGTTGGATACGCACTTGGCGAGCCTGCCGGCTTTGGGCATCTCGACGCACGACGTCGCGGACCACCAAGGCCCAGGGGAACACGTCCACTGACTTGACCATGAGACGGTGCGTCTCAAGCATCGTCTGGCCCCGCGGCCCCGCGGCCATAAGGCTCAAGTCAAGCGACGCCATACGGCGGAGCGCCCACCCATCCATCCAGACGAAGATCTTGTCCGTCAGAAGGATGTTCACGCACCCGGACGTCAAGACGTAATGGTACTCCGGGTGGACATGCGTCCAAACCTCTCTCAGGTTATCGACCAGGCGATGCGCCATGTACGTGACGTCGTACGGCACCTCCGACCAGATCCCACGATCTTGCCGCCATGACGGGCGCTTGGGAAACCAGCGTGACAAGTCAAAATGCCCAGGGGCACCTACCACGCTGGAACACCAAGCCGTGGGGATGAGACCCTTGGAGACCACAACGGCCGCGTCGTGGGCCCGCCGATGGGCGCTTGGATAACTCGGCGCCCGAAACGGGCATGACATCGTGTGTAGCGCCACCGCGACCTTGTCGTCTTGGAGCTCTTGCTCGGACCCACTCGCCGCCTTGATGAGGCCGTCGAGGTAGTCATCCATCCTGGCCTCTTGCGCGAACGGCACCGACAACTCGGCCGCCACGGCCCTTGACAGGAAGACGGCCTCTGTCCAAGCTCGACGAAGACGCCCGAAGTTGTTGGCGGCGACCTCGAATGACCCACAGTTGGGGACCGGGAAGAGCAACGCCCACGCGGAGAGATGCCAGTGAAAGGCGTGCAACGGCACGCCGAAGCGGATGACCTCGTTGGCAAACGCCAGGACCTCGTACGCCTGGCGAGGCTCGCCCTGGTTGCCAAAGTTGGCGTCGCCACGCACCTCCGCCAGACGTTCATCGACGTGGTCGTTGGCCGCCGTCTCAAGGATGTCGACGAAGCCGGGCAAGTTGCCCCAACGACCTTGGTCGATGCGCATCATCGCCACCAGGCGATTGGTAATCGACGCGTCTAAAAGACCTCGTCCTCCGCTTGGGGAACCCCCATCCGCGTCCCCCGTGATGGTGGGCTGACGTAGGTCCGGCTCACCGGCCCAGGCCCCCCGTCAACCAAGGGAGCCCGGTCTTCGGTCCAGCCGACCCCGCTTTCGACCCGGTCGGACTCTGAGCCGCTGGAGTCGCTGGCATCGCTGCCGCTGTCCTCCTCTTCGTCGTCGGTGACGACCTTGTCGCCGCCGGCCACGCCCGTGTTGGCTCCGCCATCTTGACTTGCGCCCCCGGCCGATGCGCCGCCACTTGTTCCTCCTCCCACCCCTCCGGGCGTACCGCCAGCCGGCGTCACGCCCCCATCCACCCCACCGCCGGGTTCCCCGCCGACCCGGCCGCGTCGGCCATGTCGACATCACGGGGGCTGCCCAGGGCATCCTTCGCCATCCCGGCTTGTGGCGTTGAGCCGACGCCCCCCACAGGGGAGCCAACGAACAAGACGAAGGCCGACACGCTGCGACACCGCCCGCAAGGACGAGGCGCGACCGACCTGGTGACCAAAGGGGTCCGCCGGCTGATAACCAAGCCGCGGGCCGAACTCCACCGAGGCTATAAGCCTGACCCCGCCCCTCCACTGGCCGTACGTTTAGCACGCGCGTGCCCCCCACCACGCCGACGGCGAGACGGTGAAAAGTCACCTCCGCGCCGCACGACGGGGGGAACACACGGCCAGCGAGGGACCCAAGGGTCAAACGTGCGCAAGCGCTGGTCACCACGACGTCCTCCTTGCCCAATGGGGCTATGCAACCGGTAGCCTGAGGCTTGAGGCGGCAACCCGCGATGGGTTCCGCCCACCCCGACGGTATATACACCGTCGCGGCAGGCCTGGTCACCAGGGCACCCGCCTGTGTGAGCCCTTGGCTCGGGCCTCGGACCTACCCTCACGGGCCCGATCGGGCTGCCCCTCCGCCCTCTCACCGACACTGCACAGGACCCTGCACATTAGCAGATGCATAAACTTTTAGGCTTTTGCCAACAAAGCATGGGCATGAGGTCTTCTCGGCACATATTGGACTATTGGTCAATAAATTTGGTGGCTCGAGGTCAGGGCCTGAGGTGGATAAAGTAGAGCCAATCATATCCGCACATTATACTCGTAATAATTCATAATCCTTGCCGCAGCCGCGTATCCGTATCGTACTCTGTTTTTTTATGACAGGATATAATGGGCCTTATTGATTCTCCGCGGGCCGGATAAAATATAATCAGAGTGGAATTAATCTATCCAACAATATCCGGCTCCCAGAGTCTGTTGTGGGCCTTGCACGCGCTTTGAGGCAGCCCCTGCGCCTGTGCAGGTGGTGAGGGAAGGAATGTGGGCCACAGGCTCGGCGCTTTGTGGCCACAACGTTACATCCAACACTGTCTCTTGGCTGAAACACCTCAGCCAGCAGCCCTGGCCGGGTCCTGAGGGCAGGTGGGTCGCACCGGCTGGTGCATATCCGCTTCCGATGAAGAGAAGCAACCTCCCCCCGCCGACAAGAGCACACCGTGCCTCTTCTGTACCCTGTCGCCTTCTGCCTTTTCACGCTGTCGGTCTCTATCGGGCACTCATCATGTCTGGGGGTAGCGGTGCCGGTAGTGGCACGACCTCATCGGCGTCCGACGACGTGTTTGCACTGTCTGGTGCTCCCGCTGGGGCTACTCAGAGTCAACTGACCCCTCCAAGTTCCCAAGAGACGGATGGACCGACAAGCTCTACGCCGGCTGGCGCCACCGACGTTCTTGCCAGCATCGTCGGGCAATACGCACCGACGCCACGGCTGGCGTGCCCGGCGAGTATCGTTCACGCCGGAAAGACCTGGACGGCCATCGACATTGGCACGAAAGG
>Ga0114955_1001373_pt1 | contig 11163 bp, 18 predicted proteins | sample Porto_5metaG_FD_87302 | JGI IMG/M metagenome (GOLD analysis project Ga0114955, IMG submission 87302) | Marine algal microbial communities from Porto, Portugal - Porto_5 metaG | ecosystem: Host-associated > Algae > Red algae > Unclassified | place: Portugal: Porto | collected 2015-02-02 | reverse complement strand
CGGTAGTGTCGGCCGCTGCTGCCTCTATTTTCGTCGCCGCGGTGTGGGGTGTGTCAGGGGGGTGTCGGTGGGTGCGCCGGCCCAATTACATATGTGGCGGTAGGTGCGGCCTCATGGCCACCGGGCCGTCAGTCTGCCGCGCTTTGCGTGCACAGCAATCGCTCAGATCCACCGCTTTTGGCAGTGTCGGTGGGATCTCGCAGCGTGTCCGACGAGCTCGAAAGCGCGTTCCATCACAAGGAACCACGAGAGAGATACATGACACACTCCAAATATCAGGACCCTGAGGCCGCAACGAAACGCGTCCGTCGACTTCTGAGACCCTACCCATGCACTTGTTGCATGTCGTGTACTTGTGTGTACTCGAATTGCTCGTCTCTTAGTGGGCACCCTTAGCTGGGGTGAGCTCGGGGGGAGACTTGTGTGGGGAGGTGCATGCTCCGCTTTGGGAGGTGCGCCGCGGCCCTCGCGCACTAAGAACTGTGCCACGTGGGCGTGCTCCGATAGCGAGCGTCCCGACGACCCGTTGTGGGGCCGCCTGAGGTACATCAGGTGGCTGGACACAGCCCAGGACCTCTGCCATAGCAAGGTAACGCACCCACTCAAAAACACGGACTTCAAAATTGTCGCTACTATAGTGCTAACCTCCAAAAAATGGCGATTGCGGAGAGAAGGGAGGCAGAGCCTATGACACGGCGTAGAAATGATGTCGGATTGGCTGTTCGACAAGCCACGATCGAACTATTCGCTGAGAGTTGCCGCCAGTAATCTTGCAAGACAATCACCGTGTCTTGCGAGAGTCACGCACAGCCATTGCAACCGACAATGAGATTTCCTGAGATTTTTGGGCCGCTTGCTTGGGCCTGAAGAGGGCATGGAGAGGGTTCTGGGCCAGACCTCTGAATTCTCATGAGATCAACAAATTTCTTGAGATTTCTTGAGATCCTGATGTGCGTTTCCAGTGCGCAGAGCTGCATGGGGAGACTCTGTAAGGATCTTATATGATTCCTAGCCTTTCCATTGGTCCACGTATGCTGTTGAATGATTGCAACCACTCTGCAACCCCCTTTTTTTGGAGGTCAGCAATAACGTCATCATTATTGTCCGAGTCTGTCACAATCGACTTGAGAAACTCGAGATGCTCGGCGTCGAGGTCGTAGCCACCCAGAAAGTTTACGTTGGTGTGGAAAAAGCGAGCTTGGAGACCTTTTTGTGCGTGAGTATGTTGCGCACGAGCGAGCGGTCCGACTTCTGCAACGAGAACGAGCGCTCAACGGGGTAGGAGGAAGGTTCCGTACCTGTCAGCTGTTGACCAATCGCTTTCAGCTGCGGCGCGCTCTCACCGTACGTAGACCACCAGCCCCACAAGTCCCATTTGGAGGTCATCACACCCACTAGGTCCAGCGGCGCGCCCGGAGTTCTTTCCACGGCCGAGCCGTACGTAAAGGACCCAGATAAGGCCGCGTACGTCGTAAACTGAGGGCGGATCTGCCCCATGCGGACGTCTTCGTCCATCCTCTGCAGCTCGTCACCTGTCAAGACGGTCGGCGAGCGGATGAAGCACAGGTAGATGGCGCGCAGCGCGCGCTCCTAGTCGTCGGGCACGCCAATAGCCTGGGAGTAGAAACCTCGCGGGTCCAGCGCCGGCGCCAGATAGTAGATGTCTTAGAGCAGCAGCACACGGACATTTCTGTCAGATGGTCGGTACATGCGCTTTAGCACTGCCCCCACTAGCAAAGAGAATACCACAACCGAGGCTGTGCAGGCAAACCCCTCGGAGCGCGTCTGCAACTCCATGGCCGCAGCTTCCTGCTCAAGGCCTCTCGTGGCCAGCAGCATGAGAGACGAGCGGCTGTAATGGCCGTCGAACAGTCGAAGGTAGGCACAAACGGGGTCCAGATTTCTACTGGCGGCCGCCCTGTCCCGAGTCTCAGAAGTCGATTCAGCCGCGGCAATAAAGTCGGCCAGCGCCACCCGTGCGCTAGCAGTCCTCAGCTGAATCAGGCGAAAACGCTGGGCTCCATTGTCGCGCTCTAGAAGAATTCTCAAAGCGCGGCAGTTTGGCGCGCACGTCAGCAACAATTAAAGATTCTTAGAGGAAGCCCGTATCGCTGGGCGTAATGTACGCCACCGCCGTCTGCTTCTTCTTCGCGGCTTTCACGTGCAGAGACTTCTTGTACGAGTCTTTAGACGAATCTTACGACGCCAGCAGGCAGTGTTTCCGACGTAAGAACGACGGCACGGTAGTGGCCGTCGAGAGCCGCATCTGCAGCCACGGCACCTTGCAAAAGTCTCCAATGACAGGGTTGGTCACATGGGCCTGGTCGTTGAGGGAGACGAGGGCGGGTTTGGCCACTGACACAAGCCGCCATATCTCCACGCAAGCCGACGCGTTGTCGGTCGCCAGCGCGACAAGTGAGCCCGTGCCGCTGTATTGATACAGCTTCTCCTGTACCAGACGCGCCTGACCGACCGCATCTTGACCCTCGTCCCAGCAGTACACCGATTCCGAAAAGAAAATCTTGTCACCCACCACCGCCAGAAGGTTCACAGTGTGGTGGTGCTTGACGTTCTCCCATGCGTCTGGGATTAGAACAGCCTTGCGCCGAACGCACCATGACGCCAACAAGCTAAGCAGGAGCTCCCATACTTCGGCGTAAAGCTCACTGAGGGCAGGTCCGGCCAATTTCTTGCGGTTGGGGAAGAGGTTTCGCTCGAAGTAGGCGGGGCGCAGCGCCTTCAGCGGGGCGAGATATGTTGGACTCTCCACCACGAGGAACGGCACGCGGTTGACAAAGAGATTCTTCAGAATGGCCGACTCAATCGCGCTCTCCTGCTCTTCGCTAACAAGGTCCAGGAACTGGTGCATAGGTCCGGTCGATGGCGGCAGCGCAGACGACCGACTTACTGAAGCAGCGGCCAAGACCGCCACAGTGCTGCCGACCAATGTCGAAGCAACAATTGCGGGTGTTGCGGTCGAGGGTGACGCGGTCGCGAGTGCGGCGGACGGCTCATACGGGCGCGGCACGGACTGGTACAGCGCAGCGCATTTCGACCAAATCTTGTGCGAAACCGAGCGCGGCGCTAAGTGGCTGGCGTAGATGTGCTCGGAGAATAGCGTTCCGTTCTGGTGCTTGTTCTTAATAATCGTACGGCAATGAGAGCACCTTCCACCGAACTCAGGCAGCACCTCAGACTCCATTTTAGAGTCGCTTGCCTTCCGACCACCGCGACGACTCAACGGTGGAGCTGCCAAAGGGCCCCCACCGTCCGCCGAAGCAGCCTCTGCTCCTCCAGTGGCGTCTCCCACAGATCACATTGCCGAGTAAGAGCGTGTCCAGCAATGGAGCCAACCGCCCAGAAATCCAAACGTGGCCAAACGTGGCACCGTTTGGCCAACCGGTCATTGGTGGCCAGTCCGAACTCCAAAACTAGGGTGTGACGGTCAAAAAATAGCCCCTCCTCACGTACTGCAGTCTTCTATTCGGTCTCGTGTGGGGCATGCGCGATCGCTTAATTTCGGAGCTGGAACGGCAGAAAAACGGCACTGGGGTCCAAGCAGGCCCGTTTGGCGGCGCTCCAAGCGCTCCGCCAAAACATGGTTCCGAACTAGAGCAACGCTGTCTTCCGGAGTGAAACGTTTCGGCTTACGACGGGCGAAAGGCCGTAAGAAGGGCCCCCAGAGCGATTCTACGTCCGAAACGGCCACCATTTGTCGTCACAAAACGACGTTCCACCACTCACTGCCCGGAGTTCCTTGCATCATATTGGTGCTCGTTGCACCGTGCGACTGGTCCGGTCGCCCGATCGCCGTCGCCACCCGCCTCCTCGCTCCCGCCCCCCCGCTTCGTCGCGACAGACTCGACGGTGGCCGCGGCAGCGGCGCGAAGAAATATAACCCGCGCCTGTGAAGCGCCACTGGGACGCTCGGGACACTCCGAAGGAGACACGTTTGTAAGACAGCGTAAGAATTTCATGCTACCTGAAATTCATGGAGGACAGGGTCCGTGCCAGGGGCCTTGAAATCTTCTTGAAATTTCACGACGTGGCGTAAGAATGCACATCTCTATTCCGAATGTGGCCATCCAACGCCAAAAGGATGCGTGCCCCGTGGCATGCAGGCACCATGGCGTGAGACCAGGGTGGCCACCATTACCTTCAACAAAGCCAGATTCAATGAAATATATATGTCGGAGGTAACGACTGGGGATGGCGGCATGTTGAATTCAAGGCACAAGTGTGCTCCACGTCCCTAGAGGGGGTGGACTTGCAAGAAGGAATTGCGCAGAAACAATGTTACTCGTGAAGTGCCGAGCAACATTTTCTCAGTCCGGTGCAACATTGTGAATGTGCATGGGTGCACAAAAGCCAACTCCCCACGTTAGTAACGCTCAAGCTAGTCGTCACCACCCAGCACCGACACCTTCGTCGTTCTCGCCCCCCAGCATCTCCCCCGCCCCGCAGTCCACTCGCCCCGGCACTGCTGCACCTCCAGTCATGCAACCCTGCTTCACGTGTCGCCCGCGCCGCTGGCACGCTTGTCCGTGTTGTTTTGCTTGTCTGCTTGACAGACGCTCTCTGCGAGCAGGCGCCTGATTGGTCATCCTTTTTGGCGCTTCTGCACGGCCCCCCCCCAGGCTCAGATGAAACTGCATCTTCCTCCTTTCCATGCTGCTCTGGCGCGCGTCGCGCCGCATGGTACTTGCGATTTTGATGTCGGTCATCGCGGCGGGCGTGCTGCTGTTCGAGATGCCCACCTCCACGACCATGACGCTGACGATCTTCGCGGCCTTCTCCTTTTTCTTCGATCAATCGCTGATCAAAATACGGATTTTGAAGCACTCCAACGAGCGCGACGTCAACGAGGGGGGCAGATGCGTGGACGCGGTGTGGCGGGATGGCAAACTCATGCAGGGGGATGAGGGCTGCGTGCAGCGCGAGCGCGACGATGGTTCCAATGGGACTCTGATACACTGGATGGCTGTACGTCTGTTAGACCTTTTGCGATTGAGTGCCTAGAAAAGGCGGGGGCGGGCCCACCGAAGATCATGGCCATCTGAGCACAGCCTGCGGCACACGCATCAAAGTCGTCTGTCCCGCTTTTGATAGTCCCTTGTACCTCGTGCTGAGGAATAGGCTGCTTGTGTATCCACAAAGGTGGGCGTTGTAGGACAAGACGCCGGCTTGACCACCACTCGGTGTGAAGCAAAAACATTGACAACTGTAGTGACAAATTTTAACTCCCATGGATTCCACCACCTCCTTGACAATGTTTTCCTTCGATGCCCCTGCAGCGAGAAAGTCCAGCCCGTCCTCACAATCAGATCCGACCGCGTCGGTGTCCTTGGCTGCCTTCTCACCGACGCCCAACACTGGCGCATCCACTGCGTGGTTGCCGACGCCAATGGGAAGATGCGCTAAGGAGCGAGAGTTTTAGTACACATAGAAGAGCTGATGGAGGCGCGCGTGGGCTATCTGGGTGCGTAGCTTGCCCTGGAGGTGGGCGGCGCTGGAAAACGAGCGCTCACCAGCGGCGAATGAGAGGGGTGGCTTCATCACCTTCTGGAAGATGGAGAGCAGCGTCGTCGAGTGAGATTCCCACGCCTGCCACCAGCTCAGCGGCTGCGAATAGTCCCCTCCTCCCATGTGCTGTCCATGAGGAGCTCCCCGCCCGTCCGCGAGCGGAAGCCGGTGAACTCGACCATGATGTTGGTGCTGGTTGGGCGGGGGAAGTCCGTGAGCAGCTTTAACACGTCCGTATCGTTGGCCTCCAGCAGGGCGGCCCGTGTGTCATGGTCCTCAGCCGGCACCTTGAGCACGGAAACCGCCTCACCGACCTCAACTCCGTCCGTTTGGTCTTGGGCGCGGGAAAAGCAAGGTCCGAGCCAATAGGCGAGTGTGTGCACCGCGCGAAGCAGTACGTCCGCCTTGTCGCCACACATGACAAGCAGTACTGTTTCAGCTGCCTCCCCGCCGCCGTCGCTGGGAAGCTGAAAGGGTTGACATGCCTTTCCAGAAGGAAGGAGTGCATGACCAACCCGAGCCCCCGCGTGTCCTGCTGCCCGAAGTCGAGGGCAATGGACACAGGCTTGGGCAGCTTCACGACGAGGGCAACGGCGTCCCAGTTGGCATCTTCCTTGATCTTCTTTACGGCCTCAGCCGCCGCTTCCTGCTGCGCCGCCGTGTGGGACCGCAGGCATCGCGAGCGGAAGTTGGCGTCGACGGCTGCCTTCTCCATCACCGCCTGCGTCTTGATGAGGCACTCGGCGGCAGTGACCTGCGACTCTCAGCGCGTCGCGCCAGGCCGCTCCAGCTGGCGCACAACCTCGTGCTCGGACGTCTGGCACCATTTCAGAATCTGCTTAGGCGTCGAATGGTGCGGCCAAAACTGGGTCATGCTGTTACGAAACGTAAGGCCCTTGGCGAGCAGCACGTGCTCAGACAGGTCCGCTTGAAGTAAGTTGTAGCAATGGCTAGCACAGGGTAACACCAATAGCCACGGGTACTTGAGCTTCAAGGTCGCCCACACGGCCTGCATGTTGTTCTCCGTGTCACAGACGAAGGCAAAAACGTTGCGGGGACCCAGATTCTGGATGCGCTTGACATAGAAGGCCGTCGTGTTGTCCCCCGTGTTCCGCTCCTCGGCCCAGACAGCCGTCTTCACGTAGACGGGGACGGGGGTAAAGAGGACGATGTTGTTGATGCTGGTCAGGTTGGAGTCCGACCACTGGCCGACGCCGATGACGAGGTTGCCCTGCTCCTTTCTCTGGCGGACCAACGGCTCCACAACCGCGGTTTGCGCCATGAAAGCATTATTCAGGAGGCGGTTGGCCATTGAGTGCTTGGAGGGACGCTTGTACGCCGGGTTGAGCTTGGACAAGACCGTCTGTAAGATAGCGCTGTCGGCCAGCCGGAACGGGAGCGCCTCAATGTAGACCCACCGCGAAAACAGCTCTTCAGCCGTGTCGCGCTCCTGCTCGACCGTGACCGTCACGTAGCTGTCCACCGTCGGCTGGCCCATTGCGACGCCAGTAGCCGACTTCTTTCCCCCTGCCGACTATCCGTCTCCCGCCGAATCGTCCAGTTTTCGCTTCAGGCGCCGCATGCGGTTGGTGTCGACGGCAGCCTTGTGCTTTCAAGCCAAAAGGCGATCGGACATCTTCCGCTTAACGTTTTGGGGGTCGGTGCAGAAGCTGGACGCAATGTGCCGCTCGAGGAAGGTGACGTTGGAGGACAACTGCTTTTTTCAAAAGTTGCAGACAGTACGCTTGGGGTCGGAGCACACTGTGGTGTAGGCACGCACGGGGTCAGACGTTGTACAGGCAAGAAAGAATGGTGAGGAGATGGGCGAAGGAAGGAAAGTGGAAGCGGGGTGGGGTTCTTCCTGGCCGTCGAGTCCACGGTCAATCGCCGATGCGGCAGTGGATGGGGCAAGTGCTTTCCAGTTGGCCATGTCTCAATGAGTTCAGGTGGGCGGCTTTTGCCGGCACCAGCAGTGCGCTGTGTGGGCGCTTGGGGCGCCAGGCGAGTGTCAGCTGCTGCTTGGCAGCTCAGGCTGCAGCATGGCTGGCGGGAGCACGTTGCAAACAGCCGAAATGACTACGGATCTCAGAAAAAGGCCAGCATTGCGTACCAACGCCATAATATGGTGATTTCTTCCGGAATCGTGGCGTGATGTGAGTGGATCCCCTATAATATGGTGCCCCCGATAATCATTGTGCTCCAGCGGTGCGCGCACCACAACGCGGAATGTTGTTTTGACTTTTTCGCATCCATTGTGCACTTTCCATCCAATTGTACCTCATGCTTCCATCTGTCCTCTGCGCGGCACAATGTGGCGTTGTCGACGTCGCCGACTTTGGGAGCCTACAACGACATCGCATGCCCCACGAGCCCCACGACCCCTACTCTCCCCTTTGCACGACGCCCTATTTGCAGTTGTCATGGATCCCGACGCGGCCGCCCAGCTGCTTTGAAGCACTTCTTTATCATCATCATCATGTGCGGAGGTGGTGCTGTCTGCGGTGGCGGCCGCGGCGGCGGTCGGCCTTTTGTCTCGCCGTGCTCTTCGCCGCCGAAGACTCCGCAACTTGGCCCGTTGCGGTGGGTCAACACCAGGGCGGCTGCCCAATTCATCTTCTCTGCGGCTGCATGCCGCCAAGGGGCTGGACAGGGACTACTTCTGTCCCGACAGCGACGGACAGCCGGCGGCTTCGCCCGCCCGATTTTACCAGAAATAGCGCATATCGAGGGCTGTGTATGAGCGCATTCCAGTAGAGTTGGTGAAGGAGTCCTACTTTGACGAATCAAGGCGCGACGCGACCGGATGCCAATCGTGCTCTACGTACCAGAAGATGTGCGCCGTTTTCATACAGCCCGTCGATGGTTTGTCATCCATGGCTGTGTGGAACTACCTCAACATCGGGTCATCCACTGCTACGGAATCCGTGAAGCAGTGTTCACGCGCTGTTGTTCATCACTTTGAGAACGAATACCTCCGTGACCCGTCCGCCGAGGAGCTGAAAACCATTGCTAATGAGTACGAGCGTCTGAGTTTTCCCGGCTTCGTGCGCTGCTTGGACTGCGCTGGTTCGGAGTGGGACGCGCGTCCAGTCGGGTGGCATGGAAACTACAAGGGTACGAGCAAGATCCCGACGCTGCAGATGGAGGCGGTGTGCCACGATTACCTGTACTGCTGGCACCTAAACTTTGGCGTGCCCGGCTCCAAGAACGACTTAGACATCCTCTAGTCGTCTACGCTGTTCCAGCGCATCCGTCGCGGCGAGTGGCCACCGTCTCGGCCAAAGGAAACCATCGCTGGAATGGCACTCACCTGGTTTTAGTACATTACCGACAGCATCTATCCTGATTGGCGGGTCTTCGTCAAAACGTACAAAATTCCCCTAAACAAGAAGCAGAAAACTTCTGGCGAGCACAAAGAGGGCGTTAGAAAGGCCATCGAAGTGTTCTTTGGCGCTCTTTTCCGTCGCTACCGCCTTCTCCGGCATTCGTGTGCTCTGTGGTTTCAAGAGGACATGGCCGTGATTATTGAGGCATGCGTCATTATGCATAACATAACCGTGAGGGAGCGCAATGCCACATACACGGGCACGCGCGTCGCCCGAGTGGCGGCCGATGCTGCCGAGGCCGAAGATGTGGGCATGACGACCTACCACAAGATCGCGGCGCCAGAAGAGCCCATCGCTCTTGTTGAGTGGTTGCACCAAGGAGCTGGCCAGGTGGAAACCGCAAACATCACCACGACCTTCAAGTCGCGCTGTCTGAAAACCTGTCCGCCCGCTCAGGTGACAACAAGGCAGAAGCGAGCAGTGGAGATGAGTTTAACGAGGGGACGGAGGCGTTCTTAGGGGGCGCGAGCACTGAGAGTGAGATATAAACTGAGGCCGAGTAGCGCCACCAACATGCATGTTCACCAACTATGCAGGTTCTACGCACTCTCCCGTTGAGCATGACGCACCTAATAGAACCACTATGACGCCACTAAAGGAAACATATCATGGTGAGAAGTTCCCCTTTTCTGGCACACCCCCGTCCCTACCCCCCCGACTCAGAGGCATAAAGAACGCACGCATGGATGCCAAGTCGGCGGCCACCGCGTCGCCGCCTGCCGCACACTAAAGCTCCGCGCGCCACAGAACCTGCACACAGCATCCAAGCAAAGTTTTTTGCCGCAGAAAAATCACCCAAAGGTCAAGCAGGTCGAGGTGGAGGTCCACCGACTCCGGACAGAGTGGTGACAACAAAGAAATACACGGAAAAAATCACCACAACGTCAGTTCTTGCGCCACGAACACGCACTTCGGCTCCAAAGTCGCGCTCCATAGGAAATAAGAACTCGTGAAGAGAGAGGGGCAAAGTCATCAGCTCCCCCTTGTACAGACCCCCCCGCCGCCCCACCCCAAGAGCAGCCCAACACGCACATTTTCAGGGCTCCCCGGTTGTCCGCGTCCTGACTATTGTCCGGGATGATCTTGACATAGGGTTGGTGGTGGTGCCTAGCTGGTCGCACATGCGCACTCGGGATGGACAGAGTGGCTCAAGTGCGCAGGGGGGTGGCGGTGAGACTCGTGAGTAGGGTCTGGGTGACACGCTTCGGTCAAAGACGCACACAACAAGCAGACAATCACCGCACCATTCGGCTCTATCGTACCTGGCTATCTCGCTTATACTCCTGCCCGCTCTATGTCTCGAAGTCTGGCCGTCAACTGCGGCGCTGCATTGACGTGCGCGTCACAGGGCATCTGCCGGCGCGCTGGCAGGGTCCTTGGGATTTACAAGGGCCTTGGTGGAAACGGCAGGTGGAGGGGTGCCCCCACCATCAGCAGCGAGGCCGGATTTACCCCCAACGTCGCTTGTCGTCGCTTCGTTCGTTACGGCCGCCTTCGTCAGGTAATCTTGCTGCAGCTCCTCCAGTTCGGCTCGTCGTTCCGCCAATGACGTAGAGACCCCCGCGTAGAGCGAATTCAACGTAACGAGGGCGCGCCTGTGCGCTTGAACTCGTAAATTATCCTCATGTCGCCGCCGCTTGAGTTTGGTATCTTGCGTGATGGCCTCCGCCAGGAAGCCCAACTGTGCCATGATTGCCCCGCCGTCCTCGTTCCCCTCGACCAACTCAGCCTTGGACTTGCGCTTAAGCACCTTGTTTCGCTTTACGGCCTTGTTTCCTCCCGGCCGCTCAACTCGAGGGCTGCTCCCAGCCGCACCAGTTGCCTGGTGGGGACCAACCCCATCCTTGTCCACTCCATCACAACCACCAGCTCCCTCTGCTTCCTTGCCTCCGTCCCATGCAGCTCCGTCGTGGGCGGTTCTCCCATCGCCTGCAAGGCCGCTCGCAGATTCTCGTTCCGCACCCCGAGGGTCCTCCCCAGCAGCTCCTACCAACTCGATGCCACACCCCTTAATATTTCATGTGCCGGCTATATCAGGGACCTGATCCGGTCCAGACGTCACGAGCAGGTTGGTGTTCTTTGTGACAACACTCCCAGCCAACCCCACCCAGTCGGGGGGAAAGCGAGCCAAGCCGTGTCGCCGGGTAGTCCTGTCGGGGAATACCCGCCCCGGAAGGAAACCCCGAAGAGCACACACGCACGGCGTCGACCGGGGGAAGACGCCCCGAGCGACAAACACGAGTTGTGTGACCGG
>Ga0114955_1001370_pt1 | contig 11168 bp, 14 predicted proteins | sample Porto_5metaG_FD_87302 | JGI IMG/M metagenome (GOLD analysis project Ga0114955, IMG submission 87302) | Marine algal microbial communities from Porto, Portugal - Porto_5 metaG | ecosystem: Host-associated > Algae > Red algae > Unclassified | place: Portugal: Porto | collected 2015-02-02 | reverse complement strand
CTTGTGGGAGGGGGGGGGGAGGGCGGGGCGCCGTTTGATTCCGCTCCCCTGCGCAGGTGGTAGGCGCCACGAAAGACCAAGTTGCTGCAGATTTGTTGGGCGGCATCTGCTGGCCTGAAAATGTGAGTTCCGTCGTGGCAGCAGCAACAAGTTGCCGACTACGTGGATGATTCTGAATATTTCTTCTTTAAAACTACGGAGACCTGCTATTTCAGAATGCAGACAAAGGCGGGGCCGGATAGCCCATTTGAAAGTTCTGAAAGCGGATCATGCCACGTCTATGGCGGATGATTCAGCGGCTCAGATCGCTGACCCGTGGCAAGCGGACATCCAACGGTTACGCGGATGGCTGAGGAAGGAGCCATGACAGCCTCATGTTACTACGAGCTCTAGTAACGATAGGCTGAGGATCGGTGACTTATCCGGCAACCATGTGTGTGCATGGTACGGGGGCCTGACTCGTTCAATATCCTCTGTCTATCCGTCTGACACCAGTTCTTCACACTAGTACCAGTTCGTAACAAATCGGGCTTGTGTGGGAAATCAACAGTGTTTACAGATGAAATAGGGTGCCTGAGGTCGCTCCGGAACCGCCTGTAGCGCAGTTCACGTTATAAAACAAACGAAGAGTCCCAGCGCTGTCTGAGTCACACTACGGGACACGTGGGCTCATCAGCTCTCCAACGATGCCTTCTGCGCCTCAAACGGAGCACTCCTGGACGAGAAAAGCGCATTTCCCTGGAAGAAAACAGGAAACGGTACATGGCCGGATTGGTGCAATTCCTCTTCCACAGAGTCCTTCGAGTAATTTCCGAGCGGAGCGTTTTGCTCCCGCCTGCGTTCGCCGCAGGGATCTGGATGTGTAGTCACTCCGATATCCGTATGATACCATTCAACAACCACAAAACTCCCCATAGGCGCTGGTGCCGTCCGTTTTTTCTTTCGAGCATACCGATGTGCTTGTGAGAGCCTCCTGAGGTCGCGGCCATTTCTGTTTTTCTCGACGAGCACTCTCATATAGTTCTTGATTTACGGAGCAAACGACAAGGTCACCGTTCAACAACCATTCCTCTATCCCGTCTAAAGCAGTCACCTCGCAATGTCGGACAGTAATTGTAAGATTCATTTGATGTTTGACCATCCGTTACAGAAGGCCGCGAACCAATCAAACGACACTTCATTCTTCGCTTTGACACTCGCACACAAACAAACACACACACACAAAAGCAGTACACGGACACCACCTCTCCAGCTCAGTCGGATGCAACGCCGAGGCAAGCGCGCCGCCTTGCGGCAGCCATCTGGAGCTTGCGCTTGCGTGGAGACGGGTTTGCCCGGCTCACTCTGTGGCGCGCCTCCTCCACGGCGTCGGTGCAAACAACGCGCCACGCCTTCTAGAACCTGGCCGCCTCGAGAGCAGCGTCCCGCTTGGCCTTTGTGGCCTTGTTCGCCGCCACCCGTGCAGCTTGCTCCCGCCGCCCCTGCTCCTGCGCAGCGGCCTTGACGCGCTTGTTCTCCACCAATTTCTCGAGGCCGGAAATCACATCCGGCGCCGTCATGTTGATGGGCCGCCCAGCAGTCGACAGGGTGCCCTGAATGATGGCGGGTTTCTTGAGGTCCTTGCGCACGGCAGGTACCGCACGGTCGGCCAACAGCTGTAAGTCGACGTCCTTGACCGTGCGGTCGGCTCCCTGGTTGACCTCCTCCAAGCAGACCTTTTTTGGGTCTAGTGGTCACATTCCGACGTTAGCAAACGCCGCAGCTGGGTGGGAGGGGGAGAAAGCGTGGTCGGCGGCCTTCTTGATGCAGTCCATCAAGTCCAGCACTGCGAAGCTGCACCCGAGACCGACACACTCACCCGACCGGCTGCAAACGTGACGTCGAATGGCTGGCTGGAAGCTACCGTACGCCGACTTGTTGTCCAAAGCTTGAATGAGGTGCGAAACTTCAGAGGGTTCTGCAATAACATGCACCTTAGCCCGCAAGAACGACAGGAGGCCGAAAGCCGACAGGTGGACTTTTGCTCCGTCTAGAGCCAGCAGCTTGTTTTCCTCTGGGCAGTATCTTTTGGCGAAGGCGGCAAACTGCTGCGCTCACACGTCAAAGACGCCATGGTCGAATCTTGGCGGGTCCCGCCGCACCACCACCGCCGAGTCGTTGAGACGCGACGCCAAATCCACCTTTCTCTCCTTGCCGTCCTCCTTCACCTGCACGTAGGCGTCGCCGCTTGCTCTGCCAGCGACCACCATAAAATGAGGCGCGACCATGCCGGCAGGCGAGATGGCAAACGCCGGCGTGCAGGCCGCAGCCCCAGAGCCAATCGTGGCCATCACGACCTCCGGCTTCCTTAAGCCTCGAAGCCCGATAATTGTGGACCGCGCCTCAAGTAGTAGCTCCCTGGCCTTGACGAGAGTCTCGTCCATGTTCCAGAGTTGTCGTTGTTGCACGATATTCAGGTCCCGGTAGATCAATTGGAGGCCAGGAGACCACTTAGCAAGCACATCCGGTTGCGCATTCTCGGCATGGCTCTGCTCAGAAGTGCCCACCCGGTACATCTGCTGCACAGCCCACCGACCCAAAAACAAGCGAAAAAACTAAATCCCAGTGGTAAGGCTCGCACCAAAGTAGGACCGGGTGGACGCTCTACGCTCAGAGGAGAGACAAGAAAGATATTCACCCACCCAACGAAGAAAACCAGTCCTGGTCGACCCTCGACCGAGCAGCGCCTGCACCTCAACGAATGGAACAAGCAACTCCTCCTCCTCTCGCAGAAAAAAGGGGCGCAGACCGGCAGGGGCTGCCTTGCTCCCAGTAGCGACAAAGTCGCGCACCGCACCACGAGAAACCCCAACCTCTCGAGCGACAGCGGTGCCGGCCAGGCCCTGCCTTAGCAGAGCAGCCATCTGCCGCTGCTGCTCTGGCGTCGGCCGCTGTTTGCGTGCCCCATCAGACACCGGACGCCAGCTCGCACGCCCACCCATCTCGCTCGCCGTCGGGCGTGCCCCTCAGAGTCGAGGGGACCTCTCGGTGGGGGCGCCAAGGCGGGAAGCGTCCTTTGACGCTTGGCATCGGGCGCTTCGATGGTGGTTTTCGCGGGCTGGCCAGGGTAAGACGCCTGAAAGTGCCTCTGGCGGCGATTTGACCGCAAGATTGGGCGCTTGGCGCGCTCCAAGACAAACACCCTCACGACGCGTTCTTGTCCGTGTTGCCTCACCCAGGTGTTTGACTCGGTCGAGAGTACCCCCGTTCGACAGCTGACGACCTGCTGCGTCCACTCATGTGGGTTTTGTTTCGCTTTCGTATTCTCCCGACCATCGAAAAATGACCCACAGGTTGCGGTACGGCAGTTTTGGAAAACCCCACGAAATGTTTTATGAGTAGACACTGTGGAAAATACTGCTTTACAGTGGTTGTTGAATGGTGACCCTTGGTTCTTGAATGGTATTGCTGTCTTCCCAATTTTGGCCGATGTGGTCGAATTCAAGACCGGGTCTCGGTCAACTGCCCATTGGCGGATCCACTTTATCCGGCTGAATGGATGGCTGAGACACAGTTGCTCACAGGTGATCACGCTTGACACTTGGGCAAGGGGGGCCCCGTGAGGCTGGCTGACCGTGTTTGTGGTCGCGTTCGACCATGAAGGCGGTGGGGGCCATATGTAGGTGTATGGGCCATACCACTTTCGAAGCTCAGCGTATTGCTGAAGAGAAAGCCTCGGGCTATGGACGATGTCACACGCACTGGTCGGTAGTGTTAATCCAACCGTGAAGAGTGGGATTATCTCCTGACTTGAACTCGTTTTATAAAACGAAACCCAATTCAGTGTGATTCGAAGTTCACCATGTGATTCTGAAAACCCATTTCGAGTCCGATGGACCCATTCGGGTTCCGTACTCTGGTGCGAAACTGTAAATGGTTTGGGTTTGGGATAACTCGTGCATTTGGAGTAGGTTCACTCCACGAGTACCCTGGGCTGTACTTCTTTTCTTGTCGAAGATACCGGATGACTACGTTCCTTGGAAGGTTATCCAAAGGCTCCCAAGTATCATCCTTAGGTCCGTAATCGAACCATCGTACCTCAGCACTGTACGTGCCGCGGACTCTGCGAATGCCAATAAGGCGGTCGTCGGTTACAGGAGGGGAAGCCTTTGGCTCATCTTACCCATCCAACTGGAGGTGTGGGGTTGTTTCGGCCGTTGTTGGCCGGGGGTCCGGGGTCACATGGTCACTACTGACTCGGATCTCCTCTCCACCCACGTTTACGACGTAGGTCGAGTCATCGGCGTCTATGACGACGTAGGGGCCCACTGCTCGTCTTTGAGGCTTTTGTTTTCGATGTTGGTTTGTCTTCTTGACGTAGTCTTCAATGCGGAAAGACTTGTTACGTGGGGACACACTGGTGTCGAAGTTACGCTTGTAGGGCTGTTGTGTCTTCCTTAGTGCTTCCACTACGGCGGGGATCGGTCGGCGCAACTTGACCATGAACTCGCGATTGCGAGCAAGGGGTGACCCATTGTGGAGAGTACTCTTACTCTGTAGGGGTGTCCCGGGGGGGAGGTTGCGGACCGAAAGGCTCGGAATTCTACGAGGGATGACGAGTTCGAGTGGCGCAATGCCAGTGGATCGATGCGGCTGGCTGTTGTATGCCAAGGTCAATACCAGTAACAGTTCGTCCCAGCGGCGACAGTCATCGGCAATGTAGTGCCGGAGTTGCGTGGCCATGGTACAATTGTACCGTTCCACTTGACCGCTGGTCTGTGGGTGTTACGCCGTGGTGCGCACGGTCTCGGTGCCAAGCACCTTCATGACCGCGGCGAAGAAGTTCGACGTGAACTGGGGTCCTTCGTCCAATAGAATACGGTCGGGTGGTCCGTAGAAGGCGACCCATACGTCGATGATGGCTGATGCCACAGAGATGCCTGTTATATAGCGTAGGGCTACGCACTTGGTTAGTCTGGATAACCGGTCGGTTATGACCAAGATGAAGCGGTAGCCGGCTTTAGTTGCCGGGATGGGGCCGAAGATGTCAACGGACAAGTCGGTTAGAGGCTCACTATCCGGGAACAACGACAGGCGTGACGTGTGACGTCGGAGTGAGAGACTGTCCTGGGGCACACGTCGTACACTTGGAGATAGTGTTGTAGATTTCCGTGACCTTAGATGGCCAATAGTATCGGTGCTGCGTGGCGTAGTACATGCGGTTCATGCCCGGGTAGGCAGCGACGGTGGCGTGGTGCTCGTGCGTGAGGATGCGCTCGCGCAGGCTTTCCGGGATAACCACTTGGTTTCCATACGATGTGCGTCACGACACGGCATGGCTTTCTCTTCGAAATAATGCTTTCGCCGTTCGGCCTGCCACGCGCCTAGCGATCTCGACACAATAGTCGTCGGTCTGCTGAGCTTCGACAATATCGTCGTATTCGACAGGAGCGAGCATCTCGGTACCCGTGTACCTCCCCGTCAACAAGCCGTTGGCCGTCTCGGCCAATGCAAGGCAAGGAATAACGTCGTTGATATCGTCGAGCGGCGCGTCGTTGTTTGTTCAAGAAAGAAGGTCGGGTCCATGGTGGGATGCACCTGGTTTATACGGCATGTCAATTGTGCATTCGGAAAGGCGTAGTCGCCAGCGCATTAAGCGCCCGCTCGAGTCGTCTGTGCTATATATACAGCTAAGGGCTTGATGATTCGTTCGGATAAGGAAGCGGTTGCCATCCAGGAAGTGAAGGAATTTGAGAACGCTCCAGACGACGACAAGGCACTTCCTCCCCGTTGTGCAACAATTATGCTCGGCTGAGGTAAGACCTTGGCTCCAATAGCCGACAGGCAAGCAGTTGCTTTCTGGTTGCTTTTGGAGCAAGAGGCACCCGAGCTGGTTGGCGCATGCGTCGACGTCGGCGATCATCTTTCCATTTGCCTTAGGCAAAGCCAAGATGGGCGGCTTTAGGAGAGCCTTTCTCAGGTCTTCGAAAGCTGCAAGAGCGGCGTCCGAGGGTTTAGGCAATTCCGACGGGACCTCCGTGCGTGTCAAGGCGTTCAAGGGTTTGGAACGCTTGGCGAAGTCCGTGAACAACCGTCGATATACGTTGCACATGCCCAAGAAGCTTTTCAGCTGGGTCTTGGTAGTGGGGAACGTTGCGTGTTTTAACGCGTCAACAGTCTCGTTGTGGACATGGAGTTGTCCGGGTCGGACAATGTGCCCAAGGTACTCGACTTCGTCTGAGAACCACGTGCACTTCTCAAGATTAAGAGGGACGCCGGCTTCTCTCAGCCGAGTAAGTACTGCGTCCACCTCTTTGACGTGTTGCGCCGGTGTGGCAGAGAAAATGATGACATCGTCGAGATAGACGAGGCATAGTTGCGACGTGAGTCCAGATTGGATAATGTCTAAGGCACGTTGGAACCTGGCGGGTGCTTTGGTTAGGCCAAACGGCATGGACATCCAGTAGTAGATATCACAATGCGTTGTGAACGCGGTCTTCTCTTGCTCGGCTTTGCGTAGTGGCACTTGCCAATACCCGGCTGTAAAGTCCAGCGAGGTAAACAGTTTGGCATCGTAGACAGATTCGAGGCAATACTCCTTTCGAGGAAGAGGATAAGCATCCTTCTTGGTGATGTTGTTGAGTCGTCGGTAATCGACGCAGAAGCGGGATTTGCCATTCTTCTTTGGCACGATTACAACTGGGCTGGCCCAAGCACTGTGGCTTGGTTCGATGACTTTCATCTTCAACATACTGTTGATTTGACCAGCGATGATCTGACGTTTGAACGGCCCCGTTCGATACGGTTGAGCCCGAATGGGTAAGGCATCGGAGGGTGTGACGATGGCATACTCCGTAGCATGGATTGTACCTAGGGTACCGTCCCACATGAAGGAGTGCGTTCTTAGAATCTCCCGGATTCGCTTATGCAGATATTCAGGGGCTTCAATGAGGTCAACGTCTTTGACGGGGTCACCGTAGGTGAGGTTTTGCTGCGATGCGTCAAGTGACGGGGTGTGTTCAGTGACAGCGGCCAACATAGGGCCTTGGTAGGATTCTGCGAACCCGAGGATACTGTTCTTTCGAACAATAGCCTGGCCCGGGCCGAAGTTGCAAAACTTGACCAGGACTGGTACGTCTGGTTTCACAACCGCGACACCCCGGGCAACAGCGACGGACTTGTGCCTACATAGGCGGATGTTGGGGGAGATGGTCACTAGACCAGGTGTGGGGCAGGTCTCCATGACCCATTCTTCCATTTGTCCATTGACACGGACTTGTCGACAGGCTCGGACCTTCGCGGGTTGGACTTCCCAAGACCGTTCCCACCTTTTTGCGACCAGTGTCGCCAAGATGGGCGTGCGACGTTGGTAACGGGTGGTTTCACCACCACAGTGGTCTTGCCACACGACCGTCTTGAGGCGGGTAAAGATGGCTTCCAGGTGTCTTTCCATGAACGCGGTACCCAGAATACATGGGACCGTAAGGTAGGCGGCAACGAAGAAGCGGTCAAAGACCTTAACACATCCGACATCGACGTAGAGGTATACGGCATACTGTACTACAAGTCGAGTATTGTTTGCATCTTTAATGCGGGGCATACGGTCAAGCTTTTCAGCGTAGCTGCGCCAATTGGCTGGGAGCACGTTTGATCGTACTAAGTTAAGACCTGCGCCGGTGTCCAAGACAGGCCGGCAGCTGTGCATAGCACGTTGGCAAGGGCCAACAGTCACCGCTATCTCAGAGTGGCGACTCGCCGGGCTCCAGATCCGCGAGACTTTGCACTTGGTGCCATTGGCCTTGAGGACGCCGGGCAACCCGAGTTGGGGCTCCCGGATCACTCGTTTTTCGAGTCAGTTGACTCGTCGGCACTTGTTGCTTCGTCGTTGGCGACGGCAGTTACCATGTGAGTCGGCGTCGAACGATGTTCACGAGACCGACAAGGCTCGGTGCATTGCGCCGAGAAGTTTCCGGGCTTGCTACAATTGTAACAGATGTCAGAGCGCGCCAGGGGTGGCGGCGAGCTTTACCGGGCCGGCGGTTGGTTAACGAGAGGTCAACGGTCGGTCAACATTGACCGGGCTTGTGGGCATCGGTGATGCGTAGGATACCCTGGTCGTCTGAGGACGGAGTGGCTTGAGGGAAAGCCGGAGATTGTCGGTCCCGTCCCAATACATCTGGGCAGCCGAGACCGTGTCGGCCAGCGTACGGTTAGGGAACTGGCCGTCCAGCACGCGAACCTGAGATTGGATAATCTCAGATAAGCCATTGATGAAGACATTCCTTACGTCCAGGACGTGGAACAGGCCGTCTAGACGGTCACACTGGGTCTCCACGCGGAGTCCAAAGTCATCCGGGGACTCATCGTCGGGTTGGCGCATCGTAAGGATGTCGTGATAGGCGGTAGCTATCACCGCGTGGGTAGCATACTTAGCTAGCAGCCAGTTAGTAGCGTCACCGTAGGTGCGTAACGCGTACTTGCGATCACCCGATCGGGTATTAAGCGCGCTTGAAAACGAACGCTTAGCAGCGCCGGAAAGACGGAACGTCAAGAGTGGGAGGGCTTGACCATGGGTCAGCCTGGCCACGTCGCATGCGCGAAGGTTGTGAGGAAGGTAAAGACACCTAGCGAGCTAGCTCCTGTGAACGGCTCTTGGCCTTGGAACGCGCCATCTAGGTAACGATTCATCTTGTGGGCCTTCTTCACAAGGGAGGGGTGGAAAGACACGTCACGTCGGACCAGAAAGTACGGGCGATAGTCCATTAGGGTCGCAAAACGGCTGTTGGCTGGTCGGATGACCTTAAGCCGATCGGATTTCTCCAACTGCTGCTTCGTCTTGGATCGGCCCTTGCACGGGCCAAGACCCGACCGGTGCGTCTCCGTGTTTGAATTAGTGTCGGAGGACACGTTCCCAGAGTCGAAAGACGGGGACGAAGGGGGACACCGAGGTCCACTTGGACCAGGCAGCGATGAAGCAGTCGTCCCGCTGGACGAGCCACTCGCATTCGAGTCCGAATCAGTGGCGTTTCCCGCGCGGGAAGCTACGGAGCGAGCCAATTTGGTTTCCTTCTCGATCCGTCGCAGCTCCTTGCGGAGAATACGAGCGCGATCTGGACGGCTCGTGACGCTGCCAAATGGTAGGTCACGATAGGTAGACGGCTCATCCCGCTTGGGGCGGCTCTTGTAGTCGTCCGTTGTCTTGCGACGCGACTTAGGCTCGTCAGATTCCCCATAGTGAACAGCGTTGCGGAAAGTCGCCAGGTCGGAGACCACCTCGTCATTGGTTGTTGCCAACGACTTGTTAGTCACCTCTTGGGCCGTCAGGCGGAGACGAAGTGTCTTCATCTCCGCCTTGAGGCTCTCCACGTCGCGCAGCGGCGGTGTCACGTCCGCTGACGACACAGGTCGAGTAAGGGGGGCTCCTCCGGTGGCATGGGCGCTGCTCGTGTTAACGCGCACGCCACCCGGCGGGCAGTAGTCGGCAGGCAGGACGTTGCCCTTGCCCTTGCCATCTCCACGTAGCCCGTCGGAATCACCAGGGGACATCTCAACCGGCAAAGCTGCCAACCAAAAGCGCCCCGCGCTCTGAGTCAGAGATCGCAACCCGCGACGCCTCGCGTCGCGGCACGCCCAATTGGGAGGCCACGCCCAGCGCGCCAAGCCAACCGGCGAGGTACCCGTCACAGTGTTAATCGGCAACAAGGGACATCCCTCGGTCACCGCGTGCAGGTGCACGGCAGTGGGCAGCATGAACCCCCGCTGCGCCACCAAATGTGGGATTAGTGACGTTGGTTAGTTAACCAGTAAGTTAGGACCGAACGTAGACACACAAGAAAGAGAACACTATCGTCCAAGGGACGAGGAAGAACAACCTTTGTTTGGATGACATCCGATGGGGAACCGGAAGTGCCGACGACGGCGAGTCCCGGGCCCACGGTGCTTCAGTGTGATAAAAAAAGAGGGGGGCGGCGCCGATCGACCGGGCGATCCAAAGGATCAAAGTAAACCGCCCAAAGGTGAGGCGATGTATAAAGACAAATATACAAGGCGAAAGTAACCCCCCAAAGGGCAAGCCAAAATTCGATTCATTCCTCCTCATAAACACCAACCAGTGAAGGGGGCCACAATTGGTCGAATCCCAATTGACCAGGTGATATGCTACACAAAGCATGCTGTGACCCTGCTGTGAAATCAAATTGACGGACCGAGGACCCTTGAATGGCTTTGTGGGAGGAAACGGCGTCCACAGCAATTTTGAAATCTTTGTTTTGATGTGCTGTGAACTGTTGTGACTTTCTGTAAGCGTTTCTCAGATCCGGTCATTCTTTGGCGACGCGCCGTTTTCATTGGTAGTCCCCAGTCGGTCCCTCTGCCGCTTGGCAGCACTCCGGCAGGCGTCTTTGCGTCGGCACAAACCTGGGCATTGCCGCCGCTGGTCCTCGTCGCGCTCGTCCATGGCGAGTTTCGCAGCGCGCGCTTCGCGAACATGTGCTGCTCGAGCCTGCCTGACCTCCTTGGTCTTAAGGGCCACCTCCTTGGCCACGTCCAGCTCGTGGATGGCCGCCAGCGCGCCGTAACTGGTGGCAACGACCGCCCTGCCACGGTCCAAAATTGACCCGAGGGACACCACCGTCTTGTCCATCTCCCGCCTGGCGTTTGGCTCCAGGAGGACCATCAGCTGGTGGAGGTCAACGCGACGGGCGGCAAACCCGGCGCCCATTTCAGACAACAGCCGCTGTAGTGGTATCTGCCTGTCAAACCGAACGGGGCGCTACCCCGTCGGAGACCCATGACAGAGTGTGGACAGAGACAAAGGAGAAAGAACACGAACGCTTGGATCACAGGGCGCGGAGCGCACCAGAACGCCGGAGCTAACGCAAACCCCACGATGATTTATTCAATGAAGCACCATGACCCTCAGACACGCTCTCATATATCCATGCAACGGAAGAAAGACGCGCTCAAACCCACCCCACGAAAAACGACAGTGGGGGGACCGGTGCCCAACGGGCCACGGTCCTGGATGGGGATCTCTGGTGACCCCTGCCCCGGATCAGGGACACCCCTCCACCTGAAGGGAAATCTGGTCCCCCTTTGGGGGTCAGTCGGGCTTGGAAGACCCGTTCAGTCCTTATAGACTTAATCGTCTCATAATCCAACTCTATGTTGGTAATTCCCTATGGGATATT
>Ga0114955_1001368_pt1 | contig 11176 bp, 12 predicted proteins | sample Porto_5metaG_FD_87302 | JGI IMG/M metagenome (GOLD analysis project Ga0114955, IMG submission 87302) | Marine algal microbial communities from Porto, Portugal - Porto_5 metaG | ecosystem: Host-associated > Algae > Red algae > Unclassified | place: Portugal: Porto | collected 2015-02-02 | reverse complement strand
TAAAGTGAACACTATCGCCTTAGAGGCGAGGAAGAAGAACCTTCGTTCGTGCAACATCCGATGGGGAGCCGGGGGTGCCGACGACGGCGAACCCCGGTCCCATGGTGCTTTTATTATCAGACGATAAAGGGGCGGGGTCGATCGACAGAGCGATCATAAAGATCGAATAACCACCGAAATAGAGACGATAAAAAGAAAGGACAGATATACAAGACGGAAGTAACCTCCCAAAGGGCGAGCCACAAGTCAGTTCAATCCTCCACGTGAGTACTGACCAGTCAGGGGGGCTACCGGGCCCAATATCCGCATATTAAGGAGATATGCTACAATCAGCGCCAGAAAGGAAAGACAGACGGCCAAAAATCTCGATGCCAGCGTCCACACAACCTGCCCAACACCCCAAAACAGAACACAATGCATACAGCGCGCCTACAAGCCGCCCTGGAATCATAGGTCCATCCCACAGCGCACGTCTGTCAGCCTCTCATCTGTCCCCCTCACCTGCATCCTCTTGGACGTTGCGGACGCGCGCACTTGGGCGGCGACAGCTCATTGCTCTTTCTCACCAATTTTCCACCGAGGGTCTGAAATCCTGCACCTGGGCTGGCGAAAGCTGGCTCGGTGTGTCCAACCTTTTGGCTTCCAATGGCTACCTCCAACAGTCGGTATGGAGGCACGGTTTTCTCCACGTCGCTTTGCACGGGTCCCGTGCCTCTGCAAGTGCTGCTGAGGAGGCGGCCCGGATGGCGCAAATACAGCAGCAGCCAGCCTGTGTGGACCCCTATTTTATCTCTATCGTAGATAAAACCGGGGTTCAATATCGTGGCCTTCCGTCTCGCTCCTGATGCCGGCCGGAGAGAGGCGAACGGCGCGCGATTCAAAGGCGGTGCATAGCAAAGACAGAGTAACGCTAGCTTAGTGCTGCAACGCGGCGGGAAGACACAAACTACCGGTATTCATGGTGATTGTCAAGCCTGTTCAGCCTTTGCGCTTCACGTAACAGGAAAACGCTTGTCCCTTGCTCTACATTTTGTAGCGGTCTGCGTGGGCGGATGTGACTATTTTTAAGTCGTTATTATAGGAGGTGTTTGTACAGGCCATCTACATCAACACAAGCTGCCACTTCTTCATAATTTTGGTCAACCTGAACTTTCATGCCGACGTTTCGGACGCGCAGGCCACCATCCTTGCGCTACCCTGAAGCACGACGGCAATTTACCAAGCACTCCACTTGGGCACCATAGCGACGCTATAGCGCCGTGACGATACGAGGCTACTTGCGCGCGTCGTGGGAAACTTGAACTGCCCAGCGGCTACTAGTGGACCGGTACCGCGCGTTCCCAGCGGCTTTGGTCTCGATGAAGCAGGACAAGCCCATATATTGGAAGTTGTCAGCGTAATCCTGAAGAAGTGGCAGAGACAGTCTGCTCACCAGCACGTCAATTGCTGAAGTAAGGCTGATTTTCTACTCACGGAGGCCGTGGCCGAGGTGGGGCGGCAGATGCACGGCCTGCAGCCATTGTCCGACAATGCTCACCCTGAATTATCCGAGCTTGTCGCTCTGATTGCCAACACGGCCTTGTCCGAGGAGTTTGCGGCCGTGAGCGCCAGACACCACGAGCATTCGGTTTGGCTGTGGCCGGCGGCCGAGCATGGCAGCGTGGTGGTCGACATGACGGTAAACATGGTGTTAGCGGGAGAGGACGTGACAGATTAAAACGCCCTGTGCGTACGGTCGCAGTGCGAGTATGATCTTTCTGGGCAGCGTGCGGGTCTTAGTTGCGAGTGATGGTTGCATGCAAGTACGATTGTGGGCGATGCACGCCTAGTTAAGACCGGACATGTGGGTTTTCAGAAAGCTTCCATGAGAAGCCGCAAATTGAGAGGACCCCATTGGTATGCGATTCACTGTCGACCACCAAGACGGCATCACATTGGTCGATGACATAACTCCGTCAGACTTCATGTCTTGAATGTCATACTTTGATGCTTCGATGGGATGATACATGCTCAGTTTCAGTCAGGTCCTCTCAGAGGGCCCTTGAAGCAGCCGTCCGTTCCATGTGGCGGGTCCCTTTTTCACGAAACTCTTGGCAGACGAGGTGGATTGAGGCTTATTTGTCTCCTCGCCTCGACACCAGTCAGGCTCAGAGTAGCCGAACTTGTCCGCTATAGACGTAGGGGGCGCCCTAAGAGCGCCCTTGGAAAACAAAAAAATGTGAGCGGGGGAGCGGTTTGCATGCACAACTCAAGGGTAAGAAACATATAGAAAAAACTAGGCTATCACAAGAGCCGCCACTGGGTCTATATCGGCATCTTGACCCACAAGCTTGCTATCAGAGTACTCGTCATCGGACACGTGCACCTCCTCTTCCCGCGCCCTGAACGCGTCTACATGCCGCTTAGCCTTGCCCGCCAGATTGTGCGCCCATCGGCGCATCTCCTCGTCGGCGCGAGTGTCGCCGCTGACTGTGTGCCGATGGGAGTCTATATTCCTACGCAAGCGCCCGTCGCCTGGTAGGTTTTCCAAGCGCTTCCCCGCATTGGTCGGCTGTCAGCGCTGGCCGTTAGACATGGCTGAGGTAGCCCCCGGTTGACGATGTAGCGCCGCCTGCTCCCCGAGCCGCTTACACGCCCCAAGGAAGGAGTCGGCCGACTCCTGAGCGCAATTCAAGAAGCCGTGTCACGCCTCCAGCGCTTGCTGCCCATGGGCGCCCAGGGCGCCAAATCGCCACAAGCACACTGGTGCGTGGTGAGCTAAGGCATGCAACTTCGACGTTACACTTAGCCACGGAAAAGAGGCCCGCAAAAGGGGCACTAATGCCCGTGCCAGTCGTGTAAACGACTCGAACTCCTCCAATGGCACGTCAGCCACAGTGTTAAGTGTTCCCACAATTGGCGCCCAATCGGCCCACCCAGCACGCAGGGTGGCCAGCTTGTCTGATGCCACGCAGCCGGCCAGGGCGTCATAAATCAGGGGGTTCTGTGCTGAGACCCGCTGGCACTCGCGCTCCTCCAGGGCACCGCCATGATAGGGTACAGGGCTGACACTGATGTCGTCCAACAGTGTCCGCCCTAGCGCTTCTGCAGCCTCGACACAGGCGGCTGCCCCCTTGGCCTCGTAGACAGCCTCAAATCCCAAGTCGATTAGGGCCAATGTACCCCCTATTGTTGAGTGCAATGGGATGACCGCAACCTCAGCAGGGTACACCGCCATCAGCGGGCACTTCACAATCGAGAGATGCTGCCACGGTGATAACGGCAGCGGAATTTCATCGTTGTCGCACGCGTGGAAGGCCTTCATGGCCATCTCGAGTTGACGACGTGTGAGCAGGCCGGCGCGAGCGGCTTCTGGCCGCTGAACTGTGCCAAACTTGGCAATTATCTCCGCGTTCAGGGGTCCCGGTCCACTCACAGCAGGGCAAAACATGGACGGGAACCGCGCCGACGCCCCAGCATGACCGACAAATGCGGATAGAAGGGCCAGGTCGCCCGTCCAAATGAGTCGTACAGCCCGAAGAGTACCTCCGACAGCCACGTCTCGAGAGAGCGTCCCTTTCAGCTCCAGAACCCACGGTCCAATCATCTCGTGGAGCCCAGCGTTGTCGTCTCTACTGCACAGCATTGTTGACATCAGTATGCTGTTGGCCCGGATCGGGGGACAAGCTTGATTAGCCACCGTTGCCACGAGCTTGGCAGTGGGAGTGCCACGACCCCCCTTGTCCAACCCGACACGTAGATGTAAATCTGCAGTCGAATCAGAGTGTAGGGAATAGTGCTGGGCATGCGGGGTTGGAACGAAAGCCTCAGTGTGCGAAAGCTTAGACCCCGTACCGTCCCGGATGAAACGGTCCACCCATTGGCCAAACGACCACAGCTCTTCCGTGACGCACTCGAGAGCACTGTGGAAGTCCACCCAATGCGCACCTTGCTCGTCCGTCCGCACTTGCCGACCCGGCCCCCGAGACACCGCCGCCACCGCTTTCCGCATCGTCTTGCGACTGGCGAAGCAGCTGTCCCGTCCTCCAAACGCTTGTCGCAATTGGCTCGATTGTAGGCCGCTGATGTTCCATCGAGCCGCAAGACGGGCTTGTAGACGGGGTGGTAGATGGCTTGACCCTTGTCCAGGGACAGTTGCAGGGCCCTTGGTCCGGAGAGCATGTCGCAAGAGCCGAAATACGGCCAGTTGATAGGTAGAGGCCCGGCCGGACGTGATCTGGGCCTGAAGCTGGGACAGAGTCGCAGCCTGCTGTCTCAGGTGGCGGTCCCCCACAGCCCCGCCACGACCCTTGGACACCCACACGAAAGTGCGGTTGAAGCCATTCTCAAAAGCCACGGATATCTCTGGGGGCCTTGTTGTAGCAAAATGCCGATTAATCGGCCTATCCAGGGACCCCAGCTCGGGTGCTGTCAGCGAGTCATACCTGGAAAACAGAGCGGCCAGGTAAGGCTCAGCGGACACCCACGATTGGTCTTGTGGGACCTCAGCGGATGTCCCGCCAGACACAGCCACACCGGGAGGTTGGGGGTCCGGTTCTTGAGCCACCACTGGCACCGGCGCCTTGTCATTCCCGCCAGTAGTAGCCGCCGCGTAATGAGTGGACCATTGGTCGCCGATCCCTCTGACGAGGTTGGAGGCCACCGCTAGCGTCTGTAGGGCAGGACCACCTGAAGGGACGACCAGAATACTCTGAGCCCCGCATGACACCACCGCTGTAGTTAGCGCACTGGGGTGTGTCGTGGGTGCCGGCTCCGAGAGGTGCGCACTCTTTGCATCGCGCTCAGCACCCGTCTTACATCCAGAACACACCTTAGTGCGGTCCGCCAGCGCGGATTCCCGCTCTTGGTCCGCCTTAGTAGGGGGCCAAAGGTGAGGCATGACGCCTGGACCAGGGGTGTAATTGGCGGGGGAGGAGCTGGAAGCGGGGTGCCGACGGCTAACGCATGGACCCCACTTCTTCGGCATCCTTGCACGCGGAATACTGCGGGAGGCGTCGCATGACGTGCACACACCAATGAACACACCGCACCCCAGCACTCGCGTGCGGCGGGTGTCGCGGCTCCTCCCTAGCGCCGCCGCCTCGGAATGAGCGTCCAACTCTGTAGGTGCATGCGTGATTGTATATAAGTACTCATCAGCGGCAGCGCCGGGAAGGAGGAAGGCGCGTACGCAAATTCCACAAAAAAGGCATAGGAACCCCGGTGACGGGATGGATGATACCCTTTACTGTTTCTACTAGCTCAATTAGAGCTCTGCAATATCAGGAAATAGAAAAAAATGGAAAGCTGCAGATGAGGGCAGTGTGGTCGCTGTGAAAGTCAGGAGCGTGGCCAACGCGTACGGGGGGAACGAGGGCGAGCCGGCATATGAAGCGAGGCCCAAAGTGATCCACATTCAATGTACATTGCTGTGGTATGCTCAAATATGCACGGCGCTGCTTGCTTCACGCTGCTTCAAGGGGTTCGTCAGGGAGGGGGCGAATACCTACCTCGGAAACTCGCTCTCATCATTGCAGTCCATGGGCGCTGGGGTCCACGAAGTGCGTGGCCACAGGTCTAAGGGAAGAGGAGTACCACCTCAGAAGGTCAGGAGACAGCGGGGGTCAGTGGAGTGGGGTGACGTCGGCGGTGTGACTTGGTGGTGCTGGTAGCGACGACGGTGTGTGCGAGGTGGACGATGCCGTCAGAGCTGCGGAAAGGGGTTGAATAGCGCTTCAGGCTGTAAAAACATTTCAAACGTGGCCCGGAATGGCGAAAATAAATTTAACCAACATGTCCGGCCTTAACTAGGCTTCGATGCTGTGGATGAGAAAAGAATGGAGGCGCCGATGAGTCGGGGTCGGATCGGGTAACTGCAACAAGTCTATCCAAGTAGCCCACAAGCACTAGGGGCTGGGAGCAACTGTTCGGCCTGGCTGTATCCACAGTGGACATAAGCGCGCCGGAAATGATTGAACAAAGACTGTACGCGTGGCCAATGTGCGTCTCGTCCATGTTGCATATTTGGCGTCAGTGCTTGATGCCAAAGTCCCCGTATTACAATTCCAAACCCGAGTATGGCTTGGCCAACACCTCGGGTCTCGAGATGTCGGCACGGGCCGGCTCAAGCATGCCAGCGTGATACTGGCTCAGCCGCGGCCATTGACACATGAAAGCCGAAAATTGCCGGACCAAGCTTGGTGGTGTCCCCAAAGTCGCGCTTGGAATCACTTTTCCGACGTGTCGACATAGAGAGGATGTAATCCTGACAGTGGACCAGGACGGCGTCGCGCCCCAGCCCGCGGCCAACGAGAGCTCGCACTCGTAGAAGCTGAAACAAGAATTTTTCGTCCTCCTCGGTGAAGAACGGAGAGCAGCCGGCACGGGTCGTTTGTCCGCCAGTCTGCTTTCGGTACCTGACCACGCCTCGCGTGACACCTGCCGCTTCCACAATCTGCGTCACTGTCACGCCAACGGCCAAGAGATCCAGCATTGTTACCCACTGCTGTGCAGTGACGGCGCCTTTGCAAGATGGCTTGGAAATGGGGCTGGATATCCGGGCCTTCATCGGAGAGGTCTCGCGACAAAGAGGAGGGGAGGGTGTCATGGATAATTTGGGGGTGACCAGAGAGCAGAGAGGGGGAAATTGACGCTGTCTAGTCTCCAATGAGATGGGTGGGGGGGGGGGAAAGACGTTGATGATGCTTTGATGCCGCATAAAACCGGCATGCCTGACGGAGACAAGCAGCCAAGGATTGACAAGGGTCTCACAGGGGCCCGCGGGCCTGGAATTGCCGTGGATACTTGATTGTTGGCGCCATTTTCTCTTGGTGCGCGCCTGCACATCTTCTTCCGGTTCTCCGCGTCATTTTCCCTAATAGATGCAATGCCTTCACAGTTGGAGAGCTCGTGAGCTGGCGAGTCCAAAAGTTCGCGAAATTTCTGGGTGTCGTTCTTCTTATTGTGTTTGCAGCGGAACAAAGTGAGCGAGGGCAGATATCAGAGAATGATACAAACCATGCAACGCATAGACACTGTGTAAACGCACATTCCAGTGCGGTTGTTGATTGGTGCCAACGGTTGTTGACTGGCGCCATACGGATATCTTGCGAGAGTACTGGACAGTTCTGCTGTGGGCCCATCGAAAGACTGGGGCCCAGAGGTGTGACTAAAAGAAAAGTATACCCGACTTTTACGCGATTTACGGATGCCTTCGTTTTTAAACCGTATGACGCGATCTTTAATGATTTCATCAACGTATCTCACCTGTAAAAGAAGTAAGAGACGCGTGTTTGCGACCTCCTGGGCTGAGGTTGTCATGCGCACCCAACACGAAGGACAAGATAATCACAACAGCATCAGGAACAGCTACAAACGATTCAGTGTTGCGTGCGCACACCCACAGACCTGCTCCTGTGACAAAAGCTCAGCCGAATCACGCCCAGCGTGAGCCCCGTTCATCCGCAGAAGAAATGAGCCAACCGCGTCGCTGGCGAAAACGCTGCGCGTTGCCGTCACGGGCGGGCCCCACGGACATCTACGGCTATCCCGGCCGCCTCGAAAGCCGTTTGGATTTCATAGACGACGGTGGCTCATGGCCAGTCGGCCTCGATCGACGACGGCGGCTCGCCCTGTTGCAGTGCTACCCAGCCCCCCCCTACCGACGAAGGCGGCTCGGCCGGTAGCTACGCTCGCTGTTCCACCCACGTACAGTACCTGCGGCAGCGGCTCGCGCATCACCTCATTTACGGCTTCCACAGATCGCACGAGCACCCCGCCTCTCAACGCACTTTTTACAGCCTCAAATGCGTGTCAGCAGGCGCCATCCGGGATCTGCGACCCCTGTGGCGGGACAGTCCTTCTCAGCCACGCAACTCCATTCGCTTTCAGCTTAGTCGCGACCCTTCGAACACTGGCGCGCCCCTAGATCTGTGTTTACACGAATGCAGACTGCGACCTCTGAAACGGAGACCAATCTAAGTACATGTGTGCATCACTACACCTTGAGAGCACCCTGTTCCGAAGGCTAGGGAGTACTACAATAGTTGAGGAAGGCCTATTCTTGCACCGTCACATGCACATTTTGGAGTTCGACCCGGCCATCAATGCCCGGTTGGCCAAACCGTGTCACGTTTAGCCACGTTGGGCGTTTTGGGCGGTTGTCTCCATTGTTGGACACGTCCTGAGATCGGAAGTGCCATGTTTGGAAACCATGACGGCCAGTAGAAGACCGGGCGGCTCTGCTGGTGCGGATCGACCAACAAGGAAGAGATTCTCAAGTAACTGACGACGCATCAGCTTCAGCTGTGCTAGCTGCAGCCTTGAAGAAGAACAAGACGTAGCCTGCAAGCATCTTTCCGTTTCTGTTCAGATCTCGTATTGGGGAGGAAGGATAAATGTGCCGCTGTACCATGCGCCAGTTCAGCGGTCAACACATTTCAAGGCGGAGGGGCGGCAAATCCACCACCAAGGATTCTCGTAGGTAGCGAGCAGTGTAGTGGCTCAAATAGCTTGTCCAAGCAACAAATAAGGATGGCATGAGCCATCAAGTAGTCTGGAAGGAAATGACGAAAGAGAGTATTGTGCTTCCCGCAAAAAGTGGACCCTGATGCATCAGCATCCGATGCAAAATCGCTGTTTCATTGGCTCAGAGGGCGGTGCATGCCGATGAAGCGAATGATGCGGATCCAGGTTTTGTGAGAAGCACAATAGACCCAGCGTGCCACTGTACTAGCATAGTCGCAGTGGTAGAACAGTGTCACTTTCTGAAAACGGGGAATGTTCCCGAAGCTGAAAAGTCTTGGAAAGAGGGGGTGGACGACAACGCCATCACCACGAAGCGCATTCTGTCATCTCTACTGTTGTCCCACCGGCATCCGCACCTGAAATATTGCAAAAGGGGGTTACATCTGTAAATGAGGGGGGTTTCCTCTACTGGCTCATGGGATTTAAACCAAATGGATGTTTCACTTAAACCAACCTGATTGTTTTCAAATAAGTTTCATTTACCATCTTTGTTGGAAGGGCATGTCATGTGTAGCAGTCCTGGTTTCTTCGCGATTGCGTTCCTTTTTATGGTGCGTCATCAAAGAAGATATTATCTGATCAACGCTTACAGCAAGTCACAACAGTTCCCAGCAGCTCACAACAGAGAATGAAAAATTGCTGTGAACGCCGTTCCCTCCCACAGAGCCATTCAAGGGCCCCCAAGCAGTGAATTTATTTTCACAGCAGGGACACCGCATGCTCTGACTTGCTATGAACTTTTCTCGGATCCGCTCATTCTTTGGCGACGCGCCTAAAGGTATATTTCATGCATTTTGGCAGATGAAGATTGAGTTTTCCGTGCTGTTCCAGACATTGTATGACCATGAGAAGCTACAGAACTGGTCTGTGTGGCATGGGTACTCAGATAAAAAAAGAAGGCGCTCAAAGGGTTGTGTAGAGCTTTGTTACACCTGGGTGTTTCTCGAGATTACCCCCGTTTTCTCTGTCGGTCGATCCGGAACGGATCCTGACCAACTTCTGATGCAGACACCGAATGATTGTACTTGGCCCAGGGGTGCTACGTTAGTCGCTGTCCAGATCATTGGCCTGGACCTCAACCTTCTGGCGGGTGTCCTTGAGTCCATTCTCACTGTCGGGCGTGTAGCCCCCCCCTACCAAGTTTCTGATTGATCCGATCTGGAATCGCATGGACACGCGCTTTTTCTCGGCCGGCTACGAGCATCACCAGCCCCCCACCACTATGGCCCATGTGCTTCAACGGCGACGAATGGGGTCCAGAAATCCCCTCAGTCCCTATGACACGCATTTTGCAGCCAGGCGACGTCGAGTTACAGGCTGCAGCGTCACCAGCGGACACTTCAATAAACTAAATGCCGTTCAGTACGGCGGCGACATGCAAGAAACAAGCTCTGTCTCACCAGCCTATGGTCGTAGCTGTCTGAAAGTATGTCTTAAAAAGCTGATGGAGTAGGCTCCAGTATGCGTCCATGGCGAGCAGAAGATCTGGAGCCATTGCTGAGTTCTGGGGGCGCCATCATGGGTCGCGCCCATGCGCCTTAGTGCGTGGAATCGATCTTTAGTGTGAGAGATCTATTCCCAAGTGACCTCCCATGGCTTTCTTTCATCGTTGCGAAGCGACGTGTCCGGTGCCATCGTCAACTACCCTCTTCTCATTGGAGAATGCCAGCCAATTTATCTGGTCGTCACGTCACGATGACGCAGCCCCTGCCAGGTGGCTCGAGCACCACCCTTCCCTGGCCCAAAGACCAGCTGCACCTGGACCACCCGCTTGCAGGGTGGGGTCCTCCCAACCGTGCCGTGCGAGACCCCCCTTGCGCACACGTGCCGCCCGAGGCGTCTGCACAGGCATTGGTGGGGGGCGCCTTGCGCGTTGGCCCGGGGGCGGTTGTGGAGCCCTTGACGCTTCGTCGGCGCACGTTGGGGGTTGGGAGGCGGCGCGGCGCCCGGACGGAAGAGGGCGCGACGCGGGCGCCGACCGTGCTCGCGATACATCCGAGCTGGTGGCGGCGGCGGGATCCCCCTGCACGAGAGCATCGTTGGGGGAGGGCGGCGGGCCACCGGGAGGCACCAGCGAGCTGGCGACGCCGTCTGTCGGGTGGCTGCTCAGCAGCCGCTCAGCGGTGTGAGCGTGCGGCAAGCTGCATACAACTACCGCATTGTCGTTCCCCCTGCTTGACAGGCCTTACCACCGTCGCGGACATTGCCTCTGTACTGCCCCTCACTGGCGGACCCGGCTCGGTCCCCGTCACCCCCTCTGTCCCGTGTCCCGCTGCTGTCGGCGGCGGCGCGCGGCGGCGGTCGCCAATATGGGCGGTCTGTGTGGCTGCTTTGGGGGCTCCCCCAAGGACCGTCCGCGGCCGACCGGCGGTGCCGCGGGCAAGGCGGTGCTCCCCTCGGCGCCCGGCGGCGGCCGCCAGTCGGTCGACGGGCGCCCCCTCAACGTGGGCGGCGGGGGGCGCGCCAACGGCGTCGCCCCCATGATGGAGGTTGCGGGCGTCAATGGCACGGGCGGCGGCGACGCAGTGTCCCCCCCCCCCCCCCCGGCCCCCCCCCCCCCCGGGTGGGAATTGGTGGGCCCCCCGGGGGGGGGGAGTTTGGGCCGGGGCCCCCCCGGGGGGGGGGGGGGGGCGGGGTCCCCCTTTCGGGTACGGGTATCGCGGAGGGGCGC
>Ga0114955_1001366_pt1 | contig 11181 bp, 15 predicted proteins | sample Porto_5metaG_FD_87302 | JGI IMG/M metagenome (GOLD analysis project Ga0114955, IMG submission 87302) | Marine algal microbial communities from Porto, Portugal - Porto_5 metaG | ecosystem: Host-associated > Algae > Red algae > Unclassified | place: Portugal: Porto | collected 2015-02-02 | reverse complement strand
GGGGGGGAGGTTCGCTGGGGCGGAAAGGGGGGGGGGGGGGGGAGGGGGGTACGTTAGAGGCGAACGCCCTGGCAGTGGCTGAGTCCGCAGTGTCGGGGAAGGAACAGGGGCGTGATCAGGCTGCGGGAGATGCAGGAGAGTGGGCTTTACATGGAAAGGCGAAGAGGGTGCATTTAGTTCGAGGACGCAGACCGAGCCGAAGTTGGGCGCTCGCTGGGCTCTTCAAAGAAGCGCCCGAGTTCGTCATCACCCCGGCGCAGTTCAACGATGAACTGTTGCAGAGAAGCGAGCACTGCGGGAGCGGACAAGCGCACCGACGTCGCGCACTCCATCAACTCGTCGCACACATGTTTGCACGTGAGCTCCCCACAGGTAACAGACGCCCCGGTGTACACCCGCCCCTCCCCGGGACATGGCTAGCTTCACCAATCAGAGCTCCTTGCCATCAGGCAGAGACACATACCGCTGCGCCGCCTTCTTCAGCTCGTTGCCCGTGACCCCAAAGTACGGGTTTCTGCTGCCGAGCACCTCCTCCGACGCTCGCGACCCACCAGCTCCGAGCCCGGCCTCGCGGTTGCAACGCCGTCGACCCGCGCGCGTGTCCAACGAGTACGTCGGCGCATTGTTCAGCCTCTCGCGGATCGATAGCATCACGTCCGCATTCGATCCGTCCAATTTGACCGCTCCCAGCGCCCCTGGAATTGGTTGCGCCGTCCCTCCAGACCGCTGGGTGCCCACATCTGACACAAACGCCGCCAGCATGCGGCCAACCTCTCTAGAAGCCCCTGCGTCTTGGGCCACCGCAGCTACGGCTGCCGCCGCTCGGACAGCAGGAGCCGCGGCTGCACCGCCCAAACCGGTCAAATAGATGATCTCCGATTGCGCCACGTGCGCGCGAAACCGCTCACCGTCCGATGGCCGCGTCCCCGCCAGTAAACACTTCTGGCCACGAGTGGTCTCCTTTTGAGCCCGCACCGTCGGTCGAATGTGCAGAAGCGCAGGTTGCAGACTACTTTGCATTTGCTCCACGTCGTGCTTGGCACACGACCATCGAGGCCCTGCCGTGCCAACGATCAGCGCCTCCAGGTTGTTGGGCTGGTGTCCGACGACCTTGAAAATGGCGCAAGACGCAGAGCATGGCCCGCGCGAGGGATCACTGCACCGGCAGCGCACGTTCCCTTCCACTTTTAGCGGGCAGTGCGTGACCCAGTGACCTGGTATGCGGCAAGCGCCGCACTTTCGGACACCTGTTTCGTGCCATAAACCAGCAAGTGCGAATAGATAGGCATACGAATCACACAGCAGTATGTCCATCAACCTCCGAAAAGGGGAATGCACCAGCTCTGCACCGTCAGTGCTCGCTCTCGCATGATACATGACCAGCAGGAACAAAAGGCGGATGGCAATAAGCGCAATACACACCGGGACAGACGCCCACATTGAATGGCAACTTGAGCGTACCATTATGACTCGGCCCACCACCATCAGAGGGGGCAGCAGAGGAATTCCCAGACATGACCACTTCTGGCAGCTCGCAGACAGGTCGCAGAGAAGGTAGTGGGCGTGCTGGAGCCACGAATAATCGATGGTGTCGCGTCGCCGACCATTCGACAGGGTGGGCTGCGAGACAATGCAGGTCTCGTGGCGGACCCGAGTCGACGTCGTCGTCGCTGATGAGAGCCACGCCCCGTCCCCCATTGTCAAATTCTGCCAAAATCAGCGCACACGAAAATCGAAGCGATCAGATGTATTTGCGCGAAAGATACAAAACTTATATATGAAAACGAAAGTACCCCTTGCGTTCGTGTTCCGTTGGGATCGGCCGAAATTGAGCAGGCTGCAATACTTAAGCCCAGTCTACACGGCGTGTGCACGGCGTGCTCAGCACGCCTAGTCAAAGGCGGTCTTCTTGTATTTAAAGTTACAGTGCCACGCGAAAGATCTTGGGTCCTGGTCACCCAAAAAAGGAAGCTTCTGATTGAAAACATGTCGATCTGCCCTGCAGACCAATGACTGCGTTCTTACTCGTGGAGCGCTCCTCACTTGTTGCACAACGCCAGTACGGCTACCAGAGTGCGGCGATACCATCTTTGTTTACCCCCGCTTACCCCTTCCGATTGTCTCGATTCTTAAGATGTCGGGCGAGGCTGGTTTTGACAGCCCTGTTGACTACGTTGCATGGTTAGTAGCTGGCTTCTGATTATTGTATCTGGTAGTGGACGGGTCGTGTACTTTTTGCCATAAGAAATGAATGTGCATTCACTGTGGGTTGCTGACCAACGTGGTGTCATAGTGACGCCAAAGACCCATCCTAAGTTTTGCGCTACGCGGCTGTCTTTGTGGGTCGTGAGCGTACTCTCTTTCCGTACCATCCCACAATGAAAATTCTTCCCGGCTAATCCGGCGCGTCTTTTCCGCAAAGCCTCTCGCATTTGCCTGCTCCGTGTGCGGCAGCGCGTGTCTTCGGACGAGCGCGGAGGCCGAGGAGTGGACCGCAGCTGTGGACACAGGAGCGATACCAGAGGACGCGGACACCCAGAACTTGGTCACCCATGTGCGGCGGTGCAGCAAAAAGGCGTTTTTGGACGCTCGAGAAGTGACATGGGGTCTTTGTCGACTGTGCTACGTCTCCTCGCCCGCTCGTGCGAGGGCCGTGCCCCCACCCGCACCCCCCTCACCGACCGCCGCGTTCCCTCACCACTCCTCTCCCCCATCCAGGGTGCTACCGGCGTCGCCGCTCACACGGGCGTGGCGGGTTGTCTGCGTACGCAGCGTGGACGCAACTCCCTCCGAGTTCCATCGCTGGCGGGTGGAAAGGCCATCCTGACTGGATGTTCAGCCTGGAGCGGGTAGCGTGTCAGCCGCAGCCGCAGCGTTGCGCATCGTGCGGGGGACCTACCCCTCGCTCGAGGCGCCACAAGTTGCCGAGGTGGGCCAGCTGGCCACTAAGCACCTGGCCCCGACAAAGCCCGCATAAATTGTTGTTGAGCTGTAGAACGGAAAGAAGCGCAAGTATGCGCTCGTCTTCACGCCGACCGAGGAAAACGTCGCCCCCCAACAGGCCCGTAAACGTGCTGCCGTGGCCACCACTGGCCTCAGCCGACTTTATCCGGCTGACCCTCGGCTCGTGGCCGCCACCTTAGCTGATTCGTTCAGCGGGCTGGGGCGAGCGGGGGTTCGGCCGTGGCTCCAGTGGCTGCAGTGCCTACGCTTCCAGTGCGGTTGAGAAAGCAGTTTATTGCTTGACAACGGTGCCAGCGGTTCGCTGTGGCGGCAGTTCGGTCGCCTCCTAGGTACGCCTGGTGTCGGCCTCGCCACAACTCAGTCGCTGAGGGCTGATCCACGGGCGGCCAAGGAGGAGACTGGCAATGCCGCAACGACAAATGGTGAAGGGGCATTCCTGGTGGCACCTCTGGTGGCTTTGCAGGCCATGGTTGATGACTTGTGCGAGAGAAACCAGTTCATCGAGCGCTTCGAGCGCGGCTTCGGTGGGGCAGAGATTCCCGCTACGTCTCCCTTTCTTGGGAAAGCTTCTCCCACCGATACGCGGAGCGCGGACGTTAAGAGCGTCCAAAATTGTTATGGGCTTGACAAGGGGGGAGTGCTGAGCTCAACCAAGGCCATACTTTCCTGTGATATCCAGGACCTCCCGTGTAGACGAGGCAACACGATCCTATTTGGGGTGTTTCCGGCGGCGACTTATGACCACGCGGCACTGTCCGCCATGGCAGACGTGTACGTGCCCAGCCTCGACGCGCTACGTAGAGAGGGGCTGATGGTGCGCGGTGAGCGGCGGGCGGTGCAGCTGATCTTGACGGGTGACTACGAGTTCACAACGACGTGGTGTGGTCATCTCGGAGCTTCCAGCAGGATTCCGTGCCAGCGGTGCACGGTCATGCGTCGGCATACCCAAACAAAGGGCAAACAGGTGAAAATCTACGGCAACATGTAAGCGGGCAGTCGAGCTGGCGGCCAGCCACGCACAATCGAACACTGTAGGAGGATGGAGGCGGCATACGCGGCAGGGGGTAACGACACGCTGTCTGCGCCTCTGACACTGGAGGAGCACCTCTCCGTTGAGGAACGACCACTCCTCATCATCGACCCGTCACACATCGCTCCGGTGCCTCTACATCTGACGCTGAGCATCACTGTCTATCTCTTACGATTGGGCATCGAGGCGGTCTATTTTTGGCCTGGGTTGGCACCCGTAGCCAAGTACGCACATGAATTGGCTGACACGCTCAGGCACTCAGTTGGGGTCTCCCCAACGCCGTACTTCAAGGGCGCTTTGAGCGGCGGCAATGTCCGCGGATTAGCGGTCGTCTGTCGATGGTGTGCCTGTTGCTGGCCACATACGTACCAGAGACGGTGAGCGCTGACTACAACGAGGCGTGCGCAACGTGTCAACGCGTTTTGCCCATCCTCAACCGGGCCGGCGCCGCGTCGCTGGACGAGATGGTCAAAGTCCGGCGGGAAGCGGCGTCCCTCGTGGACCGCCTGTCGGCGGCGTTTGAGTGGACCAGCGCGACCGCCGAGCTCTATACCCTGTGCTGCCACACTGCCGACATTTTAGAAACGTTTGGCAGCCTGGGGCGGTACAGCGAACAGGGTCTAGAGGCGTGGCATGGCCACTACAACGATAATGTACGCCTGTACACAGCCGACACCTTCCCATAGAGCTGTCTGAGGTATGTACAGCAGGCTGCCATTTCGCGCGCTCCCTGTAACGAAGCGTACAACCGCGGCAGGAGGCGCTTACCTGCCAAAGAGGTACCTGGCTTCAACAACGCAGCTAGAATGGACGACAAGCGGACACGCCGCGGCAAGGAGATGGCCAATGGCCTATCGGTCACATTTAAGGTTTGCTTGGACAAGCAGACCGGGGATTGTGCCAGGTGGGCGCGTGACAACCTGACCGTCACTGTGCGACAAAACTGACGCCTACCTCAAACGGGCTAAGCTGCCTCTCGCAGGTACTCTAGGAAAAGACGGTGAGGAGGATTCCCTGATAGGGGGGCCGGAGTGGGACGAACTGCTGGAAGCAGAAACGGATAGTTTGATGTGTTTGCTGCTGGAGTAAATGACGAGGCGTGTGCTTGGACCTCATGAATGTGGTGCTTGGGCCTCCCTGCGACAGTTCGTCTAAAGTATTGACAGCAGGGGGAGCCGCTGGGGTGGCTTGAGTGGTCGATGCTGCTGGCAGCACCCGAATAATGAAACTCTATTGGTTGAGAGACCTCATGCAAGGTGTTCATGGACAAGAAAGACAAGAACATGGATCATATGTCTTGCCGTTGCCACGATTGACGTCGCCGTCCAATGAGACATCGATCCCTGCTGAAAAAGCAGCCTAGGGTTCTTTTCTTCAGCGTTCTCGCAGGTTGTGAGATTGCTTGTGGCACTAAAAAGTTGGGCTGCCTGGCCCCTGTTTTTCATTTGACTTGGCGCGTGGAGGGTGACTGACGCTGCCATGTCAGCTGTCGTGCGGCGGAAGATTACGGCCAAGTCGATGGCAGCCTCACCCAACCGCCACAGCCCTGGACTGGAAGCCACAGATACACTTTTACTGTACGCTCTCCAACTATTGTGCAGCCTGCGACCCACCCAACATCAGCCAGCATGCCGCCTCAGCCGCCTCTGCCGCCAAATAGGCTTTGTGCCAGTCCCCCTCCTCCGACGATGCATCCCCTACCGGTGCCGGCGCCTCGGTCGATGTCCAACCAATCCGTCGTCCGTGGGCATCAATCCGCCTCACGGCTTCGCCAAGATTATCCCGCGCCCATTTCTCGCAGTTCTCGGCATGCTTTAGGGCACACGCCTCCGACTCGCGACGTGGGCACCCCGCCAATGACCGTCCAGCCACTGTCCGCTTATCATCTGGACGTTTCGCGTCGCGAGCCCCCGGGCCCGCCCAAGCTGGCGTGCGCCGCTTTCCGAGAATTCGTTCGTAGTCGCCAGGCGCTCGTCGAGCTGCTGACCGTCGCACATAGGTTAGGCAGCTAGACAGGAAGGTGTCTTCGGTGTACAGAGTCGAATTCTGGTTAAAGTGTGCCTGCCACGACTCAAGGCCTTTTTCATTGTACCGGCTAATGCACCCAAACAGCTCCAAGAAATCAGGGGCGTGGCAACACAGAAAGTGAAGTTTGGGGGTGACAGTTGACCGGGGGAAAATTGCCGTCATGCCGTCCACAAATCGGGCGGAGTCTCGACAAAACGCATCCGTCTCGTCCGCCGACGCCGGTCTGGTCCGGCTCAGCACAGGGAGCACTGCTTGCCACGCCTCACACGCCGCGCTGTACGCCTCCGCAGCAGCCACCGGTACGTATCGTGACAGAAAATTTCAGACCATCCCCAGCCGCTCACCAATCTGGTGGCACGCCCGCCCTTCAAACGAGCCGCCCCAATACGGTGCTGCATCCACACCCACACCGTACCGCAGCATCTGAGCCAAGTTCTGGGAGTAAACTTCTGCCAATCGGAGCCTGTCATAGAAGTAAACAGCTTCAATCCCCAGACGGAGCAGGTACAAAGTTATTTCCAGCGTCAGGTGTACCGGAGCGGGTGAAATATGGGTTGGGTCGACAAGAAGTATTGGGCGCTTGACAATGCATAGATGGGCATCCACCGCGAGTGGAGTATCCAGTGTGGCATTCCCGCCCCGTAAATATCGCGCGGCCGCCTCCTCGTAGTCCGACAGTGTCCGTAACGTGCCGCGCACCTGGCTTCCCGCTTGAATTTCTCCCCATTGGTCCACGCGCGACCCGTTCGTTCGTGTCCGTCGGAGCACCACTGTACACCACAGACAGGGGTGAGTTCTGGAGTGGCCGGCGCGCCCAAGCCACGTCGAGATGAAACGCAGGTCTTCCGTCAGGATGAGACGCACGGCGCGCCGCAGGCCTCCCAGGAAAAGCCCGCCTTGCCAGAGACCGTCCAAACCCAGGGTGTAGACGGCAGCCATCGCTGTCAGCGCCTCGTAGTCATCTTTCGAGGTCGGAAAGACGCCGTCAAGAATGGTGCTGCCGCGGCTCGATGGATGGGCTTAGTAACTGTTCGACAGAACAGCTTTACAAGTGCTATGCAGACCGACCTTGTCAGAACCAAAGCAAATATGCACGTCCCGCACGCCAGAAAGAGGCAGCGCCGCCGCGCTATCTTGGCCATCAAACGTCTCGTTCGCTTCGATCTGTCGTTCGTCAGCTCCCCGTAGAAGGCGCCCGAGAAACTCGCCTGTTGCCCCAGCGTAGCCAAACATCGCCTGGAGGGGGGCGCGCGGGCTCAGAAGCTGCGCGCCGCCGCCATTAACTCCCACCGCGTTCTGCGGCTCCGTCGCATCCAGGGTTCGGTCGGCGCGTAGGCGCTCGCGGCTCGCCAAGCCGGCAGCGGGGCCCAAGAGAAGACGCACCCGCTGAAATAGCGCCTCGCTGACATTGTTTTCAATCATAAACTGGGTTTGGAGACGTACTGGGAGCGCTCTCAGAGCGGCGGCCGGAGCCACCGCGACGCCACCGCAGTGCATGGCATGGCGGCAGATGTCCCTCATCACCGCCGTAATCAACGCAGACTCCAAGCCAAAAATGCGCGCCACCGCCGCCGAGGCATAAGCCCGCCGCCGCTGAATTTGGCGGTCGGCCACCACGAGTTTAAGTGCCTCGAAGACTGGCTCGTACGTCCGCACCCGCCCATTCTTGAACGTGACCAAAATTTTGCTCGGTCGGGTGTTTGCGAGGTGACGGTTCAAACAATCCGCCGTGCCGCTACGCGAAGGGGGCCCGTCGATCCCCGCCGCTTTAGCGACCTGAAGCCTGTCACAAACGCTGGCTGGGCTGAGTTCGGAAGGCTGCTTGTGGGTGGGGGGTCGTCCTGGCTGGAGCTCCTGGCAGGAAGCAGTTGCGGCACTAGGCGATGCTGGCGTGGCCGTTATGCAAGAGGAAAGAGCAAGAAAAGAACCAGAAGCATGTCGGAGCGGTGCATAAATAACAGATAGTGTGTCAGCAGCCTTAGTGATTTTTGCCCTTATCAAGGGTTGGGTGATACATCTCAAGAACAACCATGCGCCCATAGATCGAATAGAAGGACGTGTACAAGAATGCGGACCAGCGAGGGTATCCATACCCTTCAAGAGCATCCGCCGTGCTCACCAGGTCTGGCTCAAGCACCATTCTATCCGCTGAGGAGGGAAGAGGGGGGCGGAGCAGCTGGATTGTCGTTGGGAGCAGCTACGCCAGATCTGTGGGTGAGAGAAGGCTGGTGGCTCTTCGCCAAGCCCGTGGCCCACTGCGCTCCCTCAAAACAGGGATGGATCTGTTCGAATCAATTTCAGAGGATTTCAGAAATCTTCACGTGGCGCTGGAATGTTCAAATCCAGAAGTCCGACCTTAACTAGACGTGTGGGGGCGTCTCCAAACCAGCCTGTTTGGAGTCACGCTGCCGTTCAAGCTCCAAATCAAGGGCGATCCCGCGAGACGTCCAGGAGATTCGTTAAAGGACAATAAAATGTGAGCAGGTCTATTTTCTGTGTCATCACACCCCCGGCACGCCTTAGTTTTGGAGAGGATCTCAGCCACCAGTTCTTAAACCTTGCAAATGGCAGAACGGTGCCACGTTTGGCTGTTTTGACGGTTGGAGCCATTGGTAGAGATGCTATCAGGCCACCCCCCGTGCAGCGATGCACCGGCACTTGCCACGATTTGAGTCGCGACTCACCCAAGATACGATCTGCCAGATCTGACCATACACTTCTGGCACAGTGTGTTCCTGCGGGCCATGAAGAAGGACGGCGCCACATCACGTGTTTTTTGGCGGACTGATGCCCATATTGGTGCCGAATCACGTTCACGTCGCTCTCCGTGAAGACTGGGCCTTAAAGAGGCTCTTTCTGATGTCCCAATATTGTTCTCTGCCGACAAAAACAAGAACAGATGATCAAATACACCTTTGGAGGTATTTATGCATCAAAATGGAAGGGTACCTCACCTTGAACATCCCATGTTTATGAAATTGAGAAAGCTTTGCCGATGAGGCTACCTATTCGTACGGCGAAGACGTCGTCGCCGTCCAGTAGGGACCAGGGACGACGGCAATGGCACGCTACCGAATGTCCAGGTCTCTACAGCCACCCGCGTCGCTCTCTGCGCCGCCCGTGCACCCCGTCTTAGTTTAGGTCGACAAGCCAGCCCCCGTTGGTGCCCCAGCTGCCCAGCGTGGCACTCACTGAGGAGCCGGATGACCCATCGTCACCTCCCGCCACACCAGGTACGCCTTGTGCTTTTCTGTTGGCGGCGGGTGACTGTGCGATCGAGGGCGGCAATGTTTCTCATTCATGGTGCCCTGCAGATGCTAGTGTCACCGATCGACACTGCATATCGGGAATCTGTCTTATGGATGCGCACGCACCGTGAGTTTTCTTTCTCGACTTTCGTTGCTTCTGTCAGCTTGGCATCGATGCATAATCGTGTAATGCGTCGCTTTCTCTATGGCGCTCTCGCGGCAAGTACATCGACTCTTCTTCGATGCGGTACATGTATTTCGGTTGGGCACCAGCTGCCGCGCTGCCCACTCTTTCTGAAAGGCGAGATCCAACGCGGCGGTTGCTCTCCGTCGTGCCGTCCATGCGTGGTTTTCTGCGCCAAGTGCGGCACCAAAGAGCATTCCGAGGACACCCTGGCCGACGCGGTGCGAAAGGGGATGCCTGCCCGCCTCGCCTGCCAGAAAGTCGATGAGGAGGACATGCACGATGCGATGATGCCAAAGGCTCCCCCGAATGGTCCCGCTACGAGAGAAGTCGCGCCAGCTGGAAAGAAGCGGTCGCCTGAAATTGCATGCAATTCTGGGTCTCGAGTGGACTCGTACTTGCGGAAGTCGGCGGTGGTCGAAGAGTTTGAATTGGGCAGTGCGTCCGCGATGGCGCCCACACGGATGTCGGAGGGCTTTGCGGCGGACCTCAAGGACGACAGTGCGTCGCGCGCTGCGAGCCGCTTTCTCGGTGTCATTTGGGCTGACAGCGTGCAGCACTGCAGAGAGGGAACCTCGCAGCCCCCCCAGCGGCATCTAGAGACGCTTTACACGGACGTCAGCCACAAGGAGAGGACTAGAAACCTCAAGGATTCCATGAGTAAGTACCCCCGCTACGAAAGCGACCAGCACCCAGCCATGCGGCGGTGGGCTCCCGAGGCTGGTCTGCACGGCACGTGCGGGGGCTTCTCCGGCAAAGATATTTGGATTGGCAAATCCCCGTTTTGGGTTCATGTCGCTGCCGCTGAAGCGAGCCGCCGTACGCAACGTGCAGCTGCCTGACGGTCCAATCCTCGACAAGTTCAAGAGGGCTATGGACGACTTCGTTGTCGAGAAGGCGTACCACGGTGGCTCCGTGACGATCCAGGAGTTCACGACGGAGCAAGTGTGAGCCTATCGGATCGGTTGCGCCGCGAGAGCCGAAGTGGAGCTCCCCTCGGTACTAGCATCTATGAGGCAAGTCATCAAGGATATTAACCAAGGGGAGGAGAATTCGAGTCCCATATTCTATCCGGCAGATTCTTGGTCACTGCGCCGGCCCACATGCTCTGAGATAATTGATTGATGGTTTGAAGGTCAGAATAGACACGATGCGTATTCTTAAAGCCTCTCAACAGCAGAACCCTGACCTCAGCAATGAGAAAAAGAAATCCTGCAGTGACAACAAGCAAACTTCGACATCCACAAGCGGCATCCGCAGTCGTCGAATGAACCTCCGCAACAGTCAAACTCCCACATGCCATCGTCACTAGAGAGCGTCGTGATGCGCGCGAAATCATGAGCTGGTTCCAGTCCGTTCAAACTGCACACGGGACCGCAAAGTTCGACAACATACAAGCTGGGACGTCGGACGCCGCAGCGCCCATCCATTAGTCACGATGGAAAGGTAGGCGGCTCCACCCGTACGGCCCATTCTCCGCGTGTATAGGCCTGTAGATGAGAGGGTCCTCACCAAGCGCTCAATATGATGCCAGAATCATACTCATCAAATGAGATTTACCATGTCAGACGGCGGGGGAGGTCGCAGATACGCGCCCCGAGCGTGGCGCCATGACCATGTCTTGATGGCATGTGACCTGATGTTGGAGTTCGGCGCCCAATAACGCATAACTCGGCTCTTTAGCATCCGTGAAGACTCCATATTCGCGCCCTGTGCGGTTTATTTTC
>Ga0114955_1001363_pt1 | contig 11184 bp, 15 predicted proteins | sample Porto_5metaG_FD_87302 | JGI IMG/M metagenome (GOLD analysis project Ga0114955, IMG submission 87302) | Marine algal microbial communities from Porto, Portugal - Porto_5 metaG | ecosystem: Host-associated > Algae > Red algae > Unclassified | place: Portugal: Porto | collected 2015-02-02 | reverse complement strand
TAGCGCCTGGGACCGGTCCCGAGAAAAGCAACGCATCCACCCAACTACCTCCCGCTTCACAGGGCCAAAGCGAGACGCTGCAGTTGGACCACCCCTTGTAAATGGGCCATCCTGGGCACCATGGGCGGGGTCGCCGACAAGCATCACCACGAGAACACCAAATGCGTTCGAAACGGCGACGAGCACCGCATTCCGCTCCAGCATCAGTCTCCAGCCCCAGTACGCCCCGTCCACCATAGTCCCGGCGGACTCTCGGAACGGCGTTTGAACTCTCTCAGTCAGCCGCAACATCGGACGCGGGATTCTCAGATTCTATGCAAGCGGCTTTAATGGAAGGGTTCTCATGCTCCGCTGCCCCCGGCGTGAATGTGATGTACATGCCGCTGCTTGCCTAGGAATGACCGAGGCAAACGGTCACAGCATGCAACCCGACACAAACGCTCAAAAGCAGCGACACGAAAGCCCTGAAGCCTAGAACATCTAGTCAGGATGGGCACAATGGGAAGGGCAGTGCCGGTCGTTGGCTTGTAGAGAACAGCGGGAGGGTGCGGTGGGGTACGCATACATCTCAAACCTGATGACCAAAGTAGCCCCACAACTGAAATTTATAAGTACGACATAGAATCGTGTCTGTCATCAGAGACATCGTATCAACGTTGGCAGCGCTCGCCTTGCGCACACTCCAGTAGGTGCCCCCCTCCATTGGGCTGGTCACAACCGCCTTCGAGCCGAGGCTCGCGGACGCGCTCTCAAGAAAGCTCGGAAAAGATATATCCTCCGCGAGGGCGACGAACTCGGGTTGATCTGGACACTCCACGCGCACCTTGAGACCCATCTTATGGGTGCTGTGGTAATTGGTAGAGAGCGCGAAACACACAGCAGATACCATCTTCACAAAACGACACAGCATGGTGAGCTTCGAGCCTCATCGTGAACGGCAGTCGATGATCAAGCGGGACACCAACTTCGCCACCCCCGTGCACTCCCGCCCGTGACGCTCCGCACGTGCTGTCTCTTTCTTTTCTAGAGCGACTCGCAGGTCGCCCTGCAGGACAGTGCTGGTCCTCGAAGCTTTGCAACGAGCACCACCCTCTGAAACGCCGACCGCACGGCGGGTACAGTCAGCCCCGCATGCACGGACTGCTGTGGAGTGTGCGTGGCGCACCTTGTGTGCTGACACATCCAGGAAGAACCGCTTGCAGAATCTTCCGCCTGCCACGCACAGCCGTGGAGGACGGCGGGCATGCCGCTACAAATGGCGTCTGCGCACGCATCTGAAAATTCGTCGGAGACACCAGGAGCACCAGGTGCGGGGCGGTCGGCTCCGTCATCCGTGCCGTAATCCAATCCAGCGTGTGGCAGGTCCAGTCCGTCACCACCCTTGTATTCGTCAACCTCTGACCCATCCCAGCCAAACTTAACGACAGCCGGCACTCAAACTCCATGAAGGTTCTGCAAAACTGAGTGAGCCCGCGGCGTTCCTCCGTCCTCTGCTCTCTGCGCGAAGAGTGGCGCAAGCCATTGTCACGTAACTAACCCCATACATAGGTCACGGGACCGAGGCCCCCCTCTGATCGATGCAAGTATCTCGAACTCGCAATCTTCTACCTGGCAAAGAGAACCGCGCACCAAAAACGTACCTTCCGCCTAGATCCTGCCGGCTGCTTCTAGAGAAGCCTCCACTTCCGCTACAGCCCGAGCTGCAGCACTGCCAGTGCCGCCCGTGATTCTCAAAACGGCGTCGCCCTCCCCGCCCTCCAGTAGTTTGCCGACGTCGCGACGCACAATACTAGCCGCCACGTAGTAGCGAGCGCCGTCCGTCCGCACCACCCCGACCGATCAGGGCAGCTCGGCTTCCGGGGCGACTTGCATGAACAACGCGGCGTTAGCAAAGGTATTGTGCCTGCCCTTGACTATGCAAAGCGCAGCGCGCTAGTCTACAGCAATTGCATACCTTCCAATCATGTCACGACATAGGATCCAAACGCCTCGCTGGCCGCTGACGTCCACATGTCAGTGCGTACGTGGCAGACGCGCACGTTGGCCAGCGCTTCCCGCACGACCTGCTGGTGGCTGTTGAAGCGCCGGGTGATGGCGCGACCCACAAATAGACGCGACGTATCCAACGGACGGGGGTTGGCAGCGTGAATGATCGACGTATACAACTCATTGCGGAGAGTTGATGCCGGGCTGAGAGTGGAGACGCTCATATCGAGTTGTCGGTTAATGAGCGACTCCTGATGTGCGTGGGAAGGTGACATTGGCGATAGCTGCGTTCTCAGATGACTCTGCAGCCGCGCCTGTTGCAGAGATGAGCTTGCATTGGTGACCGCAGGGCCATCGCCATGAGGCCCGCTGCTTCGCTCACCCTCCACATTCGCACTCACATACGTGGAAGACGCAATCACGCCGTGCTAGCTCACCAGGTGCTGCTTGAGGTTTGCGGTTATCTGCAATGCGCAACGCGAGCGGGATGACCGTTGTGGTCCTTGTGAACGCTGATATAGCCACCCGGGTCGACGACCCCTCCTCTGTCCTTCTTTCGCTCGCAGACAAAGAAGGCGTACACAGGGCTCTTCTTCTTGCCTTGCAGCACCGGTCCCCGAACAGACAGGTCTTGTACACGTCAGGATGCACGGGGTGCCAGGGGAATGCCGCCGTTCGGGCAGCCTACGTCAGTGCACAGGATTGGATCCACAGGTAGCGGCGTGGGTGTGGCTGTGGCCGGCGTAGTACCAGTCTCTGAGGTAGCCGAGGGCGGCAGTGCCACTGGTGGTGCCGTGGTGGGTCCACAAAACAGAGAGCGTCGGCTACGGGGCCTCTGGGACATAAAAGCGCCAGTCGTCGTATCAAGTCTTGCATCGGATATCATGTTCGTACATGTCACGCACTTCACGCCAACAAACCGGGGCAGCTTCGGTCATATGCCCGCAACTGTTCCGTTTGCAAAGCATACAGTTTGAGCATTATCTTGCATCCGAAACCAGTTGGCGAGTGATTTCGGAATGTTACTAAATGTAAATCAGTCCCAGCGAGCTACGGTAATCAGCTGAGACATCCCTTGACGCAGGAAAGGAAGGTGAGGCGGCGGGAGAAAACTGAGGATCAATATCTGCCGTTGTGTTGCTGTGTGTCTAATTTTGGCCGATCCGAATTGGATGACGAACACAAGGAGTACTTTCATTGTTTAAATCAACTATTCTATATTTATCGGCGTCCTGCTTTTGACACCATTTTTAGTTGACAGGCGAAATGCACTCCATTGTTGAAGCAGTGCCGTGCACGGTCGTCGACGTCGCGGAGCATGCGGAAGACGTCGGACGTGGCACGCGACCCGAGACAAAGGGCGTTTTTCCGGGCGGCGCGGTCATGCGGCGGCGGAACGGATGGCGTCGTTGTACGCGGCGCGATTAGGCGGCGAGCGGTGCGCAACCGCGCTGCACCCACCGGCCGCGCGCCCCGGTGGCAGCGGCGTCCGCACGCGCGGGGCCGACAGGAACGAAGGGTACTCGCCATCAGTCTGCCTCCGCTACGAGGATGCGCACACCGACAATGCACCAAAATGTGTCGAGCTGTCCGCAGTTGCACATTGCACCCACCGGGCGCGCGCCTGGGTGGCAGCGGCGTCCGCACGCGCATGTGTAGCAGGACCAATGGGCACTCGCCAACAATTTGAAGCCGCTACGGGGGCCGCCGCACCCATGTGCGCGATGCGCACACCCATAATGTGCCAAAAAGTGTCAAATTGTCCGCATTTGTACATTGGACCCACCAGCCGCGCGCCCGGGTGGCAGCGGCGTCCGCACGCGCGATTGCCGCAGGACCGACGAGTGCTCGCCAACAGCTTGGACCTGCTACGGGGACCGCCGCACCCATGTGCGCGATGCGCACACCGAAAATGCGCAAGAAAGTGTCAAATTGTCCGCGTTCGCACATTGCATTCGCCGGGCGCGCGCGCCAGTGGCAGCGGCGTTCTCACGCGCGGGTGCAGCAGGACCGATGGATACTCGCCAACATTTTTGCTCCTCCACTGGGGCCGCCGCCTCCTGTGCTCAATGCGCTCACCGATACTGAGCCCAGAAGTGTCGAATCGTGCGCATTTGCACATTGCGCCCACCGGCCGCGCACGCAGGTGGCAGCAGCGTCCGCACGCGCGGGCGCAGCGGGACAGTCGCGTGCTCGTAAAGAAGTTGCTGCCGGAACGGATGCTGCCGTACTCATGGGCGCAATGCGCACACCGACACAGTGCAAGAATGTGTCGAAATGGCCGCATTTGCAAATTGCCTCCATCGGCCGCGCGCGCCGGTGGCAGCGGCGTCCGCACGCACGGGTGCAGCAGGACCGATGGGTACTCGCCAACAGTTTCCAGCCGCTACAGGGGCTGCCGCAGCCATGTGCGCGATGCGCACACCGATAATGTGCCAAAAAGTGTCGATGTGGCCGCATTTGCACATTGCACCCACCGGCCGCGCGACCCGGTGGCAGCGACGTCCGCCAGGGTATCGTTGGGTGCATTCAATCAATCCAAATTTAACAAAACTTTTACATTGAATGCGACGGTCTGAGACGACGGTAGGTTGAATTCAACATCCACGTGGAGTCCACGTGTAAGCATAGGATGGACTTAGCTTAACGAGGTGCCATTTTGAGGCCTCAGTGCAGGCGACCGAAGAAAAATGTCTGGTTGTTCTCAGCTACAGTAGGCTGCCTTCTTCTGGCCCATAAATCCAGGGTTTTCCGCCAGCACTTAGGAGCGGCGGAGGTGTCTGCGAGGCCAGACCCTTGGCGGCGGCAGTGGAAAAGCGCGGTCCGCGGCATGATTGGCGGGAGAACGTGGCAAGCGTCCAACCGGGGCCAGGCCAACCTTGGATACGCGGCGGCGTGTCAGAAGAGTTGCCAATGGGGCAGTTTGTAAGTATTCAATAGAATTCAACGTTACCGTGTACTTGAATTTACATTGAATGCATCTCCCACCCAGATATTTGGTTGAATCTCGCAGCCCTGGCGTCCGCACGCGCGGGTTTACGAGAACCAATGGGCACTCTTCAGGACCGTGCGGCCGCTACGGCGGCCGCCGCACCCATGTTCGCGATGGGCACACCGACAATGTGCCAAAAAGTATGGAATGTCCGCATTTGCACATTGCAAGCACCTGCCGCGCGCCCCGTTGGCAGCGGCGTCCGCGCGCACGCGTAAAGGAGCACCATTGGGCTGTCATCAACAGCTTGCGGCCGCTACGGGGGCGCCGCACCTATGTGCGCGATGCGCACACCGTCATTGTGCCAAAAAGTGTCCAATTGCCCGCATTTGCACATTGCACGCACCGGCCGCGGGCGCGTGTGACAGCGGCGTCCGCACGCGCGAGCTTGGCCGCACCGATCTGGGCTTGCGGAGAGCTTGCAGCCGCAACGGGGGCCGCCGCACCCATGTGCGCGTTGCGCACAACGATAGTATGCCGAAAAGTGTCGAACTGTCCGCATTTCCAAGTGGCACCCACCGGTCGCGCGCGCAGGCGGCAGCGGCGTCCGCACGCGCGGGTGCAGCGGGACAGACAGGTACTCGTCAAGAGGTTGCAGCCGGAGCGGGTCCTGCCGTACTCATGTGAGCGATGCGCACACCGATACAGTGCTGAAATGTGTCGAAATGGCCGCATTTGCACATGGCACGCACCGGCCGCGCGCGCGTGTGACAGCGGCGTCCGCACGCGCGGGCTGAGCCGCACCGATCTGGGCTCGCCGACAGCTTGCAGCCGCAACGGGGGCCGCCGCACCCATGTGCGCGTTGCGCACAACGATAGTATGCCAAAAAATGTCACACTGTCCGCATTTCCAAATGGCACCGACCGGCCGCGCGCCCCGGTGCCAGCGGCATTCCCACGCGCAGGTGCAGCAGGACCAATGGGCACTTTCAGACAGCTCGCAGTCCAGGGTTGCGAGTTCGTAATTATCATGCTTTGTTTCGACCCCAACTTTAGACGACAATGATCCGAAGTATGGATCTTGCGAGCATTATTATCAAAGTAATCGATCGAAAACAGAACATAACTACTCGAATGTGAATCACATGCTCACAAGTGGATGGGCTGGCAGCTGCTCCCCACCACGTTCTATTTTGGACCCAGCGTACCTCCAAGTGCGAAGCGATACGACAGCATTTCAGAACGACGATGTGCACGCGGGGCTATCGACGTAGCGCACGGGGTCAGAACCAGGGTTTGACTGCATAATCTGGGTCTGCGCCCCCTTTTTACCCTCATGAGTGCATGGAGAGCTCCCGTGCACACGATCGGAAGCGTGGAGCCGGCGCGACACCACATTTGTAGCCGGACGCTTCAGGCAAACTGGTGGGCATCATGCATAACTCTGGCTGTGCTTATGCGTTCGGACCGTTCTTGGGCGCGTCTGATAGCGCTCATCAAGCGCAACGTTGGCGTGTGTACGAGTGGGCACTGTTACTGCATGCAAGAAAGATAGGCGGGCGCATCTGCTCAGCTGCGAGCTTTACCTGTATGAGGCCACCAGTGGGACACCGAAATGGCTGCCAGGAGCGTCTGGAACGGCATGCTGATGTCTTATTGGCCACAGGCTTCTCAGCGGTCAGGTGAACCTACAACCACTGGTGTTTGGCGCCTCTTTGGAACCAGCGACGGCACTCAGTTCGTGACACGCGGCGGCTGTGTCAGGCGGCTGCGTCAAGAACACAACGGCACCGAACATGCGCAGCGTAGCGGGAGTGGCGGACGGGCCTGTATACCTGTAAACAGCCGCGTTGCAGGTCTCTCAGGCAGCCCCCGTGTCACGCCAGTGCAGCCGAAACGGCTCAGCCGTGTGAACGGCCAGGTGCAAGAAGGGTCGGCTTGTGCGCGTACCCTCGCTGCATGCTGAACAAGGCGTCGTTGGCGGCTCTCTCCGTCCAGTCACCGCGACACATTGACGGATGACCGCGCCCGATGGCTCGACTTCTGTCCCAAGTTGAAAAAAAATACATTGAATACAGACTCATATGGGTCTTGCATGGTTTCATCATTATGGCTATAAAGTATCATAATTAGGGCACAATCTTCGAAGCATGGGATGATTGTACGCCAATCTTGCAGCCTTTTCGCAGTCACTACCGGGGCCGCCGCGCCCGTATGCGGGATGCGCTCACCGCTAACGTGTCAAAAAGTGTTGAATAGTCCGCATTTGCGCATTGCACCCACCGGCGGCGCGCCCCGGTGGCAGCGGCTTCCGCACGCGCGGGTGCAGAAGGGCCAATGGGTATTTTCCAAACGTTTGCTGCAGCGACGAGGGCCCTCGCGCCCATGTGTGCCATGCGCACACCGATAATGTCCCAGAGAATGTCGAATGGCCGCAATTTCAGATGGCACCCACCGGCCGCGCGCTTGTGTGACAGCGGCGTCCGCACGCGCGGGTGCACTAGGACCGACGGTCTCTTAAAGACAATCTGCAGCTGCGACGGGAGCTGCCGCAGCCGCGTGCGCGATGCGCACACCGATGATGTGCGAAAAGGTGTCGAAATGTCCGCATTTGCACATCGCACCCCCCAGCCGGGCGCCCGGGTGGCAGCGGCGTCCGCACGCGAGGCTGCGCCAGGCCTGAATGGTACTCGCTAGGAGTTCTCAGCCGCCGTGGTGGCCGTCGCACCCATGTGCGCGATGCGCACACCGATATTGTGCCAAAAAGTGTCGAAGTAGCTGCATTTGCACATGGCACGCACCGGCCGCGCGCGCGTGTGACAGCGGCGTCCGCACGCGCGAGTGAAACCGCACGAATGTGAGCTCGCCGACAGCTTGCAGCCGCACCGGAGGCCGCCGCACCGATGTGCGCGATGCGCACAACGATAATATGCCAAACAGTGTCGATCTGTCCGCATTTCCAAGTGGCACCCACCGGCCGCGCGCCTCTGTGGCAGTGGCGTCCCCACCTGCAGACGCAGCAGGACCGATGGGCACTTGCCAAACGTCTGCTGCAGCGACGAGGGCCGTCGCGCCCATGTGTGCCATGCGCACACCGATAATGTGCCAGAAAATGTCAAATTGGCCGCATTTTTACATTGCTCCCACCGGCCGCGCGCTTGTGTGACAACGGCGTCCGCACGCGCGCGTGCAACAGGATCGGCAGGTACTCGCCCTCAGGCTGCAGCCGCTACGCGGGCCACTTCACCCATGTGCGCAATGCACACACCGCTCATGTGCCGAAAAGTGTCGAACTGTCCGCATTTCCAAATGGCACCCACCGGCCGCGGGCCCCGATTGCAGCGTCGACCGCACGCGCGGATGCCACAGGACCGATGAGCACTTGCAGACAGCTCGCAGCCACTACCGGGGCCGCCGCGCCCAGATGCGAGATGCGCACGCCACTGACGTGTCAAAACGTGTCGAATGGTCCGCATTTGCGCATTGCACCCACCGGCCGCGCGCCCCGGTGGCAGCGGCGTCCGCACGCGCGGGTGCCGCTGGACCGATGGGCCTTTGCACACAGCTCGCGGCCACTACTGGGGCCGCCGCGCCCAGATGCGAGATGCGCACGCCACTAACGTGTCAAAACGTGTCGAATGGTCCGCATTTGCGCATTGCACCCACCGGCCGCGCGCCCCGGTGGCAGCGGCGTCCGCACGCGGGGAGGAAAAAGGATCGCCGGGTACTCGCCCACATGCTGCAGCCGCTACGCGGGCCACTGCACCCATGTGCGCGATGCGCACACCGATAATGTGCCGGAAAATGTCGAACTGTCCGCACTTGCACATTGCACCCACCGGGCGCGCGCCCCGGTGGCAGCGGCGTCCCCACGCACGCGTGGAAGAGCACCAATTCGTACTCTGGAACAGCTCGTGGCCGCTACGGGGGCCGCCGCACCCATGTGCGCAATGCACACACAGATAATGTGCCAAGAAGTGTCCAACTGTCCGCACTTGCACATTGCAATCACCGGCCGCGCCCGCCAGTGGCGGCGGCGTTCACACGCGCTGTCGCAGCATGCCGGCTGGGTACTCTCTGACAGTTTTAAGCCGCTACGGGGGCCGTCGCACCCATGTGCGCCATGCGCACACCGATAATGTGGCACAAAGTGTCGAATTGGCCGCATTTGCACGTTGCACCAACCGGCCGAGCGCCCCTGTGGCAGCGGCATCCGCACGCACAATTGCAGCAGCAATGATTGGCTCTCGCACACAGATTTCAGACGCTACGGGGGCCGAATCACGCATGTGCGCGATGCGCACGTCGATAATGTGCCAAAAAGAGTCGAATTGGCCGCATTTGCACATCGCACCCACCGGCCGCGCGCCCCGGTGGCAGAGGCGTCTACACGCGAGCGTTAAAGAGCACTAATGGGCACTCTTCAAGAGCGTTCGGCCGCTACGGCGGCCGCCGCACCCATGTGCGCGACGCGCACATCGATAGTGTGCCAAAAAGTGTCGAACTGTCCGCACTTGCACATTGGAACCACCGGCCGCGCGCGCCGGTGGCAGCGGCGTTCACACGCGCTGGCGCAGCATGCCGGCTGGGTACTGGCCGACAGTTTGCAGCCACTACGGGGGCCGCAGCACTCATGTGCGCAATGCGGACATCGATAATTTGCCAAAAAGTGTCGAGTTGGCCGCATTTGCACATTGCACCCACCGGCCGCGCGCCCCGGTGGCAGCGGCGTCCGCACTCGCGCGTGAAGGAGCAGTTTTGGGCAAATTTCAACAGCTTTGGGCCGCTACGGGGGCCGCCGCCCCTATGTGGGCGATGCGCACACAGACAATGTGCCAAAAAGTGTCGAAGTGTCCGCATTTGCATATTGCAACCTCCGGCCACGCGCCTCGGAGGCAGCGGTGTCTACACGCAAGTGTGAGGCAGGAAAAACGGGCGCCAATTCACATCTGACAGCTGCTGCGGGGACCGTTGCACCCATGTGCGCGATGCGCACACCGATAATGTGCCGAAAAGTTTCCAACTGTCCGCAGTTGCGCATTGCACCCACCGGTTGCGCGCCTCAGCGGCAGCGGCGTCCGCACGCGTGCGAGGAGCAGCACCAATTGGTACTGACTGACAAGGTGCAGCTGGTACGGGGGCCGCCGCACCCATGTGCGCCACGCGCACACCAATCATGTACCAAGAAGGGTGGAACTGGCCGTAATTGCATGTTTCAGCCACCGGCCGCGCGCGCCGGTGGCAGCGCCGTCCGCACGCGCAGGTGCATCAGGGCCGAAGGGTATTCGCCGACATCCTGCAGCTGCTGCGACGACCGCCGCACCCACGTGCGCGATGCGCACACCGATAATGTGCCAAAAAGTATCGAACTGTTAGCAAGTGCACATTGCACCCGCCGGCCGCGGGCCCCGGGTGGCGGTGGTGTCCGCACGCGCGGGTGCAGCCGGACGGACCGGGTACATGCCAACCTTTTGCAGCCGCTCATGATGCATAAGACCTCTCGTGTCTCCCCAGCCCACAGAAATAGATCGGGACGCCTGTCCAGCTGAGGGAAGCCGCCCGCACACCCTTGCTCTATTCTCGCCCGGTGACACGGTCACCCAGGAAACCACCCGAAGACGCAAAGAGGGAGGAAGGAGGTGAGAACGCAGTTGGTCTTTTTGTGGGGAAGCCGGGCCACGGGCGCCCCGCTGTCCCCTTAAGCTATCCGAGCAAGCGGGCCCAAATGGCCTCGGATCCCACACATTAACCTCCTGTAGCACCCACCGGCGGGGGTGGTTAGTACCACCCGGCGGGGGTGGTGCTGGCAACGAGCGGATGCGCCGGCCCTGGCGCACACGGGCCCGGTGAGCGGGGCCGACAGCGCCCACCCGGTGGTGGCGGGGGGGGGCGCACACTGCCTGGGCGCGCGGTCTACGCCCGCGGCGGCGGACCCACCGGGTGGCGGCGGTTGTGTGGGGCGGCCACCACAGCCGCGTGGCCGCACCATCGGCGGCCACGTCAGGGCGGGGCGCGCGGCCCAGGTTCTCCCTCGTCTCTACTTATCGCCTTGGGGGACTTGTCTTGTATTGGACTTAATCGCATTGGTTGGTCGGCGGCGCGGGCCAATTCCCACTAGGGGAATTGGGCCCGCGCAACGGTTTCCGCCCTCTTAGGACGAAGGGCGACGACGGTGGGAGGCACCGTCGTCGGCGGCAAGTAAACCGTGCCTTTTGTCTTGTACCTTTGGCGGCCCCTCTTCCCGGATCGGGTGATCCTATAGGGGG
>Ga0114955_1001362_pt1 | contig 11191 bp, 7 predicted proteins | sample Porto_5metaG_FD_87302 | JGI IMG/M metagenome (GOLD analysis project Ga0114955, IMG submission 87302) | Marine algal microbial communities from Porto, Portugal - Porto_5 metaG | ecosystem: Host-associated > Algae > Red algae > Unclassified | place: Portugal: Porto | collected 2015-02-02 | reverse complement strand
GTCTTGCGTACCGAATCTTTTGGTCTGCACCCGCTTAAATTCCAACTGATAACCATAACCAATTTTCGGCTTCGACTTGGCGATTAATGCCTCTATTTCTCGCTGAAAATCTGCCAAATCACCGCTTGGTTTTTTATTGACCGACATCTCTAACGGAAAAAAATCACTCCCCGCCGCCACCGACTCCAAGTACGATTTGTACTTGCGCTCGGCTTTTGCCCTCAAGTCTCGGACGCTTATCATGTGTTATCGTGTTGTTGTGTTAATGTGTTATCGTATCCGTTATTTGTAGAGAAAATTCATGAATTTTCTCTACAATGATGATATCGCGTTTTTAAACAAAAAAATGGATAGGTTGTTGGTGCGAAGATAGGGAATTTTTGGATAGGCAAATAGAGAAGGCTTTTTCGCAACGTGGACTTTAGCTATCTTTAAGCTATCAATTTGTGGTGATGTGTTGGGAGAAAATTGGAGGGAATGGCTTAAAAAAGCGAAACCCAGTAGCTTGATTGCTCAGGGGCTATCTGGAATAAGAGATTACAAAGATACTGGAAATTTATTTTTGGTGCAATGGATTGATTGACAATTTACATGAGCAATTAACCTAATTATTTATGTTTATAATCAATATCTTTTCATTACCTTTGAGAAACATTTTGAACGTGTAAAAATGAAAAAAATCTTAGATTTCATTGCAGAAGAAACAGACGGTAAAAACTACAAGTCGTATAAATATTGTTTTGAAAACATCCAAGTTCCAAAGATAGATTATGATGATAAAAAAGGTATTCGAATAACAAAGAAAGGCGAAACAGATAAGAGTTTAACTAAGCCAAAATCAGTCAAGGAACTAGCTGACCGCCTCTCAGGTAATCCACCACTATTCAAATATTTTCTTGATGGATCTAGAAGAACTTACAAGGTTGATGATATAGCTTACGACAAACGGTTGTATCCTATTATGGCGGGGCAGATTGGAGTTGCAATTTGTAAAAGAGAGAATAAACATAGTTTTAAATCAATTAAATTTAGAAATCCACTTGTTATAGCTGTTCCAGAGAAAGCAAATGCCCAGACCACTATTGGAAAAGAACAATTATATTTTAATAATTTGAGGTCAAAATTGAATGAACAAAATATTTTGAAAAGTCAGAATTTAGAATTTAGTCAAATTTTGTCCTACCGATGTTCAGTTACTAGTGAGCATGACAAATATGAAGATAGAGGAGTTGCGAAAATTCAGAATCAAATGATTAATCTTGAACAAGAGGTAGTGAGGGAGTTAGTCAGAGATAAAAAATTAAAAGATGATGCTTTTTTAATTAAAGACGGTTCTTTGGAATATATGAAAACGAACGATTCAAAAGAATTGTCACAAATAAAAGGGAACTACGACAGGGTTGTGGGGGTTTCTAAAAATTTTAATCCAGAAGCATTATCAAAAGATGTCGGAGACATTTCGAGAAGAATCGCGGAACTAAAGGTGTATCATAGAACTCCGGCATTTATGTATCAAACTGAGAGAATACATGATGTAAAATTTGCAGTTTGGTATCTTCGAATTAGAGAAACTGTCAGTCCTTTTGACGGCGTACTAAAGATAGAAAAAGTCTTAGTCAGAGAACAGCAAGAAGAAGAAGGCTTAGATTCAGATGAAATTGATATAATTTCAGCTAATATTATTAATGAGAGAAATCCGGTTTGTTATGGTACAGACAAACGTTGGGCGAAACATCTGTATCCTGTATATTTAACCGAACGGTATATAAAAAGTCAGTATTTAAGTGACCTCCACTTTATAAATTTATTCTGAATGCAAAAAGTAATCGGAAAAGTAGCTGCCACAGAAAAGAAGCCTACAACAATAGATGAATTTTATTTCTGGACAGATAAAAAGAGAATTTTAAACCCCTTTGATGTAGTCAAAGTGGAGCATATTGAGGATTCTATTACATTCGGAGTTGTTGAAGAAATATCTCATATTACAGATTCTGCGAGCTATTTAAGCAATTTTATTTCAAGTGATTTTGGTGATGTCAATACTCAACCTAACACCTACAGAATAGGTATGAACTTCGTAAAGGCGAAGGTACTTGGAAATAATAAAAGCATTTATACACCTGTACTTGACGGGTATAAAGTTGGGCTTGCCGACCAATCGGAAATACTTCAAGCACTTGGGTTAAAAAACATTAAAAACCCACTCGTCTGTGGATATATGGAAATGTATCGCGACGAAGATAAAGTAACTTTACCCGTTCATTTAAATTCACAATTTCTAATAGGTCCGGAAGGTGCTCACCTCAACATATCGGGAATTTCCGGTTTGGCTGCAAAGACATCCTATACTATGTTTTTGATGAAAGCCATTCAAGAAAAATACCTAAAAGAAAATAATCCTGATGATTCTATTGCCTTTGTTATGTTCAATGTAAAAGGACGTGATTTGTTAGGCATTGATGAATCAAATGAAAACTTAAGCGATGAAGAAAAAGAGAGATATACCCAAATGTTGGAACTTAACACGGAGCCATTTCAGAATGTTAAATACTTTTATCCTTACTCTGACCAATCAAAATCTAAAACATATAGTTACGGACACCCAAACGACATCGAGACACAAATAGATTTGGACAAAGCATTTCGATATAAATATGTTTATGAAGATGATAAACTCAATTTAGATTTACTTTTTTCTAATATTGATGATTCTACCGGAACTATGGAAGCTATCATTAATTTTATTTTGACTGGTCAAGGAGGCTTTAATAACCTGTCGAGTTGGTCAGAGTTTTTACAAAAAGTAGGTGAATTTACACAGGCAGGAAGACAAGGAGGCGATAAAGATATATCGGTGATGAGTTGGAGAAAATTCAGCAGAGTCATTAGAAAAGCACTCACCAAAAACTCTATTTTTAGCCAAAGAGTTGTGCCCGAAAAAAATGAAGTGCGTTTACGTGATTCTATTATAAATATTGAAAAAAATGACATTCACGTAGTCGATATAGCCAAATTAGACCAAGATACGCAAGCCTTTGTGTTTGGAGATGCCATAAGAGCAATTTATGAATTAAAATTGGGTCAGGAAGAAAGAGAAGATAATGAGATACCCTCAAAAATTGTTATTTTTATAGATGAATTAAATAAATACGCTTCAAAAGACATACCCAAAAACTCTCCCATTCTAAGGCAAATTATTGATATTTCCGAAAGAGGACGTTCGCTTGGCATTATACTTTTTTCCGTAGAGCAATTCAAAAGTGCTATACATGACCGCGTGAAGGGCAACTGCGCTACACACGCTTATGGACGTACCAATGCTATTGAAATATCTAAACCAGATTACAGATTCGTACCTTCTGTATATAAAAACATGATGACAAGGCTTGACCCCGGCGAATACATTATTGAACATCCCATATTTCGTTCTCTACTAAATATTAAATTTCCCCGTCCACTATACAAGCAGTTCCCTAATGGATAATCAGACCAAAACCAAAATAGGAAAAGATGTCATTGAATCTCTTACGCTTGGAATGTATGAAGATTCAAGATTTATTTATCGTGAGTACATTCAAAATAGTGCTGACCAGATTGACCTTGCTGTAGAGCAGGGCTTACTTGGTGAATTGAGTGACGGCAGAATTGAAATCGAAATCAAACCGTCAGAAAGTTACATTTCAATTACTGATAACGCAACTGGAATTGAAAGCAGTCAGGTACAAGCTATCTTGAAAAATATCGCGAAATCCACAAAAGATAGGTCAAAAAATAAAGGCTTTCGAGGCATTGGACGACTTGGCGGTTTGGCTTATTGCGATAGACTGATATTTGAAACTTCATTTAAAGGTGAGCCTGTTAAGTCCTATCTAACATGGGATGCTCAAAAGCTAAAAGCTATCATCAATAATCGAGCAACCAAAGAAGACGCAATTAGTGTCATAGACGAAGTTACAGAGTTTAGCCAAGAAAAGGAAAAAGAAGAGGCACACTACTTTAAGGTTAGCTTGGAAGGTGTAAATAATGAAGCCTTATTAGAAAAAGAGAGTATCGTCGAATACTTATCTATGGTCGCACCAGTTCCTTTCGGTAAAGGTTTTATTTATAAGGGAAAAATTCATCAAAAGGCAAATGAGTTAAGTTGCCCTTTTGACGAATATAGTATTTATGTCAACAGAGACCAGATATTTAAGGCTTATACCACAAGTATTTATGAAGGAGAAAAAAATAATAAGAAAAAGATTGATGATGTAACTGACGTGGAATTTTTTGAACTTCATGATAAGAACGAGAAACTACTGGGTTGGGGCTGGTATGGTATTTCTACCTTTAAAAAGGTGCTTCCCAAAGTCAATACAGCAGGTGGCATAAGACTTAGAAAAGGAAATATTCAGATAGGGTTGGAAGATGCAATGAAAAAGTTGTTCAAAGAAAACAGAGGCTCAAGATATTATTTTGGAGAAATTCACGCAATAAGTCCACAACTGATACCTAATGCAAGGAGAGATTATTTTTTGGAAAATGAAACTTGCACAAAGTTTGAACACTTACTTAAAATTAAATTTGATGAGCTACATAAATTGTACTATTTTGCATCCAAAATCAGAAACGAACAAAAAAAGATAGATGACTTAGAAGTAGCCTCTAAAAAGTTGGAAGAAAAAGTAGATAAGGGTGGGTTTACAGACGACAAAGAGCGTAAAATATATCAAGAGCAATATGAACAGAAAAAGGGAAAAGCTGAGTTAGCAGAAAAAGAACTCGCAAAAGCTAGAGATAGAGTAGCAACACAACCAACAGCTTATGCCAAAATCTTTGCTAAAGTAACGGAAAATAAGCCTTCTAAAGTAGAAGAAGTCGCTGTTGCAATTCCAACCAAAACAACTTATATTACTGATAGCATGTCAGCCTTAAAAAGGAAAGATAGAAAACTAGTGTCAAGAATATTTAGTGTAATAGATAATGTGCTTCCCAAAGACCTATCAAACATATTGAAAGAAAAAATTAAAGAGGAGTTGCAATGAAATTGACGATAAAAAACTTCAAGTCTATCAGGCTGTTAAATGAGTTTGATATTAAGCCATTTACGGTGATTTCGGGTGTGAATAGTTCGGGAAAGTCTTCATTTATTCAGCTTTTGTTGTTGGTGAAACAGACGGTGGAGTTGAATGCAATTAATAAGCCGTTATATCTGAATGGAGATTGGTATAAGGTGAGAGATTACAAAGACCTTGTATATAAGAAGGACTTGAATAATCAATTAGAAGTTTCGTTTTTATTTAACAAAAGTGATTTTGCCTTTATTGAAGCCCCTCAACTCACACATCTGTATGACATCTTCGATAACTATAATTGTAATGTAACTGTAAAATATGACTTTAGAAGTAATGAAGTTATACTAGATGAATTTGCAATAGTTTTTTCTTTCCCAAACTCTAAACGTCCAAATGAGTTTATAAAATTTGCAAACAACAGCGATGAAGAATTTTACGCTGTCGAGATAAATAAAGATTATTTTGCAGAAGGACTATTGAGTGATAAACGACAAGTTACACATGTGGAGTACACATCTATTTTTCCTCTTTTTTATGTAGGAGTAAAGGATGTTGTTCAAGAAAAACTTGGTTTAAAAGATGACCATAAGATAGAAGCTGATTATCAGAAAGAACTGATAAAAATTGATGATGTCAAACAACTAATTCAGACTTTTTTTAAAAAACTCTCTTATTTAGGGCCAATTAGAACGACACCAAAAGACAGCTATACTATTTCGGGTACACATAAAACTGTAGGTAAAAAAGGAGAATATGTTGCTCATATTTTGGAAGAATATACCGACGAACTTATCTCGTATAATAAAATTGAAAAACACGAAAACGGTATTAATTATATCCCGTTTGAATCTACACTTAAAGATGCTGTAAAATATTGGATGTGTGAAGTATTTGACGTAGCAGAAGATATTCATGCTGAAAAAACAGATGATTCATACCGCATCATACTGACCGATAAATCAGGTTTAGATACAAGCATAAAACATGTGGGATTTGGTATTAGTCAGTTGTTGCCGATAGTAGTTGAAGGCTTGCGAACACTTGAAAACGGTACACTTATAGTCGAGCAACCGGAAGTACACCTACACCCGAAAGTGCAAAGTTGGCTATTTGATTTTCTGTATAGTTTGACTTTACAAGGTAAAACTATCATTGTAGAAACCCATAGCAGTCACTTTATCACTCGAATGAGAAGAAGAATCGCAGAAGATATGACTAATAGAATGGATGATAAAATCAACCTGACTTTTATTGAAAATAATAAATTTAGGACAATTCGACTGGACGACTACGGTACTTTAGAGTATTTTCCAAAAGACTTTATAGAACCGTCAAGTGAAGAACTCCGCGCTATTGTCAAAGCACAAATGAATAAGCGAACCCAAAATCAATCATAATGGACTTTCATACCGTTTTAGACATATCTGCCATTATCTGGGATAAAGACGATTATAATAGTGTAAACAGACGTCAATACTATGGGTTGATGAACAGTACACTAAATCTCTTGGATAAGTTGAAGAAAGAACAACCTAAAATTCTTATTCGTGAGGAACTTCTCAATGAATTAATCAATAACTTTCCCTTTGATGAGCTACCCGATAATTTTTACGCATTTGGCATCAGTGTTTATGATTTTTTAAGCACAACGGGTTCAAATATAATTACATATCCTGATAAGGTCACTTCTGGCATTATCTCTATTCCTGATTTAGTAAAACCTCATTACAACGAAACCACCAAAAAAGAAGTCAACTACCTTATATCGAAAATTCACGCAGATACCGAAACTGATAATGTCTATTTTACGTTTCAATATTTGTGGGATGACAATGAAGATAAATTAAAAACACAAGTTAGTGAAGATGTAAAAGACTATGAGACGATTGTATGTGACAAGTTAGTTAAACCTAACAGTGAATTAACCGTGCTTGATAGTTTTTTTGCTAAATTTAAACCTATATTTGAGCATAATCCGAAACATGATAAAACAGGTTATAATTCAAGAGAATATTGGGAGATAGCTGAAGATAAAGACGGATTTGACTCACAATTGAGTTGTTATAATGGAAAAGATAATCTTAAACCACAAGAACTACTGGATAATGGGAAAAAATATGAGGACTGTTATTATAATTATGATAATGGAGAATGGGTTATCTTTCGGTGCCATTTAGACAATAAGTATCATGGTTATGACGAGTATAATCCTCATAGAATCCCAAATGAAGTAAGAAAACATTTTAATAAATAATACATGGTTGTATTCAAACCACATATTGGTAAAAATGTCATAGAAACTCTTACGTTGGGTATGTACGAGGATGCCCGTTTTATATTCAGAGAGTACATCCAGAATGCAGCCGACCAAATCGACGAAGCAGTAGAACTTGATATTTTACCTTCAAGAGCAGACGGAAAAATAACCATTGAGATAGACCAAGAAAATAGAAAAATAACCATAAAAGATAATGCAACAGGTATAAAAAAGGAAAACGTATCAAGCTTTTTAGGTAATGTTGCTGCCTCCACTAAAAACCCTGATTCAAGAAAAGGGTTTAGAGGCATCGGAAGACTTGGCGGACTTGGGTATTGTGATAAACTTAAATTTGAAACGAGCTACAGAGGAGAAGCAGAAAAAAGTGAAATGGTTATGGACGCCAAACTCCTCAGAAAGATGATTTCCGATAAAAAATACACCGGGGATGCTTCAACACTTATCAGCTTTATCACTATAATAGACCCACCCGAAATAGCAGACCCTGAAAGTCATTACTTTACCGTAACTTTGGAAAATGTAAGAAACGATGAATTATTAAATGAAGATAATGTAAGGGAATACCTATCTATGGTCGCACCTGTTCCGTTTAAAGATGATTTCGGGTACGATGGTATTTTTTTTAAGGATGTAATTCATGAATATTTTAAGTCTAAGCATGTTAGTATGGACGAGTACAATGTGCAGTTACAAGGAGATAAAATCTATAAAGCGTATAAAAGCTATATCCTTGATAAGGATGGTAATAAAATAGATGATACTAAAATTATAAATGTAAATTTTAACAACATATACAACTCTAAAGGGGAGTTAATTGCAATAATTTGGTATGGAATCTCTAATAAGCTAAACTTTCAATTGAGAAGCCCAAACATAGAAAGAGGCATAAGGTTACGAAAAGGAAATATAGGTATTGGTGCAGAGTTAACCTTGAGTGGTTTATTTTCTCAGGAACGTCAAAATCTTAACTATATTGGTGAAGTACATGCATTAAGCACTGAATTTATTCCCAACGCCCGAAGAGATTATTTTAATGAAAATCAGACTTCAAAGTCTTTAGAAAGTAAATTACAATCTTTTTTCGTAAATCTTGGAACGCTAACCTATAATACGTCTGTACTGCATAATCGACTGAAAGATATTAAGAACTATAAAGAAGAAATAGAAGAATTTCAAGAAAAATTAAAAAATAACCAATTTACTCCAAAATCAGAAGCTGAAGCAAAGCAAAAACTTCAAGTAAAAGAAAAACAAGCAACTAAAGCTAAAAAAGCCATAGATAAAATTAAAGTAAAGTCTAAGAATAATCAAGATTTAAAAGATGTTTGTAAAAGTATTATAGGAAATACAGACCTTACGATTCCTGTGCTTAAAGATGTAGTTTCACAAGATAAAAAAGCACCTCCTATTACTGAATTACCGAAACTGACTCCTAATGAAAAGAAAATTGTTTTAGAAATATTCTCAATAATTGATAAAAGTCATAAATACTTTAAATCCTCAGAAAAAGCAGAAATGCTAAAAAAGAAAATATCAGAAAGATACACCTAAATGTCAGACACAAAACGCAACATACTACTCATAGAACCTCCATACAAAAACAAATATCCGCCCATTGGTCTGATGAAAATAGCGACCTATCACAGGCTGTTGGGGGATAATGTGACGTTTTACAAAGGCGATGTCAAAGAATTTATAACAGAACAAATCATAGAAAATTGCATAACAAAACTATATGAAATAGAACCTAGTATTGTCTGGAAAAACAAATATCAGGAGATTAAAAAACATATAACCACCCAACGAAAAAAACACCTTCACGAAGCCCTTGTTGATATACCTGATATATTTTCAGACTCTAATAGCAAAAGACCACTACTTGAGCTATGGCTTAAACACTACAAAGATTACTACCGAAAAAAACAATACGATAACCTTCAAAAATGGGATAGAATCTACGTCACTACACTATTCACCTTTTATTGGAAAGTAACGATAAAAGCTATTGAAGATGCCAAGTTAATAGTCAAAGACATCAACGAAATCAAGGTTGGCGGTGTGCTCGCGTCCTTACTTCACAAAGAGGTAGAGGAAGAAACAGGTATAAAACCCTTTAACGGTCTGTTGGATAAACCCGGTATGTTGGACGATAATGATTACATCATAGACGATATGCCGTTGGATTATTCCATTCTGTATGAAATTGATTACAAATATCCCACGGGCAGTGCCTACTTTACATTTATGACCAAAGGTTGCACCCGAAAATGTGCCTTCTGTTCCGTTCCCATTCTCGAACCAACTTACAAAGATAAAATACCAACAAAAGATAAATTTGATGAAATCAAGGAACTCTACGGTGAGCAGCAGAATCTCCTTTTAATGGACAATAACGTATTGGCATCGCCCAAATTTCCCGAAATTATACAAGAAATCAAAGACATGGGCTTTTACAAAGGAGCAACTTTTGTAGAACCTAACCAGTTGGAAATTGCCATTAGAAATTTAAAAAAAGGCATAAACGATAAAGGATATATCAGGCGAAGCCATGAACTATTAATTGCTTTTCTTGATAAGAAAAATACAAAAGCAACCGTAATGCAAAGTTATTACGATGCACTTGAAAAATACAATATCCTTAAATTAGAAACAACTACAAAAAAAAATCTGATAAAAGCATACGACGACGTAGCAGAAATTTACGAAAAATATAGATACAAACAACCCAAACAACGCCACGTAGATTTCAACCAAGGCACCGACGCAAGATATGTGACAGATGAATTGATGAAGCTGATGAGTGAAATTCCTATCTATCCGCTTCGTATAGCTTTTGATTATTGGGGAATGAAAAAACAATACGAAAAGGCGGTACGTCTTGCAGCAAAACATGAGATAAATCACCTATCCAATTATTTATTATATAATTTCAAAGATAAACCGGAGGATTTATACAATAGAATAAAACTCAATGTTGATATCTCCGAAGAATTAGATATTCATATCTATTCATTTCCAATGAAGTATATTCCCCTATTTGGCGAGGAAGCAAAACACCGTGATTTTATAGGTAATAAGTGGAGTAGGAAATTTTTAAGAGCTATTCAGTCTATTAGCAATGTTACACGGGGGATTATTCCTCCCGGCAGAAGTTTTTTTGAAAAGGCTTATGGAAAAAACATAGAGGAATTTTTTGAATTACTTTATATGCCAGAAACTTATCTGGTTTATAGAAAACTTTTTGAGGTAGAATTGGAGTTAACTCAAAAATGGAAGGCAGCATTTGCAGCATTAGACGAAAACGAAACAAAGGAAGCTAAGGAAATTATTGGAATCAACGATTTTGACGATTTAATATCAAAAACTCAAAATCCAAAAATATTAAATCTCCTTCAGCATTACACAATAAAAAGAGGTGATGTAGAAAATAGTGACAATGATTACCATTTAATCAAAGCGAAACTAGATAAACTTAAAACCGAATTTGATACGCTCGTAGCATCCGACAGATTCATCGAACTCACCCTCACCTATGACCACGAATAACACTCACATCTCCCCCAACCTCCCCACCACATACCCATGCGAAATATGCTCCTGTTCCAAACGCAGATTTTCACGTTGAAGCAAATCGTACAAGGCGTGTTCGTCGGGAGTGAGTCGGTCAAGGTGCGTTTGAGTGCTTGGTGTGCCTTTGCCGCCTTCGTAGAAAGTATCGAAGGTCGTTCTATCCATCAGGAAACTGCGGGTATGTGGGTAATATTTTCGGATTTGGGAGAGCATTTGAAAGCCGTGTACGTCAATGTCGCTCCAATAAAAAATCTCGGTGGCATGAAGCCAATCGGCATATTTTAGACTG
>Ga0114955_1001355_pt1 | contig 11207 bp, 8 predicted proteins | sample Porto_5metaG_FD_87302 | JGI IMG/M metagenome (GOLD analysis project Ga0114955, IMG submission 87302) | Marine algal microbial communities from Porto, Portugal - Porto_5 metaG | ecosystem: Host-associated > Algae > Red algae > Unclassified | place: Portugal: Porto | collected 2015-02-02 | reverse complement strand
GCTGCGTCTATTCGTGCGCTTATTGATACGTGTGATTTAGCTCTTTATATGCCGCCTCTTCGCGCGATTAAACGCGGTATTATTGAAAAGCTAGAAGATGAAAGGGAAAAAGCCGCCATTCAAAATATTGCTGAAACATTATTTGAGTAAGGAGTGGCGCTATGCGATTTATTAAATTTAACGACAAAAATGTAGATTCCTTTCTCTATATGGAGCTGGCAGATTTAACGAAAACATTAACAAAAAATGATGAAATTGAAGTAGAGTATCGCGTTTCTTCTTATTATGATCCTGTACACGGCATTATTTATCTCAGTCACTTTTGGGATAACCGTCCAGAAGAAGACAAAGTGTACGGCTTAAAAAGTGATGTATTTTTAAGGAGTATTGGAAGCTATAAGCATTCAAACTTCAAAGAAATTAATGCATATTTAAAGAAAATAAATAAAACGTCGGTACCTGGCCTAGCTAAGCAGCTGTTTATGCTGTTTGAAGATATTCGTTTAGAAGAAGTATGCAAACGCGAACGTCCTGGAACGAAAAAAGCCTTCGCAGTCAGAAGACAGCTCTACAGAAAATATTTTGCTACACAAATGAGCGCAAATTTAACAAAAAGCGTGTATACGGATGCACTTTTTAACGGCATCTACTTGCTATTGACCGCTGAAAATCCGTTTGAAGAGATTCCTTCAATGAGTGAATCGATTAACTTAGCGATGCCTTTTATTCGCAGACAGCTAACAAATGTATATGAAACTAAAACGACAAAAGATGTATCGCGCATCTGCCTTGAACTTGTAGATATTTTTGATGATATTATCGAAAAAGATATGCTTAATACTTATTTCTTTTTGGCTGAACTCCAGTATGATCAGTTAGAAGAAGGGTTAACCTTTGAAGATTTAAAACGCAAAGATTCATTAGTTAACGATGATATTTTAGAGCATGAAAAAGACGGAGATGAAGATATTCACGAAGAGAAAATGGAAATGTGGCATCGAGAGACAAGCGAAGCGACGCAAAGTTTTCTGCAGTTTGATATGGATCAAGGTTCAAAAACAGATATGCTAGGCGATGGTGTTCGTGAAGGCGACGATGGAGATCAAGCAATGGGAATGGTGCAAGGATCTTCTCAAAAAACATCGCGGAACGATTACTCTCAAATCGAAGCCATGGAGCAAACGCATCCGGAAAAAGACGGAGAAGCAGATTATGAGTATGGGAAAGAAAATAAGCATGCCTATGCTGTTTTTATAGATTCTAAACTTCCGAACGAAGATCATGTTGTTCAGTATGATGAGAATAAAAAAATCATTGCATCGTATCAAAAGAAATTAAAGCAAATGATTGAAAAAACGCTTGAACATAAAAAAACGCTTCCTAGAAGCGAGCTGCACTTTGGCCGATTAAATAAAAAACTTCTAAAATTATGGACGGATGATAATCCTCGTTTGTTTTATAAAAAAGATGAAGATTCTGCACAAATTGATGCTGTCTTCTCTCTTTTAGTTGACTGTTCCGCATCGATGTACGACAAAATGGATGAAACGAAGCTCGGAATTACGCTATTTCATGAAGCATTAAAATCTGTTATGGTGCCTCATCAAATTGTAGGATTTTGGGAAGATACAAATGATGCTACCGAAACAAGCCAGCCTAACTACCTGCAGACGGTTATGGACTTTCAAGCATCATTAAAGCGTAAAAGCGGTCCTGAAATTATGCAGCTTGAGCCTGAAGAAGACAACCGTGATGGATTTGCCATTCGCCATATGACACGTCGCTTGCTTCAGCGTTCTGAGCAGCAGAAGTTTTTACTTGTGTTTTCAGACGGTGAACCAGCTGCTATGGGATATGAACAAAATGGTATTGTAGATACGCACGAAGCGGTATTAGAAGCACGAAAACATGGAATTGAAGTCATCAACGTCTTTTTATCGAACGGTGAAATTGATGAAGGACAAAAGAAAACCATTCAAAATATGTACGGGAAATATAGTATTCTAGTACCAAACATCGAAGAACTTCCCGATGTGCTATTTCCTTTACTCAAGAAATTACTTCACAAAAGTATTTAAAAAAGTCGAAGCATATTGCTTCGACTTTTTTTGCTATTGACCGTTAAAGAGGAGAGAGGTAAGTTAAATATATATGAAAAAGAGAGAAGGAATGGCAAGTGGAAGGAGTTCAAACATCATCTAAAAGAGCATGGGGGCTGCTGCTTGTAATCATTGGCGCTACGATGTGGGGGGTATCTGGCACGGTAGCACAATATTTATTTCAGCATAAAGGTTTTAACGCAGAGTGGCTGGTCGTCGTCCGTATGCTAGTATCCGGATTGCTGCTTTTGGCAATAGCCTCTAAGCAGCGCAATATTTTTGCGATTTGGAAAACAAAAGAAGAGAGGACTTCGCTGCTTTTGTTTGGTGTAATCGGTATGCTCGGCGTGCAGTATACATATTTTGCAGCTATTGAAGCAGGAAACGCTGCTACAGCTACAGTGCTTCAATATACGTCGCCAATATTTATTATTGGCTATTTAGCCCTGCAAGCAAGAAAGTGGCCGGTGAAGGTAGAAATGATTTCTGTTGCGCTCGTCATAACGGGGACATTTTTTCTTGCAACAAGCGGAAATTTTAACGAGCTGTCTATTACAGGATGGGCGTTGTTTTGGGGGATTGGAGCAGCTGTGACGTCTGCTTTTTATACGCTTCAGCCTAAACGCCTTCTTGCAAAATGGAGCTCAGTTGAAGTAGTAGGCTGGGGAATGGTAATAGGCGGTGTAAGTTTTTCATTTATTCATCCGCCGTGGCATATAGCCGGTGAGTGGTCGTTATTGTCGCTGTGTGCGGTGCTATTTGTAATTATCTTCGGAACGCTCATTGCATTTTATTGCTATTTGGAAAGCTTGAAGCATATTAGCGCTTCTGAAGCCATTGTTCTTGCGTCAGCAGAGCCTTTATCAGCAGCGGCGCTCTCTGTTCTATGGCTTCATGTGACCTTTGGATGGACGGAGTGGTTAGGTACAATTCTTATTATCGCTACGGTATTTTTGCTTTCTCAGCGAAAGCCGGAGGTGACATCATAAGTAAAAAGGACTTTCAAATGAAAGTCCTTTTTACTTTTATAGAGGTTTTAGCGTAAACGTGTTTGTATACGAGCGGTTGGCATATAGTGTGTAATCAGGATGTGTTTTAGCTCCCCAGCTGTCGTCTCCGCCAACGCCCATTTGCTTGTAGTTAACCCGCACGGTTACTGAATCGCTTGACGGCAATTTGTAAAAATGATCGTAAGCCTCCAGTTCAAAAGGTGAGTAAGGTAAAGCGTTCAGCTCGACTGTTGGCAAACCTTTTAGTAAAAAGCCGCGTCCTTGATCGTTTGTAATAGTTGCCCATCTAACGTCCGTTTTGTTTCCGCATTCTTGAGGGCGTAAATACGGTGTAACTTGCTCTTTTACACTGCCATTATGAAGGCCAAGCTTAGCGCCAGTTTTACGATCCCAATAATTTTCATGAGGGCCTCTGCCGTACCATGTTAAAGAATCAAAAGCCGCATCCATCGTAAACAGCATGCCGATTTCAGGAATTTCAGGCATTTCCTCAGAAGGTGCTAAAGATTGTTCAATCTTCATTTCACCATCGTTATATAGCGTATACGTTACATAGCAAGAAGCAAGAGAGTTATCTAAAGCTAGTTCAACCGAAATGATAACAAAGTCAATTTGCGGCTGAACAGTTACTTTTTGCACATGCTGCTCTAAACTTGCTTGACGCCACGTTTGACATCTTTCATGCAGTTTATTCCCGAGGTCATTATCGGTTACTGCACGCCAAAAATTCGGACGGAAACCCGACGCAAGCAGCTCGGTGTGCTCGTAGGTGTAAGAGATAAACTGTCCTTTTCGCTTGTCAAAAATAGCCGCGAAGTTAGTTCCTGTAACCGTAAGCGTTTGTTCGTTTTGGTCAACTGATAAAGCAGGATAAGCAGCTTTTACTGAAGGTACAGCGGTTTTTGCAGGCAGTACAAACTGTTCGTACGCCACTTCATATCCAGCTGAAGCCCAAGCTGTATCTTTGGATAATCTGAGAGAAAGAGTCAAAACAAATTCATCAGTTTCGTTTTCTTGCTCGTAAAGAGGATAAGAAAGCGTCAGTTCGTTTGTACCATCAGGAGCTACATTTAAAAGAGACGCATGTTTTTCAACGAGTTCACCGTTTTTTTCAACCGTCCAAACAAAATCAAAGGCGTTCAAGTTTGTAAACAGGTGTTTGTTTTGAACTGCAAATTTTCCTTTAGAAGCGTCGACTGCTGTCCACTTTACGGGCTGATAGCATTTTTTTACTTCTGCAATTTTGGGGCTAGCTGTCCCATCAGCAAAGATTAAGCCGTTTCCGCAGAAGTTACCGTCGTTAGGCGTATCACCAAAATCTCCGCCGTAAGCTAAGTAAGAAGTACCGTCTTCTGCTGTTGTTTGAAGAGCTTGATCTTTCCAGTCCCATATAAAACCGCCTTGCAAGATTGGATATTGATCGAACAAGTCCCAGTATTTGTACAGATTTCCGCATGAATTACCCATTGCATGACTGTATTCACATAAGATGTAAGGTTTTTTCGGATTCATTAATGCATAGCGCTCTACATCTGCTGGCTTAACGTACATCGTGCTTTCTATATCAGAAGCATCATAGTCGCGGTGATGGAAGATTCCTTCATAATGAACAAGTCGAGTGGAATCTTTTTCTTTAAAAAAGGTATACATATGCTGAAAATTTTCTCCGCCAAATGATTCATTGCCAAGCGACCAAATAATGATAGAAGGGTGGTTTTTGTCACGTTCGTACATTGAACGACAGCGATCTAATACGTTTTCTTTCCATTCTGGCTTGCTTCCTGGAACGGCTTTTTGCTCACCTTCTTGTAAATAAGTCCACGTTCCGTGCGTTTCTAAATTGGTTTCGTCAATAACATACAGTCCGTATTCATCACATAGCTCATACCATACTGAATCGTTAGGATAATGAGATGTACGCACCGCGTTAATATTATGCTGTTTCATCAGCAAAATATCGTGAATCATGTCTTCGCGTGTGATGCCTGCCCGGCCCTTTACTGAATCAAATTCGTGGCGATTCACTCCTCGAAGTACAATGCGCTTGCCGTTGATTGTCATGAGGCCATTTTTTAGTTCAAACGTACGGAAGCCAACTTTACAGCTTTCTGTTTCGATAATAGAACCAGCAGAATTCTTTAAACTGAGTACAAGAGTATACAAATTAGGACTTTCTGCGCTCCATTTTGCAGGGCTTTTAATGTGCGTACGTAAGGATGCTGTATATTGATCGCTTACACTTACATTTGTTTGCAGCGGAGCTTGTAGTACTTCTTGGCCATTCGCGTCATACAGCATGACTTCAAATGTTAGATCTTGAGTATCGTGCTGAAAGTAATTTAAAATATCAGCTGAAACGCTAAGTTCACCATCTTCGTAGTTGTTATCAAGCGACGAACGAACGCTAAAGTCATAGATGTGAACCGATGGAGTAGAGTAAAGATACACATCTCGGAAGATGCCGCTCATTCGCCAAAAATCTTGGTCTTCAAGCCAGCTTGCGTCACTCCAGCGATATACTTCTACTGCTATTGTATTTTCACCATCTTGAAGGTAAGAAGTTATATCAAATTCAGCTGGAGTAAAGCTGTCTTCGCTGTATCCAACAAACTCACCGTTAACCCATACGTAAAAAGCAGATTCGACGCCTTGGAAGCTGACGTACACCGGCTGATCTTTCCATTCGGATTTAGGTGTAAAAGTACGGACGTACTGACCGACAGGGTTATATTTAGTCGGTGCAAAAGGAGGTTCGAGGTTTTCGTTTTCAACCCAAGGGTACGTCACGTTTGTATATTGAGGATAGTCATATCCTTGCAGCTGCCAGTGTGAAGGAACTGAAATAGAGTCCCATTTCTTATATGAAAATTCAGGAGCGAAAAAGTTTTTGACGCGGCCATCTGCATTTTCAGCAAAATGAAAGTACCAGCTTCCATTTAAGCTTTGGTAGTAAACAGAAGATTTTCTATCATTTTTTAAGGCCTCTTCGACCGTTTGATAAGGCATTAGTAAAGCGTGTGCTTTCGAACGGTTCAATTGAAAAATTTCAGGGTTGTTATTCCATTCAGGATATCCGTTTGCAGGTGCTGTATAATTAAATTTCTTGCCGGTTTTTAACATGTCGATCCCTCATTTCTAGATTACTAGGTTATTAGTTTATATGAAAATGATAACGTTTTCTGAAAACCTTATCAATCTAATTATTTTCATGATAATATAACTATATTCACATAGAAAGGGGGAAGTAATATGGACCGTATGTACTTTCCGGCTCTTTCAGATGAAGATATGAAACTGCCATTTTATGTTACAAGCGCTGGAAGCTGGAGACATCAAACGCATATTAACCGTCAGGGAGAGTTTCCTGATTATCAATGGATTCAATGTATAAAAGGAAGAGGCGAACTTCGTGTAAATGACGAGGTTTATATTATAAAAGAAAATGAAGGGATGTTTCTGACGCCGCACGTTCCGCACGAATACTATCCCGTTACGAGCGAATGGCAAGTATGCTGGGTTTCTTTTAACGGAAGTGTGATTGATGATATTATACTTTCTCTTCAATTTATTAATTCGGGAAAAATCGTCCTTACAAATGCTGAAAGTCTTTACAGGATGCTTCAAGAACTAATGAATCGTTTAGAAGAAAATCATACCTCTAGCACCATGCAGTGCTCTGAACTACTATATAGCGTCATTTTAAAACTTCGCCAAGACAGTGTATATATAGAAAGCAAAAGTCGCCTGCAGCAAATTACTCAGCTAAACCCAGTTCTTCGTTATATCGAGGAATACTATCATCAGCCGTTAACGCTGGAAGTACTGGCGCAGCAGCTCGACGTAACGGAGCAGTATACGTGTTTGCTCTTTCAACAATCTCTCGGCATCCGGCCATTTGAATACGTAACGCGCGTGCGGATTCAAAAAGCAAAGAAACTGCTGCTTAAAAACAACCAAATCTCTGTACAAGATATAGCAAGACAAGTAGGGTATGAACATCCAAGCTATTTTATCAAGCGCTTCAAAGAACAGGAAAACGTGACGCCAACTGTTTTTCGGAAAATGTATTTTTCATAAGTTACATACATTGGGTTTTATCTAGGTCACAAGAAATGATATATATACTAGTTATTTCGTATGAGTTTTAAAAAAGAATTTAAATGTAGTTTTAAGTGAAAACGGGGAGGAAAAGTAGAGAGAAGAAACAAAAAGGAGGGATAAACGTGTTTGGGTTAAATGATCTTCCAAAGTTTGTGTGGTCATTCTGTCTTGTATTGCCACTTGTATCATTTGTTCATCAGCTGGGGCATTCCGTCATGGCAATTATTTTCGGAGGGAAGGTCGATTTTACTATTGGGCGGGGGAAAACGATTCTTAAAATGGGGAAGTTTAAAATTAAGTCAGTCTATTTTCTAGACTCGTTTTGTAAATATGAAAATCTTAAGAACGACAGTCGCTTTTCCCATGCAGTGGTGTATGCGGGTGGTGTACTGTTTAATTTACTTACTATTTTTATAATAAATGGATTAATTATGGCTAATATTTTGCCTGAAGATATATTTTGCTATCAGTTTGTTTATTTTTCAGTCTATTATGTTATTTTTTCACTGCTGCCAATTCAGTATACAGAAACATCTGCAAGTGATGGACGTGCTATATATAACGTATTACGATACGGGAAAACGTGTGATCCAGATTAAAGGGCTGTGTTTAGCAGCCTTTTTTGGTGCCTTTTTTCTGTTTCATTTAAATAAAAAAGGAAAACTTTACGAAAAGAAAATAGTAGCGGATAATAAAGATATTACGCTATGGAATGGAAGAAAGGAGAGGATTCATACGATTATTGAGACAGAGCGAATGACGCTGCGAGCTATGGCTGAAAGCGATGCAGGTAATTTAATGAAAATCTTTGAAGATGCTGAAACCATGAAGTATTATTCTTCTACTAAAAATGAACAGGACACATATCGCTGGATTCAATGGATGAAGCAGCATTATCAAACATACGGCATCAGTATGTGGATTGCTGAGGATAAACAGAATGGAGAGTTTCTAGGGCAGTGCGGCATGGTTCTTCAAAAAGTGGACGGCAAGGTAGACTCAGAGCTTGGCTATTTATTTTTACGCAGCTGCTGGGGAAAAGGCTATGCGAGTGAAGCAGCAAAAGCTTGCCTAGATTACGGACTTAATACGCTGAAATTTCAGAAGATTATATCTTTAATAGATCCGGCCAATTACCGATCGATTAAAGTAGCTGAAAGAATTGGCATGAAAAAAGAAAAGCAAGTTAACAAATGGGATAAATCATTATTCTTTTATAGTATATATAATGAAAAATGAAAGTAAAGGAGTGTTAGCATGATCAACATTAAGAACGTTTCGGTAAAACGAGCAGAAAAAGAAATTTTAAAAAGCGTGTCGTGGTCAGTGGAAAAAGGGGAACACTGGTGTTTGCTTGGATTGAATGGTTCTGGAAAAACGACGCTTTTAAATATCATCAACGGATATATCTGGCCTACAAAAGGTGAGGTAGAAGTTCTTTCAAGGAAATTTGGAGAAACAAATCTCTCTGAGCTCAGAAAAGAAATTGGATGGGTAAGCTCTTCGCTTCAACAGCGGTTTCGAGATGACGATACGGTTGTAGAAATGATTTTAAGCGGAAAATTTGCATCTATTGGGTTATATGAACAAGTGGAGCAAAAAGATATGAACCAAGCCATAGAATTAATGAAGCTGCTAAATTGTGAAGATTTACAAAATCAGGCCTACGGAACACTTTCTCAAGGAGAGCGCCAGCGAGTGCTAATTGCCCGAGCTCTTATGGCTTCACCAAAGCTTTTAATACTTGATGAGCCATGTACAGGTCTAGATATAATGGCCCGAGAACAGCTTCTTCAGCTGATTGCAAAAATGGCAGATCAGCCAAAAGCTCCTACGCTTATTTATGTTACTCACCATGTAGAAGAAATTTTGCCTTGCTTTACCCATACGCTCTGTATGCGCCAAGGAGAAGTGTTTTCTTCTGGAAAAACGAAAGACCAGCTCACTGAGCCGCATCTTTCTAAATTTTTTAATCACTCCGTAGAGATTCAGCAGCAGAAGGAACGCACTTGGCTGTCATTAAAAGAACCGGTAAAAAGCTGAGTCAGCGTCGAGAAACTCTCTTACATACCATGGGAAAAAGAGCGCTGCTTGCAATTGAAACAAGCTCATTGTGGAGATAATGTTTACATGCCACATAAATAGTGGTGCTGCAAATAATATCAATTAGTAAAAAAGCAGCAATGTCATGTTTATCAATGGTTACAAATACAAAAGAAGAGGAATCATAAGTTGTCATCGTTGGCTCCTTTGGTTATATCGTTATGTTACTTTATTCACAAAAGGCTTGGGCTATACGAACTTTTAAAGAAGTACGATGATGACAGCTGGTTCTCTTCTCTAAAGCTGATAATACTCTTGTTCGAGTATACTCATGATAAGATCTGTCTGAAATGCTTCTTCAATAAAAGCACCTTCACGCTCTATTCCTTCTTTTACAAAACCGCATTTTTCATAACAAGCAATGGCTCTATGGTTGTATTCGAGCACTCGTAAATCGACTCTATGCAAGTGAAGGTGTTCAAATGCGTGCGCAAGTACCAATTTTGTAACTTCAGTGCCGAGCCCTTGATTCCAAACGGAAGAATCAAATAAACCAATTGCATACCGTGCGCGCCGGTCGTATTCGTTAACGGTCAGCCGGGCTTCTCCAACAAAGCGCTGCTGATATTCAATACACCAATTCAGCTTTTGAGACTTTATGTACTCGACGTGCCGCTTGGCATCTTGTAATGTAAGAGGTTTTAAGTTTCGGGTATCGCCTCCGTACATGCGAATAAGTTCTTTTGTTTGCTTGCATGCTAAATAGTCATTTACATCGCTGTCTTTTGGTTTTCTTAGTATCACGTTTTTTCCTTTTAAAAGTGGTGAAACATTATTCATTTGATGCATCCTTTCTTTCCTAACATTAAAAAGGTATTCCACTTGTTTCCTAAAAAAACCTGCTTTTATATATAAAAAGAAACAGCTATAGGCGCTGTTTCTTTACGAAGAATGTTTTTTTGCGTAGTGGGCAAGTGCAAGAAGAGGAAAAATATCATTGTAGCTGTGGTACTGAATATAAAATTGTCCAGGAAGACCAATTCCCGTGGGATAATGAATTTGCTGCTCGGTAAGATTTGGATTCAGTAAAAATTTAATTCCTTTTTCAACGGCTCGATCTTTTAACGGACATATTGTCATTAAAGCATCGAGAGCCCAAGCCGTTTGAGAAGGAGTGCTAAAGGGTAAAGGCACATATTTTTTTAAAGAAGCGCTATAGCATGATTCTCCGAATCCGCCGTCTTCTTGTTGAATGCTTTTGAGCCAATTGATGGCTTTGATGATACGCGGATCAGAAGCAGAAATTCCTACAGCACGGAGTCCTGTAATAGCGGCCCACGTTCCGTAAATGTAGCAAACACCCCACCGTCCATACCAGCTCCCGTTATCCAATTGATGATCAAACAGCCATTTTACTGCAGCTTTAATCGAAGGATGGGATTTATTCATACCGGCAAAGTTTCCGAGGCACTCAAGCACTCGACCGGTTAAATCGGCAGTAGCCGGATCCGTCGCTGCATCTTTTGCATTTTCAAGCGGCAGATAAGTAAATAAAATAGAGTCGGTATTTTTTTCAAATGCAGCAAAACCCCCATCTTTGTTTTGCATGGACAGCAGCCAGTTAATCCCTCTTTGCCAAGACTCCAAATAATCTGTATCGGTTTGCGCTCTTCTAGAAAGAGCTCTGATAGCAGCAGACGTATCGTCTAAGTCAGGGTTATTTGTATTAATATCGGAAAACCCCCAGCCTCCAGGTGCTGTATTTGGGTTATGAAACTGCCAATCTCCAAGCTTTGTATGCTGTCTTTTCTTTAAGTAGCGAGTGGTGCCTTTAATCATGAGATCTTGCTGCGGTACACCTGCTTCCTGTAGAGCGTAAGAGAGCAGCGCGGTATCCCAAACGGTTGACGTGGAGTTTTCTACGTGCACGTGGCCGCTGCATGTACTAAGTAGT
>Ga0114955_1001350_pt1 | contig 11220 bp, 16 predicted proteins | sample Porto_5metaG_FD_87302 | JGI IMG/M metagenome (GOLD analysis project Ga0114955, IMG submission 87302) | Marine algal microbial communities from Porto, Portugal - Porto_5 metaG | ecosystem: Host-associated > Algae > Red algae > Unclassified | place: Portugal: Porto | collected 2015-02-02 | reverse complement strand
GGCGCCGCCGGGGGGGGGGGGTCGCGGGCACCGCCCGGGCGGGGACGCCGTGCCATCCGGGTGGTCTGCCGGCCGCCAGAGCGGCGGCGGCAGCGAATGCACGCACGACAGAAGCGCGTCCAGGTGCCGGCGAGGGGCGGAGCCATGGCGCGCCCGGTGGCGCCGGCGACGGGGGTGGCCAAAGCGCAGATGTCGGGGTTCCGACCGCCCATTAGCGGCCGCAGTTCGGCCGGCGGCCCGGTGCCGTCGCGCCGCCTCGGAGGGGGCGGCGCCGGGGGGGTGGGGTGTGGGCACCGCCGGGGCGGCGACACCGGTCCTGCTACGCTGTCGGTCGGCGGCAAAGCCGGGCCTGCCCGCCGGTCCGCCGTCGGCAAGAGAGGTGGTGGCGAAGGCGCCGACCACAAAGGTGCGTCCAGCCGACGGCGAGGGGCCGAGACAAGGCGCGCCCAGTGGCGGCGGCGGCGGGGGTAGCCAAGGCGCAGACGTCAGCGCTCCCGCCGTCCATTGGCGGCGGCAGCACGGCGGCGGCGCGGAGCCGAATTGCGGGTGGCGCCGCGTGGGTGGCGGCGCGGGCCGAGCGCCCCTCGTCGGGGAAAGGGGTTGAGGCGGCGCTGGCACTCGCCACGGCGGGTGCCGTCGCTTCGTGCGCGCCACCACTGCCGCTGGCGACAGAGGCGCGGCGCGCGTGCGGCAGACGCCGCCGCCGCTGCCGCGGGCGTGCCTGTGAAGACCTGAGCCGTGCACGCGCCGCGGCGGCTGCGGCGGCGGCGGCCGCCGGCAGGGGCTCCATGGCCGGCGGTGCCGGTGGTCGCGGCGGCGGTCCGGGCGGCCGCCGGCAGCGGCGGCGGGGTGTGCGGGAGCCAGTTCTGGTAGCGGTGGTGGTCGAAAAGGCAAAAGGCACCAGTCAGTTTAATGATCGTGGACCCGGTACACTCCCTCTACTGGGCACCATCATAGTACGGGTGGTTCGACGCGCAGCTGCTGCAAGCAAGCGCAGTTGGCGTGTGCTCCGAGCAATAGGGGTACTTGGTCTTGTCGTTCTGCAGCTCCCAGCGCGACCAAAATAAGTCGACCACCGCGTCCAGCATGTCGACAAACACGCTCATGGCCTCAGAGGGCATGGGGTACTCGTTGGGCTCGAGAAAAGTGGAGGTGAAAACGCACAGCAGACCGCGCTGGGTGAAGCATCCAAAAGGCACCGGGTTCAGGCTCGCGTGCATGCGGCCGCGCCGGAGGATGAGCGAGGCCACGTCCCTCTCAGGGCACATGGCCAGCATCAGATCGCCCGCCTCCCACAGGTCAGCACGGCATAGGAAAAGACAAGCATCGCAATCGCGCTGCTCCAAGCGCACGTCGGGATGCAGAGGACAACGCTGTACGACTGCGTCGTCCTCACGGGGTGAAGAGGGAGGGGCCGCCTCCATTGTGTAGAGATGCGGGGGCGATGGGGGCTGCAGGCTGCTTGATGGCGCCGCCACGGGGAAACCATGCACCGGAGATATTTTCACAGTGAGGTGCGCGCGCCGCTCGTGCCCCCGCAGCGGCGGCATCGCACAGTTGTACAGGCAGCCGCCACATTCGGCATCCTTGTCGCAATGTACGAGCGCGGGCAGCTGGCGACGGGGATGGGTGCGACGAAGGCCGCACTGGGACAATCGGGATGCATGCGTTGCGATATTCGCGTCAACTACGCACTTAACATGCTGTTGCGCTTCTGTGAGGCCCAGAGTTGGACACGGTGTGGAAACAGCACGCCAAGCAATCCAATTAGCGGCATTGCGTCGCGCTGTGCTTTCCTGTGTTCGCGCCATGAGGTCGTGACACACGTCTCGTGCGGTCAGCCAGAAGTATTTTTGCTCTCCTGGGATTTCATGCCATGTGCGGCCCCTCGTTGGCTCCTTATTTCAAACGCGACAGCTCAATGGCTGACGTGAGCGTGTCAGATCAGGCACCTGTTGTTTTCCTCAGGTCACAGCGTGGACAGTGCCACCCCCTCGCATTAACTCGACAGGGCAGTACAGCATGATCGGTTCGAAAAGCGCTTATGAAAGTTTGGGCAGAAAGAAGCCGCGTTTGTGTGGCGCGTCTACGCTCGCGGTGATGTGGGTGTGGGTGCGCCCGCCTCATGCGTTTACAGCCTCTGGCTGTGATGTGCTTCTGGTGTTGCGACCTCCAGAGCAGACGCGGCGAGGATGGCGGCCAAAGATAACGCTGCGAATGGAGAGTTGTCTGTTCCTGCTGCCTCGCACATTTGCATCAATCTCTTGAACTTCTGTCCTCCCCTCATCCAACTGGACCTTGTGACGGAGAGCCCATGCCGGGGCCCATCAAAAAGTCCCGACCTAAGTTTTGTCGACCACCACATTTTCAGCACGTCGCAGGGCAACTGTCCTTCACCAGGTGTAAAGCTCAGAATCAGATCAGCTGCCTTGCGGGCCCCTTCTCGTGCAGCTCCTCTTCTTCGGCACTGCGTGTCCCGTACCACCAAGCTTTCATCCTCGTCACCGCTGTCCCTCTCCACGGTGTCTTCACCTGACACTCATTCGATGATACCACCTGCTCCTGAACCACCGGCAGCTTCTTCCGGAGCCGCTCCACCCGCCGACCAATTTTGTGCAATGTGCGGTGGAGGAGTGCCTCACCGCTTGCGCACAGACGATCGCGCTTCACAACATGTGCATGTCTCCGTCCGTGTCGGTCCTTGTGCGGTTTCTTCGAGCGGCGCCGTCCCGCATGTTGGAGATCATGCATGGAAACAGGGAGCCCGTTGCGTATGTCCCTCGTCGCCGTGCGCCATCGGAGGAGGTGGGGTTCGAGTCCGAATTCCTCCTGGTGCCCGTGTGTGGTTCGAGTGTCCCTCTTGTGGTCTACTGTTCGGGTCTGCAGCAGACTTTGGTCCACATGAATGTGGTGCTCCTGGCAGCGGCGGCGTCGGAGGTTCCCCCAGGACGGGCAGCTCGGGGAGAGCCTCTTCAAGGACCTGAAAGGGGCACCGATGGGTTGGCCCTGTCCCTGCAGCGGTGGATCCGGCCGAATCGGTAGCAGGCCCCCGATCATCGTCATTGAGGCCGAAGAGGGCATTGCCTGAGCTAACCCGACGACGGGCGACGGTAATTAAGGCGGCCAAGGGCAGTCACCCGTGGAGGGGCAAGGGTGGGGGTGAATGCTCTGTGTATGGCGCGACGATGGTTTGTGGTTCTGTTGAACGTTCGCCACTCTGTGGGGTGCGTATGGCTTGGCGATATGGTGTTGTGAAAGGCGATGACTGTGTGCGGTGTGCGACAGTGGCAGGGAGGCCTGTCTGAGTGAGAATTGTGGTGAGGTGGCGTCGCCAGCGATCTTTGCCAGGATTTGAGCAACACACTCTGATGGATGGCGAAGCTTTCTTTGCTTGCGTGCGTTCCCCGCCATGGCCTGCTGTCATGGTGTTGTGCGGTTTATTGTTAGGACATCCGTGGCACTGGGCAGCGTGTCTCTTGAGCCGCGGGTGGGTGGGCGCTGCTGGCGACGGCCGCCCGTTAAAGGCATGAGTCTGGTGGAGTGTAGTGGGCGGCGCAGGGACAGAGGCGGGGGCGGCCATAATGGAACCCTGGGCGGCCGGCTTTTTTTTGCTGGTCCTACCTTCCCTTTTGTGTTCCCCTCCACGGCGGGTGTTCCCGCATCCGTCAACGGCGCTGCAGCAGACACCAGGATGAGGATTAGGTGCGGGGGACCGCAGGGGAGGCGTAGGTGCCGGAGGCAGTCCGAGGGGACGGAGAGGGGTCAGAATGCGGGTTGCGGGCACCGCGTTGGCGAGGTCATACGTGGTTGCCGCGGGTACTAGCCCCGGGGCAGAGGGAAGACGCGGGATTCTATATAGTCCATCTACCCCAGGGGGAGTCGCAACACCTGGGTGGCGTGCATGTGCGCAGACGCAACGCGCCGCTGTTGGCTGGAGGCGATGGTCCAAGGATCTCAACGCCCGGCCAGCGCCACGCCTGGTCTGTCCCCGCGCAATTGTGCCTGTGCCACCCTCCTGCCACTGTTTGCTGAAGGCCGAACCGAGTCCGTCGGCGGTGCAATGGCCATTGTGTCGCCTCCGCTGTGTCCCTCCGCGCCTCCGCCGCGGGCAGCCCTGCATCGGCCTCGTCAACGGGCATGCCAACGGCAACGCCAACTGCAGGTCGGGAGGGAGCGATCACATGATGCTTGTGGCGACCGTGACGCTGACAGCGTCTCTGCGACAAGCGCAGAGAACACGGCATAGAAGAGAGAAGCAGGAAAAGCACAGAGAGTGAAACCAATTGACTTGTATGCCGCTCCACGTATCGAACCCCGGTCGGGCATACGCCAGTTCGCACGTCGTCTCAGGACGTAGTCGACAGATTTGACATGAGACATGCGTGGTCGTCGCGGGTTCGAAGGCGGCGGCAGCTGCAAAATTTGTCGAGTATCCATGGCCAGTAAAGTTCTAGGATAGCGTTGGTGTCGATGGAGATTGCACTGTGACGAGTCGTGATGCCACAAGGGAAGGGATGCCTCAAGACCTTCTGCGAACTGTTCGTAAAGACACAGTGCGAGTCGCAGCAACGACAGGCGCGACCACTTTTGCGTATTGCCCATCGAGAGGCCAGAACGAATGTTCGCTCTTCTGCGGTGAGCCTCAAGTGCATTTGTTCAGAGCGCAACGCGGCAGCGCGCACCATGCTCAGTCTGTCCCAAGTCGATGCGCACGACGAAGCCGAACACTTGTTCGCAAATACAGTGCTTTGGACTGGCATCGTGTATTTCCGGATCCCCGCATCGGTCGCGTACTTCTGGATCCCAGCGGCCCTCATGTCCACGTGCTTTTTGTCGACTGAGAACCGTCCCGATCGTCGAACGTTTTTTCAGAGCCTCGAATGCGTCAATTTTTATGTATCAGATCCCAGCACCTGGCACGGCCGTGAGGCCAGTAGCGCTCCAACGACTGTCCCATGATATGATTGGCCAGCATGGAGATCCACTTTCCACCGCCGATCTGGTGGGGACGGCGCCGATGACGTCGTCACTACCCCACTGACGGCCAACCTCACCTCGGTGACGTTCCCACCGCCCCCGTCGCTACCACCGCCATCCCCACCGCGCTCGTTCTCACTGTGATCATCGTCACGACGGCCGTCGTCACCACGGCCGTCGTCATCTCCCTCGTCACCGCGGCTGTCCTCAGAGTTGACATCATGACGGCGGTCATTGCACTACTGCCATCGGCAACGTGGCCATCGTCACCGCGGCCCTTGTCACGGCGGCCATCGTTTCCATGGCCATCGTCACCACGGTTGTCGTCATCGCGGCCGTCAGCACCGTGGCTGTCGGCAGCGCGGTCATCCTCAAGGCGGTCATCCTCACCTAGGTAGTTGCACCCGCCGCCACCGTCACGGCGGCAATCGCACCCGCGGTCACCGTCACCACGGTCATCCCCGCGGCGGTCGTCGTCTCCGTGGCCCTGGTCACGGTGGCCGTTGACACTGCGATCATCCCCACGGCGGCCAGCGTCAACGCGGCTCGGCCATCGTCACTGGGGTCCTCGCTACCGCGGCCATCCCCACCGTGGTCCTCGACACCGCGGCTAACCCTGCGGAGGTCGGCGTCGTCGCCTTCATGTCCACAGCGGCCGGCGCCCGCGCGGCGAGGCCATTGGCGCCGCGGAGATCGCCACCGCGGCCATCCCCACGGCTGTCTTCCACACCGCCGCCACCCCCACTGACATCATCATGCGGTGCTCTTTTCTGTCATGTGAGTCTGGTGAATGTATCTGCTGCGAGTGCGGGGGCTCTTGTGCTTGTTTCTTGCGAAGTGGTGTGTTGACTGGGGACCCACGGACTGGCACTCGTCACTCGCAGATTGTGTCCAACCTGAGGCATGCATCCCTTGCCAATCGCGCAGCTTCATCACGCTTCCCTGCCTCATTTTCTTCCTTTTCCGGTCATCACAGGGGACATACCCATTGTGTCCACAGTGGGCAGGCAGGTGATCATGCCCATGGTGGTCGGGGGGCACGCGGCCGGCCTGTATCTGTTCAAAAGCTATGATGGTGTCGCCCGCACTACAACTTAAGCGCCCTGCTTGTCTGGGCGGCCTGTATGCGGTCGCCGTACACATGGAGCGTTTTCACTTTATGTGGTGGCGCCGCTCTGGGCCCCGTGTGTGGGGCGCGCGGCCCCGTGCAGCCGCGTGGTACCGGACTCCCCGTCTGCCGCTCGGGCGACGGGGTCGCTTGGGCCACGAAGTGTGCAAGTGCGCGCGGCCCGTTGTGTGGCCGCAGGGGACGTGCGGCTGCCCAGTGACGACGGGACGCACCTGCCGCCGACGACGCGCACGGGACGGGCCCGGGCACGGTCGGCAATCAACCGCATCACAAGTAGGCGCCCCTCGGTGCGGTTCCCCACTACGGTCCCACCACCACACAATCACGCTCATGTATGTGAACGCCTGCATGTGTGCACCTCGGGAAGGAGGTGCAAGCATAAACGAGTGAGCCACAATGGTCCTTTCGCCTCCTGGGTGGCGGTCTGACGCCAGTGGGACGTTCCGTTCAGGCGCCGCATGAGCGTGCTCAGATAGTAGTCCGTTCTTGGTTCTCACGACGACAGCGTGAGCTTGCTCGCGCAAAGCGTGGCCGGGCTCTTTTCGGACGCGTCCGCGGCCGCCGGCCGCTGAGCAGTGGTCTAACACGCCTCCCGCCTGCTGCCCTCTCCCGGCTGTGCCTCCATCACAGGGCAACCCCTCTTGGGCGAAGACGGGCAGGTGCCGGTGTTGTTCACAGTACCGCTCGCTCACTTGCGTTGCCGCGTCTACTTGGCTGCTCAAACCGCGGTGCCACGGCGAGCTGGCAGCCCGACCTGACCGCCTCGTTCTCGGCCGTGTTCAGCGCTGCGGTGGAGGCCGCCGCTGCCGCGGCGGCCCGCCCATTGCAGCGGCCGTGAAAGCAGCCATGTTCTTCGGTTGTTCTCGTTCCTGTCAGAAGTGTGGGGGGGCAGCGACTGTTGGGCGGGTCTCGAACTGGTTCCCCCACCGTCCCGTGTCCGCTGTCTTACTTTTTACCTTGTTATCCTTCCAATGCCCACTGCCCGCCCTGCCCCACCCCGTCCGTGGACCCTCCGTACACGGACCGCCGCCCTGTTCCTGTGGGCCACTTCCGTGAAGTATTGGAGGCCATCGATAGAGCTCCTCACCACAACGACCCCCCAAGGGTGTGCCCTGCAATCCCTCCAGTTGTCGAAAAATAAGAGAAACAATGCCGCTCGACACCGCGAGACGCTTTCCTGATGGTGCCTGAGTACGCCACAGGCTCGCACAAGCTGAAACACTTTGGTGCGGGGCGACGAATGCCGACTAAAAACGAGCTCACGCCATGGAACAGCGTGCACGAACTCAAAGAACATGAAATACACGGCGCCTCGTCCTCGGGCACAAGATCGAGAGACAGGACAATGCGACGGCATCAAACCGAGGTATCCATGCCACAAAAAACTTGAACATCAACGAGGGCGGGGCACACAAAGTCGCGTGCAGGAAGCGGGCGCAGAGCACAGTCTGCTGCTTTCAACCGCCTCGTGTTCGACATAGCTCCGAGGTCGGTGGCCGTTATGCGGGAGAAAAACAAACTGTGGCCGAGTCGACGGCAACACGGCACACGTCTGGGGAAAAGGAAGTGACGCGAACGCCGCCGCAAGAACCGTCCCCATACATACCTATCGGCGACGACGGGCCGAAACCAAGGATGATCGACTTGCAAACGGCGACAACAACGGAACACCAAATGTGGGCAGCGCGACGCATCTGACGCGGTAGGATGCGCTTGTCGCGGGCCGAATTTGTTGCAAGCGCCGCAAGCCATGACTTCAGAATCAAATGACCACAGCACAACGATATGGTCCAATCGCCTCATGAGCAAAGGTAAGAAGACTGCCATTTGGCCTTGAACGACAGCTCGAGCATGTGCAGGAGAACGGGCTGTCGACGCAGTGCGACCAGCTCGGCATCATGTTGGTCACAACCGCTGTTTCGGCGTCATGTTGGTCACAACCGCTGTTGTCCATGGAATGCACGATGGTGAAACATGCTGAAACGTACCTGCTGGAAAACTAAGGTGGTCGGGCCGGATATTCCTCGCCGTGGAGGAGACGACAGGCAAAGCTCAAGAAACGATGAAGCAGGACAACGCGTCAGTGTTCTGACCCGAGCATGGTGCGCACCACGACGAGCACAGTACCGACGTGACACAGATCTGAATCGACCGAGATCGCCACATTATTGTCGTCAACATGGGTCACTCTTGGAGAAAGCAGGCTACATGTACACACAGTTTTCTAAACCCCTCGGGTCGCACCTCCGTTCGATCGACATGGACGATTGCGCACCATTTCGGGTGGTCGTGTCTGGTCATGACCACTGGCACGAAGAATGTGGAGTTCATAAAGGCCGAAGGGGGTCGGCCTCAGGACTGATTGGCGCAATCAATTTGATGACCTTTGGTCCTACGAATGGAGGAGGCGCCACGAAAGGTGGAGCACCTGGCAGCGCCGCCCATGTCACTGGCTGTGGCTCGAAAGGAAAGCGCCGCCTTTAGAGCCTTAGTCAACCCCAGCACGGCGGATCGGCTCCTCCTCCTCCAGACAGAGTAGGAGCAGCGGTCGACGGCGACACGCCACAGTCTTACCAGGCAGGTGCGAATAGTCACATGTGTGTCCACAATGCCTTGGGACCACGGCCGGCACTGTCTGGCATGTGGTGACGAAGTGTGTATCAGCGAGAGCTTTACTGTCGTCAGTCATCCGTGGTCTTATTTTATGCGTCACGAACATCGAATAGATACCGTGGTACCCACACGCTCTACGCCTAGGCCTCGTTCCCACTGGACGCCGACTTCCACCTAGAGCACTCTCTCCCTGTTGTCCTAACTGCGACGGACACAAAAACCCCTCTCAGCGCAACAGCTCTATCTGTTGCGTGGCGGTCGGCGGACGCACTGATGTAAGCAGACGTGCCGCCGCCGCACCGGCGCCAAGGGGACGTGGCGCCGGCGGGTGCCTGGGTGGTGGTTGATGAGGCGGCGCTCCCGGCGCAGCGCCACGTGGGCGCTGAGGGGGGCGCGGCCAGCCCGGACGGGCGCGAGCGGCCCAGACGGGCGCGAGTGACGGGGGAGCGCCGCGGAGGTGCCCCAGTGAGGGAGCGGGCGGGAGGCCCACGGGATGGGAACCTCCCCGGCGTGCGGGCCACTGAGTGGCGCGCCAGGGCGTGCGGGGGGCACGCACTGAGGGACATGAACCGAGGGTGCACGCACGGAGAGACCGGCGATAGGGCGAGCAGCGCCTGGAGGGTACATAGCTGGGAGTCCGGGTGGCCGGGGGAGTAGGACGAAGAGACCAGACTTGCTTTGACCCGACACTCACACTGCGGGTGGCGCCACCATGGTCGAGCCCACGGCGGCGGAGGGTTCTCACCTTGATACACAACACTGTCATGATGACCACGTCTTTCGTGCGGAGGCACGAAGAAATGTCTGAAAATACAATCCGACGCCGAAAGACGCCTCAAATCGCCAGAATGGCGTCATCCTATTGGTTGTAGTTGGCATAAAGTGGATCTCGTGTCTGATAGGGTTTTCGCTGGACACGCCACGCGCAACAGGGCTGGCGGGAGTTGCCCATTCTGAAACGCACTTCGTGCCGTCTTAGGTCGGTTGGCAGGTGCACGTTCAGCCTGTGTCGTACTGTTTTTCCGCTGTAGGATCATTCCCTCCCAGGTCCTACAGCCGTCCCGTGTACATCGATCGTGGAAAGCGACACAGACCTGGCGATCAAGATGCATTTGGGTCTCCATGACGCGAAACGATTGCAAACGTGGCCCGCGTTTTTGACGATTCCAGCACTGAAAGTGACAAGGTTGTCTCGCGGGCTCGACCTGGGCTCTAGCGGGGCCTGCTGTGCAGGCACGATTTCAGCTTTCAACAATGCTGGTAGGGGTTGTACATTCGACAGCAGAGATGGAAACGTTTTGGAGCCATCATGGTGTTCCGCCCGCATGCGAGACAGGCGTGGCTGACATGGTGCCTTGGGGTGTTCACGTGTGACATTGCGTTCTGAAGTGCATGCCAAGCCCGACGCCGTATGTCCAACCTGCACTCGTGCGACACTGGTCCAGGCAGTCTTCTGCCCCATACCCCAACTGACGCGGGAGGCCGTCCGCTCCGTCGCTACGGCCACCACGACGGCGGCAAGTAGCAGGTGGTGGCGCGCTATCCGTATTGGGCGTACATTCGACGGCGGCGGCTCGCGGGAGCGCAGGGGATGACGGAAAGAGTGCAAAGCGCTCGACACGGCGACGGGTCGGCCTTTGCCCATGACGACGCCACCCTGGCGGCGGCGGCGTCACAGGACTTGCGGGGGGCTGCTGCCGCCGCCCACGTCAGGGCACCGGCCGTCGCCCGCCGGCTGCAGCCTGCTCGGGATTCGCGCCCGCCGTCGGGAATCGCGCCCGCCGTGGGAAGGGCCCCAACCACCGCTATTCGCCCCATCCACAACATGGCTACCGCCACAACCAACCACTGCTACGTCGACCACGACCCAGGTACGACCACCGCCGACAGAGGCGCCACCGCTGCTGCTGCCGGCGCCGCTGGTCGTGCCGTCGCCGCTTGCCGCCGTTGCGCCGCCAGGTGCGCGGCGGTGGCAAAACTGCCGTCACGGCAACATGCGGCGGCGACGCGTGACCGCCCGCCGCCGGGCCACCCACCGCCGCTGCACCCGCCGCCGCCTGCCACCGACTGCACGCGGTCGTGCGTCGCCTGTCGCCGCATCTGTCAGCAGCGGCGGAAAGCCAACCGCCGCCGCGGAGTGACGGCGTCGTCTTCTTCTCGGCTGCCGCGGACGTGCTTCCGCCCAAGGCCCCAATTTGCTCCACAGTGGCCGACAGTGTGTAACCACCGTTGCGCGCCACGGTCGCGACCGCGCGGTCGCGCAGGCGGTCGCCCGTGACCGGGACGTCGACGACCGCAAAAGAGTGCCGCCGGCGATTAGCCGTCACGCATAGGGCGGGGGGGGTGGCGTGGAGCGGCGTCGTGGGGAAGGGGGCGATTCCCAAGCCAACGGCAGCCCGCCGGCCTCTGCGGGCAGGTGTCGTGCACGGCGCCGCTCGTCGGCGGCAGCGTCGTGCGGTTGTGCGCGTTGCAGTTGCATCCTTCCTTACTCTTTTCCCTCC
>Ga0114955_1001347_pt1 | contig 11225 bp, 11 predicted proteins | sample Porto_5metaG_FD_87302 | JGI IMG/M metagenome (GOLD analysis project Ga0114955, IMG submission 87302) | Marine algal microbial communities from Porto, Portugal - Porto_5 metaG | ecosystem: Host-associated > Algae > Red algae > Unclassified | place: Portugal: Porto | collected 2015-02-02 | reverse complement strand
TTACGGCTTGTCTTTGCCACCCACACCAGTTGTGTGTGTGCGTCTTGGCGCTTGCTTCCGGGGTCTTTGACGAGACTACCGGGTGCCCGGTCGAGAAGGCCGCCCGAGTGGGGTCGGCCTGAATGTGGTACCACAAACGCAGGGCGCCCGGCGCCGCGTCCGCCCGTTTCGACTGCAGGGGCGGTCGCCATGGAAGCCCCCGTCCCCCCTATGATGGGCAGCACAACGAGGGGGGGTGCTGCGGTCCCGTCGAGCGGATCGGTCGCTTTGAGTGCCGCCATTCTCCTTCGCGCGCGGTCGAACCCGGACCCATCGGGGCCGGGCGTGCAGTTCCCCACCACCGCCGTCGCCCAAGCTAAGTTCGACCAACTCACCGCGGCGCTGGGGCCGGGGCAGCAAGGGGAGCACCTTGAAAAGATCCTGGAGACAGCCGTCTGGGCTGCGACGAGCTCTTTCCGTGTGAATGTGGCGGCAACTACAAGCGCCCTGACCGTGATAAAGTACACACTCGTGGGCGTGAAGACCAAGCTGAACTCTGACTCCCAGCTCTCCCAGCAGACATTGGGGCGGCTTATGGAAGTAGAGAAGACCGTTTTGGACGGCATTCAGAGCGCCGTCTCGTTGGGGCATCTCGGCGGCTCCGGGGAGGAAGACGAAGAGGCTTCTAAGAAGGAGCAGCTGATCAAGCTCGTTACCGTACCTTTTTATTCCGGTTGGCGAGTGAGAGAAAAAAGCAGGTGCGGGCGAGGTGCGGGCGGGTGGGGGTGTCCGACTGGTGCGAATGAGGGATATGGGGAGCGGGGTTGTCTGTCTGATTCCCTTTGCAGCTTCAACCTGACTCTAACCGCGACCGCCGTTATTTTTGCGGGGCTTCATGTCTGTGCGGTTGTGTTCTGACGCACGCTGAAAACTTATCGGGAAGTGCTCATCGACGATTTTGCGACCGCGGTCAAGACGGTGCTCGCATTCTTCTGGTCGGAAGACAACTGGGATAACCTCGTGGTCCCTGTTGTTGCGGTGCAGAAGCAGGGGCTCAAGGCGGCGGAGGAGTGGCTGAAGTGGTTTCTCCGCCGCCCCAGCCGCCGCAACTCGACCATATTCGTCAACATCCGCGTCTCCCTCTTGGCGCTGCGGGTGAAGCCCCACCTGCACCAGATGTGCACGGCCGTTATCGTCGCTGCCTTTTTCGAGGCCCTTGGCTTGGACCTAGACACGCTTAATATGGATAAAGCGATCGAGCTGCTCGCCAATGACTCCTTATTCCTGTCGTCGCGCGGGCGCCAGGCGTGCCTGGACGCCCTCAGCGAGCTCTTCATGTCCTTCGGAGCGGCAGACCTTGTGAAGCATCCGGATGGACCGATGGGTCCCCGCGTCGTGAGCGCGACGCTTGGGCACTTTGCGCTGGTGGTCACCAATGTGCGGAACGCGCTGGAGTCTGCCGCTGGGACCCGCTCGTCGGCGCGCAGCGGGGCAATCGGCGACCGTCATTTCCCGCTGTGGGTGACGGACGTCCGCCGCCTGGTCCGGACCCAGGCGGCGGATGCAGAGGCGCACGATGGCTTGGTGCTTGTGGCCGGTTCCAACCCGGCGCGCAGCCTGCCGCAGTTCTAGTTCTGCGCCCAGTCCTGGGTGTCCTCCGTACCGTCGGCGCGACCGGTACCTTCTGTGTGGGTGATGCATTGTATGCGCTCTGGGTGTGTGATGTCTTTCTTGGCGTTGAATTTCCCCGCGAAAGTAGCCATGCCGGCGCCACGATCCTACTGGAAGGCGTTCGTTTTTTGGCACTAACGACGGCGCCGCGGCGCCCAGGTGCCCGGCGGCGCCCGGCCGCGCTCCGGTGCCGGTCGGCGCTCGACGGCGACACGGTGCCCCTACTGCGGCGCCCGGACGCCGCGGTGCCCGGCGTTCCCGGCGGCGCCGGTCGGCGCCCCGACGCCTCGACGACGGCGCCACAGGGCCCCGGTTCCCTGCGGCGCCCGATGGCGCCCGGCAGGGCCCGCAGCCCAGCAGAAAAACCGGCGCGGGCGCGCTGCGCGTGGCGCCCTGCGCCCCGCTCTCCGCGCCGCGCGCCGCCCGCCCCCGGCGCCCCTCGCCCAGCTCCCCGGCGGAAAATCGAAGCCCATCAGATCCCGGGCCTGCAACGCCACCTATTGCTCACGCCTACACAAATCCCCAATTGCGAACCTACAGAGGGCTGAATCCACTCTGCATCGAAGGATGCGCATCGCTGGCTCCATCAGAAGTGTCGCGAAAGTGCTCGCCGATGCACTGTATGCCCGAGTCGGGCCCCGAGCGAGACTCGCGTTTAGATGGACGTGTACCGAATCAGGAAGACGCATTTCTGGGCGTGACGGCGGTAGGGGTGGGCAACCGCATGGACGCGCCAAACCGGATCAACCGATTTCAGCTACTGCCGATTATCGGTTTTAAACCGGTTCACCGGGTGCTGCCAGCCCGGTGGCGGGGCGGCTCGGCTGTTCTTGCAGAGGTGCCGGGTGCCTCTCTCTTGCTTTCTGTTGCAGGTGGGCGCAGAAACGGTTTTCCATTGGCTCCTTGTGACTTTACTCCCGCCGCTTCCCACGTCTGAAAACCAACAGTCATACCGCTCTCGCCTGAAGGAAAAGAAGCAAACCGCCCACGCTCATGCGCCCACTGGTAAGAGTCCTCCCATCACGCGCTGTCACCCCGCGCATGCTCCATGCGACGGCGCCGCGTGATATCGTCGTGGAGCACAATAGATTGCTCAAAATTGACGCCCGTCATCCGCGCTCGCAGCTTGAAAATGGTCCGCCCAGCCTTTGAAAAGACGCGCTCGGATGTCACGCTAGTAGCATGTATTGCAAGCAGGTACCTCTCCCCCAGAGCAACTCGAGGAGCGTGCTGCTCATTTGCACGCCACCAGTCGAGTGCGGTGTGCTGCGACTCTGGGTCCAAAGCCCGGCCGAGTTACGCATTCCACTCCGCGTCGAGGGAAAGTGTCGGCTGCACGACCGCGCTCACGGCTGTTCCCCCGGATGGTGCCGTGGACTCGCGCAGGTACGACTCTAACGTCTTTCGGCGCTGGGCGAGGGGAGCGCTGGTGCCATCGCCCTGTCTCGACAGCGCCTCCACCAGCGCTGGTGCGCCACGTGCGAACATCCACCGGATGATAGCCAGCGCGGTTGTCTGCGCGGTTGTTGCGGTTGAGAGCTCCGCACCAAAGGTCTCAGATTTGTAGAATGGGTTCAGTAGGACAGAAGTCACACGAATACTGAACCATTCAGGGCTTGGAGCTCGGAGGCGCTCGGTCTGGCGACGCTCCCGCATGTTACTTAACACGGCGCGCTTCAGTTCTGACAGCGCTGCGAAGTCCGCGCGGTTGGGCGCGCCCGCCCTCCGCAAGCACCAATACACCGCCTCCTCCATCGATCCAGTAGCAACCACCTCTGATCCGAGGCTCGACGACGCGCTCTGAATAGCCTGTAAAAACGTTTTCACCTCGGACAGCACGTCCAGCTCGAATTGAGTGGGGCCCTCGACACGTTTTGTGCTACCCGATAGCTGGGTGTAGAGGTAGTACGCCGATAGAGCCAACGCCACCGCCGGCCCCACGCGCACGAAGCGACACAGCATGGCTAGTGTGGAACCCCATCGGGTAAGGCAGTCGATGTTAAAGCTTGAAAAGAGGGCCGTGCACGCGTTCCCGGCCTCCGAGCTCTGTCGCCGCAGCCTTCTCCTTGTCCACAGCCACGTCCAGCCCCCGCAGGAAATTTTTGTTCGCGCGGGACAGCATCGAAACCAGTCGTACTTTCTTCAAAACAGACCGCACGGCAGGCACCGCCAAGACCGCGGGTATGGACAGCTGCAGCGTGTATGTGGCACACAGCGCGTGCTTCCAAGTAAAAGAAGAGACCCTTGCATGATCATTCGTTTGTATCGCCCCGTCGTGAAGGGCAGTCTGAAACTCAATGCAAAATGCATCTGCGCGGGATTGTGCGGCAGCTGCCTCTTCCCCAGTGCCACTGGCACCTGCAGGTACGCCGCCACTCGCCTAGGCACCGTCGCCACAGTCTGAACCCACGTCGGGTAGGTCATCTCCATCTCCGCCTTCGTCGTCCGATTCGGCGCAGTCTCGTCCAGCTGCATCGACTGGGGCGACCTCGGCACCATCGGCGCCAGACGGGCCATCCTGGGAGCCCGCTGCGCCCTCTCTCTCCATCCCGATAGAGAGAGCAGCGCCGCCACGCCTGCTTCCGTACCCACCAGTCCCTAATTGTGACGCGATCGCGTGACAGATGCCCCCCCCTCCAATCGCCGCAAGCACGTCGCTCTCGCGACACAACAGTTCCCGCCCCACACCGTCAGCTGAAAGCGTACCCTCCGTGCCCGCCGCATTACCCAAATCTACAGCAACTCCGACGGCTGCAACACTGCTGCCGCCCACGGCCGGAAAATCAGAGATCGGTCGGCGTCCACTCGCTGTCTGGCAACGTCTCCGAGCACACCACCAGCCGCCACACAGTTGCTGGCCTCATCGGTCCGCACAACCCCTACTTTCTGGGACAGCCCGAAAGCGCTGGAAACTTGAAGTAAAAAAGGCAGCGATGGCAAAGGCTGTGTGCCTTCCTTTCACGACACAGCAGCGCAGCACACAGGTCTGCAGCACCCAGTTCTTTTCCAACCATGAAATGACGAAGGAACCGAAGACCTCGTTGGAAGTTGACGTCCACATATCGGAGTTCACGTGGCAGACGTCTACGTCGGTCAGCGCTGCCCGCACGCGCACTTGGTGGTCTCTGAAGCGCCTCGTGATGGGTCGGCACAGGGTGGTGCGAGGGACGACAGACAACCGGGGGTTGGCAGCGGTAATCATCGACACGTACGCCGCGTCGTCGACGATTGAGGCTGGGCTCAGGGTCGAAATTATCATGTCGATCTGCCGCTCATTAAACGCCTGCTGCTGAGGATGTGCCGACGAAAAGGGTGACAATCGCGACTAGAAGTACACTGGCAGGCGCCCTTGTTCCAGCGAAAAACGCGCACTTGTAGTGGTGGCCCGAGCGCTGCTTGGTCCCGGCCTGAACGCTACACCCTCAGAAGCGACTGGGTTGGGGGTAGAGCGACGCGCTGCTGCTTCCATACCGTGATGATCAGCGAGATGACGACGTAAATTTGTGGTCCCGTGAGCGTGAACCACACGCCATGGAAGGCCCTTGTGGAGCTTGTGCACGCAGATAAACTCACCGGGCTTGACGAGACACTGACGAGCTTCTTTGTACTCGGCGACAATGTACTCATACACGTCGCTTTTCTTGTTTCCCTGCGCCACCGGCCCCCATTTGCACCCGGCCGCGGGCCGCCAGGTATTGCGAGGGGCCAAAGGAAGTCCATTGACTGGCCCGACAGCTGCACTCGTCGTCGTCGTCGTAGCCGGGTTGGAGATAGCGGGTACGGTGGGAGTGGTGGACGTATGGCAGTCTGCTCAATTTTGCCGGTGTGAGTGCGAACAGATCGCAATCAGGACGGAATCCTATTGGCTAGCAGCACAGTTTCGGCTGAATGGATGGCTGAGAGTCCGTCGTGATTGCGTTCTTTTCCGACCCAGACAGGCAAAATGGAGCCGACTGCAATACCGGAGGCAGTGGGCGGAGTGGGTATTGCAACTGCACCAGCCGCAGCCGGTGCTGCGGTCAGAGGACGCGCAGGGAGCGCCCTCGCGCTCCGTCCGCGGTGGAAAGCGTCGACGAGGAGACTGGTTCGAGCCGCGACAACGCTGGCTGCGGGTGCCTGCTGTCCAGCAGTGTTTTGGTCTGTTGGTATCATGCACTTGTCGATCCAAGTCAAGCCAACTACCTGGATATGGCGGCTTATTCCCTGTCTTTATATCCAACTGGTTCTGTCGATTTTCGCTGATGAAAATCGGTCTTCAAACCGGTTGGGGTTTTCGGGCCAATCAACCGGTTTCACCGGTTTTCAATGAACCGGTTGCCCAACCCTCTAGAGTCGATTCTACTGACCACCTCATTTGAGCCTCTCAGGCTCATTTGAGCCCATTTTTGATGCCTCTCGGTGACCATGTTCCCGGCCTCGGCTACTCTTTTTGAGAACAGATCTGGACTCAGCGCAGTCTACTTACCTATGGGCCAACTCGGCGGCTGCGTTTGATGAAATCTCGGAGGGGGTGCCCCAGACACCCCAGAAAGGCCGCGTTTCCAGGCCATATGAGAGGGAGCCTCATTTGAGCCTCCTCTGAGGCTCATTTGAGCCTCGGGAGCAGTAGAATGGACACTAGAGGGGGGGCCCGTCCGGGCTGCGGTGAGCTCGTGCGGAAAGCGTGTCCAGCCGTCTGGTCCCCATCCGGTTCTTTCTGATTGGAGTGGTTTTCGTGCTCCTGAGAGCGGTCCTGACAACGACACTCGTCAGACAGGGGTCCGGCGGGACCCGTACGCCATTACAAGGTGTCACGGAGGTCTATCGCGTGGGTCTGCCAGCGGGCGTGTCAGCCGCGTTTGTCAGGGACAATCTGCCCGGACGCAGTAGCGGGCGGCGCTAGTGCCTGTCTGTGGCTGGACGGGAGGCCGTGATTGCCCGGATGCAGCTATTTTTACCTCTCCGTTGGCAGCTTTTGACAGAGGATGCACTCAAAGAGTCGCCCGCGCGGCGGTCCCCGCGCGAAAAGGGGGGGCCAACCCATCATGGGTGGCCCCGTCATGATGACCGGTTCTTCCACGCGAGCCTTGCGCTGGGACAGCGGCCAGTGACGGCTCCAACGCTGCATCCATGTAGATCGGGCGGCCAAAAGGAATAGCCAGAACCGGTGCTGCGTTGGTGCTCATTGATGGCGCCACAGCCGACCGGAAGGGGCTTTATGCGTCGTCGCGGACGTCGACGGCGGCTGAATGGAGTGGTGTCTGTCCGACACATTTGGTGCGACTGACAGATCACATCCCGCGACCTGTGAGGTGCAACCCGCCTCGCGCCCCATCCCCCTCTCGGAGGGGCTGCCGCTGTGGCTGTTCCCGTGCTCCATCACTGCCGCCACCATGTCCCTGGCTTCCCGCCACCGCGCGGTGGTGGGGCACCCACTCATGTTGGTTATCACCAAGATGGCTCTTCCGGCTGCAGTAGCCGTCGTCTTCGCCACGGCGGCGGCTGTCGGCCAAGCCGCCACTGGCTGCAGCGGCGCCCTCCCGACCGCCGCCGATGTGGCGGCGTCCATTTTGAACGACATGAACCGCACCGTCTCTCCCTGTGACGACATGTACGAGTACGCGTGCGGTGGGTGGGAGGCCCGCACGACCATTCGCCCCTCGCGGACATCCGAGAGCCGCGCCTGGGGGGCTATTGACGACCGCGTGCAGGCACAGCTGCGGGCACTCCTGGAAGGCGAGACGGAGCGGTCGGTGGACGGCGCAACGGCGGCGGCGATCGCGGCAGCGGTTGGTCGACCGCGCTCGCTGTACGCGTCGTGCTTGGCCGCTCTCGGCGACGACCGCAATGTGACGTGGACGCTGGCGGGAGCGGGGCGAGGGCCGGTCTCAGCCCCCGCCGTAGACCTCGCGGCGGCGGACGGGCCGCTGGCAGCACTCATGGCTCCTGCCGATGCGATCGAAGCGGTGCCCGCCGGGGAGTGCTCCCCGACCGTGGCATCGGTCTGCTCAGCGCTCGGCGCCTTCCACACGGATCTGCCCGGAGCGCCCCTGGTGGGTCCGTGGGTCGAGCCGGACCCCAAGCGCCCAGCAATGCTTGCGCTCTTCATCGGCCAGTCCGACCTCGGGATGGGCGACCGGGACTTGTACATCCAGGATGGGGTAAACGGGACGGCTCCGCCCGAGCGTGTGGCGTTTGTTGAGCTGCTGACGGCTTTGGCCTCTGCGGCTTCGACGGCGGGCTTGCTCGGCGGGGGGCCCGGCTCGTTCGGGCCCTGGGCGGACGCGTCTTCCGTGGCGGAGGCGGTGTTGAAGTTGGAGACCCGCCTCGCTGTGGCCTCCAAGCCGTATGAAGAGCTTCGGGACCCGGACACCTGGTACAACCCGACGCCACTGGCGTCGATGCCGTTTCTCGCTGCTTTCCTTGCCGGTGCCCGCGTGACAGCACCGGTGGGCAACGGGACGGACCCGTCCGGCACGGTCATTGTGCGCGTGCCGTCGTACATGGTAGGGGTGGCCAACATCGTGGACGAGGCCGTCGGGACGACAGCCAATGCGGCGGGCACCCTGTCGGTTCTGCGCGCCTACGCCGTCCTTCGTGCCGTTCGGTCCATCGCCAAGACTGGTGCCGCCGGTCCGACCCTGTACGCCGCGATCCATGCGCACAGGGCGGCGACGCAGGGGACGACCACCGCCCCCCCGCAGTGGGAGACGTGCCTCGGTACGGTCGCCAGTACGATGCCCGAGGCGATCGGCGCCGCATACGTGGCTGCCCACTTCCCGGAAGCTGCCCGCACAGCTGCAAACGACACGGCTGCGGCGGTGTTGACCGCTTTTGGCCGCCGCGTCGCGGCCGTGCCGTGGATGGACGCGACGACCAAGGCAGCGGCGGCGAAGAAACTAGAAGCGGTCAATTTGAAGATTGGCTACAAGGACGGCCTCGACACGCTCAACACCGTGATCGTGGTGGACCCTGGGGTGGCGGGGGTGGGTACGGCCACGTTTACAGCCAACCTTGCCACGATGCGCTCGTACAATGCCCGCAAGGAGTGGGCTCGTCTGAATGACGGTGGCGCCCTCGATAAGGGCTACTGGTGGGCCGGACCCGCCCAAGTGACCGCGTACTACTGGAAACAGCGCAACGAAATCACCACGCCGGCGGCCTTCCTGCAGGCACCCTTTTGGTCGCCCGACTTGCCGACGGCAATGAACTTGGGGGCCATTGGCGTGGTTTTTTCCCACGAGGTATGGCCTGAGGGACAGAGCGGGAGAAGGACGTGGTTGGCGGGGGCGGGCGGGAAGGGAGAGGCGTCCGTTTGGTCCCCACCATATCTCAGGGGCGCTGGATTTGCAGAGGCAGGTACTGACGCGTCCCCTTCGCAAGGTGGTTTGCCCTCCCCCGTGCCCATGGTCGAACGCTCTTCCCCGCTGGTCTGCGACACGCCCACGCTGCCCCGCCCCCCCCCACGCACCCCGCAGATGAGTCACGGCTTTGACGAGCAGGGCCGCAAGTTTGACGCTGCCGGCGGCCTCCGCGACTGGTGGTCGTCCGCCTCGGCGGCGGCTTATGAAAACCGTTCGTCCTGCTTTGTCAACCGCTACAACCGCTACTCCCTCCCGGGCACGGACCTGTTTGTGCAGGGAAACTTGACGCTCGGGGAGAGCATTGCCGACGCGGGCGGCGTCGCTGCCGCCTACGACGCGCTCGTCGCCGCCCTCGCCGCCGGCACCGCCGGCGAAGGCAGCCCCGCGCCCGCCGGCGCCAACGCCGACCTGTCGGCGGTGCTGACGCCGCGCCAACAATTCTTCGTCTCGTACGCGCAGCTGTTTTGCGGCAAGCGGCGGCCCGCGTCGGCGGCGGCGCGCCTCCGCACCGACCCCCACGCGCCGGGGCGGTTCCGCGTGGAGGGAGCCCTCGCCGGCTTTGGCCCGTTCCTCGACGCCTTCCAATGCTCGGCGGGGAGCCGCTACGCGGCGCAGCCGCCGTGTGAGATGTGGTAGGCGCCTACCGCGCACGGGGGGGGGGCGGGGAGGTGGCGGACGTGGGCCACGGTAGCGCAGCCACCGCCGCGGCGCGGCCACGTGGCGGACGGGTGCGCACGGCGGGCACGTGGGTGGGGAAGCGGACGCGGCGGCGCTTGAGCGCTTGCGGGTGTGGGCAGCCGCGACCGTGGCCGGCTTTGGGCCCGCGGCGGGTCGGCCGCGGCAGGGAGCGCGTGCGCAAGTCAATCCGCTTGCTTTGTTTTTCACCCATGTCCTCTGCCGCTCGCCTTGCGGGGGGGACTGCCCAACGCAAAGTGCGTCGCCATGCCCGCGTGTGTTGTGATACGCGGCCCGACGCATCCGCCCCCCTCCCCCGCACGGCGCGCCCAACCGCCGGCGCGACGCCTGCGATCGCCGACTGCCCCCCGCGCCCCCGCCGCCCGTCCACCCCCCCCACCGTCGAGCGCGTGGCCGCCGCGTCGTTCGCAGCGACAGCGGCAACGGCGGGCGCGGCAGCGCGTCGCCGCCATCGATGCGCCCGCCCAGGCGGCGGACGGGCTCCGCCCTCCCCCGCGCACGCACCCGCAGTCGACCCCGCCGCCCGCGGGCGGCGCGCCCGTGCCGATGGCGGCCGGGCGCTCCGCCGCCGCCCCGCGCCGCTCCCGTGCGGACGCCGCGCCGCGGGTGTAGAGGCAGACGTTGGGCGCGGCGCCAGCGGGGCGGCAGAGGCGGGGTGAGACCCGAGCCCACGGAAACGCGCACCGGCGGGGGGGCCCGCCGGGGGGGGCGCCGCCGCCGCCCGTCCGCCCGCTCGCCAGTCCGGGGCGGTCGCGGCGACTGCGTGCGTGCAATGGGCGGTGAGGGGGGGCGCGCGGCTGCCGCCGTGTGGTGGCACCCGGTCGACGGGGCCCCCCCTCTCCCCCTCCCGGCGGGGGCGGCAGGCAACACCCCCACAGCGTCCCCCCATCGCGCGGGGCCATGCCCACCGCAACCGTGACAGCACGACTGCCGGCGGCCGCCCCCACCCCGCCCTGATGGGCCCGCCACCGCCGGGGCCCCGCGGGGACCGACCACCCCCCGCGGCGGCATTTGTGCGAGCGCCGCCGCCGCCCGACCACCCGCGGCAGCGGGCGGCACGCCGCCCGTGTGGGTGGCAACAAGAAAAAGGGGAGGGGGAGCGGGGGGAAGGAAGCGCAGCGTGGCCGCGGTGGCCGACGCGCGCGTGGCGGACCGTCGCGCGGCGTGCCGCGAGCGGGGGGCGGCGTCGTTGCGCCGCGGCGGTCGCCCGCCATGGCGCCGCCGGGCGACCTCCCCCGCCGCCCGGCCCGCTGGCGATCCGCCGTGGGGCAGCCGCAGCGGCCGCCGCCGCCGCCGCCGGTGGGCGGCGGCCGCCGCCACCCCCCCCGTTGGCGGCGTCCCCGCGGGTGGCGGCGGCGGCGCCGACCGGCGGGCGCGTCGTCGTCGTCGCCCCCGCGTTTCTCTGGGGACGGTGGGGCCCCCGCGGGGGGCGGTCCCTGGCGCCACCGCGGTGGCGACGGGGGGGGACCGCCGACGGACGGATGGGACGGGGCGGCAGGGCGGGGGACGCCCCCGTGTGGTGGGGGGGGGGGGGGG
>Ga0114955_1001343_pt1 | contig 11240 bp, 10 predicted proteins | sample Porto_5metaG_FD_87302 | JGI IMG/M metagenome (GOLD analysis project Ga0114955, IMG submission 87302) | Marine algal microbial communities from Porto, Portugal - Porto_5 metaG | ecosystem: Host-associated > Algae > Red algae > Unclassified | place: Portugal: Porto | collected 2015-02-02 | reverse complement strand
GTTGCTGCGACGACAGTACTTGGCGCGCCTCCTCTTCTGTCTGTGGGACCTGGAGATGGAAATGCTCTCAGCCACTCATCGGGTGCCACAAAATACTTACTTTTTCTCTGGTATGGGTACGAGGGTGAGGCGGTCGTGCCAATGAGTTTGGGTCGGATTGATCTGATAAATTGCGTGAGTGCGAGTACGCCCGGACTCACACCCGAAAAAATGCTTACTGACGGGATACTCATGAAAAGGCCTGGTCACAGCCGCTGCTGGCGCGGCCGCCGCCGCCGCCGCCGCCGCCGCAGCCGACTCCGCCGCCGCTGCCGCCGCCGCTGCCGCCGCCCAATGCGACGTCTCCGTGGCCGCCAGCGCGTCCGCCGGCGGCGACTCATGCGCCGCCGAGTGCGTCGCCGCGTCAGCTACCCGCTGCCTGGGTTTGTATGACCTCGACTACCTCCGCCAGCGCGTCGCATTAGTGGTGCACGGCACCCCCCCCCGGTAAAGCTGCAAATCATTGGCGTGGCTTTACACCGGCTGCAGTGTCGCGCGCATTGCCGCCAGCCGCGGCCGCTTCTTTTCTGGTTCGAAGATGGAGCTGGCGGGGGCGACAAGGCCGCCAACCGAACATCGTACGTGGCCAGGGCGGCCGAGAAAGCGCGTCGGAGCCAACGTCGCCAGTGGCAAGGACGGCGGGCTCGGGTAGGTCGGCCTCGGCCCGAATCTGTCGGCTGCTCGGAGGCCCCGGCCAATGTCGTCCACCTCGATTCAATCCATATCGATGAGCCAATCGGAAGCCCAGTTCCCAGCGCCGCCAGAATCCGGGCTGCCGAAGTCGGACATCCGTATCGGCGACAGCGCAGGTCGCCTGTGTTCGTCACCTTCGGGCCGTGACAGCGACGGGCGCGTTTCGCTGCGCCTCGCACGTTGATGAATTTATATGACATTCACCTCGCAAGGATGAGAATGACTGAGATGGAGACAAGGCGCGGACCGAAACGAACAGTCTTACTGCAAACAATTGGATCTGCAAATAAACGGATCCTGCAAACAAAAAACAGGGGACTGCTAGCGTCCCATGACAATTCACCTAGGACGTCGAGGAACGTGCTTCACTTGGCGGCAGGTTCTTGCGAGCTCGCTCGATCCACGGAGCTACGGCTGCGTGCTTCATCGTAGGAACAGTGACTTGGGTGGAGCCGACGTGGACGAATGCCTTAGTGCGTTTAGCCACCCCTTGCAGCAGCAGCTTGAGTTGAGTAATGGCGGCCACATCACCCGCGCGGATCTTGTCTGTGATGGGGGCGTTCACCAAATTGGCATCTTGCTGCATCCGATTGAAGATAGGGGCGCGTTGATTGGCAGAAATCTTGATGGCCAGCGCCTGCGCTCGCGTCCTCCCGGCTCCGTCTTCAAGCGCACCCAGGACGCCCGGCACGTCGTCCTTGAGCCACAGCACAATGCGCAGGAAGATGACGGCATACGTCTGCATGTTCATCATTTTCGTAGTCATCGCCGGGTTCAAAGTCGGCGGACGGCGGCCGTGGATCTTGACCTGCCCCAGACGCCACGCATCGTACACCTGCGCGACCGCAATGGTCCCGAAGAGGCTAGGATGCCCGGGCTCCGTGCGGCACCACCTGACAACGTGTTGGAGCTGCTCAATCAGACCAACGCCGGTGCCTTTGTCGTCCAGCAGCTCGGGCATCAGCACGGGAAACAGGACGACCCATAGGCGCGACGGGAACTTTCACCGAACCAGGAGGCGCACCGGGGGCGCCTTCTACGACAGCAGCCGCTCCGGCTTTTCGGCCGCTGCTCTCGTCGCTGTCACCGCCTTTTGGTGGCATGAGGCCCGCTGCCTGCTGCTGTCTGCAGCATGGCATCAACAGCAGCAGAGTAAGAGCGCACCCGCTTCTTTTCACGCCCAAACAGGTTTCCGCACTCGCACAGCCGGTTGCCGGTGCCGCCGTGTGCTGCTGTAGACGAAATTGTGTGCCTTACGTCTTGGAGACCGCGGTGCAAGCCGGTGCTAACCGCTGTCACTCGCGCTCCCACCTTTGCAATGTCCGAGCGCATTCCTTCAAGCGTCGCGGCCAGGCCTCTCTCACGCTTGCGCATGACAAATGCTGTGCGATAAGCGTCAAGCACAGGTGAGGATGCTTCCGCGCCTGCGAGCTTCCTCACATGCGCCTCATCGTCGACGGACAGGCTGTCCTGGCCGGCAGGAAGAGAAGAATCGGGAGGGAGCGCGGCGAGGGGTACCCGATCGTGGATACGCGCGGACGGCCTCACTTTTGTTTCGTGAGACAGGAGAGCGACTTCAAATAGCAGCAGGCGGGGGTGATTGAGCTGCTCCTTCTTGAGAAAGCTCACATGCGACTTGGCTGTCGCGGCCTCACCCGTTGCAATGCTCTGGAAGTGATTGGTGAGGATCTGGATGAGACGAGTCTTGTTATCCGCGGCATGGAAGGACAGCACTCGATCACGACACATCCGCATGAGGTCTTCACGGGTCGTGGTCGACCTCTTAAGCAGGGGCAGAGGCACGACGGGGTAGTCCCCACCAGGCATCCGAATTACTGCCGTCGACGCCGCAGGTGGAGCGGCACGGGAAGCCCCAGGGGCCATAGAGACCACGCCATGTGGAGTGGCCGCCCCTGGTGACGGTAGAGAGTCGTTTGTCTCTCGTCGCGGTGATGAAGGGGAAGGTCCTCCTTGGACTCGCTCTAAAGACCGCACGGGCGAACTGCGTCCGAGAACAACCCGAGCCCATAATGCCGCTTGGCAGCTCCAGTACTGCTCCTGGTCCAGTACTTGCTGCTGCCGGCGACCTCGCCGGGCCGCGGACGACGTCGGACGAGGCGGGAGCGCTGGAGGGCCGGCCATGACGATCGCAGATGTTGCCAGACGGTAGGGGCCGCATGGGTTGATCGTCAGAAGAGCACAACGACAACGGTTCTGTACGAGGACGAACGGGACAAAAACAAGTCTTCGGCAGGGTAGCAGGAAAAGACCGACAGGCCAAGCTGTGCAACGCCCAATCTCCTCTTAGAGAATCAGCCACGGCTAGTTGAACTGCAAGCACCGCGTCTGCTGAAAGCGCCCTACAGTGCCTTCAGTTGTCTGACAGTATCAGTGAGAAGAAAGTATAATATTCTGCAGATATTTGTTTGACAGCACGCATGTGTTGTTACAGGACATACACGCGCGTGCTGAAGCTTCTCTGCTGGCAAGGATATTGTGCGGGTGCCTCAGGCGGCTTGAAGCAACGGTCATATGACCGTTCATGACGCCGTGCGCTGCTGCAATGGGCAAAATACATGCGATAGGCAGCCTGACTGCTTGAAAAAGGCACTGGTTTACTCCTGCAGATGAATGCCATCGAGAATCTACAAGGTTGGGCCCTTGCGCATTCACCCCACGATGTCCAAGAGCAACTCAAGCAGGAACTTTACGCCCCTGTACTCCAAGCGCGAGCCAACCGCTTCAATGTCATCGTTCGATTCGAGCACACGGACGATCTCGTGCACCTAGCGCGTCACCCAGACACGTTGCGCGTCGATGGCGGCGTGCGCTGTTTGCGTCATCTCGTCTTGTCCGTACGACCGCAGAGTGGTGGAGAGCGTGCCGCGAACACTCGCATTGGTGACGTAGAACAGGAAGCTATCGGAGCGAGGTGTCCACCCACCAAGACGAATGATGAGGTCGGCCTTGCCTGTCTCAACCATCAAAACTTGCGTGCCACCGCGGCGAAAACCATAGGGTCCATTGAAGATGGCTGCCTGCGTCAAGGCGAGGCCAACGTCAAGGAAATCGATCGCCAGCCGTGCTGCCAGGACTTGGTTCGCCATTGGGCGAGAAGTGGCGGTCACTCCACCGTTGGTACCCTTGGACAGCTTGAAAAACACGGGTAAGTCTCGGAAGTTCCCCACGAACCCGTCACAAACAGGGGCTTGCTCGCAAATGGCTAGGAGACCACCGTAAAGCTCCGGCAAGTTGCACCAATCGAAAGGAAAACGGGTGCAAGTTCCGCCTCCGACCTCAGCCTCATCTTCGTCGTTCGGTGCGTCGTAGAAGCTGAAGAACCGTACAGACATGACGTCGTCAGGTGCGTCGCCGCTCTTGGAAATTCTTCAGGTCACATCAATGAAGCGCGGGTGTTTGTACCTACGCAGAAATGAAAGAAGACAGCCCAGGACGAGAAGCAGGAATGGAAGGCTAGTGCCTGCCGGCCACAACTAAAGTGACCCAGACAGCACCGCACCTGATGCCATATGATATGCGCAAGGAGCAACACAAGAGAGAAAACTTACTCCTCCACGAGATCAACGTTGCGGGCTCGACGATCGATCGGTAGTTTGACGTCCTTGTGCATCAAGCTCAAGGTCGACTTTGGCCGTGCGAGCGTCATGAAGTTGAATGCGTAAACCGAATATTCCTGGAAGTCGTGCTTGGCGTCGGTGATGGAGGTTTCGTAGATGTCGTCGAGCTCGCCGATATCCAGGTGCTTTGTGATGAGGTTGTCATAGAGGCCGCGCATAATGGCCACCGTCATGGGGGCGTTGGTGTCACGCGTCTCCCCGGCTGCCCGAGCGTTTCTTTGCTCATCCGGCTTGAAGTTCTTGACGACCTGGTGCTTCATCGGGTTTCCGCCGTGCATGCCCGTGTCAGCCACAACAGACTGCTCAAACTGAGTCTCCACGCCCATCTTGATACAAAACGGCTTCCCGCGCGAGCGGCAGTCGGGGGAGACCAGCGCAGCGCCCTCTGCCGCGGGCAGCGTGCCGTGTGCAAAAAGGAACCCCAGCGGCTTCATGTCGTTGCGGACCGTCGACATCTTGATTGGGCGGCTCCCACCGGCCACAGCGTGCCCCAGCCGCCGGCTGTCGAGAAACGCCCGAATGTAGTGAGGAGTTGCCGTCGTCATGCATCGCAGCAGCTTGAAGACACCTGCGTCAACTTCCACATCATGGTTCTGCGCCACCTTCGCCGCCGGGAGGATGACGGCATTCCCCAAGAAATTGGCGAAGTTGTTGTAAACACGGTGCGAGTGCGTCCACTTCGACTTTTTTCCACCTTCCCGGCTGGTCTCGGCGCCAGCATGAGGGTCCTTGCAGCCGAATGGGACCTCCGAGACGACCTCCTTCATCTTGGAGCTCTTCCACTCCAGCTTCATCTTGCAGCGCTCCTGTGCGTCCGCGATGTACTCCGTTGCGTGCGCAGCGGCTTCCACCTCCGCACTGTTCGCAGCGGCTTGATCCTCATCCAAGCGATGCTCTTCCCCGTCGTCTTCTCCGTCACTCCCTCCGTCAATCTCGACCGGTGGGACGGTGCGTCCCACGACAGGGGCGTTCTAGACCGAGGAGCTCCTCCGCGTACCGTCACCGTTCGATGCACCGACACAGAGAGCACCTTCGGACAGGCTCCGGGTAGAAGCGGCAGGCCGCGCATTCACGGACGCAGCAAGCACGGCTGCCGGCGTGATCGACTCCATACTTGAGGAGGACGGAGGGGGTGGGGACTTGACCACCACTGTAGTACAGGTGGACAAATAGGAAGGCGACGAAGAGCAGGATCGTGGAGAACATCGCCTTATGCAGGAGCATGCACGGGCGACAGAGCGTTGCCGATACAGGTTCTATGGTGCATAGACAGAATGAAAAGCCAGATAACGGCCAACTGCAGACTTGCTCACAAAAAATATGGCAAACGTCAAAAGCGGAGCTCTCCCGCGAAGCCTTCTGCGGAGCAAAAACTCACGGTCGTTTCCGCCCGCTTCAGACAGGTTCCTACCTTCAGCACTCTCAGAATTGAAGCCGCCTTGTATTCAAGGACAGTGGAAGTCACCCTGCATGATAGAGTTGCAAGAGGGCCTGGCTGGCCTCTGCGTATCTTCAGGGGAATGTGACAATGGTCAACATGCAGTGCTAAGGCGTCATCTGTTCTTGCATCGGCTGTTTCGCTGCAACCGTCAATCCTGTTCGCGAGGCTTTCAACGAGTGCTGGGCCGCTGCCTGTCCGCGCATGCAGTAAAATGTCCAGTTCTGCATGGAAGTACATGCAGATGCGAAGGACATGCAGAAGAATATGCGCTTACAGTACAATACAGTCTTGCTCCAATGCTGTCCACCCTCTAAGGCGATCGTGCGACCAGAAAGTAGCCCACATTTTTCGTGCAGAATACGATGATCGGGAGGCACGATCGCCGCTTATTGTACGGTAGAGGCCGGTCGACCGCGTTCGTTGCTATCCCCCCCTGGACAAGAACGGAAGCGACCAGAATGGAGAAAGACTATACTGTCCAGGACTCCGTGCAACTGTGCGCGTACGTATGCGGGATGCCTACGCGAATGGATAGAAGACTCAACGCATGCTTTTTGATCAATCGACATTTGCTACAAGATCAGCGGACGCAGCGGGTCATGAAACGCCAGAGCTTCCAGACAAGCACGCTCCAGTGAAGCGTCAAATAGCAACAAAAAGATATCCTCCAGGTGCCGATCGCGCGAGAACGCAACGTATACCATAGCGAAAGTGAAGACCGAGCGCAAAGACAACGCGACGCGGTCCAGAGTGAGGCCCTGAGCCTTGTGAATTGAGAGGCCCCAGCCGAGAACTTGACGCCGTACGGCAGCTGCCATAACGCCTTTTCCTTGGACAGAAGCGGCTTCGAAGTTTTGAGGAAGGATATGGACGCACATAGAGCCCCTTGCGCCCGTCCGTGCGAACTCGACTACAGGCAGACGCTCCTCGCGACGCAAAGTCGCGTCGTATGCAATGTGAAGGCCAACGACGACACCAAGGGAGCCCGCGCACAGCCCGTGCATATGGAAATACTGGTTGGAAAGCAGGACGACGACGGCTCCGGCACGTAGGGTCACCACAAGTTGTGCCGCCGTCACAGCGGCCAAAAGCGCGACGCCCTGCTCCTTGTCGAGCTGCTTGTAGTCGTCAACAGCGTAATACTCGACGACGGGAGTCGTGAGCTGGTCAAGGCGCTCAGCGTTGTGCTTGCGCGCTTGCTCGTTCTCAGAAAAGAGCGTCACGACGTCAGCAGGAGTAGATCGACGGACCCAAGAGTTCAGCATTTGAACTTCGTCGTGTGATAGCTCCGCCCGTCGCATCCGGTGCAGAAGGCCTAAGAAGCGGGAGTCGGCTCCTTGTCGAAAATTGACCCGTAGGAGCACACCCTGGTCCGCAAACATGGCAGGCCAGACCTCAGCGCGGAAGGCGTAGGTGCCCGAGAACATGCCTTGGCCGGACACAGGAGGGAACTGTACAAAGTCACCGCAGAAGAGCACGACCAACCCTCCCAAAGGTGCGTTGGGATGGCGTCGCAGCACTCGGCAGATGCCGTCGATGCCGTCTAGTAACGCCGCGTTCAACATGGATATCTCATCGAGGACGAGGAAACGAGCAGACGACAATCGCGCCCGAGCACGTGGGGGCAACAGGCTCACCAACTCGGATGCACTTGTACCACCCATCAGTGCGGCTGTAGTAGCGGGGCGCAAGCCGGCCCAAGAGTGCAGCGTCACGCCTCCCATCAACGAAGCGACCATGCCCGTATTGGCACACACGCCCATGCTGCGGTCCAATTCCCGAAATTGTGGAACAACCTCCTTGAGTAATGTGGTCTTTCCAGTTCCTTCAGCCCCCGTCAAGAAGACGCTCCTGCTCCTGAAAAGCTGCGAAACAATGGAGGCGGCGGGCTGGCTCGCCGCTTCCGGGACAGCTTCAGCCGTCATCTCGCTGCTCAACTGCCTCCCGACAGATTGGGTTGCCGGCGCTCGCTGACGAGCTGATGGCTTAAAAGACGCACCCCTTGAGCTCGCAAAGTTGGCGAAGCCTAGTTGCCGAGGCGGATGCCGAGGGTGTCCTACCGGTCCCGCTCGACCGGCGGCGGGGAAGGCTATGGGAGGGGGCAGTGATGAGGGCGTTGGTAGTACAGAGGGGTGAGCACCCCGACGAGTCTCACCACTGCCGGGGGCAGCAGGTAAAGCGAGTGGCAGCGAGTGCTCCGTAGAAGAGGATGCGCGAGCAGTTGAGCATGAGGTGAAGCACGTGAGTCCGATGATAGTTGCGGTAGTGTCGAGCAGACGGAAGAAAGTCGCAACGCTGTCCACGTTCGAAAGATCGAACACGACGCTCCGCCGTGACGTCGTCACTCGCACAGCACGCTCAGATACAGCGACTCGCACTGGCACCTGCACGCCAGTGGCACGTACACGTGACCCGAAGAAGATCCATCGAGTGGCATCGACCTCGCAACTAAACACCTTTGCTTCCAGGTCTCCTTGCGACCAGATGTGAGTCAGCAACAGCCGAGGGTGCTCGCGTTTGTTGCCATGAGCAGCGAAGAGCAGAGAGGCGGCGTTGGCGCCAGGCCAGCGGCAGGCCTCAAACAATGGCCGCTCCATCGTCGTGGCCTGCTGCGCTGCAAACGTTGGAGCGTGACTGTGAGCCGACAGCGCTCTTGGCTTCGCAGTGTCTTGTAATGTTTGGTGTCTGCGCATGCAACCAATCTACCGTAGAATTCAAGAGCCAGGTTTTCTTGATTCTCTCTTCACTGTCACGATCTCTTCTGCAAATACTTTTTCGGCACGAGGCCTCCACATCAGTGTTGAACGACGCAGCCCACGCTGCATTTTAAACCACAAGAAGCTTCCGTACACAGTGTGCAGGGTTGCGCCGGGGCCATCTCTGGTTCAATGCTTCCATGACCGCTTTCTCATCGTGCCACACGATGCATCGAGCGTGCCGGTTGTAATAACAGATGGAATCACTCCTACCACCCTAACATACCGGCCACGGCATCAAAAGTCAGTTCCAGGACGGACCAAACAGAAGGAGAAACAGACCACGCACCACTCTCGGCACAACGCGTAGCAAGTGTTTCGTACATTGTCTGGACGAGCGCACCTCTAGCGGTGTCAAGCGCACTGTTTGCCGACGGGTCCTGCTGCGACAATCTCTCGCCGGGGTTGTTGAGACCTCCAACATCAGGGCCTGCACGCGACACCGGGAACGAGTCTACGCCACTTCCCTCGCCGTGGGCTTGCGACAGTACGGCCGACTCAATGAAAGACGCCCACGACGTGACAAGCATCAGACCGAGAAGTTCAATGTCGTGCGTTGATGGAAACTCCGCGACGGGCACCGGAGGAAGCAGCGCGAGGATCCACTTTGCCGCACAAAACTTCTCGAAGCGCCACAAGGAAGACCGCTAGTCATCAGCAACTGGATGTTGAGATACGGGGATGGAAAACATGTCGAAAAGGCACCGCTCTGTCAGGCACAATCGCTCTGACGGAGAGCGCAATGCGTCCAGCACAAGGCGCATGTGCTCGACTGTTGAGCAAGTCATAAGCTCCCGGTACAGCGCGTCGTGAATCGAGGAGAGGCAAATGGATGACGCCAAGCCTGTGGATGACGCTGCCGCGGAACAGCTGCCGTCTTGGCATCCATCATTCACACCAAAAGAAGAGAGAAGCGTGTGCATCAGCCGCTGCAGAAAGTCCAGCTGCTCGAACAACGCGCTCAGGTCCTGGAAGTCCGCGCCCGTGAGACCATCATGGGCTTCAGAACGGGGGGCCACGACTGCTCCTGCGCTGGTCACGACGCCTCGCACAATTTCCGCCGCCAATGAGCAAAGAATATTTTCTGCACAAATATTAGGGAAGAGAAAAACCCATAGACCGGGTGCAGCATCCAACGCTGTTGCTTCGTGCAGCCCGAGCCTCCGCGCCGCCGCTCGATGGACGAGTCGCATTCTTGGCGCCGCTCCTTCCTCCGTCTTGGTCGGCACGACATCCGCGGATTCGTCGGGGGAGGCGCTGCCGTCCCTCTCGTCACCAGCAGCCGCGCTCGTCGAGCACCCTCCGGATACTGGAAGGGAAAAGAAGATTAGGCCCTCGTCCGCAGGTGCACCTTCTCCTGCACTACATGACGACCCGCGCGAGCTTTCGCCCAGTTGGGCCCCGTCCCCAACAACCACCCCTAACGCCGCTGCTGCTGCTCCGTCATGCGGCACCCCCTCACCTCGCGCCACCACGCGCAAAGTGCCGACGACAACATCCACCGCCGTCGCTTGTTCGCGCACGCCTAATCCGAGGAGGTGTAGACCGGCTGTGGCTGACACGGGAGGAGTGGGATGCACGCAGCGCGAGCACTGCAGAGTCGAAGGACGTGTACCACACTCGGAAAAGCTCGAGGATAGGGGGCTGGCTGACACTGATGCAAGGGAAGAGGCGTTGAGCAGAGTTGTTAACCAGTGGCGGGTGAGAACAAGCGAGAGGAAGACGTATCGAAGAAGAGGATCTTGGTGCCGTCCGCGGCAAGTGTCGGACGCCGAGGAAGCCAGCAGGAGAGGAACAGGGAGGGCACGATACACTTTTCCGGCAAGGTCGGCGTCAATGGCGGCAACATCGAGCAGAGCGCCCTCGCACGTGAGCCGGGCGTGAGACATATCGTTGGGGGTACGCAAGGGGAATGGAAGGCACTCGTTGCAAGCCATCACGCCTGGTCCGCGACGCCAGCCGTCACAGGAGCGGGTGTCGGCCGCCGCAGTCTGCATCGATGGAAGGGCTGCGAGACACAAGTCACATAGAATTGTTCTACGCCGCAAAAGTGCCCATTTGTGCTGAAAGCACCTGTCATGCAGCCATCGCTGTACTTGCAATTAGGTAGCGTCGAGGTTTCAGCCTGAGGCTCACGCATCAAGGCCCATACGCTTCTCCACGAACACCGCGAGAACCATGGCGGTCAGCCCGTGAGGACCATGGCAGTCAGCCCTCAAATAACCGCTCATGCAGAAGGCTCAATGGTCGGAGCTCAGGCGTGCCGCCCTGTAAGCTCCGTCAAAGTCAGCAGAGAACTCTCCTCGCGTAACCCGAGTGGCTGAGAACCCCCGCTCAGGATGCTCGCTGGTGACTAACAGTCGCTGTTCTGGCGACACAGCGACCAAGCATGTCACTGGTGCTGTCACGTAGGAATCAGCCGGCCATCACCTCACCCGAAATATCTCGCACGCGCCGTGGGTCAGCTTTCAAGATAAGTGGTCCACATCGGCGATTTCTCGTTCCTGAATGATTGTGAAGACCGAGGCTGATCGTACGGCCACACGTTGCTCGCTTCAGCGTGCTATCTTCGATACTGTTTCGATTCGTTCGACCAATGAGAGAGCTTAGCAGAATGGGGTCGGCTCTGGACCGACCCCATTTCCGGCCGGGAATGGGGTCGGTCCGGCTCCG
>Ga0114955_1001341_pt1 | contig 11241 bp, 13 predicted proteins | sample Porto_5metaG_FD_87302 | JGI IMG/M metagenome (GOLD analysis project Ga0114955, IMG submission 87302) | Marine algal microbial communities from Porto, Portugal - Porto_5 metaG | ecosystem: Host-associated > Algae > Red algae > Unclassified | place: Portugal: Porto | collected 2015-02-02 | reverse complement strand
CACGGTCGGGGCGGCCGGTGCTGCCCGTCTGCGCCGACGCGTCACGGGCGGGGGGGCAGGGGAGCAGGGGCCGCCGCACGGGCGCCGAGGGGGCGAGGGCACGCGGCGGTAGAGGCGCGACGGTGTCCAGTTCTCTGGCAGACGGCGTCACAGCGCAGCGTCGGGGTCTGGCCTCTGGCCCGGTGTCAGCGCACGAGTGGTGTCGTTTGGCAATGGAGCCAGTGTGCGGCAATTCAGCCGCAGGTGCGTACTGTACTATGGCACCGGTGCGTTGCACCACTCGTAGTCATACGAGTTGATTGATGGGGCTCTTCCACTCAGACGCAGGCACGGCTCGTCTGAAAATCTAGCGAAGAAATGACGCACGGGCGGGCCAAGATGTAATCGTCAATACAATTGTACAACCCCATGACTTGTGAGATAAGTTGGATACCGAAACATTAAATGGGAGGCCTTTTCATTCAGCAGAACCCAACTAAAGTTATGCCCCGGTGGGGGCCGGTCTTGAGTAGGTGCCAAGAACTGTCGATATTTTAATCCTTACAATTCAGTGGGAAACAATCGGATAGTTCGACGGTTTTCCCAAGCGAGCGTACACTCGCGATGGCCCTTGTCCCCTCAGCACAAGGACAGGTCGGAAAGAGGGCAGGCCACAGAGTGGCCAGCTCATACCGGGGGACGGAAAAACGACGGAGCCCCGGGGTGACAGGCCGGGGAAGGTGGGTGGTGAGGCCGGAAAGTGCTTGCCGGCGTCCTCCCCGCGGTGGTGACCGCCGGCGGCGGCGCTGATGAAGCGCCGCCAACGGCGCCGGCGACCGGCGGCGGCGCGCGTGGCTGTTTGCCGGGGCAGGGTTGGCACCCTGCCTAGGTGTGGGGCCAAAAAGCCCCCAGGGTCACACGCGCCCGCCACGACCCGTGGGCGCCCATGGGGTACTGAGCCCCCCGCGGGCTACCCCGTGGCTCCGCAGGCTCCAACTCCGTCATACCCCGGTGGGGGCCGGTCCCGAGTAGGTGCCACAAGCGCAGATGGGGCCGCTACCGCCGGTTGACCAGGTAGCGGTCGTACAGGTCCCGGGCGGCGTCGTCGGGGGCCGTGAGGGCGTCAACGTAGATCTCCGTGACTGTCGTTGTGTCCTTGTTCCGCATCCCCATCAGCGTCGCAATGGCGTCGAGCACCAGCCCGATGGCGCGCGCGCTGGTGGCGGCGCACGACCGGAGGGAGTGCCCGCTGTAGGTGCAGGCGTCGGGGGTCGGGATGTCCAGCAGGGTGAGTCCCTCGCGCATCCAGGACGTGGCCACCTCGGTGGGAAGCGGCAGGAGGCCGCCGACTGGCGAGAAGAAAGGCTGGTCCGGCCGGGCGTCGACGAGCTGCATCGCGGCGACATGGCTCCGGACAAGGTCATAGGCCGGGTCGGTGGTTGCGGCCGGACGGCGGGGCACGCGGATTGGCTCGCGCCCCGTGCTTGTATTTTGGCACCTGGATCAGCAGATGCGACGCCTTGAGGGTGACGTCCTGGAGGCGGAGATTGGCCCCTCCGCCTGGGCGGCAGAGAGTGAGCGCCGACAGGGCCAGCCCAGCCATGCGTCTTCTCAGCGCAGGGTCTGGGGTGGCCCCGCCGAGGCCCACCATCCGCATGAGCGCCGCCGCGGGCAGTGGCTTGCGCTTGTCCCGGAGCCCTTCGTGTGCGTCTGCGTACCGACGGGCGTACCCGTGCGTGACCGCGAGCAGGAGCGGGCCGACGGCGGGCTTCTCCATCCGGAAGAGCGCGTTCACGGCGTTGATGGGGGTGAGGTAGTTCTGGAGTGTGCCCGGGGCGACCGTGCCCCGCTCGTAGAGCTCCCCCACCCTGCAGGCTACGACCTCCGTCGTGGTTGGGAGGAAGGGGTACCCGCTGGCCTCGCAGAAGCCGAAAAAGTTGGCCCACTTGTTGGCGTAGGCGTCCTTGGTGGAGTCGGCCAGTTGGTCGGCCAACATTGCGGCGGCTTGGGCTCCGCCAAGGCCAGCCCCAAACTTGTGGCGACCGACTGCAGTGGCCGCGCGGGTCCAGGTGGCCGCCGCCGGTCCCGCCCTCCGCGTGTGAACCGGAGGGCGCAGAGTCCAGTGGGGCCGGGGCGCCTGCGCTCCGGCCGCGGCGCGGAAGAACAGGTCCGCCCGACGAGGGAGGCAGCAAACCTCTTCGGCCGCCGTCAGCGCCGGGGTCCACCACGGCTGCGTCCGCCACACTGGCAGCACGACCGTCGCCTTCGCCACGTCGGTCTTCATCTTGTCCAAGACCAACGGGATGCGGTCGAAGGGGGGGTTGATCCAGTTGTTGTGCCCCCCCCCCCACTGCTGGGATAACGCGTCGGCGGGCAGGTCGCTGAAGTCCTGAAAGGGCGAGTTGTAGTGCGGCAGCAGCGTGTTGCACGCCGTCCCGAAGCGGTCGATTGTGTGGGGGCCGTACTTGAAATCCAGCGTGTCGAAGAAAGTCCGGTCCAACTGCCAGTCAGTGGACTCCTCGGCCCGGCTCAACTTGTCAGCCCACACGTTCTCGGCCGTCGGGATCCATTCGGCGTCGAGTGTGACGCCCAAGTCCTGCGCCACCGCGTGAAGCCGACGCACCTCGGCGCACAACGTCAGGGAGCGGGACACCAACGCGTTGGTAGCATGGAGTGCCACCTGGGAGTCTGTGAAGATCCGAAGGCGGTCGCCGGTACTGACGCGGTTGCCCAGCGCCGTCAGAGTGTGCCATATGGCAGCCACCTCCTTGATTATGATGTGCCAGGCCGCCGGCTCGCCGGTAAAGAGGCCGCGTACCGGGGTGTCCCCGTCCAAAATTCCTCCCTACCCGAAGGAGGAGGCGTCGGTGTGGAGGGTGTGCGACGCCGGCGCCGCCCAGATCCGCCGCACGTGGCCGTGCCGCCCAAAGTTGGCCCAATACCGTAGGTCGCGGATGGACTGGTGGGACAGCTGGCAGTCACCGCCGGTGGGGTGCGCCGCCAGGTCGTCGTAGATCGACCGAGCGAATAATCTCGCCTCGGGAATTGCCAAAGACCCGGAGACAATTATTCCCGCCACGCTCTGCAACAACTTGCGCCGCACCCACCAGCGGTTCTTCCTCGCCGCGCCCAAAGCCGCAGCTGGACCGCCCCGTAGCTTGGCAACCCTGGAGTCGGGCAGGCTCACCAAGGTGGCCGCGGTGTCGATGTTGTACCCAATAAGGGTGTGCTGCTGGGTGCCCTCGCGCTCCCCCTTGGCGGGGTGCAGCTTGAGCCCGAGCTTGTCGCAGAGCAGCGCCACCTGCCGGAACCCCGCGGCCGCGTCGCGCTTGGAAACTGGCCGCCTTCCTGGCGCGAAGGCGCCGTGGTCATCAAAGTAGCCCATAAGCTGGAAGTGGGCCGCGCGGAGGGCGGAGAGCACCGGGCGCATATTCTTGGTCCACGCCCAGGGCGCTACGGACAGGAAGAAGGGCATGGTGATGTGCAGAAACCTAAAACTGCTAGCAGAACGGGTTCGAGTGCTCTCCTGCAGCCGCAGTGCCCGCACGATGTTCTTGTGCTGCGTTTCGCCACACGGACGCATCGAGTGTTTCAATGCACATCGCGGCGCGGGCGCTATCACCCTAGGCTCCAATACAGGCGCAGTCACTCCTAGCTGATGGTTGTTCTCATTCCGAAGACAGCTCTCAGGACATGGGCAAGAGTTTCTTTGGAGCGCTCATCTTGGGACTGAGCCTCCATAGGAATGTCAAAGCGGTATGGAGGCGCCGCCGCCTCTACTCTCAACCACCTTTTATGGATAGCTTGTTACGAGCCGTAGTTTCCCACACACACCAGGAGCAGCCATCGAAACAGGAAATGTGACTTGGAACGGGGCGCCAGAAACAGTGCGTGTGAGCATATCATATGCAGCGAAATGTATTATACTACATGACGTAGGGTACAAGATTGGATGCCAGCGCGGTGTGCAGGTGGTGCGGCGGCAGAGCACGCAAGCGCCATGGATCCATCAAAGATCGTTGTCAGCTATGAAGGCTCTTGCTCCATTGGACAGCGGCGCTCTGGCCGGTTCTGATGTAATTGAGAACAGGCCCCACAGCAATTTCCGAGCCCATCTAGCTTGCAATTATCGCGAATTTGATCAGGCGATGTGAGGAGGGAGAGCCCTGTGAACAGCAAACGGCGCGCAACGCCTCTGAGGAAAGGCTCCCTACAGCACATGGAGGTGGGGCCAAGAAGCATGCCTAGTGAGCAGCAGAAACAGCCGAGCATCGCTCAGGCCTGCGTGACCAAGACACCGCGAGGCAGTGCCAACCTCTTACAGAAAAAAAAGCTGGCTGCCATCCGCGTAGTGGGTGGGGCCTGTACAAAGGCAAGCATCACGGGCCCACACAACTAGGAACAACGGCGTCCAGCGCCATGCGTGAAATCTATTGGTCGCGGACGTGGTTGCGTACCACAGCGCTGTTCTAGTTTGATATCCTTCCTGACAATTGACGCTGCCTGTCATCGAGTCTTCATTGAACGGTGACTGGGGTGTTTTCGCGTACGCGCTTTCAGTCCGATTTCAACGCATGCACAGACACATGGGAGACGACCCAGTGCTCCGCTGGCGGTGGTCGGTGGCCGGCGGGGTCCCCTCCCTGCCACCCAGGGTCTCCTCACCGATAGTCGCTCAACGCCTTTCGTTCCTGCGCCTTGTTCTCCTTCGCAGCCTCACGTCAGGGTAATCCCGGCGCTCGTTCTTCTTGCTTGCTTGTCGTGCGCATGTGGGCCTGGAGGAGAGCAGGGGAGGAGGACAACCGACTGCTGGTGCAAATAGCCCTCTACTGCTCCGTTCACGACAAATGCTAAGTTTTCTCGCTCATAACCGTCACGTTAGCATCGACTGAAGCTTCTTTTTATTGTGCTGTTCTCCTTCTTGCGGTATCTGGATTGTGTGTCCGCCTTCTTGCATATGCTTCAGGAGCGGACATGGAGTGGCTGCCCGCCGCTGCCCATGCCGTCGTGACATTCTTCGTGACAACAAGTTCGGAGCCGTCCTGAGAGTCGGAGGATGTCGCGATGGTCGCTCTTTTGGTGCTGTCTACGCGTCAGGCCGAGCACCAGCTGCCAGGCGAGCGTTTCTTGACGTTTTTCGCGTTCGTCGTCACCTTTGCACATGTGGGGTGCCTTCTGCTGCTCGGACAGACCCCCGCAGCCGTTCCCCAGAAGCATCTCTGGTTGACGGCTTGCCTGCTTTTCAGCAACACGGACGCTCAGATGTTGGTGGCGGCGTCTGTGTTTGCAGAGGCGGACGCGTACGGGTGGGGACGCCTGCGTCGTGTTCTGTTTTGGGTGTTTGTGTTCATTGGGTCGCGGGCGCTTTCTGAGGGTTCTATGGTTTCGTTTGTCCAGCGTTTGAGCCGGCCTCTCGTCTTAAAGAAGCGCCAGGTGTGGGCCTGGTGGCGTCACGGGTACGCTGAGGGTGATGCTTTTCCGGCTCCACAGGACTTCGGAAACCTTGGGCCTGCCCTGCGGAACGACGCAGCTACTTTTTAGGAGAGCTTGGCTGTGTCTCTTCCGTTTATCTCTCCTTTTCTGAACCGTGTTGACACGGTCACTACCTTTATCATAGAGCCAGTCATAGTGGGAAAGCAACACAAAGAATAAGATGCAAACATGCCCTATACCGTCTTGTGAAGCTCCCCTCGTCGGGAAGACCGTCCCGCCGCTTGACGATGGACGACGCTGTTGACGTTTGGCCGCTTCAAGAGTCTTTCCTCGGCCGCAAAGGCCGCGTCGAGGCTTGCCTTCTGCGCGCGTGCAACCCCGCGCAACACAGTCAGGTCCTGTGCCTCCCTGATTGCCTCTCTGAGATCCCCGACAGCTCCTTCCGAAGAGGTACTAGCCGTACGAGCCGTCACATCAGCTGCGTGCGCCGCGATGACGCGGCGCGATTCTAGGACGGCGCCGATGGCGGCTTCACGCGTCGAAACGAAGGCGGCCGGTTGCTGCACCGCGTCTCCTCGGGCAGCTGCCGCGTACAAAAGCACGAGAAGAAAGACAGCGCGGTCTCCGGCGGTGGTGACCCCCACGAAGTTACAGCTGGCAGCGACGGACGTAGTATCGGCGCGGCTTGCGGTGTCCGGCTTGGCGCCGGTGGTTGTCTCGGCTACCGCAGGGTCCGGAGCGCCGGGTGTAGGCGTGTCGCCGACCGTCGTGAAAGGTTGCGGTGTGGAGGCCACGGCCAAGGCAGCGGGCGGCGTCATAGGGGCGGCAGCCGACCAGGCGGACGGTGTCGCGCGAGCGACGCCCGACGTGGGGGACGGCGTCACGGGGGCCACGGCCGACGAGGCGGACGGTCGAGAAGCGTTGCAGATATCAATAATCAAACCACGCCAGTGTGAACCACACGGAGGGGACGACGGGGAATAAACGGGTAGAAAAGTGACAGCAGGAAGACGACTTCGGGTGTCCAGGTTCGAGAACAACCGGTAAGTCCGGAAAATAGTTTTTGATGATGTGAAAGACCATACGGTTAGGGTAGCGTGATTCTGCGTGTGCACTAAAATTTGGATGCTCAGTTGGTGGAGAAGAAGTCGTTCTGAGATGTCCTCGAGGACCCTCGCTTGAGTGTCTGGTGCGCAAAGCTTGGTGCGCGCACCAGTCTGCGAGGTTCAGGCATTCGCAGCCAAAAACAGATCACGCCTGGCGCAGTAGCGCACCTGAGAGAAAGCTCTTGAGCGATGGCGGTCGTGGTGGCGGTGAGCTCGCAATAAGGTTGCTTATTGTGCTTCTTGTGTTATAATTTGGCCACTGTCAAATCATGAGATGTAATTGTTCAGAATCTTGAAATACGTACGCACTACGCTGTACTTCCAGTCGTTCGAAACTGGGTTTCAATTTGTTACCTTTGCGAACCAGCTGATTGGTCAATAGGCACTCGGGTCCTCCAGTTCAGGTGGTATGGTTGGCGAACAGTCGGGTCTTTGCAAGGCACGTCGCCGCCACAGCGCGGCATGGCCACGTCTCTGGCCGTGCATCGGGGCGGTACCGGGCTGCGTCGCGTCCACCGGCTATGGATCGCTCAAGAGTTCCCCGGAGCGCCCGGCACCTTTTACGTGAGTGCTTTGATCTGGATCTGCTCCGTGACGGCCAGCTAGAAGCCATCGCGGACGTCGTTCATGCGAATGAGCCGAGTGCAGCCGTCATTTCGGTTATGGCCACCGGATCTGGCGACGTTTGCGACGTCTTGGCTATTGCTGATCTCTTGTTGTGCTCGGTAGATATTGCTGATCCCCGAAGTTTGTTCTAGCGGACAAAGACAGAGACTGACTGTGAATATGAGCATTCTTTTTGTCTAAAACGACAGTAAGAGGGCATCGAAGCAAATAGAAAGCCCGCATTCGGTTCCCGGACATTGCATGCAGGAGAACTCACTGTTTTCTTCCGCTTGATCCGCTTTTCTTGGCACGGAGCAAGCTGCCCAAGCGAGATCTGGAGATTATCGACTGTTTCCTTGCCAGAAGTACAGAAAAAATGAGGAGCTGATGTCGATTTCCAGGCCGTCTGGGCACATGTAAGCCATCAGAAGCTCCAAGTCAATCCCAGGGGCGCATCTGATTGGTGGAGAGCGTCGGTCCGCAACTCAGTCTCGGTCCACCAAGACAACATTCGAGGATCAGCAATGCATCTGGCGAATTCTCTCGGGTGCCACACAGCAACTAAGATATCCTGTTCTCATTGTCCACGTGTTGTTGCTTTCTCGAGGCTTTGTAGACTTGCGTGCTTAGGATCGCCGGTGCCCTTCTTTATCAGAAAACGCGAGCCCGTTCTGTACTGCTTGTCCCTCTCAGAGGCCTTGCGCTTCAACACGCCCGTCTGTTGAACAAAGCTGGCGTGACGGCGAGGTCTTTGTCAGGCTCACGTACCGCAGCATACCGAGTCGAGCTGCGTCAGCTTCTTCAAGAGAGGCAGTTGCAGGCTCTTGTGTTGTCACCTGAGGCGCTTTGCCACCGCGATTCTCTGCTGCGGGCCTTGAACGAGCGCCAAGGGGGCATCACGGCGTTTGAAGAGGCGCACCTGTGGACAGACGCTGCCCATTGGAGCCCGACTCTGACGTTGGCTTCAACGCGTTTGCAAGGTCGCCGCCAGCTCTCCCTGACCGGATCTCTGCGCATCGGAAAAGAGGCGCAGCTGGCGGACGCCCTGCGCATGAGCGTTGCAGTCGCCAGTCGTGGCGTCTTCGCGCGGCGCAGCCTCATCATGCGCATTAAGCCGCGTCCCCCCGCTTCCTGCCCGCCGCTGTCACGCGTGCGCATGCAGGAGGCGACGCGCGAAGAATGGTGGTGGCGGGTAGCGTACGTGAATTCCATGATCGTCGTCGCTCGGCAGAAGAACGGAAACGCCATCATATACGCACACACTCAGCATCTTGTTGAGCACCAAGTATTTGCGCTCAAGGAAATGGTATCGCGCCGCGTCGCCCGCGTCGGCGGCCCGCTACCGTCTGTCTACTCTTACCAGGCCGGCTGAAAGACACGGACTGCGGTGGAAAGGGCATTTGCCCAGCTACCTGGCGTTATGGTCTTTTCCACTGTTGCCTTTGGTCTCGGAACCCACTGTGGGCATGTTCGAACTGTTGTCCACTTCGTATGTGTCTTGTTCTGGTATGTGTGTGACTATATGCTAGCTTTTCTTGGACCAGTGCTTATTGGGTGATTGCTTTGCTTCATGTGGTCACCAATTGGTGAGCGACGACTAACAATTGCTGATGGTGACACATTGCGACAGTAGTGGTCAACTGACGGAGGGAGGGACCGTCCAGGGGCGTTGACAGACACGGCATCACGCGTGCGGGTGGAGGCTGTAGTGCGCCAGCTCAGGGCACTGTGGTACTGCCCAGAGGTGCGCGGGGATGCGACCCGAAAACGCCTTTTTGGGCGGCGTCCTGCGCGCGAGGGCGTGTCGCGTGTGGAAACAGGAGCGACTAGAGGACTCTGTATAGCAGCGTGCGCCGGGGCTGGCCTCTGCCGGGAAGAGAAACGGAGACCGCCTTTATGTGCGTGCGCTGCACTCACGGGCACACGAACCACGCCCGGCGGCCACGCGGTCCGGGGACGACTCTGCGCCCCCCCCCCACTGTCGTTTACAGAGAAGCCCCATGGGGGCCACAATTCACATACGCTTTATGGCCTGAGGCGTGCCGGGTAGGCACGGCACTGCTCGCTCCCATGCGTTGTGTTGGCATGGTCTCTCGAGACCTGGAGCTGTATCATGACTTCGATGTTCTGAGAAATGTCCGTGATCGAAAATCCCGAGGAAAAACACGTTGGCACAAGTTGCCGCTTAAGCGCAGCACAATTACGACTCGCTAACTCCGATCGTTGCTCCTGACGCTTCAATCGATGTGATTTAGTAGTGCGGTCGATGGTTCCGAGCGTTTGGATAGGTCCGATCGACGATCTTAGTCATCCGATCAGCGTTCAGCAAGAGGCCGATCGGCCAGATTGTATGTGTGCAAGCATCCCCTTCAGGAAACGCGTTGCAGGCGCTGAAATGCGATTTGAATTTCTCGCACCCAACTATCCCCAAGTTACCATCAACGTAAGTATTTGATTAAATTTGGTTTGGTTAAAGGCAAGGGTCGACACCCTGCACCAACTGCTAACTAGTGTCTACTCTAAAAGAAAAATGGATCAAAAGAGGTCATCCTGGGGATCAAATGAGGTCCTGCCGGAATAGGCGATTGCGGCCCATTTGAGGAGGAAATCGGGTCTTGCGGCATCTACGAACGCGCGTTGTTGCTGTTCTCGTGATCTCTACAGAGCTGGGAGCTCGCCACCTCAGCCCAACATGAATGGAACTCGTTAAGGATGACTTTATTGCTGGCCTCCAAAACATGGCGGTTGCAGACTGGTTGCAATCATTCAACCGCGTATGCGGACCAATGGCAAGTCTAGGAATCATCTGAGTTCCTTACAGAGTCTCCCCATGCAGCTCTGCGCACTGGAAACGTACATCAGGATCTCAAGAAATCTGGAGAAATTTGTTAATCTCATGAGAATTAACATGTCTGGCCCAAAACCCTCTCTATACCTTCTTTCGGCGGAAGCAAGCGGCCCAAAAGTTTCAGGAAATCTGATTGTGGGTTGCAATGGCTCTGCGTGACGCCTGCAAGACACGGTGATTGGCTTGCAAGATTACTGGCGGCAACTCTCAGCCAATTGTTCGATCTTGGCTTGTCGAACAGCCAATCCGGCTTCATTTATACCCCCTGTCGTCGGCTCTGCCTCCCTTTTCTCTGCAACCGCCATTTTTTGGAGGTTAGCAATAGCACAGAGAAACTGCGCCGAAGCACACTCTGAAGGCATGTACTGGCGGCGTCAAGCATCGCCCTTCCGTCCCGTCCCGCCTCCAGTACCTCCCCAGGTGGCGATTTTGACTTGAAACCGCCACCACAGGAGCCCCGTACCGTCGTTTTGCTCGCCGTGCGGAGGACCTTGAAACCCTTTGGTTTCGCTCCGCTGCCGGCCGAACGCACTCCCAGATGCTCCTGCCAGCCTCTTCCCGTGGTGGGGCCTCATGGTTCAAGCAGCCGACGGTGCTGCAGCGGTCAGTATGAACCCGGTTCGAATCGAACAGCAACTCGTGTCTGTCCCTCCCTTCCCCGCCCCTGCCCCCGCGTTTTGCCGAGCTACGCGTTCAATGGCCTCAGATGCGCCTTTAGACCTTTGCTGTGCTCTCTCCACCCTCTTTTCACACAGCGATGCCCCCTATACCCTAGTTCTCTCCACTTTTGGCAACGCGGGCCTGCTGCTATAGGGCGACAATAGACGTCGTGACAGACCGGTGGGGCGGGGAGGGACACCTGTCTGACTCAGAGAAGGGGTATAAGCAGCCTACTGAGGGTGATCCGGCTCCATAATTTCGAACAAGGACTGTCCTTTGCATTGGGGGGGCGGCGGGGGACCTGCGGAATGGTCGATTGACTGTTTCTGCGACATGACCTATAACAACTGGGCAGCTTTCCAGGGGGTGGAAGCATACAGGGGATGTGGCGAGGGCGTGGAGCGGGTGGAGGCGTACAGCGGAGCCGGAAAGAGCGCGGAAAAGGTGGACGCGTAGAGAGTGGGCGAGGCGGGGGGACAAGCGCTGAAGGCGTGTGTGACGGCCGGACACCCGGCCCCCACGCTGGGGGAACCAGTCCCTCCCAGTCAAAGGGGGACACGTGGATTCGCGTCAGGGGCGATCGGATCCAGTCAGTCCGAAACGGTCACT
>Ga0114955_1001339_pt1 | contig 11251 bp, 6 predicted proteins | sample Porto_5metaG_FD_87302 | JGI IMG/M metagenome (GOLD analysis project Ga0114955, IMG submission 87302) | Marine algal microbial communities from Porto, Portugal - Porto_5 metaG | ecosystem: Host-associated > Algae > Red algae > Unclassified | place: Portugal: Porto | collected 2015-02-02 | reverse complement strand
GCTTCATGAAGAAATGAGCGATATCAATGCACGCGGTATTGAAGTGCGTTATTTGGCATGGCCACGCAGCGAAGGCAGTATCCCAAAAATGGAAGCGATTTGGTGTAGCGAAGATCGCAAGGCGGCGATGGACCAGGCAAAAATGGGCGCTAATGTCCAAGCGCCTAGCTGTAATAACCCAGTAAAAGAGCAAATCGAGCTTGGAATGTCGTTAGGAGTACGCGGCACGCCTGCTATCTTTACCGAGTCTGGCCAACAAATCGGCGGCTATCTACCCGCGGCGCAATTGGCGCAAACAGCGATCGATGCCAGCTAGTCCTCTCCCCTCATATTGTTGACTTTACCGACAGTGAGATTGGGTAGACGCCACAAGCGCTTATCGGTATGATACGATGAAGCGCTAGGTAAAATTAGCGGTGTATTTTTATACTTTTCTTCTTTATATCAGCCTCATTTATAAGCACTTTTATATAAGTCTTTTTATGTAAGCGCTGTCATAGAAGCATTTTTATCCAACTCTATAATCTCTTGAGGATACTGTGAGCAAATCCATCAAACTAGCGATACTTGGTCTGGGCACCGTCGGAACGGGCGTGATCAATCTAATCAATGACAATTTAGATGAGTTAAAACGCCGTAGCGGACGCGACATTGTGATTACCGAAGTCGGTACCCGTCGTCAGCGCGATGATATCGACGCTACCATCGTACAAAATAGTGACTTGATGGCAACCGCTGCCAGTGACAATGTCGATATTGTCATCGAAGTGATTGGCGGTACGACCTTGGCTAAAGATGTGATTATGCATGCCATTAAACACGGCAAACATGTGGTCACTGCCAATAAAGCCTTGCTCGCCGAACACGGCAATGAGATTTTCGCCTTTGCCGAAGCCCATAATGTACACGTTGCTTATGAAGCGGCGGTGGCAGGTGGTATTCCAATTATCAAAGTCATGCGTGAAGGCCTTGCTGCCAATAAGATTGAGTGGTTAGCTGGTATTATCAATGGCACTGGCAACTTTATCATGACTGAAATGCGTGATAAAGGTCGCCCGTTCGCCGATGTTTTAAGCGAAGCACAAGTACTTGGTTACGCCGAAGCCGATCCAACCTTTGATGTCGAAGGCATTGATGCGGCGCATAAGCTTGCGCTCCTCGCCTCTATCGCCTTTGGGATTCCGCTACAGTTTGACAAAGTTTACTGCGAAGGTATCACCGGTATTACCTTGCAAGACGTCAACTACGCCGAAGAGCTTGGCTACCGTATCAAACATCTAGGCTTTGCGGTACGCCGCGAAGGTAACGGTTCAGGTGATGACCAAGGAAATAACGGCGCGGCTGGTATTGAGCTGCGTGTTCATCCAACCCTCATTCCACAGAACGCCCTACTTGCCAACGTTAATGGCGTAAAAAATGCGGTATTAGTCAACTCGCACCCACTTGGTCAGACGCTATATTGCGGTGATGGCGCTGGTGCTGGAGCAACGGCTTCTGCGGTCATGGCCGATGTCATGGATTTGGTTCGCGTTCTTGGTAGTAAAGATAGCAACAATGAAAGCACGAACGGTCACCATGTGCCGCATCTAGCCTTTATCCCAGAGCAATTATCAGACACACCCATCTTGCGCGCTGAGCAAATGATTACTGGTTATTATCTGCGCGTGCATGCGCATGACAATCCAGGCGTTTTGGCGGACATTACTCGTATTTTGAGTGACGCGGGTATCAATATTGATGCCATTTTACAAAAACCTGCGCATAAGCTTGGCCAAGTACCAGTGATTATTTTGACGCTGCCTGTGGTGGAAAGTCAGATGAATCTGGCGATTGAAAAAATCGAAAAGCTCGATACTATTACAGATAAAGTCGTCCGTATTCGCTTAGACGAGCTGGCGTAATCTATCTAGCGATTCATCTATAAACGTGTGACCTTAGCTAGAAACTTTTATTTTAATGACTAAAAAAAACTTTCGTTTCAAATACCGAAAAAGGAAAAATAACGATGTCAAACGATGCAATTGTAATTTTAAATGGCGCCCGTACTCCGATGGGTGGTTTTCAAGGCGCCCTAAAAGACGTCAGCGCGACTGAACTTGGCGCAACCGCTATCAAGGCAGCCGTTGCGCGTTCAGGCGTGAGCGTTGATAATATTGATGAAGTCATCATGGGCTGTATCTTGACCGCTGGTCTTGGTCAAGGCCCTGCCCGTCAGGCGATGCGTAAAGCAGGTCTAAATGATGCCACGGGTGCTGTCACCATCAATAAGCTTTGTGGTTCTGGTCTAAAAGCAGTTATGCAAGCGCACGATGGTATCAAAGCGGGCAGCTTCAACGTCGCAGTCGCTGGCGGTATGGAATCGATGACCAATGCGCCTTACATCATGCCAGGGTCACGCGGTGGTTACCGTATGGGTCATAAAGAAGTCAAAGACCATATGTTCTTAGACGGTCTAGAAGATGCCGAAACCGGCAAATTAATGGGGCAGTTCGCGCAAGAAATGGCCGATGAAAAAGGCTATAGCCGTGAGCAAATGGACGAATTTGCTATTGAATCGCTAAACCGTGCATTGACAGCGATTAAAGACGACCATTTTAAAGATGAAATCGAGCCTGTCACTTTCAAATCGCGTAAAGGCGAGCAAACGGTTGATACTGACGAGCAGCCTGCACTTGCCAATGCTGAGCGCATTCCTACCCTGCGCCCTGCTTTTGCAAAAGAAGGAACGATTACAGCGGCAAACGCCAGCTCAATCTCAGACGGCGCGGCGGCGGTTGTGATGATGAAAGAGTCGCAAGCAAAAGCCGAAGGTTTAGATTACCAAGCACGTATTGTTGCCACCGCTTCTAACTCGCGCCATCCAAGCGAGTTTACCATTGCTCCGATTGGCGCCATTGAAAAAGTTCTGGACAAGGCGGGTTGGTCAATTGCAGACGTCGATTTATGGGAAATCAACGAAGCCTTTGCGATGGTGACCATGGCAGCGATGGATGAGCTTAAAATCGACCACGCTAAAGTCAACGTCGAAGGCGGCGCTTGTGCACTTGGCCATCCAGTTGGCTGCTCTGGCGCGCGTATCTTAGTCACCCTTATCAACTCGCTTAAACGTACTGGTGGTAAAAAAGGCGTTGCAACCTTATGTATCGGTGGTGGCGAAGCTGTTGCCGTTGCCATTGAACTGGCTTAAGTTTAAGCCAATTCAACGTTTGAGCTTTTAAAATTGAAATTCTGATTTAAAATACCGACTTATTTTCTTAAAATTTTAAGACCGCATAGCTACTAGCTGTGCGGTTTTTTTATACCTAAAAATGACAAATACCGCAAAGCGGTGAACACGCTGTAAGAAAGCCTTAACTTAATTTTATATAGTAACGGCGTCATTTACAGCCTATTACACGCAATTACCTCAAGCGCACACTTTGCTACCTTGCTCATATATCGTATCGAAAAACCTGCTGCTACGATAATAACAAGTTGATGGAGAGGCTGCTTATTAACGATAGCTAGTCCTTAATGATAGCGAGATTCTATTAATAACCACGGAAATATCTTCTTCATCTAATCTTGTTGATTTATAAAATCAAAATCTAAGTTTAAACAAGTTCAAAAGAAATAGACGACAGTTTTTTAGCAACGCAAATTTTTACTGCATTGCAATTTTATAAAAAATAATTATTAATCCAAACAAATAAATTTACTCATAAAAAAGGAAGACAATAATGAGCCAACTAATTCGTTTAAGAGATATCCAAGCAACTCACCGTGACCTAATTGGTGATGACTATTATGACCCAACAGGTAAAACTGCTTATGGCGTCAATGAAGAAAAAATCGGTAAAATCGAAGGCGCGCTAGTAGAAGATACTACTGGTCGTATTCGTTATTTAATCGTTGATGCAGGCGGTTGGTTCAGCTCAAAAGAAGTTCTAGTGCCAGCAGGTCTCGCTCGTATCGTCGGTGATGACGTTTTCTTTGATAGTTTAACGCAAGCACAAGTAGAAGCGATGGAAGTATACGATCACGATTATCAGTACAGCTATAAAGAGCAGTACGAAAAAGATCGTCAATCATTCGCTGCTGATACTGTACCAGAAGCAGAGCGTATGGAGATTGCCGACCATGCGTATAATGCGCCAAACACGCTAGAGCTACTAGAAGAGCGTTTGACAGTCAATAAAGACCGCATCGTTGCAGGCTTAGTAAAAGTTGGTAAGCATGTCGTTACTGAAGAGCGCAACATAGATGTTGACCTTGAAGAAGAGCATGCCAATATCCAACGTACCAATGTAGATCGTCCAACAGATCGCCGTATCGGTGATGTAGATAGCAATCAAACGGTCGAGGTTCAATTAGAAGCAGAACGTGCTCGCGTCAATAAAGAAACCTATGTCGCTGAGGAAGTAAACGTTGGTAAAACTACCGAGCGTCATACTGAAACCATCGCTGAAACCATCCAACGTGAAGAATTAGATATCGATGGTGATGGTAATGTGGTTGACCGCGAAGGTAACCTTTTTGACCGCGATGATATCACAGCCGAAGATGTCCGGCGCGCTCGTGGTATGTAATACGCCATACTTGCGCACCTTGCATAATTCTTAAGGAAGATTTCTTAGCAATTGATAATAAGAAATAATAATTAGAAAAATAACAGTTAGCTATGCATCGCGCGATAGTAATGAGCAGCTGAGTGACAAGCTCAGTAACTAAGACCAGAGCTTGCCTCTGGTCTTTTTTTATACCTCTTTTTAAGCTGCCTCACCATTTAAGGAGCACTACCATGATTAACGACGACAATAAAGTTAAACCGCAACAAACCAATCAGCAAGCATCTTTGGCAACTGACTCTACTTCGCACTTAGAGCAAATTGCTAATCATAGCGGTGAGAACAAATTGCCTGCGCCAGATTTGTCCGCTACTGATTTATCCAATACTCATCAGCAGCAAACTGTGTCAAGCAGTACAAGAGAAGGTTTACATTCAGCGCATCATTTAGCAAACCACCAAACCGATGCAGGTGATGGTGGCTATTTAGAATTATTAGAAGAGCGTCCTGTTATTAATAAAGAACGCTTGGATGTTGGCAAAGTCACAGTAACCAAGCACAGACGGACTAAAACCATTGAAGTGCCTATTGAGCTGATAGAAGAATATATTACCGTACGTACTGATTATCAAGACGCAGAGAGTCAGGATTTACTATCAGATAATTATGATGATAAGGATATATTGCGCCACGTTGAGCCATCGCTAGATAGTAAAGCAGTCGTGACCATCAATGGCAAGCAGGTTGAGATTGGTGACGCGCCGATTGAGATTGTCTTATCGCGTCAGGTAGCAACGATTACCAAAGACACTCACGTCATACAAGAAATAGAGATTAATAAAACCACGCATACCCATACCGATAGCATTCAAGTAGCGCTCCAACACGAAGAACTAGACGTTAAAGAAGAAGGTTATCTAGCCCATGAGCAACAAAGCAATGCCGCTGATAAAAAATAGCGTTTATAAAAAATAGGCTGATAAAGCATAAAGCGTTTTTGTAAGCAGTCGTAAGACCAAACCAAAAAAAAGCAACGTTAACGTTGCTTTTTTTATGCGAGGTATTTGTTATTAGGCGGCTGTTTCTGCCGTTTTAGTGTCAGACGCTGGTGATGTTTTACATTCATAAGTACTGACGTTTTCTGAATCGGCACCAGCAGTACGCATCACACCAGTTTCACGATCTTCGTGCGCCACGCGCCACTGGATAAAGCCTTTACCACCGTCAAACGCTGTATCTAGATTGAAAACTTCAGGGTTGGTCGCATCATTGGTTTTGGTCAGAGTTACTGTACCTTGAGCAGTCTCAAGAATCACTTGTTTGTCAGCGTCTTTGTAAGTGGCTTCGACGGCTAGTGCCGGTGAACATGAGTAGCTCATTTGCTTGACGCCAGAATTAACAGACGCTACGGTATCCTCTTCCACATCGCTGACTGGCGCATCTACCACCACATCACTTGGCTCAGCAGGCTCTGCGGACATAGGCACCGATTGCTCTTCACTGATACTGTCTTCTAGGCTTGGTTCTGGCTCCTGCTGTTGTTGACAAGCACTAATTGTCATCGCGCCAGCGAGCAGACCTGTAACAATGACAGAGGTACGAAATTGTTTTAATAATTCTATATTCATGACACTCTCCAAAAAAATATGTTAAATACTATAGCCTGTCTGCAAATTCACGCCTATGTTGGATTTGTAATTAATCACTACAAAAGCGCTGTTACTTTTATATTCTTAATAGTTAGACCATTTGTTAACACAGTCAAAATATTAACAGAGCCAAACTAACTTAAAAACTCTAAAGATTAAAAGGAAAAGATACTGCTAGAATAATTTTTCCTATCGAAATTCTTATGGCTATAAATCTTATCACTATAAAAAAGTCCCTATCTCAATAAGACAGGGACTTTTTATCATAGCTTAACAATGGTTGATTATCAATATTTAGATTTTACCGTGACATTGTTTATACTTTAGGCCTGAACCACAAGGACAGGGTGCGTTACGGCTGATATTCATCCCAGCGTATGGGTCAGGTTCGCCGGCATTGTTACCACTGCCCGTGATAGCACCTGCGGTTATGCCAGCAGCAACGCTACGATTTTGCGCCGCTGGTCGCTCTACGCCGCCATCCATATTGTCGATATCACTGTGCTCAAACTGCATTTGCATATGCGCGGCGTTTTCACGCTGCTGAGCTTCTAACGCTTCTAGCTCTTCTTTGGTTGGGATATGCACGCGTGATAAATCTTGTACGGTTTCAGATTTAATCGCGCCAAGCATCATTTGGAACAGCTCAAACGATTCACGCTTATATTCTTGCTCAGGATTTTTTTGCGCATAACCGCGCAGATGGATACCTTTACGTAGCTGATCCATTTGGGTTAAATGCTCTTTCCAGTGCTTATCCAAACTTTGTAGCATAAAATGACGCTCGAGCTGGGCGGCGTCTTTTTCGCCCATTTGCTCACGGCGGGCATGATAACGATCCAGTGCCGTTTGGATGATTTTGGCACGCAAGCCTTCTTCATCTAGGCGGCGGTCTTCATCAAGCCAATCGTTAATCGGCATTGAAATTTTAAACTCATCTTCAAGCTCGTCTTCTAAGCCGTCGATATTCCATTGATCATCGATAGAGCCTGGCGGGATAAACTGATCAATCATGGCATTGTAGACTTCATGATGCATAACTTCGATGGCCTCCAATAAATCCATCTCTGCCAGTAAATCATCGCGCTGACCATAGATAACTTTACGCTGCTCATTGGCGACATCATCGTATTTCAATAGGTTTTTACGGGCATCAAAGTCACGACTTTCGACTTTACCTTGCGCATTTTCAATCGATTTTGAAACCATTTTATGCTCGATGGCTTCATCTTCTTTTAGACCCATCGCCCGCATCATATTAACAACGCGGTCACCGGCGAAGATACGCATCAAGTCATCTTCAAGCGATAAGAAAAAGCGCGACATCCCAGGGTCACCTTGACGACCGGCTCGACCACGCAACTGGTTATCGATACGGCGTGATTCATGACGCTCAGAACCAATGATATGCAGTCCACCTGCTGCAACGACTTGGTCATGCTTGACCTGCCATTCTGCTTTTAGGCGCGCCATCTCTTCCGGACTGACCGCATCAATATCTTCGATAAACGACTGCCAGTTACCGCCCAAGATAATATCGGTACCACGACCGGCCATATTGGTGGCGATGGTCACCGCTTTTGGACTACCGGCCTGCGCGATAATTTCTGCCTCACGCTCGTGCTGCTTGGCGTTTAGGACATTATGCTTGATGCCTTCTTGATCAAGCAGATAAGACAACTCCTCACTGGCTTCAATCGTCGCCGTACCAACTAAGACCGGCGCACCTTTGGCTTGAATCTCTTTAATCTCGCGGATGATACCTTTGTACTTTCCTAACTTGGTTAAGAAAATTTGGTCATCCATATCGATACGCGCAATCGGCTCATGCGTTGGAATGACGATGACATCTAAATCATACGTTGATTTAAATTCTGCTGCTTCGGTATCAGCCGTACCGGTCATACCGGATAGTTTGTCATAGAGACGGAAATAGTTTTGGAAAGTCGTCGTCGCAAGGGTTTGGTTTTCCGCTTGAATCTCGACATTTTCTTTGGCCTCTACCGCTTGGTGCAAGCCTTCTGACCAGCGGCGACCGGGCATGGTACGACCGGTGTTTTCATCAACGATAATCACTTCGCCGTCATCAACGATATAATGGACGTTTTTGACAAACACATGATGGGCACGAATGGCCGCTTGGACGTGAGCGAGTAGTGGCAAACGGCTCGGGCTATATAAACTTTCGTTTTCGCCAAGCTCGCCCACTTCGATTAAGAAGCGCTCAATTTTCTCATAGCCTTTTTCGCTGATTTCGATTTGACGATTTTTTTCATCAATCCAAAAATCTTCGTCTTCGTTATTCTTATTGGCTTCTTCATCTTTTGAGCGTTTTAGCCTTGGAATAATGGTATTAATCAGCGCATACATGCGTGATGAATCTTCGGCTTGACCCGAGATGATTAGCGGCGTTCGCGCTTCATCGATTAAGATAGAGTCGATTTCATCAATAATACAATAATTTAGCGGACGCTGTTTTTTCTCAGCAAGGCTAAAGACCATGTTATCGCGCAGATAATCAAAGCCATATTCGTTATTGGTACCGTAGGTGATATCCGCTTGATAAGCGTCGATTTTTTCTTGTGGTGGCTGCTGCGAATAAATAACGCCAACCGTCATACCCAAAAAGCCAAACAATGGACGGTTTAACTCGGCATCACGCGCCGCCAAATAATCGTTGACCGTAACCAAATGCACGCCTTTACCGCTAATAGCGTTTAGATACATCGCCAAGGTACCCATTAAGGTTTTACCCTCACCGGTTTTCATCTCGGCGATTTTGCCTTCGTGCAAGGTTATACCGCCGATGAGCTGCACGTCGTAGTGACGCATGCCATTGACGCGTAACGAGGCTTCGCGGCAGACGGCAAACGCTTCTGGTAATAAGACGTCTAAGCTTTCACCTTGTTGGTGTCTTTCTTTAAATTCTGCGGTTTTTTGTTGTAATTGCTCATCAGACAGGGCTTGAATGTCAGCCTCATATGCGTTGATTTTGCTGACCACGCGGCGCATACGCTTGAGTTCGCGGTCATTTTTGGTGCCAACGACACTGCCTATAATCTTTGATAACATAATTTTTGACCTATGGAAATATTCGATAATTAGTGCGCATTCGCCAAGGGTTTATATACTGCCGCTTGGTCAATTACAATGCTGACAATCATCACTGACTAAGTACCTTTAAATAACTTACTGATTAATAACGCCCTGATTGTCAAAATACGGATTAACAAAGCACGCAATAATAAGGTACTGCCTAATGATGAGTCGCTTAATGAAGTATCGCCCAATTAAGTGTGCCGTCATTATATATGGTTATGACGCCGATGGATACAAGGGCAGCGAGTAGATATTTGCCAACGTAAAAAGGTCGCTGAACGTGTTAAAATAGCGCTTATATCCTTAATTTAACAGCTGTTTCGCGCCATTAATAAACGCAACTATCTGACAGCATTCATCGCTAATTTATTCTAAAAAACAGCCATTGTTTCTAAGCAAACCCATTTAAGCATCATAAGAGATTCTGCATGACCGTAAAACCATCCGCGCAAAACCCTAACGCTTTAATATTTGATACATCTGAAACCTTAAAAGCTGAGCACTTAAAATCAGAGCACGTAAAAACTGAGCATTTAGATAACGATCAGTTGCTAATCGGCGACGCTATTTATCATTTGGCCGACCATACGCCAATGATGGTGCAATATCTGACCATGAAAGCCAACTATCCACAAGCGTTATTGCTGTACCGGATGGGTGATTTTTATGAGTTATTTTTTGAGGATGCCAAACGCGCCGCGCAGATACTCGATATCACTCTAACTCGCCGTGGCACCGATAAAGCTGGTAACACCATTGCCATGGCTGGCGTGCCGTTTCACGCAGCTGACAGCTATATGGCGCGGCTGATTGCGGCAGGGCAAACCGTGGTTGTTTGTGAACAAATTGACGATTCAGTTACTAGCAACCCGTCCAATACGCCAACGATGGGCGATAAGCAGAAAAAAGATAAAAGTAAATCGGCGGTAGGTAGCATCATGCGCCGCGAAGTGGTGAAAACTTTGACCGCCGGAACCATCACTGATGACGCACTGATCGCGCCCAATCATACGCCGACCGTCGTTGCGATTGATATTGCGCTGCCAAAAGCGAATAGCAAGCAACCGTTACAAGCGGCCATTAGCCAAATGGACTTAGCCGCAGGGACGTTAACGACGCAAACAGTAAACGCTAATAATGACGATATCGAAGACTTGCAAGCTCAAATGCTCACGGTGCTGGCACGCTTTGCCCCGAGTGAGTGTATCATTAGTGAAGCGCTCGGTGAACAAACTGGAGAAAGTTGGCTGCTATGGCTACGTCAAAGTTTGGACTGCCCTATTATAGAAGTGGCAGCCAATGACTTTCATCGTCAGCATGCCAGCGCAACCCTTTGTCAACAATTTGACGTTCAGCGTCTCGATGGGCTTGGTATTAACGATGCTACGCTTAGCCAGTCTAGCTGTGCGGCATTAATACACTATGCACGGCAGACCCAGCAGCGCCATATACCACAGCTGAATCAACTTATCGTCGAATATAGTGACGATTATTTAATTATCGATGCCAATAGTCAGCAAAATCTTGAGTTATTTACGCCGGTGAGCAGTAATGGTACATCACTGATATCTGTGCTCAATCACTGTCAAACGCCAATGGGACGCCGCTTACTCATGCAGCAAATGAAGCGCCCACTGCGCCAGCATGCACGTATTAATCTGCGCTTAGATGCAATCTCTAGCCTTTTGCAAATCGATAATCAATCTGACGAAAATAAGTGGGTTAATGAAAACTTAGAAAATGATTTATTGGTCAGCCGTCTACGCGAAACTTTAAATAGTATCGGTGATATCGAGCGTATCAGTAGCCGTATCGGGCTGATGAGTGCCAAGCCGCGTGACTTGCGTAAATTGGCTGATGGTATAGCTAGTAGCGCCCAGCTTAATACTTTACTGACCGCTGCAGGTATCAGCCATGAGCAGGCAGGCTTATTACCCATGCTGATGCAGCAATTGC